>Ga0209902_100106_pt1 | contig 160576 bp, 151 predicted proteins | sample FECB27metaG_FD_188304 | JGI IMG/M metagenome (GOLD analysis project Ga0209902, IMG submission 188304) | Cyanobacterial communities from the Joint Genome Institute, California, USA - FECB-27 (SPAdes) (version 2) | ecosystem: Environmental > Aquatic > Thermal springs > Hot (42-90C) > Microbial...
TCGTCAGCTCACCGCGGAAACGCTGCAGCACCACCTCGGTGGAGTACTTCTCCACCCCCTGCTGGTCGGTCCACTTGCGCGTCTGCAGCTGCCCTTCCAGGTACACCTTCGAGCCCTTCTTCAGGTATTGCTCGGCGACGCGGGCCAGGTTCTCGTTGAAGATCACCACCGAGTGCCACTCGGTCTTCTCCTTGCGCTCGCCCGACGCCTTGTCCTTCCAGGTCTCGGAGGTGGCAATCCGCAGGTTCACCACCGGATCCCCGCTGCCCAGACGGCGCACCTCAGGGTCCCGCCCCAGATTGCCCACCAATATCACCTTGTTCACAGATCCAGCCATATTGGCCTCTCCACTTCATCTCTCCTGAACAGCTGGGGCATTGGAAATGCCTCACGTTTTCAGGTCGGTTGCACATTCCTGCCCCAAGGTGGGCATCACCTATTGTTCTATATTTGTTCCACGTGAAACACAAGGGTGAAGAGGTGTTTTGGCTGAGGTTTAGAGCATGTCCTAGAAAAGGTGCAAGATGTGGAAAAGGAGCGGTGATTTCTCACCGCTCCTTGAAAACTTCCGTACAGCTTGAAGTTACTCGGCCGCTTGCAGGTAGACCACCTTCGACTGCTCATTCTTCACCTCGCGCAAGGTGCGCGCCATGTAGGTGAGCTGCTCGATGGCCTTCTCGAGATCGTCCGTAGTGCCGGCCTCGAGATCGTAAGCCTTGCGTCCGCGATAGAGCCGGTTGACCTGGCTCTCCATTTCCGCGGCGGCTTCGCGGATGCGGTGGACGAGATTGTCTGCGATGACATTGGCGTTGCCGTCGACAACGCAGAATCCGACATCGCTTGCGCGAACCTTAGCCATGGGTTGATACCTCTTCTTGTTGTTCGTTTCAGGCAACGGCCCGTTCTCCATGCGCTGCATAGATGCCGAGCCGGCGGGCCAGGGAGTGTTTCGTCACGGGGCCGATCCAAGGCAGCTTTGCGAGGTAACGCAGCTTGTCCGGACTCCCCGTGTATTCCGCGAACAGGCGCTCACGCTCGCGCCAGATCATATCGACGGCCTCGGCTTTCGCCGGGTGGCGAAAGCCCACACGAACTGTTGAGCCGAAGCTCAGGGCACGCATGCAGCGCTCGAACGTGCGGCGGCCGATGGCCGGCGTGACGCTGGCATGGCAGATCGTCTCGATCACATGCTGAGCGAACTCGTCTGCTGTTTCGGGCGCTGCTGTCTCCGCACCGGAGATGTCGCCCTGAAAAGCGCTTGCGCCGTTGCGCATGATCTCTTCAAGCCCAAAGCTCGGCATTGCTCTCACCGTATGTTCCAGGCCGCCTGCAGCAGCCGAACGAGCTTCGTTCCAGTCTTTCGAATCCGGCGCGGCGCCTGCCAGGAGGGGCTGGCTTCACGGGCCGGATTCAGGCGTTCGGAACGTTGACGCGGGTTCTTCAGCACGAGGCGCGCACCCAACTTGGTGCGAATGCGCCAGACTTCAGCCGGGCTCTGAAAACCTTGACCATTCAAAGATTTATGCGAGGAGCGCGGCTTCACTAAAATGGGGTTTGAGCTCGCTGGATGCAAGGTGCGCGGGACCGCGGGAACGGAGCCAGCGTGCGCCCGCGCGGCCTTCGGCCAGACCGCGACTTCGGAACGCGCCACCTTCAGGCTCTGCGCCAGTTCCACACCTGCACTGAGGCCGAAAACGGAGAGGGCGCAGGTAAAGGCTTCGGAGAACGGCTGCATACCGCACCAGCTCTTCTCCGCCATGTGGAGTGGCCACGACCACAGGCCATCCTCCCGCCGCTGGCCGAGGCTCTCGCGGTCGATGAAATAGCCGGTCGTCTTGTGCTCGAGGCCGCCCTCGCTCAGGAGCCATTCCTCATTCTCGAAGATCGGTCGCTCTTCCGTCATGGCGCTCATCACGAAATCCTTGTGCGAAGGGCCGTTCAGCACTGCCCTAATGAGGTCACATCAGCGACGCATACAGATGATGTGAACAAACCAAGAACATAGCCTCGGCGCGTGCTGTGTCAAGCAAAGTCCGCTGTTTGAGACTGTAATCTTGGAGTAACGGATACTATGTGGAGGGTCGGGTGCCAGGATTGAAGACATCGTCCCCGATCCAGACCAAAAAGAGGCGAAGTCGTTGCGACGAAATATCGCTGACGATAACTGAAGCTCGACCATTCATCTGCAGCGGAGCCGCGAATCCATGACTAGCCTGTCACGCCACGAGACTGACCAGCTCCGCCGCCTGGAGGAGATGCGCAAGGCTTTCGACAAGCTGCGCGCGGAGCGCATTCGCGCAGAGGGCGAGGTGGAGCGTTTGTCGCGTGAACTCGACGAAGCGCGCGCGCTCGCTAAGGCCGAGCTCGGCACCGACGACGAGGCGCAGATTCAAAGCCTGATCGATGAGGCCCAAGCCCGAAATGCCAAGCTCGCAGAGGAGTTCGGCGTGGCCCTGCGCGAGGTCGAGACGCGGCTCAAGCAGCTTGGAGACGAGCGTTGATCCTGTCGTCCGCTACGCATGACGTCATCCGCGCGGAAGCACTGCTGGCGCGCCTCGAAGGGCGGCGCGATGCCATCCGCACGCGGGTCGATGAGCTCACGCGCGAGATTGAGTTCGCCAAGGGGCGTCTCGCGGTCAAGGACGAGGTGGAAGCCTTCATTGAGGCCGTTCACGGCTCGGCGAGCCGCCGCAGCCTGTCGGCCTTCGAGACGCTGCTGACGGCACTCGTGCAGGAGGTGCTGCCGGGCGAAAAGCCCGTGGCGTTGGAGCTGTCGACGGAGCGGGGCCTTGCGTCCCTCGATATCTGCGTGCGGCGTCCGGACGGCTCGCTCGAGGACGTGCTGGAGGACAATGGCGGCGCGCTCACCAACGTGATCGGCATGGCGCTGCGTCTGATCGCCGTGGTCAAGGCGGATGTGGCGCGCTTCCTGGCGCTCGATGAAGCGGATTGCTGGATCGCGCCGGAGCGCGTGTCGTCGTTCTACACGGTGCTGGAAGACGGCGCGGCGCGGCTCGGCGTGCAGTGCCTCGCGGTCTCCCATCATGACCTGTCGCAGTTTTCCGGCAAGTTCCACATCGCGCGCATCGCCGGGGAGCCCGCCACCGGCGTCGAGGTGGTATCCGCCGACACCGGCCAGCTTTGGGATGACACACAACCGGGCTTGCGCTTCATCCGCCTCGTCAGCGTGCAGGCCTACACGGATGCGACCCTGCATTTGAGCCCAGGCGTCAATGCGCTCATCGGGCCGAACAACCGCGGCAAGTCCACCTTCATTCGTGCGCTTCGTGCGGTGTTCTACGGCGAGGCCCGCGACAGCCTCGTGCGCGCCGGCGCGAAAGCCGCCATGGTGGAGATCGGCGTCGCCGGGCAGCGGACCTTGCGCTTCACCCGCCAGCCGCGCCGCTCGCCCATCAACATCTGGTCGCTGCATGAGGCAGATGGCTCCGTCGTCGAGGCGCAGGGTATGCGCTACGAGACTGGCGGGCGCGCTGTGCCGGATTGGGTGGCCGATCTCATCCGCATTCGCAAGGTCGAGGATCTCGACGTTCATATCGCGCACCAGAAGTTTCCCGTGTTCCTGCTCGGCGAGACGCCGTCGCGGCGCTCCGCGGTTCTCTCGATCGGCCAAGAGGCGGGCTATATCCGTGACATGCTCGTCATCCATCGCGAGCGCTGCCGCCGCGACAACGACCTCGTGCGCAACGGCGAGCGAGAGCTGATCGCGCTCAGCGAGACCCTCGAAGGGCTCACCGAACTCGAGCCGCTGAAGGAAAGGCTCATCGCTGCGCGCCGGCAGGCGGAACGTTTGGCTACGGAAGCCGCCCGGCTGGAGCGGCTGCATAGCCATGCGGCGCAGCTTGCCACGATCCGGCGCAGGCTTGCGACGGCCGAGGCGCGCGCCCGCATCACCGAGATGCTTCCCCCGGCGGAGCGGCTCGCCGATCTCACCCGTGCGGTCGAGCGTGCCCGTGAACGCGAGCGCATCGGGCGTCAGGTGCTGCAACTCGGTCGTGATCTGAAGCGCAGCCAAGCGCGTCTGAAGGCGCTGCATGACTTGCCGGAAGCCGTACCGGCCCTTGAAAACACCGCTTCGGCACAAAATATTCTGAAGCGGATGAGCGATCTTCATGCGGCCTCTCAGATTGCCAGAAGCCGCCTGACGCAGGTCGATGAGGGGCTCAAATCCCTGCAGGCCGAGATGGCGCGCCTCGTCGAGGAAACCGGCGGGCTGTGCCCCACCTGCGGTTCGCCCGTGAAGCCTGAGACCCTGCTGGACCACCACACCCATTCGCCTACGGAGCGGCTCACCGCATGATCCTGACCGGAGATCGTCTTGCCCCTGTTGCCTGCAACGGCATTCTCGTGATCGGGGATCCGCATGTGGGCTCGCGGCGGCCCGGGCGGCGCAAGGATGCGGTCTGGCCGCAGGCCGTGCTGGGCAAGCTGGAGCGCTGCGTTTCGATCGCCAACGAGCGGCAGCTCGCGGTGGTCATTCTTGGCGATCTCTTTGATCGTCCGGTTGAGACCGACATGGCGCTCAAGAACCAGCTCGTGCGCATCCTGAAGAGCTTCCACCATCGTCCCATCGTCAATGTGGGCAATCACGACATCCAGCACACGACGCTCAGCGATAGCGACTCGCTGGCGCTGCTTGGATTGTGCGACGTCGTCGACGTGGTGGCCACATCCGCTCCCGTGGCCGAATTCCAGATCGGCACGAGACGGATCGGCGTTGGCATGACGCCCTACGGCCAGGCCATTCCCACGGATGCGCGCGGCTCCTTTTCAGGCATTGATCTCCAGGCCTGGTTCACGCATCACGACATCGCCTTCGACGGAGGCTATCCCGGTGCCGTTCCGCCCTTCGCGGTCGAAGGCTGCGATGTGCTGATCAACGGACACATCCACAAGACGCAGAAGGCTGTTCTTGCAGGCCGGACACGCTGGCTCAATCCCGGCAACATCACACGTCAATCCGTCGATCTCGTGGATCACGTGCCGCGCGCCTGGATCCTTGACGGCAGCGGAGCGCTGGAAGCGCAGGCACTGCCCTTCGAGAGCAACGTCTTCGATCTCACGGGACGGGTAGTCGATGCGGCCGATGAAGCGCTGGTGGCGCGCGAGGTGGAGAGCGCCTTCGTGACCCTGCTCCAGGCGGAATCCTCAACCGAGCTGAAGCGCAGCGGCGACGGCGCAATCATCCGCGATGAAATCGAGGCGAAGTTTGCCGCCGACAGCACCTCGGATGCGGTGCGCGCCATTGTGCGTTCGCTGCTCGGCGAGGCGGTGGAACGCCACGCCGCACAATCTTAAAACGCAAACGGATCGGCGAAGGGCAGGCGGCGCCGGCGCACCTGTGTTTCGGGCAGGATCGGGCGGCTGATGTCGACCGCAACGAGACCCTCGCAGGCCAGCGCCAGAACGGCCGCCACACCATCCTGTGTGTTCATTACGGCGCTGGCGCAATCGACGAGCCGCATGGTGCCGAGTTCGTCGAGCTGATGCAGAATGCGCACCCGGTCGCCCGCCGTCACCGGCGTGCGCTTGCAGGCCATGATCAAGCGCATGGTGGTAAAGCGCGGCTCCGCCTTAATGCTGGCTGCCGTCTCAAATAGGAACGGATGTCCGTCGGCAGAGGTGATGCCGTGGATTGCAGCCGCGCGCAGAGGATGGTTCAGCAGATCGTCATCCGTGACTACATCGATCAGGTAAGCAGAACCGTCGCGGACGATCTCGAAATCGGCCACATGCTTGATCGTCTCGGCGCCAATGGCAAAGCTCGCAGCATCAGCCGGCGCGCGCAGGGACTCCACATCAGCATCGAGTTCGCAGAGCGCCAGGAAGTCCGCAATGAGGGCATTGCGCGTGAGCGGCGTCGCCGGACGCTTGGCAGCCCGGCGGGCGCCGCCACGGCGGGCGGGGCGTCGATCCGATAGGTCGAGGATCGCTTGCGCGGACATCCGGTCCTCCAGTGTGGCGGTTGCGACGAGCAGTCAGGCCGCCTCGGGATATGCGGCGTAGGCTTACATCCTGACTTTGAGAACATATATAGAACATAGGAGTTATGGTCAAATCATGACGCTTCTGCTGAACGCATCGTTAGGACCCGCTATTCGAGCGATGGAAGCTATCCGTTGAGACAAAATGGCACACCATTTAAGCATCTGTTATATAAAGCGGAAATCCTCTTGCCCACTGTCCACGGATTGGACCTGAGAGCGTAAATTTGGTATAGAACAAAAAACGAACACGCCTGCCGCAGAAGAGGATTTCGACAAGAGCGTGAGCCGAAGTGCGGGCCCTGATAAAAGTTAGGATCGAGGATGAATACAACCGACAAGAAAATCTCCGAGGTGCTGGCCAAGTTCGGTGAGCCGATGGCCGGCAACGTCTGGCGGGTCCAGGGAACGGCCGTGGTCTACCACAAGACGCTTGAGCGCATCGCCGCCCAGGCCAATGTGGTCTTCGACGAGCCGAAGATCATCCGTGCCGAGCGCGACGAGGCGGTGATCCAGGTCACCGGCCGCATGGGCGAGCGCGTCGAGTGGTCGATCGGCGAGGCGCTGATCGGCGTGAACTACCGCGTCTCGGGCAAGCAGGCGGCCTATGTCTATGCCATGGCCGAGAAGCGTGCGAAGGACCGCGTGATCCTCAAGCTCATCGAGCTGCACGGCTACGTGTACTCCGAGGAAGAAGCGGACGAGTTCAAGCAGGGCCGCCCTGGCTTTGCCGATCCGCACGTGGAGGTCGAGAAGACCGAGCCTCAGCCGCAGAAGGGCAGGGTCGAGGCCGCTGCCGCCGACGGCAAGGTCGAGGACGACCTGAAGGCGAAGATCAAGAAGGCCAAGACCATCAATGCGGTCACGGACCTGATGCTTCATGCCGATACGCAGAAGGTGCTCTCCGAGCTGCCGGAGGGCATTCGCGATGAAATCCGCGACTACGCCAAGGCGCGGCTCGTCGAACTCGGCTGGCCCACCAAGAAGGCAGCCTAACTTTCGCTGCGATCAAAGCATCGGACCCAAAAAGTGGAAACCACTTTTGGGATCCATCCGATGCTTCTTCTTTATGCCAGCGCATCGTGTGGACCGGAAAACCGGGTCCACTTTTCCGCACGATGCGCAAAGCGAGACGGACTAAGGCCGTCTCGCCCTTTTTCTCCAGTGGCGTCCCGGCGCTTGTGGTCCCGCTGATCGATGCCGAAATCCTCCGCCATGGCTGCCTCCGATCAGGAGGCGCTGCTCCTCTCCGAACATCTCGTCGGCTCCATCGAGCGTGTGACGTTTCACAATGATGAAACCGGCTTCTGCGTGCTGCGCGTCAAGGCGCGCGGGCACCGCAAGCCCGTTGTCGTTGTGGGGCATGCGCCCTCGGTCGCCATCGGCGAGGTGGTGGAGGCAAGCGGCGGATGGCTCCACGACCGCAATCACGGCGTCCAGTTCCGTGCAAGCGAGCTGATGACCTCGGCGCCGACCACTGCGGAAGACCTGCAGCGCTTTCTTGGCTCAGGCCTGCTGAAAGGTGTCGGGCCTTCTCTCGCTCAAAGGCTCATCGCATCCTTCGGCGCGCGCATTCTCGACGTGATCGAGACGAAGCCGCATGAGCTGACGCGCGTGCATGGCATCGCGATGGCCAAGGCGCTTAGCATCGGTGAGGCCTGGGCCGAGCACCGTGCGCTGAAGGACATCGCCTCCTTTCTCAATGCCCATGGCATAGGGGGCTTTCTGCTGACCCGCATCTACCGCGCCTATGGGGTCGGTGCCATCGACATCATCAAGGCCAATCCTTACCGGCTCGTGCTCGACATTGCAGGCTTTGAGTTCGCACTCGCCGACCAGGTGGCGCTGCAGCTCGACGTAGAACCCACCGCTGCGATCCGGTTGCAGGCCGGTCTGTCGCAAGTTCTCTCCGACGCGGTGAGGGAAGGGCACTCCGGCCTGCCGGCGGAAGAACTGCTCCGGCAGGCCAGTCGCCTTCTCGACGTTCCCGAAGCAGAATTGAAGCCCATTCTCGATGCGCAATGTGCGTCAGGTCAGCTCGTCTCGGACGAACTCGACGGACGACGCAATGTTTTCTTGAAAAGTCTTTACGGTGCCGAGCTCTTCATCGCGCAACGCCTCAAGGAGATCGCGCAGGGACTGCACCCCTGGAATGGCTTCGACCCTGAGCAAGTCATCGTCGACGCCGAAGCCGCAATCGGCGTGCGCTACTCGCCAAGCCAGCGCCAAGCCCTAGCCTCTGCCTGCCGCTCAAAGGTTCTCGTCGTCACCGGTGGGCCGGGCGTGGGCAAGACGACGCTGATCAGGAGCCTGACGCATCTGTGCGCGCAGCATGAGCTGACGATTGCCCTGTGCGCGCCGACCGGGCGCGCTGCAAAGCGGCTGTCGGAAAGCACGGGCTTTCCGGCCAAAACAGTCCACCGCTTGCTTGAGGCGTCTGAGGGCGGCTTCCGGCGCAACGCGAAGGCGCCGCTCGAGTGCAACCTCCTCGTGGTCGACGAGACCTCGATGCTCGACATCCGCCTCATGGCCGCGCTGCTGCGTGCGCTGCCGGACGAAGCGTCGCTTGTCCTCGTGGGCGATGTGGATCAGCTGCCCTCCATCGGCCCGGGACAGATCCTGTCCGACATCATCGCGTCGGGCGCCGTTCCGGTAGTGCATCTCAAAGAAGTGTTTCGGCAGGAGCGGGAGAGCCGCATCATCACGGTGGCCCATGCAATCAACCGCGGCCTCGTGCCCGACCTCGGACATCAGCCGGATTCGGACTTCTACTTCGTTGAGGCCGATACGCCATCCGAGGCCATGGCCAAGATGACCATCCTGATCCGCGACCGGATCCCGCGCCGGTTCGGGCTCGATCCCGTGCGCGACGTGCAGGTGCTGTGCGCGATGAACCGCGGGCGCCTCGGCACGCATATGCTGAACGGTGAACTGCAGCAGCTCTTCAATCTGCCGGGCCTCGAGAGCCTGCACCGGGCCGGCTGGAGCTATGGGCCCGGAGACAAGGTCATGCAGGTCCGCAACGACTATGACCGCGACGTCTACAACGGCGAGGTCGGCATCGTGCGCGAGGTACGCCGCGATCACGGCGAGCTCACCGTTGCCTTTGATGACAGGCTGGTGGTCTATTCGCTTCAGGAGCTCGATGAACTGGCTCTGGCCTACGCCGTGACGATCCACAAGGCGCAGGGCTCCGAGTATCCGGCTGTGGTCATTCCGGTTGCCCTGCAGCAGGCCTCCATGTTGCGGCGCAAGCTTCTCTATACCGGGGTGACGCGGGCAAGCCGTCTGGTAATCCTCGTCGGCAGCCGCGCCGCCTTGGTTCAGGCCGTCGGCTCGGAAGAGGAGCCGCGCCTGTCCCGGCTCAGGCACTGGCTTCAGGCCTGATCCCTTCCTCCTGAAACCCGGATGCTCTATATCAGTTACTTGGAGCTATCCTCCGGAGCAGCGAATGAGCCCAGAGACCGAACACACGGACCAGCAGGAGCAGCGCGCGCGCGTCGGCCTTGTCGCGGCAGCGGTCCTGTGCCTGGTGGCCTCGGGCGGGCTTCTGTGGTGGCGCTATGGCGGCGCCGTTTTCAACGATCTGGTGACCGCCACTCTGGCTTGGTGCTTCTGAAACAGCCCGGTCCGCGAGGTGCGGGCGAGACCGTGGCTCGTCTTGTTCCAGCGGAACGGCGCGATGGCCAATTCCCACAAGCCTCTCCAGGCAGCAACACTGACGAGGCCGTAGTACAGCGGCAGCAGCAGGATCCAGGGTAGGAGCCGCCACAGCTTGCGCCGGTGCAGGGCCACGCAGGCAGGGATGAGCACCGACACTGCGCCGAACAGAAACAGCGTCAGGGCATAAACCTTGAACGCCGTCGTCCAGCGCAGGCCCAGAGCCTGTTCGAGCCCTAGAAGCCATGACGCCAAATAAAGCCCAGTGAAGATCGGATAGACGAGGGCACTGAGCACGGCTCCCCAGGTCAGGGCGAGGGCGCCGGAGAAGCGCCAGAGCCCGAGCTGGCGCAGCATGATCCAAGGCTTGCGCGTATGGCTCGCGGCGGTCTGCACATAACCTTTCATCCATCGCGTCCGCTGTCGCATCCAGAGCGGCAGCGTGCCCGGCGCTTCCTCGAGAGTGGAGGAGGGGAGATCCCTGACTTCGTAACCGAGCCGCGCCAGACGAATGCCGAGATCGGCATCCTCAGTGACATTCCAGGCATCCCAGCCATGGACTTTCCGCAGCATGGAGGTGCGGAAATGGTTCGAGGTGCCGCCCAGGGCGATGGGGCTGCCGATCTCGGCCAGTCCTGGATTGAAAACGTCGAACAGGGCCGAGTATTCGATGGTGAACAGCCGCGTGAGCCAGGTGTCGTCCGTGTTGTCGATGGTGAGCCGGGCTTGAAGGCAGGCGACGCGCGGCGGAGCTTCAGCGAAGCGCGATACGGCCAGTCGCAGCTGCCCCGGATCGGGCACATCCTCGGCATCGTAGATTACCGTGTAGCGGCCCCGCGCGAGCGGCAGGGCGACGTTGAGCGCGCGAGGTTTCGTGCGCGGCTCGCCCAGCGGTGCGATCAGGATCTCGACATTGCCTGGAACATCGATGGAGCGGAGAGCCTCCAGGGTCTCGCGGTCGTCTGCCTCGAGCACGAGCTTGATGTCGAGTTTCGCGGTGGGATAGTCGATCCGCCGGAGGGCCTCAATGAACCGGGCAACGACGCGCTTCTCCCGATAGAGGGCTGCAATGATCGTGTAGACGGGCAGGTCCGCGTCCGCGGTGCGGATTGCGTGATCTTCGGACTCGACTGGATTCTTCAGGGCTGCCGTTGCGATCCGCAGAACGATCATGCTCAGAAACAAAGGGCCCGTGAGCGCCCCCAGAATGCCGGTGCTCAGCCCAGGGGCATATTCAAGGCCGAACACAATCAACGTCAGAACTACGAAAAGAACCGCGATCTGCCCATAGCTGACGTCGGTTGCGAGGTGAGGGGCTTTGTCGGCCAGATCATGGGCGGCCCGCCGGGCGATCAGCGGAGCTTGCGCCCGAAAGACGGCGTCGCGCAGCCGGGTAGGCGTGGTGATGGCGAGCAGCCTTTGCCGGGAGCGGGTCTTCAGAAGGTCCGCCAAGGCCGGGCCGCGCGGTGCCGCCACGAAGTTCGGCCTCGCTCCGGCCAGAGGGGCAAGGCCTGCCAGGACGCTGTCTGGATAGCGAACCTCGGGTGACAGGCGCGGTCTTGCCAGGAACGGCAGGCCGAGCTCGGCCGCAAGAGCCCGATAGAAATCATCCTCGGGAACCATCCCCTCTTTGATGAGGAATTCATCGGGCGAGACACCGACCGCCTGGGCAAAAACGGCAGCCTGCCACAGGGTGTCGGGTGCATGCCCGTGATGGCTGAGAAATCCGATCTCGATCGGCAGCGCTGTTGACTGTGCGGTCCCGTCCGCTAGACCCTGCCTCATGAGCGTCGGGTGCTTCCTGCGGGCATTCCTGAGCGGCGCAAAGGCAAGAGCAAGGGAATGTCGCCTCGATGGTCCTAAATATCGTTACATTGGTTGCCTGTCTTTCCCGCAAGATCAAGCCTCTTGAACTGACTGGGATGCTCCTGGCCCTGATTTTTGCTCTGATGACCAGCGTGGTTCAGGCCCAAGGGGTGAACATCCCGAACTTCTGGGATCCGCGGACGCAGCTCGACCGCCCTGAACTGCCCGCCACGCGCACGATCCGCTTTCTGGTCGACGACGATTTTCCGCCGCTTCACTTTCCGGGCCTCGACGGAAACCCGACCGGCCTGTCGGTGGAGCTCGCCCGGGCGGCCTGTGAGCGCCTGGTCCTGACCTGCACAGTTCAGGTGCGCCGCTTCGATACGCTGCTGAATGCTCTCAATGAGAAGCAGGGCGACGTGGTGGCGGCAGCCATTCCCATCACGGCTGATCTGCGGCAACGCTTTGCCGTCACCGGCCCCTATTTCAAGATCCCGGCCCGCTTTGCCGTGCGAAAGGACAAGAGCCAGCAGGTACCGGACGCCAAGGCGCTGCAGGGCAAAACTCTGGGCGTGGTCGGCGGGACGGCCCATGAAGCCTATGCCAAGGCCTTCATGGGAGGAGCCTCCCTCAAGCCTTATCCGGAGCTGGCGGCGGCGCAGACGGCCCTGAAGGCCGGTGAGATCGACTACCTGTTTGCCGATGGCCTTGGGCTTGCGCTCTGGATCGGTGGCGAGGAGGCGGCGGGATGCTGCGACTTCTCGGGCGGCCCGTACCTCGAGAGCCGCTTCTTCGGCGAGGGCATCGGGTTCATCGCCCGCACCGAGGACGACGCCCTGCGACGGGCCCTGGATTTCGCGCTTCAGCAGCTCTGGCGCGAGGGCAAATACGCCGAGCTCTACCTGCGCTTCTTCCCGACGAGCCCTTACTGAGGCTTTCCAGGCCCTCAAGGAACGGGTTTACCGCATTGACCCTCGCGGGTCTCATCCCTAGTGTGCCGCGCTTCTGGAAGCATTTTCCGCAAGCACTAGGCCCATGTCTCGAACCCTGTCTCTTGATCCCGCTCTGATTGAAGCCGCCCAGACTGCCACCGCCTGGCCTTTCGAGGAGGCGCGCAAGCTTGTCGAACGGCTCAAACGGACGGGCAAGAAGGAAGCTCTGTTCGAGACGGGTTACGGCCCCTCGGGCCTGCCGCATATCGGCACCTTCGGCGAGGTGGCCCGCACCAGCATGGTGCGGCACGCCTTCCGGGTGCTGACGGGCGATACTATTCCGACCCGCCTCGTCGCCTTCTCGGACGACATGGACGGCCTGCGCAAGGTTCCGGACAACATCCCCAACAAGGAGCTGGTGGCAGCCTCCCTGGGCAAGCCCCTGACCCAGGTACCGGATCCGTTCGGGACTCACGAGAGCTTCGCGCACCACAACAATGCACGTCTGCGGGAATTTCTCGACACCTTCGGCTTCGACTACGAGTTCATGTCGGCGACCGAGTGCTACAAGGCCGGCAGGTTCGACAAGACGCTGCTCACCGTGCTCGAGCGCTACGATGCGGTGATGGCGATCATGCTGCCGTCGCTGCGCGAGGAGCGCCAGCAATCCTATTCGCCGTTCTTACCCGTCCACCCGAAGACCGGCGTCGTGATGCAGGTGCCGATCGACGAACGTAAGCTGGACGCCGGCACCATCGTGTGGCGGGACCCCGAGACGGGTGAGCGCTTCGAGACCCCGGTCACCGGCGGCCATGCCAAGCTGCAGTGGAAGCCCGACTGGGCCATGCGCTGGGTGGCGCTCGGCGTCGATTACGAGATGGCCGGCAAGGACCTGATCGACAGCGTGAAGCTCTCAGGAGAAATCGCCAAGGCGCTCGGCGGCCTACCGCCGGACGGGTTCAACTACGAGCTCTTCCTCGACGACAAGGGGCAGAAGATCTCGAAGTCGAAGGGCAACGGCCTTACCATCGACGAGTGGCTCACCTACGGCACACCGGACAGCCTGCGGCTGTTCATGTTCAACAAGCCACGCGAGGCGAAGAAGCTCCATTTCGACGTGATCCCGCGGCAGGTGGACGACTACCTGACCTTCCTGGAGAAGTACCCGGCGCAGGATCCGAAGATGCGCCTGATGAACCCGGTCTGGCACCTGCATGCGGGCGAGCCGCCGGCGCCCGAGCTGGTGTCGTCGGAAGGCTCCAACCAGCCGGGCACGACGATCTCCTTCTCCATGCTGCTCAACCTCGTGGCGGTGGCGAATTCCGAAGACCCGTCGGTGCTCTGGGGCTTCATCCGCCGCTATGCTCCGGGCGTGTCGCCGGAGACCCACCCGCGCCTCGACAGCCTCGCGCAGCGCGCCGTGCGCTACTTCGAGGATTTCGTGAAGCCGCAGAAGACCTATCGTCTGGCGGACGAGGTCGAGGCAGCATCGCTTCGGCGCCTCGACGAGGTGCTCGGATCCTTCGAGGCGGGAGAGCGCCCTGCTACAGCGGAGGCGATCCAGGACGAGATCTACAATGTCGGCCGCGCCGAGCCGCGCTATCAGGACTTCAAGGCGAAAGGCGCGACGCCCGAGCGTCCGGGCGTGTCCATCGAGTGGTTCAACACGATCTATCAGGTACTGCTTGGAGAGCCGCGCGGTCCGCGCTTCGGCTCGTTCGTGGCCCTCTATGGCGTGAAGGAGACGCGCGCGCTGATTCAGAAGGCCCTCAACGGTGATCTCGTGCGCGGTCACGAAGATTTTCTGAAGCAGCGTGAAGCGAACCGCGCAGCCTAAAGCATCGAACCCAAAAGTGGATTTGCACTTTTGGGATCCATCCGATGCTCTAGGGACCTATTGCCGCGCCCACATGATCCGGGCCGACCAGGCGATCTCCTCGGTGGGGATCACCTGGTCTTCCTGGTCTTTCACGAGGGAGGTCATCTCCAGGGTCTTGGCCGAGCGGCGCTTCAGTTCCTTGGCCAGGATCTGCCCGCCTGTGGTGCACACCACGATCCGGTCTCCCTTGCGGGTGCTGGCGGTGGGCGAGACGATAAGCACATCCCCGTCCCGGTAGAGGGGCGCGAGTGTGTCGCCGGTGACTTCGAGGGCGAAGACCTTCTCCTGGCCGAAGTCGGGAAATTCGAGTTCGTCCCAGCCGGAGCCTTCCGTCGGCGTGCCGTCTTCATTGAGGATCTTGGCCGATGTTGCTTCCTCCATGCTGATCAGGGGGATCATGGAGCGGCGCAGGGAACCACTGGGTTCGACGAGGCGCAGGAAATCCTCGAGCGTTGCACCGGTCGCCTTCAGGATTTTCGAGATCGACTCCGTCGAGGGCCAGCGCTCGCGGCCTTCGGGACTAACGCGTTTCGAACGATTGAAGCTTGTTGCGTCGAGACCGGCCTTGCGGGCGAGGCCCGATGCAGTCATGCCATGACGTGATGCTAACGCATCGATAGCAGCCCAAACGCGCTCATGGGACAACATCGTAAAAACCTTCGCTAGAAGCGAATAACTGAAAGCGAACCTATGATTAGGAATTAAGATTGTTCTAAGGCATAGACAATGGGATCCCGCCTCTTGAGACAATATGTCTAATCAGGATTGCTCCTGAAGCGACGCACGCGTAATTGGATTATCATGCGCATAATCTACAAAATCTGCCCGGCACTGCTCTGGCGCGAGGCCGAAAAAGCTGGTTTCTTCCTTGGAGCACCCATCGATATCCAAGATGGGTACCTCCACTTCTCAACCGCCGAGCAGGTCCGCGAGACGGCTGCCAGACACTTTGCAGGCCAAAGCGAACTCCTGCTGATCGCCATCGATGCCGACTCACTCGGGCCCGCTTTGCGTTATGAGCCGTCCCGTGGCGGAGATCTTTTCCCGCATCTTTACGCCCATCTGCCTCTGTCGGCAGTGCGATGGGTGAAGCCGTTGCCTATCGGCCAGAATGGCCACCACATCTTTCCGGATCTCGACGCATGATCGGCGCACTGTTTTCCCTCGCAAAGCCTGCGCTGCATGCGCTCGATGCCGAGACGGCCCATCAGCTGACGATCAGGGGATTGTCCCTGATGCCGGTGATGCCAGTGCCTGCCAACGATCCCCGCCTGTCCGTCGAGGTGTTCGGCAGAACCTTTCCCAATCCGGTCGGACTTGCTGCGGGTTTCGACAAGCAATGCGAGGTGCCGGATCAGCTTCTTGGTCTCGGCTTCGGTTTCGTGGAACTCGGAGGCGTCGTGCCGAAGCCGCAAGAGGGCAATCCGCGTCCGCGCGTTTTCCGGCTTACGCAGGACGAGGCGGTGATCAACCGCTTCGGACTCAACAGTGATGGGCTCGATGCGGCATGCAAGCGCCTGGCGCAACGCCGTGGGCGCCCCGGCATCGTCGGCGTCAATATCGGTGCAAACAAGGATTCCGCCGATCGCATTGCCGATTACGTGCTGTGCATCCAGCGCCTGTGCGGGCTTGCCGATTTCCTGACGATCAACGTGTCCTCGCCCAATACACCTGGGCTGCGCGACCTGCAGGGCGAGGCCTTTCTCGACGATCTTCTCGCCCGCAGCATCGAGGCGCGGGATAAGGCGGAGAAGGGCAGGCATAAGACGATCTTGGTCTTGAAGATCGCACCCGATATCTCGCTCGAGACCCTCGATGCCATCGTCGCGACGGCGCTCAGGCGCGGCATCGATGGTCTAACGGTGTCCAACACGACCGTCGCCCGGCCGGACAGCATGCAGGAGAAGGCCCTAGCCTCGGAGACGGGCGGCCTCTCGGGCAAGCCTCTGTTTGTTCCCTCCACGAGGCTTCTGGCCGAGACATTCCTGCGGGTCGAACGCAAGATCCCGCTCATCGGCGTCGGGGGCGTCGATTCCGCAGAAGCTGCCTGGGCGAAGATCCGCGCTGGGGCGAGCCTGGTGCAGTTCTACTCGGCCATGGTCTATAAGGGGCCGGGCCTCATCGGCGATATCAAGAGCGGTCTGGTGCAGATTCTCGCAGACGAAAAGACCTCGCTGGCGCAGGCGCTCGGCCGCGATGCATCGGCGATGGCCAGGGGAGAGTTCTGAAGATCAAACTCAAGTAAGGCTGGCGAAGGTCTTTCTCGCCAGTCTTGGATAGAGGATGAACTGGCCCAGGCCTCTCACGCTCAAGAAAGCGAGAAGCGCAATCCAGAGCGCCGTGTTGCCGAGATTGCCGGCGGCGAGAAGGATGCCGGCGTAGATCACGAAGGCGATGACCATCAGATCGCGCATGGAGCGAGTCCAGGTCGCGCCCGTGTAGATGCCATCGAAGGCGAAGGCGGTCGCGCCCACAAGAGGCGTCAGGGCTGCGAAGACAAGGTAATCGCGGGCGTAAGCCCGCACGTCAGGGTTGGTCGACACGAAGTCGATGAACGGTCCGCCGCCGATCAGGAAAAGCGCCGAGACGGCAAGGCCGAAGCCGAGACTCCATCCCAAGCTCAAACGGATGGCGCGGCGGAAGCCGCGCTCGTCGCGCGCGCCGATGCTCTGGCCGCACAGGGTCTCGGCCGCGGTGGCGAAGCCGTCGAGGAAATAGCCGCCGATCAGGAACATGTTGTAGAGCACCGCATTCGCCGCGAGCGTCACGTCTCCGGAGCGTGCCCCCATGGCGCTGAAGATAGAGAAGGCGAGGATCAGCGCCACATTGCGGATCATGATGTCCCGGTTCATGGCAAGCGTCTGCAGCATGGCCGCCCGGTTCAGCACCTCGGCCCATGTGACGGCGAACGGATTTGAGCCGAGACGCCGCAGCACGAGAAGCCCAAGCCCTACACCCAGCACTTCCGCCAGCGCCGTGCCGATGGCCGCACCCGCGATGCCGAGGTCGAGACCCAGCACCAGCCCCATGGTCAGCACGATGTTGGCGACATTGATCGCCACCTGCAGCAGCAGGCCGAGATCCGTGCGGCCGCGTCCTAGCGTGGAGCCGAGGATAACGTAGTTCGCCAGGGTGAAGGGCGCTGCCCAGATGCGGATGAAGAAATAGGTGGAGAGCGCCTCTGTCACCGCTTCGCTCGCGCCCGCCATGGAAAAGGCGATGGCGGCAATCGGCCATTGCAGCAGGATCAGCAGGAGGCCCGTGATCCCCGCCACCAGAAAGGCGCGGGCCAGCGTTACGTCGACCTCGTGCCGGTTGCCGGCACCCGTTGCCTGGGCCGTGAGGCCGGCGGTGGCCATGCGCAGGGAGCCGAAGCTCCAGAACACGAAATCGAAGATGACGGCGCCGAGCGCCACCGCGCCGAGAAGATGCGCCTCGCCCAAGCGTCCGATCACCGTCGCGTCGACGAGCCCCAGCAGGGGCGTCGTCACATGCGACAGGGTCATCGGCAGGGCCAGCGCCAGGATGCGCCAGTGGGAGATGTCCAGCCGCTGCGTGCTCGGTGAGCCGTCCATGATGGTCCTCAGCGCCGGCTGCCGAACAGGCGGGAGATCAGCCAGAGCGGCACCACAATGACGGCCCCGTAGAGGATCCAGAGCCCCACCTCCTGCACAGTCTCGAAGCTGAGATCGAGAACCGACGCAATCCAGTTAAACAGGCCCTCGATCAGCCCGATGGGTGTGATGTCGAGAAAGGCGAGAAAGGCGCCGACGAGGAGCGACAGGAAGATCAGCTTCACCAGCACCGAGCCGGGGGAGCCGCCGAGAAAACGGTTCAGGTTGGACATGCTTCTCATCTCGTCAGAAAGCGTAATGGACCTTGAGCTTTGCGTGTGCTTCATCGCAGGGGCCGGCGACGAACGCAACCCAACCCGAGTTTCGCATGATCGACCCCGCCCTCTTCGATTTCTCCGCTGTCAGAGAGGAGATCCGTGCCCAGAATGCCGAGATCGTGGCCAAGCTCTCGAAGCTCGGCCGCTATTGGGAAGCGCCTCCTGCCCTGATCCGGGAGAACCGCCGCAAGGGCATTGGTCCGTTCCCGCTCATGCCCCTGAGCAGCAGGGCTCAAACCATCACCATCGATGGCCCGGGTGGGCCCATTCCCTTGCGCATCATCGCCCCGGAAAACCCGCGGGGCGCCTATCTCCACATCCATGGCGGCGGTTGGACCATCGGCACCGCCGACGAGCAGGACCCCTGGCTCGACCGGCTGGCGGAGCGGTGCGGCCTCGCGGTGGTCTCAGTGGAGTACAGGCTCGCGCCCGAGCACCCGTTCCCGGCCGGACCCGACGATTGCGAGGCGGCGGCCCTCTGGCTGATCCGCGAGGCGGAAAGCCGGTTCGGCACCTCGCGCCTGTTCATCGGCGGCGAGTCGGCGGGTGCCCATCTCTCGGCCTTGACCCTGCTGCGCCTGCGCGACAAGCATGGGCTCAACCCTTTCAGAGGCGCGAACCTCTTCGCCGGCTGCTACGACGTGAGCCTGACCCCGAGCGCCGCCAATTGGGGCGACGAGCCCCTCATCCTGAATACCCCGGGCGTGAAGATTTTCGCCGACAATTTCTGCGGCCCGGACCTCGACCGGCGCGATCCCGCGGTCTCGCCGCTTTATGCCGACCTGGCGGGGATGCCGCCTGCGCTCTTCTCCGTGGGAACACGCGATCTGCTTCTCGACGACACGCTGTTCATGGCCTCCCGCTGGGTTGCGGCCGGCAACAGGGCGGAGCTCGCGGTCTGGCCGGGCGGCGCCCACGTGTTCATCCGCTTCGACAGCGCTCTGTGCGAACAGGCGCTCTCGCGGATCGATGCGTTTATCAACAATCTCTGAGGAAAAACCTACCCTCATCCTGAGGAGCCGCGCAGCGGCGTCTCGAAGGAGGCTCCAGTGCGCGCTGGAAACGCCCTCGTCCTTCGAGACAGTCACTGACGTGACCTCCTCAGGATGAGGGCTCAGGGGGAGGCCCGTTGCTTGCGTCCTAATCCGCCCCGGCCTGGGAGGGGCGCTGAGTCACGCCGATCTTCGAGGCGGCGATGACGGCCTGGGTGCGGCTGTCCACGCCGAGCTTGTCGAGAATGGCCGAGACGTGGGCCTTTACGGTGGCCTCGGAGACCCCAAGCTCATAGGCGATCTGCTTGTTGAGCAGGCCCTCGGACAGCATGGTGAGCACGCGCACCTGCTGCGGGGTCAGGGTGCCGAGGCGACGGACGAGATCGGCGGTTTCCGCATCCTCGGTGGCCGAGAGGTCCACGTCCGGCGGGGTCCAGGTATCGCCCGCGAGCACCGCCTGAATGGCGCCGCCGATGCTGTCGATGTCGATGGATTTCGGGATGAAGCCGGAGGCGCCGAAATCCATGGCCCGACGGATCACGGTGGGCTCCTCCGTGGCGGACACGATCACCACAGGCAACTCTGGATACTGCGCCCTGAGCGACATGAGGCCGGAGAAGCCCTGGACGCCCGGCATGGTCAGGTCGAGCAGGATCAGGTCGACGTCGCGTTCCTGGGAGAGGGTGGCGTTCAGGTCATCCATGCCGCTCGCTTCCATCACGCGGGCCTGGGGCATGATGGAGGCCACGGATTGCCGCAGCGCACCGCGAAACAGCGGATGATCGTCGGCAATGATGATCGTGGTGGATTGACTTTGCACGTGTGCCTACTCCCACGAGACGCTTGCCTTGTGCCTTAGCCGCATCCTTGAGGGGATGGCAAGGCGGCAAACGCCGTTCTTTGTTATTCTACGGGAATCTACGCAGGCATCACATGCAATCATGTGGATTAAGCTCCGATCAGATGGACGATCAGGTCGCGGGTATGCGGCCGGTCCCGGTGCTCGGCCAGATAGACCCCCTGCCAGGTGCCGAGCACCATCTGGCCCTCCACCACGGGGATGCTCAAGGACACCCCGGACAGCATGGTCCTGATATGGGCCGGCATGTCGTCTGGCCCCTCCGTGGAGTGGACATAGCCGGCCTCGCGGGGCGCCAGACGGTCGAAGGCGGCCAGCAGATCCTGGCGCACGTCCGGGTCGGCGTTCTCCTGGATAAACAGAGAGGCCGAGGTGTGGCGGCAGAACACTGTCAGGAGGCCGTTCAGGACCCCGGTGCCGAACACCCAGCGTGACAGAGGCTCCGTGATCTCGGTGAAACCCGGGCCTTCCGTCTCCACCACGAGCCGGCCGTTCACCTGTTGGGTCACGCTTGCCTCGGAGAGGGTTTCCACGTTCAGCATCGTCAGGCCTCCTGATCCTTCAACGGATGAACCTCCTGTTCGCCCCGTTCCAGGATCTTTTCGAGGGTCTCGATCCGGTCAGCCTCGGCCGCGGGCTTGTCCCAGCGAATGCGGTTGATGCGCGGAAACCGCATGGCAACGCCGGATTTGTGCCGGGTCGAGCGCTGCAGCCCTTCGAAGGCCACCTCCAGCACCAGCCCTTTGTCCTTGCCGTACTCCACCTCCCGGACCGGGCCGAAGCGCTTGACCGTGTGGTTGCGGACAAAGCGGTCGAGCTTCACCAGCTCCTCGTCGGTGAAGCCGTGATAGGCCTTGCCTACCGGCACCAGCTCCTCGCCGCCCGGACCGTCGCGCCAGACGCCGAAGGTGTAGTCGGAATAGAAGGACGAGCGCTTCCCATGGCCCCGCTGGCCGTACATCATCACGGCGTCGACGAGGTAGGGATCCCGCTTCCACTTGTACCAGTAGCCCTTCGGGCGGCCTGGCAAGTACGGGCTGCTCGCCCGCTTCACCATGCAGCCCTCGATGGCATCTGCATCGGGACCGGCCCCAACCGAGGCCGGGGCGGCTCGGGCAGCGGCAAGCTCCTCCCAGGTCTCAAAAGGCACCATGGGGGAGAGGTCGATGCGCGGGTCGTCGAGCCGGGCGACAAGCGCCTCCAGGCGCCGGCGCCGCTCGGCAAAAGGCAGGGGCCGCAGGTCCTCCTCGCCTTCGAACAAGATGTCGTAGACGCGCAGGTGAGCGGGAAACTCCGCGATCAGCTTCGGGGTCACGGCCTTCCGGTTCAGGCGCTGCTGGAGCACGTTGAAGGTCTGCACACGGCCCTCTCGCACGATCAGCAACTCGCCGTCGATGGCGCCCTCGAAGTCGAGCGCCTCCACGAGGTCCGGAAAGGCACGGGAGACGTCCTCGCCGGTGCGGGAATAGATGCGCCGCACCGGGCGCCCATCGCTGCCGTGGCCGGAGGCGGCTTGAAGGCGGATGCCGTCCCATTTCCACTCGGCCAGGAACTCGGACGCCTCGAGCTTCGCGAAATCCTCATCCTCCAGCGGATGCGAGAGCATGGAGGGGCGGAACGGGGCAGGATTGCTGGATTCCGGCTTCTCGCCCCGGCCCTCGACCCAGGCGAACAGGTTCTCGTACGGCGCCTCAAGCCCATGCCAGACCAGTTCGACCTCGTCGGGCTCGATTCCCCCGAGCTGGGCGACGGCGGTCTTGGCGAGGCGCGCCGATACGCCCACCCGCAGCTCCCGGGTGATCAGCTTGATCAGCGCCCAGCGCCCGGTCTCGTCGAGGGCGTCCATCCATCCGGCGACCCGGGCCGGCAGGTCGCTCTTGCTGGTGGTCGCCAGCGTCTCGATCACCTCGGTGAGGGTCGGGACGTGGGGCGGCGGGTTGTTGTGGCCGATGGTAGGCGTGCCGTCGACGGGAGCAACGCTCTCATGCCCCGGCGCAGGCCAGATCAGGGCCACGGTCTCGGCGAGATCGCCCACATAGTGATAAGACATCCGGAACAGCTCCGGGTCGGTCCGCTCCTCCACGAGACCGCGGATCAGACCGGGCTTGGCCTCCTTGAACATGAGCGCCCCAGTCATGGCAGCCAGCGCATAGCCGCGGTCCGGGTCGGGGGTATGGCGGAAGTAGTCAGTGAGCAGCCGCAGCTTGGCGTTGCGGCGGGGTTCGTAGCCCAGGCGGTCGAGGAGGGCGGCGAAGCGGTTCATGGTACTTCCCCCTCATCCTCCTCAGGGATCTCAGGTGTTCCTGAGATCCGCTTATCGTCGCGCAAGTCGGGAGCACCCGACTTGCGTGGGGGAGGATCGGCTCGGAGAGCCGAGGTGGGGTGATTGGCGCCGACATTCTCCGAGCTTGGCGTTTCCACCCCGCCCCTCTCGCTATGCTCGCGACCCTCCCCCTCAAGGGGAGGGTGGGCGGCCTCCTCCGCCTCACCCTCATCGCCATAGCCCAGCATGTGCAGGGGCCGGGCCTTGATGCCGTGGGTGGTGCACCAATGGACGAGGGCATCCTCCTGGCCGTGGGTGACCCAGACCTCGCCGGCACCGGTCTCTTGAATCGTGCGGCAGAGATCATCCCAATCGGAATGGTCGGAGATCACCAGCGGCAGTTCCACGCCCTTCTGCCGGGCCCGCCCCCGCACCCGCATCCAGCCTGAAGCAAAGCAGGTGACCGGATCGGGAAAGCGGCGCGACCAGAGGTCCTGGATGGAGGAGGGCGGGCAGATCACGATGGCCCCAGTTAGCTTGGATCGCTCGGCAGCCACGACCTTCGGCGTCTCGCCCAAGGGGATGCCCTCAGACTTATACAGCTCGGTCAGGCGCTCCATGGCGCCGTGGAGATGGATCGGCTGGTCGTAGCCCTCCTCGCGCAGGAGCGCCATGACCCGCTGCGCCTTGCCGAGCGCATAAGCCCCGACGATATGAGCGCGTTCGGGAAACAGGGCAACGGAATCGAGGAGCTTGCGCACCTCCGCCCGCGTGTCGGGATGGCGGAACACGGGCAGGCCGAAAGTCGCCTCGGTGATGAACACGTCGCAGGGCACGACCTCGTAAGGCAGGCAGGTCGGGTCCTCGGCCCGCTTGTAGTCGCCGGATACCACGACCCGGGTGCCGCCGGCCTCGATGGTGATCTGCGCCGAGCCCAGCACATGGCCTGCCGGCGTGAAGCGCACGGTCACGTCGCCGACCCGGATGCTCTCCCGCAAGGTTGCTTCCTGGGTCGCGTCGGCGAAGTCCTCGCCATAGCGCACGCCCATGATCCGCAGGGTTTCCCGGGTGGCCATGACAGAGCGGTGGCCCGACCGCGCATGGTCCGAATGGCCATGGGTGATCAGGGCCCGCTTCACAGGCCGGACCGGATCGATGTGGAAGTCGCCGAGGGGGCAGTAGAGCCCTTGCGGGGTCTGGGTGAGGATGTCGGTGGAACGCAGCGCCATGGGTTCAATATAGGATTGCCCAGGGGTAATCCGAGTCACATTGACAGCGTTCCCTCTCTCCCTCATGCCAAGGCCATGCCACCAGCCTCAACCGTCCGATCCACTGGCGACTACCGCGCTGACCGCCGTTATGAATATGCTCGCGCCGCTTTCGACGAGCGCGACTTCGAGGCTGCGGCCGATCTGGCCCGGCAGGTGCTGGAGCTCGCGCCGGATTTCGCGGCTGCCCATGCCATGCTGGGGCGGGCCCTTGCCGAACTCGGCATGCGGGAAGAAGCCGTGGGCGCCCTGCGCCAAGCCCTTGCCCTGGAACCTATTGATGAACTGGGCGTACGGCTCAATCTCGCCAAGCTCGGCGCATTGGCGCCCGACGAGGCGATTACCGAGGGCTATGTGCGGGCACTCTTCGACGATTACGCACCGAAATTCGACCTGCATCTGACGAAAAGCCTCGCCTATCGTGGGCCGGAGCTGATCGCCGATGCGCTTCGTCGCGCCTGTTCCAAGCAGATCCGGGAGTACCGCTTCGGCCTCACCCTCGATCTCGGCTGCGGCACGGGCCTGATGGCACAGGCGCTGGAGGGGCTGTGCTCGTCCATCGAGGGTGTCGATCTCTCACCCGGGATGCTGGAGAAAGCGGAAAAGACGAAGCTCTATGATGCCCTGCACGAGGGCGAGCTCGTGTCGTTCCTGTTAGGCCGCGCCACGGCCGAGGCTGACCTCGTGGTGGCGGCCGACGTGTTCGTCTACATGGCGGCGCTCGATGCCGCGTTTCGCGAGGCGCAAAGGGTTCTGAAGCGCGAAGGGCTCTTCGCCTTCACCGTGCAGGCCCATGATAGAGAGGGCTTCATCCTCGGCGACGATGCGCGCTACGTCCACAGCGAGGGCTACTTGCGTATGCTCGCTGAAGCGGTGGGTTTCACGGTGGTGATCTTCGAACGGGTGTCGACCCGGGAGGACCGCGGCGTGCCGGTTCCGGGGTTCCTGTGCGTGCTGCAGCGCTGACACTGCGATTCCATCATCCTCAGTCCTCATCCTGAGGAGGCGCGAAGTGCCGTCTCGAAGGAGGTTCCAGTGCTCTCTGGACGCTCCTTCGAGACGCAGCCTATGGCTGCTCCTCAGGATGAGGTCACGTTTGTGGGAGCGTTTTACTGCGCCGTCTTCGACGGGTGTGGGGCGCTCTCGTAGCAGCCCAGCACCGATTGATCGAAATCGATCACCGAACCAGTCATCATGCCGGATTCATCAGATGCGAGGAACGCCACGGCGCGTGCGACCTCGCGCGGGTCGAGCAGGCGGCCGAAGGGCTGTTCCTTCTCGGCCTTCTCGAGCCAGCCATCCTGGGCGCCGTGGTAGAGACGCACGATCCGGTCCTCGCCGGGCGTGTTCATCCAGCCGATGTTGAGGCCGTTCACGCGGATGCGCCACGGCATGAGGCTGAAGGCGGCGTTCTTGGTCAGCGTGGCGAGCGCACCCTTCGAGCCGCAATAGGCCGAGATGAAGGGCTGGCCGCCATGGGCCGACATGGACAGGATATTGACCATCGTGCCCTCGATCTTCTCGCGCCGCATGATTGTGGCGGCTTCCTGCATCAGGAAGAACGGCGCACGCACGTTCACGGCAAACATGCGGTCGAAGAGCTCCGGCGTCGTGTCGAAGATCGTGCCGCGGTCAGTGATGCCGGCGGCGTTCACCAGCACGTCGACGCGCCCGAAGACACTGTCGGCCCGCGCGGTGACCTGACGCGCCTCCTCGACGCTTTCGAGATCGGCGCGCACGAATTCCGTGTGGCAGCCCTGGTTGGAGATCTCCCGCGCCACCGCGTGCCCGCGCTCCTCGTTGCGGCCGCAGATCACGATGCCCTTGGCGCCGCGCTCGGCCAGGGTGCGCGCAATGGCCTCGCCCACGCCCTGCGTGCCTCCGGTGATGACGGCGACGGCGTTCTGGAACTGGGTCTCATGCGGCATGGGGTTGGTCCTCTCAAGTGTCGTTATTGGCATTGGAGCGACCTGAAAGGATCTCAAGCCGGATAGCAAGCTGGCAAGGGGAAGCGTTCACATGTTCTGAGACCATGCAGTGGGTGTCATCCCCGGAGGCCGTAAGGCCGGGAAGGGGATCCACGTTTATGCGAGGCGCTATGGATTCCCTTCCACTCCGCTGCGCTCCGGCCGAGAATGACACTGAGGGGCACTGTCCGACCATGGCGGAACCATCCTGGCAGCCTTATCTTGAGGACTCATGTCTCGAGTCTCCGCCACCCTTCTTCCCAAGACCTTCCGTGACTGGTTCAAGAGCCGAGGCTGGAAGCCGAGGGCGCACCAGCTGGATCTGCTCGCCAAGGCTGGGCAAGGTCGCTCCGTGCTTCTCGTGGCGCCCACGGGGGCGGGCAAGACGCTCGCCGGGTTCCTGCCGAGCCTCGTGGAGTTGGCCGAGCGCGGGCCAAGCCGAGGCACTGTCAAGGACAGGCGGGGTCTCCACACCCTTTATATCTCGCCCCTGAAGGCGCTGGCGGCCGATGTCGCGCGCAACCTCGAAATCCCGGTGGCCGAGATGGAACTTCCCATCCGCGTCGAGACCCGCACGGGCGACACGCCCTCGCACAAGCGCAGCCGCCAGATTGAGCGGCCGCCGGACATTCTGCTCACCACGCCGGAGCAGCTGGCGCTTCTGCTGGCCCATGCGGAGGCACAGGAATTCTTCAAGGATCTGCGGCGCGTGGTGCTGGACGAGCTGCACTCGCTCGTCACCTCGAAGCGCGGCGACCTGCTGTCGCTGGGCTTGGCAAGGCTGATGACGATCGCCCCGCAGGTGACGGCCGTGGGGCTGTCGGCGACGGTGCGCGAGCCGGATGATCTGCGGCGATACTTGGCGCCGCAGCGCTCCACCTCCCCCTTGAGGGGGGAGGTCGCACCGGAGGTGCGGGAGGGGGTGGGAAGCGCCAATTCATCGAATGTTGCGCTGCCACCCCACCCCAGCCTGACGGCTGACCCTCCCCCTCAAGGGGAGGGTGAAGGAAGGCTTGCCGACCTCGTTGTGGTGCAGGGCGGGGCGCAGCCCGATATCCGCATGCTCGACCTCGACGAGCGCCTGCCGCTCGCGGGTCATACCGCGTCTCTGTCGATGCCGGCGATCTACGGGCTTATCCGCACGCACAAGACCACGCTCGTCTTCGTCAACACGCGCCTGCAGGCGGAATACACGTTCCAGGAGCTGTGGAAGCTCAACGACGACAACCTCGCCATCGCGCTCCATCACGGCTCGCTCGATGTCTCTCAGCGCCGGCGCGTCGAGGAGGCGATGGCGGCGGGAAAGCTCAAGGCGGTCGTGTGCACGGCAACGCTCGATCTCGGCATCGACTGGGGCGACGTGGACCTCGTGGTGAATGTGGGAGCACCGAAAGGCGCGTCCCGCATCATGCAGCGCATCGGCCGCTCGAACCACCGCATGGATGAACCCTCGGAAGCCTATCTCGTGCCGGCGAACCGCTTCGAGATTCTCGAATGCCGTGCCGCATTGGACGCTGTGCACGAGGCTGCCCAGGACACGCCGGATGCACGCGTCGGCGCGCTCGATGTGCTGTGCCAGCATATCCTCGGCATGGCGTGTGCCGGGCCTTTCGACCTTGCGGAGCTTTACGAGGAGGTGCGTTCCGCAGCACCCTATGCGGGGCTGACGTGGGAGGATTTCGAGGCCTGCGTCGCCTTCGTCGCGACGGGCGGTTACGCCCTTCGCGCCTATGAGCGTTTCGCCAAGATCGTGAAGGGCAACGATGGCTTGTGGCGCGTGCGCGATGCGCGGGTGGCGCAGCAATACCGGTTGAACGTCGGCACCATCGTCGAGTCGAGCATGATCAAGGTGCGGCTCGGCAAGAGCCTGCGCTCGCGGCCCGGTACCGTGCTGCCGCGTGGAAGAATTCTTGGCGAGATCGAGGAGTATTTCGCCGAGACGCTCACGCCCGGTGACACGTTTCTCTTCGCCGGCGAGGTGTTGCGCTTTGAGGGCATCTCCGAGGACGAGGCGCTGGTGACCCGCGCGGGCTCCGGCACCGATCCGATGATCCCGTCCTACGAGGGCGGCAAGTTCCCGCTCTCGACCTTCCTGGCTGCGCGTGTGCGGCAAATCCTCGCCGACCCGTTCGAGTGGGACCGGCTGCCGCCGCAGATGACCGAATGGCTTTTGCAGCAGCGGCGCCGGTCCATCGTACCGGGACCGCGCGATCTCCTGGTCGAGACCTTTCCGCGAGGCAACCGCTTCTACATGACCTGCTTTCCGTTCGAGGGCCGACTCGCGCACCAGACGCTCGGCATGCTGCTCACCCGCCGGATGGAACGGGCGAAGCTCAAGCCCCTCGGGTTTGTCGCCAACGACTACGGCATCGCCGTCTATGCCTCGGGCGACATCGCCGGGCGGGCAGGGCGCGATCCGGGCTTCATGGACGAGCTTTTTTCCGAAGACATGCTCGGTGACGATCTCGAGGATTGGCTGGCCGAATCGTCCCTCATGAAGCGCACCTTCCGCCAATGCGCCGTCATCGCCGGCCTCATTGAGCGCCGGTTTCCGGGGGAGAAGAAGACCGGCCGGCAGGTGACGATTTCCACCGACCTCGTCTATGACGTGCTGCGCAAGCACGAGCCCGATCACGTTCTATTGCGCGCCGCGCGGGCGGATGCGGCAACGGGACTCCTCGACGTGAGGCGCCTCGGCATGATGCTTGAGCGCATCCGGGGGCGAATCATTCACAAGCCGCTCGACCGGGTTTCTCCTTTGAGCGTGTCCGTCATGCTGGAGATCGGCCGCGAGCGCGTCTATAGCGACAATGCGGACGAGATTCTGGCCGAGGCGGAAGCAGCGCTTCTCGACGAGGCTTTGGCGTGACGGCATTGCAGAAGAACAAACAGACAACGCACGAAATCGAGCTGAAGGGGCAGCTGGCGCTGCTCGACCTGACGGGCGCGATGTATCTGCCCGCGCACGATGCGCTGCTCGTGGCCGACCTGCATTTCGAGAAAGGCTCGTCCTTTGCCCGGCGCGGCATGATGCTGCCCCCCTACGATACCCGCGAGACGCTTTTGGCGCTCTCCGACGCGGTGTTCCGCTTCAACCCGAAAACCGTGATCGCGCTAGGCGACAGCTTCCACGATATCGGCGGCCCGGAGCGCCTCGGAACCGAGGAGCGCACAACACTTTCGGAAGTACAGCAGGGGCGCGACTGGATCTGGGTCACGGGCAATCACGACCGCATCCTGCCCGACAGCATCGGGGGGCAGGTGGTAGAGGAGATGACGCTCGGATCGCTGACGCTTCGCCATGAACCGATGGCCGGCGAGCAGGCGGAGGTCGCGGGTCATCTGCATCCGGTCGGCAAGGTGGTGATGCGCGGACGCTCCACGCGGCGGCGCTGCTTCCTCACCGATGGCAGCCGTTGCGTGATGCCCGCGCTCGGCGCCTATGCGGGCGGACTGAACGCCTGCGACGCTGCCTTCAAGCCGCTCTTCACCAACGGCTTCACGGCGCATCTCATCGGCACCGAACGGATCTTCGCGATTGCCAAGGCGATGCTCTGCCGGGATTAGGATTCAGGATTTTCGCTGTCATTCCGGGGCGCCGCAGGCGAGCCCGGAATCCATAAACACGACGTCTCAAGAAAATAGCGAGGAGTGTTGCATCTCTTTTTGCATCGTTAGCGGTTATGGATTCCGGGCTCTCGCTGACGCTCGCCCCGGAATGACAATGTGGAGCTGGCTTCACTCCGCCGTCTTCACGACCGGAGCCTCTGAAAATCGCGCCTGCCGTGGTGCGAGTTCATGGCCCTGTGCTTGCGTGAGAAGTCCATAGAGATCCGGCCTTCGACCGCGGATCCAGCGGCGTCCGGTGGCCAGCGGCAGGAGATCGAGGTCGAGATCGGCGACGACCAACACATCCTCGGCTTTCCAGGTTTCCGCGATGATCCGCCCGTAGCAATCGATGATCATGGCGTTGCCGGTGCGCACCTCACCGTCATCATCCCCGACGCCGTTGGCAAACAGCAGGAAATAGCCGTTGTCGTGCGCACGGGCCGGCAGCCAGCGCAGGAGCCATTCGCGTCCCTTAGGACCACAGAATTCCGCCTCGATGGCCTCCGGATCGATGTGCCGGTTCTTCCAGAGAGCCGGATCGATCAACCCCATGGCCTGCGGGCTGCGCGAATGGCAGCCGCCGGTCTGGTGCGGCGCCATGACGATGTCGGCACCGAGCAGGGCTGTGGCGCGGGCATTCTCGACGAGATTGTTGTCCCAGCAAATGAGAACGCCGACCTTCACGCCCCAGGGCGTGTCGAACACCGTGTAGCTGTCGCCGCTCGCGATATCGTCGCTCTCAAAAGCGTGGAGCTTGCGATGGCGGTGAACCTGTCCGTCGGGCAGGCAGACCACATAGGTGTTGAAGAGCCGCCCGTCCTCCGCCCGTTCGATGAGGCCGACGCCGATAGCCATGTCATATCGTGCCGAGAGGCTCAAAACCGCCTGCGTTGAGCGTCCCGACGGCACAGGCTCTGCAAGCGCCTTCAGCTGATTGCGCCCGAGATTGCGCACATGCCAATAGCCCGTAAGGCACATCTCGGGAAACGCGAGGATCTTGACCCCGCGCTCGGATGCCTCCCGAGTGAAGCGCTCCACCACGGCCATGTTGTAGGCCTTGTCGTTGGCCTTGTGGTGAAACTGAACCGTTCCGGCCTTCAGCATCATCGCGCATGCTCTCCTCAAACGACAAGCAGGATCACCCGATCATCCTGATGTGTAAAGGCGGAGCCGGGTGGCTTATCAGTCGCGCCGGAAGATCACGTTGGCGAGCCAGCCGAAGAAAATCGCGATCACGGCCGTTGCGAGACCATAGAAAAGAGACCAGTCGCGGGCGACGACACCGACCTGTTCCTCGAAGCCCGTCTTTACGAGCTCGAAGTTGGTGTTGGTGCGGGCCAGGATCACGGTGTCGGCAAAGAGCGTCACATCCACATCGTAGTTGCCGGGCGGTGCCGTGGCCGGCAACGGAATGCCGGCGCGGAAGATGTCCGGGGTCAGGAAGGTCACGCCGCGCTCGTCTTCGAGGTAAAGGCCCTCCTGGGCCTTCAGACGGTAGAGAGCATCCCGGAACGGCCTGTCTGCTCCGTCGCGGCCAGTGGTGAAATCGTTGGAGTTGACCAGGGCCGTGAGTCCGATCTTCTGCCGCTGGCGCAGCTGGTCGCTGGTGATCTCCGTAATGGGCCGGGAGGTCATTACGCTGATATAGGCGGGGACCGAGGGAAACTTCTGCTGCTCCTGGTTGATCCAGACGGGGCCGAGTCGCTCCTTCTCTCGCACTGTCAGGAACTGGCGTGGGCCGCGCACCGTCACCACCACGTCGTAGCTCGTAGCCCGAGCGACCGTCTGGGCATCGCGCTCGATGGCGCCGAACACGGCGATCTCTGTGCCCGTATAGTTCGAATTGATCAGCACCCGATGGTTCGACAGGGACGTGATCAGGGTCTCGGCCCCGGCGGGAGCGAGGCCGGCCCACAGGAGCAGGAGGAGGCCGAGCACCCTCATGGGCGCACCTCCTGCACGGAGATGGAGAAGGGCTCCTCCGGCTGCAGCACGAGCTCGAGCCCGAAGCGCAGCCCCACGGCGAGCAGCAGGATCGCGAGGAGGAAGCGGAACAGCTCCGCCCGCAGATGGCGTCCCATCCGGGCGCCGAACTGGGCTCCGAACACGCCGCCGACGATGAGGAGGATCGCCAGCACCATGTCTACGGCCTGATTGGTGACCGCGTGAAGAATGAGGGCGACCAGTGTGGTGCAGACGATCTGGAGCTGCGAAGTGCCGACAACTACGGTGGTGGGCACGCGGAAAATATACAGGAGCGCCGGCACCACGATGAAGCCGCCGCCGATGCCGAGCAGCGCGCCGGCAAAGCCGATGAAGAGCGAGAGCCCGAGGATCGGGATGACGCTCACATAGAGCTTCGAGCGGTAGAAGCGCATGCGCAGGGGCCAGCCGAGATAAGGCGCATGCTCGCCGGCCTTGCGCCGCAGCCGCACCGTGCCGCCTTTGCGCCGGTGCCAGAACTCCCGGATGCTCTCCTTCAGCATCAGGCTTCCGACGATGGTGAAGAGCGTCACGTAGGAGATGACGATCACGAGATCGAGCTGCCCGGCCCGGCGCGCGGCCGCGAAGAACCAGACGCCGAGCGCAGACCCGACGAAGCCGCCGGCTACCAGGATGGCGCCGAGCTTGTGGTCGAGGGCGTTGCGTCTGAGCGCCCCGAGAACGCTGGTGGTGGAGGAGGCGACGATCTGGGCCGATTGGGTGGCCACGGCGACCGCCGGGGGGATGCCGAGGAAGATCAGGAGCGGCGTCATGAGGAAGCCGCCGCCGATGCCGAACAGGCCTGAAATGAAGCCCACCGCCGCACCCATCCCCAGGATGAGAAGAACGCTCACAGGCATCTCAGCGATAGGCAAATAGATTTGCAACCCGGATCCCCTTCGGCCGGTGCAGCCATGTATTGTTGAAGCTCGTTGTTACAGCATCATGCAGGCGATGTAACGGTCATGTTCTGAACGGAAGATGACGGAGCCTGCCTGCCTTCAACTCCTCTCAGGTAAAGATCGATCCAAGCCAGCCGTCCATTCCGGAACGGCGGCCGGGGACTCATTCGCAATCGGGTCCACAATGCGCGGCCGCCAAAGATCAACGGCTGCCCTGGCAGCCTTCAGATCCGCCGGACCAAGGCGAGCGGCCAGCTCGTCCCGCTTCCGGGCTGCTTCCGCATCGCCCTGAGCGGCTGCGAGGGAGAACCATTGGAAGGCTTTCGGCAGGTTGGGCTTCGAGCCGATGCCGCGGGCAAGCAGAAGGCCCGTGTTGAACTGGCTGTCACGGAAGCCCGCCTCCGCGGCCTCATTGTACCAGCGCAGGGCCGTCGCATAGTCCGGCTTAGCATGGGCTCCGGACGCGAGCAGGGTTGCGAGGTTGTGCATGGCGCGAACATGGCCGCCAAGAGCCGCCCGCTCATACCAGAAGACGGCCTGCTTGAGATCGCGCCCAACTCCGAGGCCCTTCTCGAACATCGCGGCAAGCCGTTCCTGCGCCGGGGGAAGCCCTGCCTGGGCGGCGCGCTCGAAGAGGCGGATTGCGGCCGCCGGATCCCCGACCATGCCGCGTCCTTCACTCAATCGGGCGCCGATCTCGTAAAGCGCTGCCGCATCGCCGGACAGGGCCGCCTGCCGCAGGCCCGCTGGAACCTCAGCCGGAATGCCGCCGACCGTCGCCGGATCGACGAGAAAACGGCCTGCTGCCAGAGGGGCTGGGGTCGAAGGTTGCGCGGCAAAGCTCGACGGCTGGAACAGGCTCAACTCCCGCTCGGCCGCGGGAGCATTAGGCGTGCCTTGGACTTCAGCCTCGGGGGCCTGAACCTGCTGCGGCGCGCTCGCCGACGCGGCGGTTGAGACGCTCTGCTGTCCGGACAGGATCTGTGCGGCTCCTGCGGCCAAGACCAGAAATGCGAGCCCGAGAAGGAGCGGGCGGCTGTGGTTGTCGAAGGTCCGGCGCAGGCGTTCGAAAAGGCTGGGCAGTGGCGGCGCGCCTGTCTTCGACTCGCCGTCCTGCTCTTCGCCTGTGAGGCCTGGCTCCTGCACGGGCGACAGGCGGGAAGGCTCCGCGATCTCCGGCATCGTAGTCTGCGCAGCCCTTCGTGCCGCCGCGATGAGGCTCGCACGCATCTGGCCAGCCTCTTCGTCCGCAGCCGCAACAGGCATGGCATCGGCTGGTCTTGCATCATGCACGGGTGCGTCGGGGATATGGAGCGCAGTCTCCTCCATCCGGGACAGGGTGACCGCGTGAAGCTTGCGCACGGCCGCTTCGAGCCGGTCGGCGGGCGGCAGGTCTGAGGGCAGGAGGGGCACGCTAGCGGAGACCGGCGCAGCCGGGTTCGGCAGGCGGGATACCAGCGCCTCCAAGGCCTCATGAACGGACTTCAGCGTTTCCTGCGTCTTCCGATCCGAGCGGGTATGAAGAGCCTTCAGCTCGACGAAGCCATGCTTGAGACTGTCCAGATCGCCTGCATCGGGAAGGGCTGTTCGGATGTCGCTCAAGGCGGCCTTGGCCGCACGCTCGGCAATCCCGGCAGCTTCGCTTTGCAGATTCGTCAGATGACCAATCGCCTCTTCCAGAGCTCTGTGCAGCGGTTCGCCGGGCACGGATGCGAGGCGTTCCGTCAGTGCCGCAACCTGCCGCTCCAAGTTGTCGAATGCAGCCGGCTGTGCGGGCTGGCGTTCAAGCTTCTCGTCGATGGAGCGGAGCATCTGCGCCACGCCGGCTTCATCGCTCTGCCGGCTGAGCTGGCGCAGTTCCTGCTCGATCCGGTCGAAACGCTGCAGGAGGGGCTCATGGGAGAGCGCTTCCCGCTCGGCCACGGTCCTGATCTGGGCCGACAGCCGATCTTCCATGTCGCTGACCGCATCGCCGTCGGGGGAGCGAGTGCCGGACAGGCCCGCCATGCGCTCGGTCAGGAGGGCCAGCTGTTCGCTGATGGGCGCGAGATCGGTGGGCTTCGGGTCTGGGCGGCGGACAAGGAGATCGAGGCGGCGGTCCACGCTCTCCAGCAGTTCCGGAACCTTGCTCGTGTCCTGGGCCGTGGCGGTCACGTAGAGGGCCGAGCAGACATCGTCGAGGGACTGCTTCAGGGCCGTGAAATCGCCCTTGCTCACCTGATGGAGGCGAAGCTCGGCGATCTGCCGGCCCAGAGCTTCGATGTCGCCGGAGAGACGGTCCATCTGCTGCGGTTCGGCCCGGCCCGCCAAGTCGTGGCGCAGGTCCACGATCTGGCCGCTGAGGAATTCGATCACCGAGCGATCAATCCCCGTCTCGGACACACGGTCGATCTTCTCCTTGATGCGCTCGATCCCGAGGCCGAGGTGCTGATGCAGCTCATGATTGACCCGCTCGGAGAGGGTCTGGACCTCTTCGTAGAGAACGGTCATCGAGCTCGCGAGGGTGTGAAGATCCTTGGTGGTCGGTCCCTGCTCGAGATCCTTGGCCAAGGAGCCGAGAGAAGCCCCAAGGGCAGCGATCTCTTCGCGGGTCGCCAGGTGATCCATGCCGGCCCGGAGGGTGTCGATCTCCGTTCGGATCGTCTCAACGGCTGGAGAGACGTCCGGATGCGGTTGCTCCAGGCGGCTGGCGAGCCGGGACATGTCGGCCCGCAGGCCGGACAGAGTTTGGGAGATGGGGGCGAGCGCCTTGAGCGCCTCTTCAACAGGGAATTCGACGCGCGGCGGAGCGGCCTGCTCGGAAGCAACCTGGCGTTCGACCATGTCGAGGCGCTCCTTCATGGAGGACAGGGCCTGGGACAGGATCGCGGCGAGGCGCTCCTGTTGGTCCGTGGACGCACGGGCGGCATCGTTGAGGCGGGTCTCGGCCTGCTCGATCCAGCTTGCCATCGATTCCAGGGCGATGGCCGTCCGTGAGGACTGATCCTGGGCTTGGCGCTCGCTCTCGGCCGCGATGGCCGCCATGAGGGTTTCGTAATCCGGCTTCGGTCGTGGGCGCGGCGCGGAGGACATCCGGGCGATCAGGCTATCGAGATCGCTGCCGGCCGTCCGGCGGGGTTTGGGCCGAAAGGCGGGAGCGGGTTCGTCCAGCTCGGCCAGAACGGCTGCAGTCCATTCCTCAAGACTCAAGCCCGCCCGGCGTGCCGCGGCCATGGCCAGCTCACGGGCGTCGAGGTCGTCAAGTCTTGAGAGGACGTGTCGTCTCATCATGGGCTCGCGGGGATACGCTGAAACTCCTCAAGACGAAGATGGGCCCCGTGCCGATCCTCGTCTGACGGGCAAAGGGCAGTGGAGAAGAGGCGAATCATGGCGCCTCTAAACCCTTCATCCGGCAGCACAGCTTTCGTTGAGCGTAGTAAAAAACCCGTTAAATGGAGGGGGGTTCGGGCAGATTGTCCATCAGACAGGCAGATTGTTACCTTGCGTCATGACGCAGGAGGCGGGTTCTTTTGCCCTATCGGCACCCAATGCTTGTAATACTCTTGCATCTTCCGAAATATATGTTATATCATTTCGTTACCAAAGGGGATGTGCGTTGAGCACCGAGCCGAGAACAATGAGATGACGGGGCATTCCATGGACCAATACGCAATCGGCGCCAAAGCTGGAGACGCAGCAGAAGGTGCCAAGTACTACACGATCGGCGATCTCGCGCGCGAGTTCGGAGTGACCCTCCGCACCCTGCGCTTCTATGAGGATCGCGGCCTCCTTTCCCCCCGCCGGGACGGCACCGCCCGCATCTACGACGCCCGCGACCGTGAGCGCCTCTCCGTGATTTTGAAAGGCAAGCAGCTCGGCTTCACCCTGACCGAGATCCGGGCCATGCTGGCCGAGGAGCGCTCGGGCAATGGCCCGGCCATGAACCTCAAGCTCTCCCTCGACCAGGTCGAGGATCAGATCCAGCATCTCGAACAGCAGAAGAAAGAGATTGAGGAAGCGCTGGCCGAACTCCAGGCCCGCCGCGCCGGTCTGGCGGCAGCTGCCTGATCTTCTCCGCACGATCTAAGTCTTCAGAACAAGCCCTTTGGGATCAGGCTGTACGCCTCTCGGTACCGGAGGGCTTTTCATTTGCGCTTCAACGCGCAAGAGGGCATACGGCCAAGAGCGGCCGCCAAGCCTCCAGGCCGGCTCCCCATCTCCATAGATCCCCCTAAAGATTTATCGCCCGCCTCTTCCAAATGCGGGCAGATAGTTTATATGTGAACTATCTGCTTGGCCGTGATCTTTTCGTATGGGAAGATGGCGGCCGGAATCCGACCTGGGAGACATCCGAATGCCGGTCTACAAGGCCCCCGTCGAAGACGTCATGTTCCTTCTGAACGACGTGTTCCCGATTGAGCGCTACAACAACCTGCCCGGTTTCGCCGATGCGACGACCGACACGGTGGAGGCGATCCTGGCCGAGGGCGCCAAGCTCTGCGAGGAGGTTTTCGCGCCTCTGAACCTGTCCGGTGACCAGGAGGGCTGCACCCGCAATCCGGATGGATCGGTGACCACTCCGAAGGGCTTCAAGGAGGCTTACGAAGCATACTCCGCCGGCGGCTGGATGGGTCTCGCAGCTCCCGAGGAATATGGCGGCCAGGGGCTTCCCTCCGTGCTCAATACCATCATGCAGGAATTCGTCTCCTCGTCGAATCTGGCGCTCGGCATGTATCCGGGCCTGACGCAAGGCGCCATCGCAGCGCTGATCGTGCACGGCACCGAGGAGCAGAAGCAGACTTATCTGCCGAAGATGATCGAGGGCACATGGACCGGCACCATGAACCTCACCGAGCCCCACTGCGGCACGGATCTCGGGATGCTCAAGACCAAGGCCGTTCCGAACGGCGACGGCTCCTATGCGATCTCTGGCACCAAGATCTTCATCTCCGCCGGCGAGCACGACATGGCGGAGAACATCGTCCATCTGGTGCTCGCCCGCATCGAGGGCGCGCCTGCCGGCACCAAGGGCATCTCGCTCTTCGTGGTGCCGAAGGTTCTCGTGAACCAGGATGGCTCGCTCGGTAAGCGCAACGGCGTCTCCTGCGGATCCCTCGAGCACAAGATGGGCATTCACGGCAATGCGACTGCCGTCATGAACTACGACGGCGCCAAAGGCTGGCTCGTCGGTGAGGCGAACCGCGGCCTCAACGCCATGTTCGTGATGATGAACGAGGCGCGTCTTGCCGTCGGCGTGCAGGGGCTGGCCCAGTCTGAAGTGGCTTACCAGAACGCGGTCGCCTATGCGAAGGATCGTCTCCAAGGCCGTTCGCTGACGGGGGCGAAGTTCCCCGACAAGCCCGCCGATCCCATCATCGTTCACCCGGACGTGCGCCGCACGCTCATGTCGATCAAGGCCTTCAACGAGGCGGGCCGTGCGCTTATCGTCTGGACCGGGCTGAACAGCGACATCGCACACCGTTCCTCCGACGACACGCAGCGCCAGACGGCCGAGGACTATATGGGCCTCATGACCCCGGTGGTGAAAGGCGTGCTCACCGATCTCGGCTTCGACAATGCCGTCAAGGCGCAGCAGATGTTCGGCGGCCACGGCTATATCGAGGAATGGGGCATGTCGCAGTTCGTGCGCGATGCCCGCATCACGCAGATCTACGAGGGCGCCAACGGCATCCAGGCCATGGACCTCGTGGGCCGCAAGCTCGGCAAGGATGGCGGGCGCGCGGTCATGACCTTCTTCAACGAGGTCGGCGCCTTCTGCCAGGAGAATGCCGGCGACGAGAGCCTCAAGGCCTATATCGCGCCGCTGCAGCAGGGCCTCGGTCACCTCCAGCAGGCCACCATGTGGTTCATGCAGAACGCCATGGCCAAGCCCGACAATGCGGGTGCCGGCGCCACCGAATACATGCATCTCTTCGGTCTGGTGGTCATGGGCTATATGTGGGCCAAGATGGCAAAGGCGGCGCAGACCCGGAAGGCTGAAGGCAATGGCGTTGCCGACAAGATGGACGCCAAGCTCCTGACCGGCCGCTTCTTCATGGAGCGCATGATGCCGGAGACCGCCACGCGCCTGGCCCGCATCACAACGGGCGCGGACACGACCATGGCGCTGCCGGTGGAAGCTTTCTGACAACAAGCGTCATCCCGGCCGAAGAGCCGGGATCGCAAGACGAGTAAAGCACTTTATTCTGATAACGATCCCGGATCGCTTCGCGTCCGGGATGACCGAGACCAGGAGGCCTCCATGGCTGAAGCCTATATCTACGACGCCGTTCGCACCCCGCGCGGACGCGGCAAGCCGGATGGTTCGCTGCACGAGGTTCCGGCGGTGGACCTCGCCGTCACGACGCTGGACGCCATCCGCAAGCGCAACAACCTCAACCCGAAGCTGGTGGAGGATGTGGTGCTCGGCTGCGTGGATCCCGTCGGCGAGGCGGGCGGCGACATCGCCCGCGCGGCGGCCCTGAAGGCGGGCTTCGGCAAGGAGGTTCCGGGCGTTCAGATCAATCGCTTCTGCGCTTCCGGCCTCGATGCGGTGGCTTTGGCAGCCGCGCAGGTCATGTCGGGCATGAAGGACATCACCATCGGCGGCGGCGTCGAATCCATGAGCCGCGTCGGCATGGGCGCCTCCGGTGGCGCATGGCCGGTCGATCCGGGCATTGCCATCGACAACTACTTCCTGCCGCAGGGCATCTCGGCCGACCTAATTGCCACCAAATACGGCTTCTCGCGCGACGACGTCGATGCCTATGCGGTCGAGTCGCAGAAGCGCGCCGGCAAGGCCTGGGACGAAGGACGGTTCTCCAAATCCGTCGTGCCGGTGAAGGACATCAACGGCCTCACCATCCTGGCGCGTGACGAGCACATGCGGCCGCAGACCGACATGCAGTCGCTGGGCCAGCTCAAGGCCGCCTTCGTGCAGATGGGCGAGATGGGTGGCTTCGACGCGGTGGCGATCGCCGCCCATCCGGACGTGGAGTTCGTCAATCACGTGCACCATGCGGGCAACTCGTCCGGCATTGTCGACGGTGCCGCCGCCGTGCTCGTCGGCAACAGGGAGGGCGGCGAGAAGGCGGGCCTGAAGCCGCGTGCGCGCGTCAAGGGCTTTGCCTCCATCGGGTCCGACCTCGCGCTCATGCTCACCGGCCCCATTGACGTGTCGGAGCTGGCGCTTCGCAAGGCCGGGATGACCAAGGACGACATCGATCTCTTCGAGATCAACGAGGCGTTCTCGTCAGTGGTGCTGCGCTACATCCAGGCGATGGATCTCGATCCGGCGAAGGTCAACGTGAATGGCGGCGCCATCGCCATGGGCCATCCGCTCGGCGCCACCGGGGCCATGATCCTCGGCACCGTGCTCGACGAGCTGGAGCGCACGAACAAGCAGACGGCGCTCGTCACCCTGTGCGTGGCCGCAGGCATGGGCACGGCCGCGATCATCGAGCGGGTTTGATTCGCTGTCATCCCGGGGCCGCAAAGCGGAACCCGGGATCGTAAGACCAGAAATCGGATAGCGATCCCGGCTCTTCGCTTTGCTGCGGCCGGGATGACGGGAACCCTCCCGGGAGGACACCATGACGAACTTCACCAATTTCCGCTTCGAGACCGATGCCGACGGCATTGCGCTGGCCACCTGGGACATGCCCGGCCGCTCCATGAACGTCATCACCCCCGAGGTGATGGGCGAGCTGGAGCAGATCATCGACAAGGTTGCCGGCGACGAGGCCATCAAGGGCTGTGTGATCACCTCAGGCAAGGAAGCCTTTTCCGGCGGCGCGGATCTCACCATGCTCCAGGGGCTCGGCGCGGAATATACGCGGCTTGCCAAGGAGAAGGGCGAGGAGGCTGCCATGCAGTTCTTCTTCGACGAGTCGCGCAAGCTCTCGCTGCTCTATCGCCGGCTTGAGACCTGCGGCAAGCCCTTCGCGGCGGCCGTGCACGGCGTGTGCCTCGGCGGCGCCTTTGAGCTTGCGCTCGCCTGCCATTTCCGCGTGGTGTCGGACGTGGATTCCACCCGCGTCGGCCTGCCCGAAGTGAAAGTGGGCTTGTTCCCCGGCGCCGGCGGCACGCAGCGCGTGGCGCGCCTCATGCAGACGGGCGACGCCTTGCAGATGCTGTTTAAGGGCGAGCAGATCCGCCCCCTGATGGCGCGCAACATGGGGCTCGTTCATGCAGTCGCGCCGCGTGAAGGAATTGTGCAGGCGGCCAAAGACTGGATCAAGCAAGGCGGCTCCGCCGTCGCGCCCTGGGACCAGAAGGGCTACAAGCTGCCCTCGAACAAGGTGTTCTCCGCCGCCGGCATGCAGATCTGGCCTCCGGCCAACGCTATCTACCGCCGTGAGACGCAGGACAATTACCCGGCGATCCGCGCCATTCTCGAATCCGTCTATCAGGGCCTCCAGCTGCCGATGGATCTGGCTCTCAAGGTGGAGTCCCGCTGGTTTGCCAACATCCTGCGCTCCAAGGAAGCGGCGGCGATGATCCGCACGCTCTTCATCTCCATGCAGGATCTGAACAAGGGCGCGCGCCGCCCGAAGGATGTGCCGGCCACCAGCCTCAAGAAGGTGGGCGTCATCGGCGCTGGCTTCATGGGCGCGAGCGTAGCCTACGTCACGGCAAATGCCGGCCTTGAGGTCGTGCTCATCGACCGCGACGTGGAAGCGGCCGAGAAGGGCAAGGCGCATTCGCACAAGCTCATGAGCGATCAGGTCATGAAAGGCCGCGCCAAGACGGCGGATCGCGACGCGCTGCTCGCACGCATCACGCCATCAGCGGACTATAATGATCTCAAGGATTGCGACCTCGTCATCGAGGCCGTGTTCGAGGATCCCAAGGTGAAGGCTGAGGTGATCCAGAAGGTCGAAGCGGCCATCCGCCCGGACTGCATCTTCGCCTCCAACACATCGACCCTGCCGATCTCGGGCCTCGCACAACAATCGAAGAACGCAGGCCAGTTCATCGGCATCCACTTCTTCTCGCCGGTTGAGAAGATGATGCTGGTCGAGATCATCATGGGCAAGGAGACAGGCGACAAGGCACTCGCCACCGCGCTCGACTATGTGCGCCTGATCAAGAAGACGCCGATTGTCGTCAACGACTCACGCGGCTTCTTCGCCAACCGCTGCGTGCTCGCCTACATCCTCGAGGGCCATCTTATGCTGACAGGGGGCGTGCCGGCGACCATGATCGAGCAGGCCGGCAAGCAGGCTGGCATGCCGGTCGGGCCGCTGTCGCTCAACGACGAAGTCGGTGTCGATCTCGGTCTCAAGATCCTTCGCGCCACCAAGGCGCAGCTGGGCGATGCCGCCATCATTCCGGAGCAGGAGCAACTGCTCACCACGCTGGTGGAGCGGGAAGGGCGCATGGGCCGCAAGAACCGCAAGGGCTTCTACGACTATCCGGAAGGCGGTCAGAAGCGCCTGTGGCCCGGACTGAAGGACCTCCAGGTGGATACGGCGGCTGCCGAACTCATCGACATGGACGAGTTGAAGCAGCGCCTGCTCGTGACGCAGGCCCTGGAGGCCGCGCGAACGGTCGAGGAGGGCGTGGTCACTGATCCGCGCGAGGCGGATGTGGGCTCGATCCTCGGCTTCGGCTTTGCGCCCTACACGGGCGGCGCACTCTCATACATCGACTTCATGGGCGCCAAGGCTTTTGTAGAGCTGTGCCAGAAACTCCAGTCTAAGCACGGAGAGCGCTTCGCACCGCCGAAGCTCCTCCTCGACATGGCAGCTTCCGACGAGACCTTCTACGGGCGCGCTGCTGGAGCGAAGAAGGCGGCGTAACACCGAGCGTCATCCCGGGACTGCACAGCAGAACCCGGGATCGTTCGACAAGAATGGCACCACGTTCTTGGAGCGATCCCGGGTCTCCGCTTCGCTCCGCCCGGGATGACGAAGGATGTTGGTACCGGCTAACGGAGGCACTCCATGAAACAGCACTTCGTGATGATGGCGGGCTACAACGCCTGGTGCAACGAGCGCGTCTACGATGCCGCATCCCAATTGTCCGGTTCGGATTACCGTGCCGATCGTGGAGCGTTCTTCAAGTCGGTTCACGGCACCCTGAACCATGTTCTCGTTGCCGACAGGATCTGGATGAAGCGGTTCACGGGAGAGGGAGAGGCGCCGAACCGCCTCGACGCGATCCTGTTCGAGGACTTCGCTGAACTTCGTGCCGCGCGCGCGAGGGAGGATGAGCGGATCGTCGCTTATGTCGACCGTCTCTCCGACTCCGATCTCGTGGGGCGGTTCCGTTACCGCACGATCACGAACCCCACCGATGTCGAGCAGCCTCTGGCGCCGGCCCTGATGCATTTCTTCAACCATCAGACCCATCACCGCGGGCAGGTTCATTGCCTGCTCACCGGTTTCGGCCTCGACGCACCGTCGCTCGATCTCATCCTGTTCCAGCGCGAGACAAGGATGGGCCTCACATGAACCTCTGGCTTCGCGTTCTCCACCTTATCGTCGCATCCTTCTTCCGGCCGAAGCTGAACCCGGTGAGGGACGTGTCGCGCCTGACCTTCCGCGTGTGGCCGCATGATCTCGACACGTCCCTGCACATGAATAACGGGCGCTACTGGACGCTCATGGATCTCGGCCGCACGGACCTGATGATCCGCTCCGGCCTGTGGCGGCCCATCCTCAAACACGGCTGGGTGCCCGTGGTGGCCGCGGGGCAGATCCGGTTCCGGCGGGAGCTGAAGCCCTTCCGCGCCTTTACCATCGAGACGCGCATTCTCACTTGGTCCGACAGCCATGTGGTGATGGAGCACCGGCTCGTTTCCCGGAACACGGATGGCAGCACCATCCTCAACGCCATCGCTCTCGTGCGGGCAGGGCTCTACGACCGCAAGGAGCGGCGCTTTGTCCCCATGAAGCGCCTTCTCGGCGAGATCAGCGTGCAGGCGGAGGCGCCGGTCGCCGCCCCCGAAGTCGAAGCCTTCCTCACGGCGGAAGAGACGTTGAAGAGCGCAGCTTGATGGTCCAAGCTGGAGCAGCGCCGCTTAAGGCCTGCTAACCCCGAATCGGATCCATGCCCCGCATCATCGATTATTACTTCTCCCTCGTGAGTCCCTGGGCCTATATCGGCCATGCACCCTTCATGGAGATCGTCCAGAAGCATGGCGCCGAGGTCAATTACAAGCCGGTCTTCCTGGGGCGGGTCTTTGCGGAAACCGGCGGTCTGCCGCTCGCCCAGCGCCACCCGGCCCGGCAGCGCTACAGAATACTGGAACTCCAGCGCTGGCGGGACAAGCGGGGCCTGTCCTTCAACATCAGCCCGAAGCACTGGCCCTTCGACGTGAACCTCGCCGATCGCTTCGTGATCGCTATCAACGCCTCCGGCAAGAGCCCGGACGCCTTCCTGCGCCTAGCTTATGCGGCTGTCTGGGAAGAAGAACGCAATCTCGCCGACCCGCTGGTCCTCGCTGAGCTGGCGGAGCAAGCTGGGCTCGACTCATCGTCGCTCATGGATGTGGCGACCGGCAGCACCACCGAGGCGATCTATGCCCTCAATCTGGAGAACGCCGTGGCGGGCGATGTCTTCGGCTCCCCGGCCTATGTGCTCGACGGCGAGGTGTTCTGGGGCCAGGACCGCCTCGACCTGCTCGACGACGCGCTGGCAAGCGGCCGCGCGCCATACATGTCGAATCCGTAAAGTCTCATCATGCGAACCATCGGACTCATCGGCGGCATGAGCTGGGAAAGCTCGGCCGAGTACTACCGTATCATCAATCAGGAGACGAACCGGCGGCTCGGCGGCGTGCACTCGGCGCAATGCCTGATGTGGTCGTTCGACTTCGAGGAGATCAAACGGCTTCAGCACGACGGCGAGTGGGACAAGCTTGCCGACGCGATGAAGGAGGCTGCCATCCGGCTGGAGCGCGGCGGCGCCGACTTTATCGTCATATGCACCAACACCATGCATCGCTTGGCCGACGCGGTCTCCTCGGCCGTCGGCATTCCGCTGCTTCACATTGCCGACCCCACGGCTGAGAAGATCAGGGCATCGGGTTTCGAACGTGTCGGCCTGCTCGGCACGGCCTTCACAATGGAGCAGGATTTTTACAAAGGCCGCTTGCAGCAGCGCCACGGCCTCGATGTCATCGTGCCGGACGAGGATGACCGCCGGGTCGTGCATGAGATCATCTACAAGGAGCTCGTGCTCGGGCAGGTCAGGCCGGAATCCCGACAGGCTTACCGCGCAATCATCGCCCGGCTGATCGAGCGCGGCGCGCAATGCATCATTCTCGGCTGCACCGAGATCATGCTCCTGGTGAAGGATGAAGACAGCGCCGTACCGCTGTTCGACACCACGACGATCCACGCCGTGGCGGCAGTCGATGAGGCGCTGAGGCCCGTTTAACACGTCCGTCATGGCCGGGCTTGTCCCGGCCATCCCGATGGGAAAGCGCTGCGCTCCACATGGTCGAGATCACCTGCACAAGGCCGGTGATGACATGAGGGGCCTTACTCCGCCGCCACCTTCGTGGCGCGCCATTGCGTCAGCAACGCGCGCAAGGCTGCGGGCTTCAGCGGCTTGTTGAGAACATGGATGTTCATCGCGGCTGCGGCATCCCGCACGACTGGCGTGCGGTCGGCGGTGACGAGCAGGGCGGGCATATCCACCTGGGTCTTCCAGCGCAGGGCCTTGATGACCTCGAGCCCGTCGGTCTCATCCAGGTGGTAATCGGCAATGATCACCTCCGGTAGGCCCTTGTTCGTGCGCAGGGCCTGATGTGCGCTCTCCAGGTCGGATGCGGTCCAGACGTCGCAGCCCCAACCTGAGAGCAGGAGGCGCATGCCTTCGAGGATCGCCGGCTCATTGTCGATCACGAGCACGCGCAGGCCCGACAGCACGGTCGCAGGGGCCTTCGGCGGCTCGGGGGCTGCGGCCGTTGCCGGAAGCGCCGCAACCACAGGCACTTCGACCCGGAACACGGAGCCGCGCCCGACCTCGGAGTTCAGCGTGATCGGGTGCTTGAGCACGCGGCCGATGCGCTCCACGATGGAAAGGCCGAGTCCCAGACCTCGCGCCACCTTCATACCCTGATCCAGGCGCTGGAACTCGCGGAAGACGACGCGCTGCTTGGAGGCCGGGATGCCGAGGCCGGTGTCCCAAACTTCAAGAACGAGATGCCCGGCGCGCCTGCGCGCGCCGACGAGCACGCGCCCGGAGGGCGTGTATTTGATCGCGTTGGAGATCAGGTTCTGCAGAAGGCGGCGCATGAGACGCCGGTCCGAGCGCACCGTCAGGGAGGAGGGGATGAAGGTGAGCGTCAGGCCTTTGTTTTTCGCCACCGGCCCGAATTCGCGCTGCAGCTGGCGGAACATCTCGTCGACGCGGAAGCTCGACCATTGCGGCTTCATGGCACCCGTGTCGAGACGCGAGATGTCAAGAATGGCCGTGAGGATCTCCTCAACCGCATCGAGGGACGCGTCGATATTCTCGGCCAGCGTGACATCGCCTGCTTCGCGATCGCGCTCCACGAGCGACGTCGCATAAAGGCGGGCCGCGTTGAGCGGCTGCAGGATGTCGTGCGAGGCGGCGGCGAGGAAGCGCGTCTTGGAGATGTTAGCCTCATCGGCCTCCGCCTTGGCGTTCCTGAGAGCTTCGTTGAGGCGCGTGAGCTCCTCGGTTCTCTCTCGCACCCGCTGCTCCAGGGTCTCGTTGGCGCGCCGACTCGCTTCTTCGGCCAGAACCGTTTCGGTGACATCCGTATAGGTGGTCACGTGGCCGCCATCAGGCAGGAGGTTCGAGCGGATCTCGATCACCTTGCCGGAGGGATAAAGCCTGAGGCGCACCGGCTCCACATCGTGGCGGAAGGAGTGGAGGCGTGCCGCCACGAGATCCTCGATCCTGCCGGGACCGTATGAGCCGCGCGAGGCGTTGTAGCGCACGATCTGCTCCATGCCGATCCCCACCTGCACGAAGTTGGGCGGCATGTCGTAGAGGTCGAGAAACGCCTGGTTCCAGGCGAGCAGCCGCAGGTCGCTGTCGATCACTGTGATGCCCTGCTTGGCGTAGTTCAGCGCATGCTGAAGAAGATCGCGGCTGTGCTGGATCGCCGCCGATGCGTCGTCGAGCAGCTTAAGGGCAGCTTCCGTCGAGACTGTGCGGCGGCGCAGCAGCAGCGACAGGGCAAGGCGCGAGGAGGCGGTGCCGATGGCCGATGCCAGAAGGTGCTCCGCATAGCGCAGGAGGTGGATGTCCGCTTCGGCGCGCGTATCAAGATTTTGTCCACGGCTGTGGGCGAAGCCCTCAAAAGACCGGACCGTGCGCTCCTCACCGAGGTAGCGGGCGACGGTGGCACGCAACTCGCCGACGCTCACGCTGGCGCGGAAGAGGCGGAAGCTTGGTGTCGCCGAAGCGGCCGCCTCGCCGAGAAAGACGTTCGCCTGAATCTGCTCCATGGCCGTCACGGGCCGCCATAGGGAGAAGGCGATGTAGCACAGGATGTTGAGCGTCAGGCTCCAGACGACGCCGTGGGTCAGCTGTGGCAGGTCGACACCGAACAGGGACGTAGGCTTCAGCGCCGTGATGCCGAAGGGGCCTGTGACGACCACATCGGACCAGAACACGCCATCCCAGACGAGACTCGGCAGGAGGAGCGTGTAGGCCCAGGTGGTGAAGCCGACGACGAGCCCGACGCTGGCGCCGAGCGCCGTGCCACGCGACCAGATGAGACCGCCGAGAAAGGCGGGAGCAACCTGGGCGATGGCCGCAAAGGACAGAAGGCCGATCGCTGCGAGCGCCGCTTCCCCCGAAGCGCGGTAATACGCATAGCCCAGCAGAATGACCACGACGATGGATATGCGCCTCACGCCGATCACGAAGCTGCCGGGATCGATGCCCGCGAAGGCGCGCCGCCGCAGCACAATCGGCATGACGAGATGGTTCGAGATCATCACGGCCACGGCGACGGAATCCACGATGACCATCGCGGTGGCCGCCGAGAAGCCGCCAAGGAACGCGATCACGGCCAGGGTACCGGCCTTGTCCATCAGAGGCAGGGCAAGAACCGTCATGTCCCGGTCGACGGCTCCCTCGGGAAAAGTCGCAAGGCCTGCCAGCGCGACCGGGATGACAAAGAGATTGATGAGCAGGAGATAGACCGGAAACAGCCAGGCGGCACGCTTCAGATCCGAGATGTCGTGGTTCTCGACCACCGTCACATGAAATTGACGCGGCAGGAGAACGGTGGCGCAGGCTGAGAGCAGGATGAGGGTGATGTAGCTGCCGAAGCCGGAGGTCAGCCCCATCAGGTCGGAGCTGGTGCCCTGGGCGTTGAGGCGCTCCAGGATCCCATCGTAGCCGTCGAACATAAGGAAGGTGATGTAGCCGCCGATCAACAGGAAGGCGACGAGCTTCACCAGGGACTCGATGGAGATGGCGAGGAGAAGTCCGTTCTGGTGGGCCGTGGCATCCGTATGCCGCGTGCCGAAAGCGACGGCAAAGCCCGCCAGCACGAGAGCGACCACAAGGGCCAGATCTCCGAGAAACGGGAGTTGCGACAGGGATGCTCCGTCCGCATCGGACAGGAACACGTCGAGGGATGACGCAACTGCCTTCAGCTGCAGGGCGATATAGGGAACCGAGCCGACGAGGGCGATCAGGCTGACGAGGGCTGCCACGCGCTCGCTCTTGCCGTAGCGGGCTGCCACGAAGTCGGCGATCGATGAAATGTTCTGGGTTTTCGCGATCCGTACGATCCGGGCGACCAGCGGATAACCCAACCCGATCACCAGGATGGGGCCGATATAGATGGCGAGGAAGTCGAAGCCGGAGCGGCTGGCGAGTCCGACCGATCCGAAGAATGTCCAGGATGTGCAATAGACGGCGAGCGCGAGGGCCGCGATCGTGGAGCGGGCCGGCCCCTGAACGAAGCTGCGTCCCCAGTTGTCGCCCCAATAGGCCACCGTGAACAGGAAACAGAGATAGACCAGTGCCGACAACACGACGGCCCAGGTGGCAACCATAGGCGTGAACCCTCGAAAACAGACCTCGGTTAGCTTTAGCCGTTTAACGGTGCAAAGGCCATCGCCAGCCGGTCACAGATCCCGGTCCCAAGCGGGCTCCGGTCCGAAGCGCTGCGCCAGGAACGCGATGAAGGCGCGCACCTTCGCCGGCGCCTGGCGGCCGGAGGGCAGGACGGCGTGGATGCCCGGCTGATAAGTCGGGTAGTTGTCGAGCACGCGCACGAGCCTGCCGTCGCGCAGACAATCTCCGACAATGAAGGTGGGTTGATAGATCAGCCCCTGTCCGGCGACGGCCGCAGCCAGCAGGGCATCGCCGTTATTGGCCCGCAGATTGCCCTGCACTGGCAGGATTATCTCGCCATCCTGGCCGAAGGTCCAGCGGTTCGCCCCGATGGCGCTCGGCAGGGTGTAGCCCAGGCAGTTGTGCGCGGCGAGATCGTCGAGTTTTTCCGGCGTACCATGCTCCTTCAGGTAGAAAGGCGCGGCGCAGACCACGGTGCGGCAGGGGGCAAGGCGCCGGGCGACGAGGCTCGAATCCTTCAGCCGCCCAATCCGGATCGCCAGATCCCACCCTTCTTCGATCAGGTCCACGAAACGGTCGGCGAGACCCAAATCAAAGGAAACGGCTGGGTGAAGACGGGTGAATTCAGGCAAGGCCGGGGCGATGTGTCGAAAGCCGAAGGTGAGGGGCACGTTGAGCCGCAGGGTCCCGCGCGGCTCGATCCGGTCGAGGCTGGCGGAAGCCTCCGCTTCCTCGATCTCGGCCAGAATGCGCTCGCAGGCCGCGAGGTAAGTCCGCCCGCCCTCGGTCAGCACCAGCCTGCGAGTGGAGCGGTGCAGCAGCTTGACCCCAAGTCTGTCCTCGAGAGCAGCCACATGCTTCGTCACCATGGTCTGGGAGAGATTGAGCGCCCGTGCGGCCGCCGAGAAGCTGCCGAGGGTAGCAACGCGAAGGAAGACCTGCATGCTGGTGACGCGGTCGAGCAAGGGATGATTTCACTCTGCTAGTGTGAATTGATATTCTGGTTTAGGCATTATCCTATCAGCGGTTTGAGGTCATATCGAGTGAACATTCTGGAGGTTCTCGATGATTGACACCCGTACCGCTCCCTATGCCGCCCTGATCCTGCGCATCACTCTCGGCGTCCTGTTCCTAGCCCATGCCGGTCTCAAGGTTTTCGTGTTCACACCTGCCGGTGCCGCGCAGTTTTTCGGCAGCCTGGGCCTACCTCCGGCGCTCGCCTACCTGACCATCGCGGCCGAAACACTGGGCGGCATCGCCCTCATCCTCGGCTTCTTCACCCGCTGGGTGTCGCTGGCTCTGATCCCGATCCTGGTCGGCGCCATCGTATTCGTCCACGGCCCGGCCGGCTTTTTCTTCAATAACCCGAATGGTGGCTGGGAATATCTCGCGTTCTGGATCGCAGCGCTTGCGGCTCAGGCCCTGTTGGGTGACGGCGCCCTTGCTCTGCGTGCCGGAACGGCGAAGACTGCTCCTACGCTGGCTACACGCTCAGCCTGAGGTTCATCGCAATGTCGAACTCTATATTCCAGAGCACCACCGGAACCCCGGTGGCGAACCCCATAGATCCCGGCGTCAGGATCGGCCACGTCCATCTCAAGGTGGCGGATCTCGAACGCTCGCTCGCCTTCTATTGCGGCGTGCTGGGCTTCGAGCTGATGCAGCGCTACGGCACCCAGGCCGCCTTCGTGTCGGCCGGGGGCTATCACCACCACATCGGCCTGAACACTTGGGAGAGCCAGGGCGGCTCACCGCCGCCTCCCGGCACCACGGGGCTCTACCACGTGGCGATCCTCTATCCCACGCGGGCGGCGCTTGCCGATGCGCTCTATCGGCTTACGGAGGCCGGTATCACGTTGCAGGGCGCGAGCGACCACGGGGTGAGCGAGGCTCTTTACCTGAGCGATCCCGACGGCAACGGCATTGAGCTTTATGTCGACCGACCGCAGGACCTTTGGCCGAGAACGCCCGATGGCGAACTCCAGATGGTCACGCGGCGGCTCGACCTGCAGGATCTTCTCGCGAGCCGTGAGGCTTGACGAAATTCTCAATTCGGGCAGCCTGAAGCTTGGGAGCAAGCAACAGGAGGCCCGTCATGTGGAACGAGTTCAAGCAGTTTGCGCTTCGCGGCAACGTGGTCGATCTGGCCATCGGCATCATCATCGGGGCCGCCTTCAGCAAGATCGTGGATTCGCTAGTGGGCGACATCTTCATGCCGGTGATCGGGGCTGTCACCGGCGGCCTCGATTTCTCAAACTACTTCACGCCCCTGGCTGAATCCGTCACGGCAACGGGCCTGGCGGAGGCCAAGAACCAGGGCGCCGTGCTGGCCTGGGGCAGCTTCATCACGGCTGCCATCAACTTCATCATCATCGCCTGGATCCTGTTTCTGCTGGTCAAGGGCATGAACCGCCTGCGCCGCAAGGAGGATGCCAAGACCGGTACGGCCGACAAGCCCGCAGAGCTTCCAGCCGACGTGAAGCTGCTGACGGAAATCCGCGACCTGATGAAGACGGGCCGGACGCTCTGATTCATCACCGGTTTCGATCGGATCCTTCGTCTTTTGTCATGCGACGCACTCAACGCTTGCCTTGAGGGGCCGAACGAGCCATCCCTGTTCGCCGTATTTCCAAGGAAGCCTCCCATGAATGCGTCCGTGTCGATCCCGCCCGTTCTCAACCTGCGCCCCGAAGCGGAGCAGGCGCCGACCAGCGGCATCGTCGACGTGTTCAGCTATGGCCGGCTGAAGCCCGGCATCATTCCGCTCTGGGTGGGTGAGGGCGATCTGCCGACTCCGTCTTTCATCTGCGAAGCGGCGGCTCAGTCGCTCGCGAAGGGCGAGACTTTCTACACCTATCAGCGCGGCATCCCCGAACTGCGACAGGCCATCGCCCGCTATCATGAGCAGGTCTACCGCAAGGCTTTCGATCCTGACCGCTTCTTCGTTACGTCCGGCGGCATGCCGGCCATGCAGCTTGCCTTCCGCATGCTCGCGGGCAACGGCGACGAGGTGCTGATCCCCACGCCCGCATGGCCGAACTTTGCCGGCGCCATCACCATTGCCGGTGCGCGTCCCATGCCGGTGCCGATGACCATCGACAGCAAGGGGTGGCACCTAGATTTTGAGCGCCTCGAAAAGGCGATCACGCCGCGCACCTGTGTGCTTGTCATCAACTCACCGTCCAACCCGACGGGCTGGGTTGCAAGCCATGACGATCTTCGCGCGGCGCTCGATCTTGCCCGCCGACATGGCCTCTGGATCGTCGCGGATGAGATCTACAGCCGCTTCATCCACGATCCGGCGCTGACCATCGACGGGCGTACGCCGTCCTTCCGCGATGTCATGGAGCCGGACGACAAGATCATCTTCGTCCAGACCTTTTCCAAGAACTGGGCCATGACCGGCTGGCGACTCGGCTGGCTGGAGGCCCCGCCTGCCTTGGGGCAGGTGATCGAGAACCTGGTGCAGTATCAGACCTCCGGAACGCCGGTTTTCGTTCAGCGTGCGGGTGTGGCAGCCATCGAGCAGGGCGAGAGCTTCCTGGCCGATCAGATCGTTCGCGCCAGGCAGGGCCGTGAGATCGTCGGGCGGCTTGGCGAAACCGGCCTTGTCGAGCTGCCGCCGCCGAGCGGCGCTTTCTATGCGTTCCTGAAGATCAAGGGTGCTAAGAGCTCCAAGGACATTGCCTTCCGCCTCATCGACGAGGCCAATGTAGGCTTGGCGCCGGGCTCCGCCTTCGGCGAGGCAGGCGAGGGGTATCTGCGCCTGTGCTACCTGCGCAAGCCTGAGGATGTGGAAGAGGCGGTGCGGCGCATCAGCGAAGCCCTGCCGCGGCTCGTGGCGTAGGTTCCGCAGTCTCGACACGGTGCTTTGAGCCCTGGTCTGCGCTGACAGGCCCTGGTTGCATGGCCTCTGCGCGCTATCGGCATTTGACGAGCGAAAAAAGGGCGTCCATTGAGCAAAACCGTGATGCGTCTCTTGCTTGCCCATCTCGTCCAGATCCTGATCGCCGCCCTCGGCGGCCTCGTCTTCCACTGGCTCGGCGTTCCGGCGGCATGGCTGTCCGGTGCGGCCATCGCGGCCACCCTGTGGGGATTGACCGGCTGGGCCGTATCCCTCCCGCGCGCTCTCGCCGACGCAGCCATGCTGATCTCCGGTGCCGCCATGGGTGCGGCGGTGACGCCGGAAGCCATTGCTGCCATGGGGCGCTACCCGGGCAGCCTCATTCTTCTCGTGATCGGCGTGGTGGCGATCTCCGCAGCGTCGACGGCTTGGCTCGTGCGCATGTCAGGCTGGCGCCGGGCCGATGCGGTGCTGGCCTCCGTGCCCGGCGCGCTCTCGACTGTTCTCGCCGTTGCCACTGACCGGAAGGCGGAGGTGGCCTCCATCGCCATCGTGCAGAACTTTCGTCTCTTCGTGCTGATCGCATTGCTGCCGAGTCTAGTTGTTCTGACCGGGGATGGGGGCAATATCGGCGCGCTCATCGGCGAAGGTCTCCCGGTTGAGAGCCCGGGAGGCATGGCTTTCATCCTCCTCGGCGGATTGCTCTTGGGAGCCGTGTTCAAGCAGCTGAAAGTGGCCGCTCCTGTTTTGCTCGGCGCGACGGTGATGAGTTCCGTCAGCCATGGCACCGAATTCGTAACCGGCGTCATCCCTCCGGTCATTGCCACCGGCGGCCTCGTGCTGATCGGCCTCTTCATCGCGGAACGGTTTCGCAACATCCAGCGCTCGACCCTCAAGCGCGCCTTCATCGCGGCCCTCGGCTCCTTCACAATCGGCATGATCGTGGCGGCACTCTTTGCAGGCGTAGCTGCGTGGCTTGCCGGCGTGAGCTTCGCCAACGGGCTTGTCGCCTTCGCTCCGGGCGGGCTCGAGGCCATGACGGTGCTCGCCCTCATCCTCGGGCTCGATCCGCTCTATGTCGGCATCCACCACCTCGTGCGATTTCTCGGCATCGGCCTCGTGCTGCCGTTCCTGATCGGCTGGCTGCAGCGGGACAAGACGGCGGCTGCGGAATAGGGCTTCAGGATCTCTCGTTCCGCAGGCGCTCCACCGTCTCCATGCGGGGCTTTGCGGTTTCCCACAATCGCTTGGTCACGGCCGCGACGAGCGTCTCGGTCAGAAGCAGTAAGCCCGCTGAGGAATCCCAGTTGGACGGAGCAACGATGTGGGCGGGCAGCACGTGCCGCGCTACACGGGCGATGGGGGAGAGCCAAGGGTCGGTGAGCAGGACCACCGTAGCTCCCTGCCTCGCTGCCGTTTCGCACAAGGCCGTGACGTCCTCCTGGTAGCGGCGGATGTCGAAGGCGACAATTACGTCCTTGCGGCCGATCTCGATCATCCGGTCGCGCCAGAGGGCAGGCTGGCCCTCGATGAAGTCCACATGGCTGCGCACGATGCGGAAATGGCTCTCGGCATAGCGCGCAAGCGCGCCCGTGAAGCGCCCGCCCGTGAAGTGGATGTGACGGCGCGGATCGGAGAGAAGTGCCACCACCGCGTCGAACTCGGCCGGTGCGATGTTCTCGACCGTTGCCTTCAAGTTCCCGATCACGGCTTCGGCGAATGATGCAAGAGCCGGGGCGCCTTGCCCCTTGTCGGACGGGCTGGCCTTGGCCAGCGGCGAGAGCAGCTGGGCCTCAAGCTCCTCCCGCAGGTGCTTCTGGAAATCCGGGAAGCCGCTGAACCCAAGCCGGGTGACGAAGCGCAGGACGGATGGGGCGGAGATGCCGGCCCGTGAGGCGAATTCCGCAACGGTATCAAGGCCGGCGAAGGGGTAATGGCTCAGGAGCAGGTGAGCGGCGCGCTTCTCGCTGGGCGTGAAGGATTCCATGTCGACCCGGATGCGCTCGGCGAGGCTCGGCGGGTCTGCTGGAGGGCGGCGACGGTCGCCACGCATACCGGATTGATTCACAGCCCCTCCTTGACGCCTCTCAAAAGCTGTATCAGAAATTTCAGAACCTGAGAATTCCATAAGAAACGTATCAAGCGTTCAACGGGGGACAATCCTGCCTTCAGGCAGATTGACGGAGAACCGCATGACGCAGGCGAGCCGGGCCGCAGCCGATCGATCCTCTGCCGCAACGGCAGGGCAGCCGGTTGCCGCCATCGAGAACCCACAAGGGCGCTCACCCATCCTGCTCATCTGCGAACACGCCTCCAACCACCTGCCGGCCCGCTATGGCACACTGGGGCTCGAAACTGCCGAACGCGAAAGCCACATCGCCTGGGATCCTGGAGCGCTCGGTGTTGCCAAGGAACTCTCGCGGCTGCTCGATGCGCCGCTGGTCCATGCTACCGTCTCGCGCCTTGTGCTCGACCTCAACCGCGAACCGTCCTCGCCGGATTCCATCTGGACCCTGAGCGAGCGCACCACGATCCCCGGCAATCTCGATCTCGGCGAGGAGGAGCGGGCCATCCGCGTGCGTGAGGTCTACGATGCCTTCCACGATGCGGTGGATGATTTCGCGAATGCGCGCATGGCGGCAGGCGAACTCGGCGCCGTCGTCTCCATCCATTCCTTCACGCCTGTCTACCGGGACGTGCCGAGGCCGTGGCAGATCGGCCTCATCTTCAACCGCGACGAGCGCTATGCCCGCTCTGTCGAAGCCGGCCTGAAGCAGGATCCGGCGCTGATCGTCGGCATGAACGAACCTTATTCGCCAGCGGATCGGGTGTTCCACACCCTGGAGCGCCATGCCGAGAAGCGTGGTCTCCCTCCGCTGATGATCGAAATCCGCAACGACCTGATCCGCACACAAGACGGACAGGCGTCGTGGGCCAATCGTCTGGCGCCGCTTTTGAGGGAGGGGGCACGGACGCTCTGATCGCGGGCATGGCGCATCACGTGCCGTGACCCAGAAGGCAGACTATTCTTGGAGGAAGAGTCGATGTCAGTCGGACAAGGGAATCCTGGGGTTCACGCCCCGCCAGCCGGGGTGCAGAACAGCGCCGGCGTCACCTACACCACGGTGGATCAAAACTACTTCGAAGCCCGGCGCCTCAAGCGGCATGCACGGGTCTGGTCGCTCTGGGCGCTCGGCGTCGGAGCGGTGATCTCTGGGCATTATTCGGGCTGGAATCTCGGCCTCGCCAACGGCTTCGGGGCGATGTTCTTCGCCACGATCATCATCGCCATCATGTATCTGGGCCTCACCTTCTCGCTCGCCGAGATGTCGCCGGCTCTGCCGCACACGGGCGGCGCCTATTCCTTCGCCCGGACGTCCATGGGTCCATGGGCGGGCTACATCACGGGCATCGCGGAGAACATCGAGTTCGTGCTGACGCCTGCCGTGATCGTGTTTTTCATCAGCTCCTATCTGTCGGCGATCTTCGAGACAGCACCGGCGTTCCAGCCGGTTTACTGGGTGCTGTGCTACGCGCTGTTCGTCGGCCTCAACATCATCGGCGTCGAGCTGTCGTTCAGGGTGACCGTGGGCGTCACGTTGGCAGCCCTTGCGGTGCTTGCCGCCTTCTACCTGTCGGTTCTGTTCTCCGGTCAGTTCGACTTCTCGCGCTGGGCGCTGAACATCGGGCCTGACGGCGCAGAATTGCCGAGCGGCAACGGTCCCTTCCTGCCTTTGGGCATCGGCAGCATCCTAGCCTCGCTGCCCTTCGCGGTCTGGCTATTCCTCGCCATCGAGCAATTGCCGCTGGCTGCCGAAGAGTCGCACGATCCGCAGCGCGACATGCCCAAGGGCATCATCGCCGGCATCCTCACGCTGATCGCCTCGGCGTTCCTCGTGCTCTTCCTGAACACAGGCATCGCGCCGGGCGCGGTGGGCTTGGGCAAATCCGGTGAGCCGCTGCTCGACGGGTTCCGCACCCTGTTCGGCACGGACATCGCGAAGATCCTCGCGGCCATCGCGGTGATCGGTCTCATTGCGTCTTTCCATACCATCATCTTCGCCTTCGGTCGGCAGATCTACTCGCTCTCGCGGGCAGGCTACTTCCCGAGCTTCCTGTCGGTGACGCACGGCGAACGCAAGACGCCGCATGTGGCCCTGATCGCGGGCGCGGTGCTGGGCCTTCTGGTGATGCTGATCATCTGGTTCTCGGCAGGAGCCGAGGCGGGTGCAACGGTCATTGGCGGAACGCTGCTGAACATGGCCGTGGCGGGCGCGATGCTGGCCTACTTCATGCAGGGCATGTCCTATGTGGTGCTTAAAAAGAAGTTCCCGAACCTGCACCGCCCTTACAAGAGCCCGTTCGGCATCGCGGGTGCGGTGATCTGCATGGTGATCGCAGCGGTGACGCTCTATTTCCAGCTCACCGACTCTGTGTTCCGCACCGCCGTCATCGGCGTTGCGGTCTATTATGCAGTGATGATGGCCTACTTCTTGCTCATCGGCCGGCACAAGCTCATCCTCTCGCCGGAGGAGGAGTTCGCGCTCACCAAAGGCGAGAGCGAATACAAGTCCTACTAACCCTTCGGGAGCGCGCACGCCGCGCGCTCCCTTTCTCCATTTGCGGTCAAGGTTATTCGTATGGACGCTCCCAAGATCAAGAATGCCGCCGATGCGCTGGAATACGTGCGCAGCCGCGATCTGCCCTTCGTGAAGATCGGCCTTACGGACGTAGACGGCATCATGCGCGGCAAGTACATGGCCCGCGACAAGTTCGAATCCGCCCTTGAGAAAGGCTTCGGCTTCTGCGACGTGGTGCTGGGCTGGGACTCCAACGATCAGCTCTACGACAACACCACATTGACCGGCTGGCACACGGCCTATCCCGATGCGACGGCACGGGTGATCCCGGAATCCATGCGGCTCATCCCGTTCGAGAACGACCTGCCGTTCTTCCTGGCCGAATTCGAAGGCTACGCGGAGGCGGCCTGTCCGCGCGGGGTGCTGCGGCGGGTGCTGAAGAAAGCCGAAGACATGGGCTTCGCGGTTTCAGCCGCGGCCGAGTTCGAGTTCTTCCTGTTCGAGGAAACGCCGCATTCCGTGCGTGAGAAGAGCTACCGCGATCTGAAAAACATCACGCCGGGCTTCTTTGGCTATTCGGTGCTGCGCTCCGGCGTTCATTCCGATTTCTATCATGAGCTCCTCGACCTCGGGAAAAGAATGGACTTCGAGATCGAAGGCCTGCACACCGAAACCGGCCCCGGAGTGCTGGAGGCTGCGATCCGCGTCGACGACGCGCTGAAGGCTGCCGACAAGGCGGCCCTGTTCAAGACCTATACCAAGATCCTCGCCCAGCGCCGCGGTTGGATGGCGACCTTCATGGCCAAGTGGTCGCGCGATTGGCCTGGCCAGTCCGGCCACCTGCATGCTTCGTTGAAAGATCTGCGCACCGGCAAGGGTGCGTTCTATGACGCTCAGACCAAGCACAATATGTCCGACACCATGCGCTGGTTCGTGGGCGGGCAGCAGCAGCTGATGCCCGAGACTCTCGCCATGGTGGCGTGCACGGTGAACAGCTACACGCGGCTGATCCCGGGCTTCTGGGCGCCCACCGACTCCGCTTGGGGCGTGGAGAACCGCACGACGGCCCTGCGGGTCATCCCGGGCTCGGAGAAGTCGCAGCGCGTGGAGTATCGGGTCGCGGCCGCCGACATTAACCCCTATATCGCGCTCGCCGCCGCCATCGGCTCCGGCCTGTGGGGCATCGAGAACAGGATCGATCCGGGCGAGCCGATCCAGGGCAATGCCTATGCGGTCGAGCACCCGAAGGAGCGGGCGCTGCCGCGCTCCCTCGGTGAGGCGGCCGAGCGACTGAAAGGGTCGCAGGCCGCGCGCCAGCTCTTCGGGGACACCTTCGTGGACCATTACGCTGCAACCCGCGAATGGGAGGAGCGCGAGGCGCGCAAGGCTATCACCGATTGGCAGCTCGCCCGCTACTTCGAGATCATCTAAAAGCCTTTTCGAGACTCAATCACAGGAGAAGACCATGATCCCTGCGGAACATGGTCGTTCAGGCATCACACCATGGCCGATACCGATATCGTCTGCATTTCCCCCATCGACGGACGCGAGCTCGTCCGCCGCCCCATCATGTCCGAGGCCGCCATCGACGCGGCGATCACGTCCGCCCGCGAGGCGCAGAAGGCTTGGCGCAACACCAGCATCGCTGAGCGTGCGAGCAGGGTGTCTGCCTTCCTCGATGCGCTGCTTGCCATGAACCAGGAGGTGGTGCCAGAGATCGCCCAGCAGATGGGCCGTCCAGTGCGCTATGGCGGCGAGTTCCGCGGCGTTGAGGAGCGGGCGCGCTATATGATCGACATTGCCGAGAAGAGCCTGCAGCCGATTCCGGCCGATGACGAGAAGCCGGGCTTCCGGCGGATGATCAAGCGCGAGCCGGTGGGTCTCGTGCTCGTGATCGCGCCGTGGAACTATCCCTATCTGACGGCCATCAACACCATCGTGCCGACGCTCATGGCCGGCAATGCAGTGCTCTTGAAGCATGCCTCGCAGACAGTGCTGGCAGGCGAGCGCTTCCAGATGGCGATGGACCGAGCGGGCATGCCGAAGGGCCTGTTCCAGAACCTGCATCTCAGCCATGACCAGACAAGTCGCATCCTTGGCGGCGGCCTCGTCGATCATTGCAACTTCACCGGCTCCGTCTCCGGCGGCCGCTCCATCGAGCGCGCGGCGGCGGGCACCTTCACGTCCCTCGGTCTTGAACTCGGCGGCAAGGACCCGTCCTATGTGCGCCAGGATGCCAATCTCGACCATGCCATCGAGAACCTCGTGGACGGCGCCTTCTTCAATTCAGGGCAATGCTGCTGCGGCATCGAGCGCATCTATGTTCACGAGAGGCACTACGACCGCTTCGTCGAGGGCGCAGTCGATCTCGTGAACAAATACGTGCTCGGCAATCCGCTCGATGAGGCGACGACGCTCGGACCCATGGCGCACAAGCGCTTTGCCGATCTCGTACGCGGGCAGAATGCCGAAGCGGTGGCGAAGGGCGCCAAGGCGCATATCGACACGAAGCGCTTTGCCGCTGACACCGGCAGCACCGCCTATCTCGCGCCGCAGGTGCTCACCAACGTGGATCACTCCATGAGCGTCATGCGCGAGGAGAGCTTCGGCCCCACGGTCGGTATCATGAAGGTGAGCGGCGACGAAGAGGCGATCCGCCTCATGAACGATTCGCCCTATGGCCTCTCGGCTGCGATCTGGACGTCGGACGTGGATGCCGCGGAAGCCATCGGCGAGAAGCTTGAGACCGGCACCGTGTTCATGAACCGCTGCGACTATCTCGACCCCGCGCTCGCCTGGACCGGCGTTAAGGATACGGGCCGCGGCGCAAGCCTGTCGCGGCTCGCCTACGAGTCGCTCACCCGTCCGAAATCCTACCACCTTCGTCAGATTTGATTGAAAGCATCATGACCACGTCTCCCCGCTCCAACTGGAACTACCCCACCGCCATCCGCTTCGGCGCAGGCCGCATCTCCGAGCTTGCCGAGGCCTGCAAGTCGGTGGGCATGCAGGCGCCGCTTATCGTGACGGATCCATTCTTGGCCACGCAGCCGATGACGAAGGCGGCGCTCGACCAGTTGATCTCAGCTGGCCTGAAGGCAGCGATCTTCTCCGACATCAAGCCGAACCCGGTCGAGACCAATGTCTACAAGGGTCTTGAGGCGCTGAAGGCGGGCAAGCACGATGGCGTTGTCGCCTTCGGCGGCGGATCGGCGCTCGATGCCGGCAAGGTTATCGCCTTCATGGCGGGCCAGACACGGCCCATGTGGGACTTCGAGGATATTGGCGATTGGTGGACCCGCGCGGATCCGAACGGCATTCAGCCGATTATCGCCGTGCCGACGACCGCCGGGACAGGCTCGGAAGTAGGCCGCGCCGGCGTGATCACGCAGGAGGCCACGCACACCAAGAAGGTGATCTTCCATCCACTGATGATGCCGAAGATCGTGATCTGCGATCCCGAGTTGACGGTCGGCATGCCGCCTCACATCACGGCCGGCACGGGCCTTGATGCGCTGGCGCATTGCGTTGAGGCTTATTGCGCACCCGGCTATCACCCCCTTGCCGACGGCATCGCGGTGGAGGGCATCCGCCTCGTGAAGGAATACCTGCCCCGCGCCTATAAGGACGGCAAGGATATCGAGGCCCGTGCCCAACTGATGTCGGCGGCCGCCATGGGCGCCACCGCGTTCCAGAAGGGTCTCGGCGCCATCCATGCCTTGTCGCATCCGACCGGCGCGCTCTACGACACTCATCACGGCCTGACCAACGCGGTCTTCATGCCTTATGTGCTGGTCTATAACCGCAAGGCCATCGAGGAACGGATCGAGCGATTGGCCGCCTATATCGGCCTTGAGCCCTCGTTCCAGGCGTTCCTGGATTGGGTGCTGCAACTGCGCAAGGATCTCGGCGTGCCGCATACGCTGGAAGGCTTGAAGGTCGACAGCGCCCGCTTCGACGAGATGTCCGAGATGGCACCCAATGATCCCACCGCCGGAGGCAACCCGGTGCCGATCACCAGGGAGAGCGCCCGCAAGCTCTTCGAGGATGCGCTCGCCGGGCGTGTCTGATCTCTGACAGAGCTAAAGAGAAAGGCGCCGCTGAGCAGCAGCGGTGCCTTTTGTTTTTGATTGGACTGATTGCCTTAAGCAGCAGCCTTCAGAGGAGTTTTGCGATCAGCCCGCAGTGACTTGAGGGCTTCCGTCCAGCGCAAGAGTTCGTCGAGCATCGTCGCGGCCGACGTCCTGTAGATGTCCTGGGGCTTGAGCTTGCCGTTCTCGTCCAGGTTCTGGAACACCATCGGCATCGGCACGCCTTCCGGGATCGGCATCATCTTCAGGGTCGTGACGATCTGCTTCGCCACCTGGACCGAACGCAGGCCGCCGGAGATACCGCCATAGCTGACGAAGCCGGCAGGCGCATAATTCCATTCGCGCGACAGGTAGTTCAGTGCGTTCACCAGCGCCGGCGGCGGAGCGTAGTTGTACTCGGGCGTGACGAACACGAAGGCGTCAGCCGCGGACACGCTCTCGGCCCATGCCTTGGTATGGGCATGGTGGTAGTTCTGCTTCATCGGGTGCTCGGGCTCGTCAAAGACCGGCAGGTTGAACGCAGCGAGGTCTACCAGCACAGGCTCGAATTTGCCGTGCTCGGCCGTGTATTCGCTGAACCACTGGGCGATGCTCGGGCCGACCCGGCCGGGACGCGTGCTGGCGATGATGATGTGAAGCTTGGGCTTCATGGGGTGTCCTTCATTTGCATTCGGCGGCAGGAACACTTAAGTTCCCTTTTGTTACCGAGGCTCATTAAGTAACTTCCGCAGCCTTTCGCAAGGAGGCACTTTCATGTCACCCAGTCACATCCATGTGCCCACCGATTGCCGCACCGTGACGGAAATCCTGTCCCGAGTCGGCGACAAGTGGAGTGTGCAGGTGGTGGTCCAGATGGGCGAGGGTCCTAAGAGATTCAACGAGTTACGCCGAGCCGTGACCGGCATTTCCCAGCGGATGCTGACCCTGACGCTGCGTGGGCTGGAGCGCGACGGGCTCGTCACGCGCACCGTCTATCCCACCATTCCGCCCCGGGTGGATTACCAGCTCACAGGGCTGGGTTGCTCCCTGCTCAAGACTGTGCGGGGTTTAGGCGATTGGGCGATCCAGCACCGGGACGAGATTCTCGCCTCCCGGCAACGCTTCGACGCGGGAGGCGACAGCCAGCTTGAACGGGAGCGGTCAGACGCAGCTTGAGCCTCAAGCGGCGAGCCTGCGCTCCAGAACCTCCCAGAGAGCGTGGTCGCGGAAGGTCTCGATCGTCCTGTCAGCCCCAACCTTGGTGAGTTCAGTGGCGCTCAAGCCCGTCAGGACCCCGAAGGAGAACAGGCCCGCTGCCTTGGCCGCCTTCATGCCCGAGGGCGAATCCTCGAAAGCGATGGCTTCCTCAGCACGGATGCCGAGCCGCTCGATGGCTGTGAGGTAGGGCAGGGGATCGGGCTTGCCGCGCTCGACCTGATCGATGGTGATTTTGACCTCGAATCGGTCGGTAATGCCGAGAATGTCGAGGATATGGGTCGCGTTCAGCAGGGGAGCATTGGTCACCAGGGCTAGCCTGATGCCGCGGGCCTCGGCCCAGTCGAACAGTTCGAGCAACCCTTCCAGAGGCTTGAGCTCGAGCGCGAGACGCCGGAAGGCGGCTTCCTTGCGCTCCGCATAAACCTCATGCTCCTCGACTGGCAGGTGGGGCAGGAGTGCGGCAAAGATTGACTCGTTGGTGTGGCCGATGATCGACGAGCGATACAGGTCCTCGCTGATCACGACGCCCTGAGGGCCTAGGGTCTGGGCGAAGGCCTCCAGGTGGGCCGGATCGCTGTGCACCAGGGTGCCGTCCATATCGAAGATCAAGGCTTTGAGCATTACGTCGTCTCTAGAATGTCGTGGCTAACGGCGAAGGACATAAACCCTCACGCCGTGGAATGCACCCCACTGGAGTTGCATCCCTGCTCTCACATTTCCGATGAAGGTGCGTTTTGGCGTTTTCAGGCATCCGGAATGATGGCGACGCCGCGCTGGGTTGCGAAGGAGATCGACACCGGGGTGCCGGGCGCTATTGCGTCTTTCCGCCCGTACTGGACCACGAACAGGTTTCCGATCGGACTCTCCACGTCGTACTCCACCTGGGTGCCGAGGTAGGACGTCTTGCGCACCGTGCCGGCCAGCCCCCCGGACTGCACCGCCTCATCGAGAAAAATGGCGTCGGGGCGGGCAGCCAGCTTCACGGGACCCTGACTGGCGCCGCGATGGGGGAGCTGAAGATTGAGGCCACCGATCTTTACCTGCGCCATCGGGCCGGCGATGCTCGCGAGGTCTCCGGTGATAATGTTGGCGTCGCCGATGAAGTCGGCAACGAATAGGTTTGCCGGCTCCTCGTAGAGTTCGTGCGGCGTGCCTGTCTGGGCGATGCGGGCGTTCGACATGACGATGATGTGGTCGGAGACCGCGAGCGCCTCCTCCTGGTCATGGGTCACATAGGCCACGGTGAGATTGAGGTTCTGCTGCAGCTCGCGGATGTCCTCGCGCACGCGGCGGCGCAGCTTGGCATCAAGGTTGGAGAGAGGTTCGTCGAAGAGCAGGACCTGCGGCTCCAGCACGAGGGCTCGTGCTACCGCCACACGCTGCTGCTGTCCGCCGGAGAGTTCCGACGGCGCGCGCTTCTCTAGCCCTTTCAGGCCGATGATATCGAGCTTCTCCATCGCCATCGCGTAAGCGTCCTTCTTCGGGACGCCCTGCACGGTCGGGCCATAGGCCACGTTCTCCAGCACCGACATATGCGGGAAAAGCGCATAGGACTGGAACACCATGCTCACGTCGCGGTCGGCGGCGGACAGGTTCGTCACGTCACGGTCGCCGATTAGGATCTGGCCCTCGCTCGCCATCTCAAGTCCTGCGATCATGCGCAAGGTCGTGGTCTTGCCGCAGCCGGAGGGCCCGAGCAGGGTGACGAGCTGGCCTGGCGCGATGGTGAAAGAGACGTTGTCCACGGCCGTGACGCTGCCATAGCGCTTCGTCACGTTGCGGAATTCCACGGACGCCGCCTGCTTCTTGGACGTACCGGGGCGGGAGAGGGAATGGACGGAGGACATCTTGTTCATGGAACCGCCTGCACGGCAACGGGGGAGGGGGCGGCGCTCGCGCTGCGGCGCCCGAGGCGCCGCTCGCCGACGAGGAGCTGGATCGCCACGATGGCAAGCAGCATGACGAGGATGAGCGCAGTGGAATAGGCGATGGCGAGGCCGAACTCGCCTGCCTCAACGCGCCCGACGATATAGGTCGTGGCCATATTGTACTCGGCGGTGACGAGGAAGATCACGGCACTCACGGCCGTCATGGCGCGCACGAAGGAGTAGACCAGCGAGGCGACGATGGCTGGCCTTAGCAGCGGCAGCACCACCCGGCGCATGGTGGTGGCCGAGCGGGCGCCGAGCGTGAGGGATGCCTCATCGAGGCTCTTGTCGATCTGGCTCAGGGTGGCGATGCCTGATCGCACGCCTACGGGCATGTTGCGGAACACGAAGCACATCACGAGGATGAATCCCGTTCCGGTGATCTCAATGGGCGGCACGTTGAAAGCGAGGATGTAGGACACGCCCACAACGGTGCCGGGAATGGCGAAGCTCAACAGTGTGCCGAACTCGAAGGAGCGCTGGCCGGAGAAACGCTGGCGCGTGAGGAGATAAGCCGTGAGCAGTCCGATGGCGGCGGTGAGGGGCGCCGAGAGAGCCGCTACCTTCACGGTGGCGAAGAACGAGTTCCAGGCCGAGCCCGAGAAGTAGAGGCCCCAGTCAGCCCGCTCGACCCGGAAGGCGGTGAGGAAGTGCTCGAAGGTCGGCGTGTAGTCGCGGCCCATGGACCGGACGAAGGCGCCCACGACGATAATGGCATAGACGGCAAGCGTGAAAACCGCCCAGGGAATGGCCGTGAGATAAGAGGCCAGCGCAACCCGCCGCGGCAATGGCAGCGGAATGCCTGAATCGCCCTTGCCGGTCACGGTGGTGTAGACCTTCTTGCCGAGCCAGGCATGCTGCATCCAGAAGGCCCCGAGCGTAAAGGCGAGCAGGATGATGGAAAGGACTGCGGCCCGGCCTTGATCCTGCTGCGCGCCGACGACCGCAAAGAAGATCTTGGTGGAGAGCACCTCGTAATTGCCGGCGAGCACCAGAGGGTTGCCGAAATCGGCCAGACTCTCGACGAAGCCGAGCAGGAACGCATTGGCGAGACCCGGGCGCATCAGCGGAAGGGTCACGGTCCAAAAGGTCGTCCAGCTCTTGGCGCGCAGGGTCTGGGAGGCTTCCTCCAGCGTCGGGCTGATGCCCTGCACCACGCCGATGAGCACGAGGAAGGCGATGGGCGTGAACGCCAGGAGCTGCGCGATGAACACGCCGGGAAGTCCGTAGATCCAGCGCGAGCGCGGCACGCCGAACCATTCCCAGAGAAGGTTCGACAGGGCGCCCGAGCGGCCGAAGAGCAGGATCAGCGCGAGGCCGATCACGAAGGGCGGCGTGATGATGGGCAGCACGCTCATCACGCGCAGGAGCTTCTTATAGCGGAACTCGGTTCGCGTTGCGATGAGCGCAAAGGCAAGGCCCAGAGCCGTGGTGCCGAAGGCCACAAGCAGCCCGAGGAACAGGGTATTCCAGGCCACGCCGCAGCGCAGGTCGCTTGTCAGGCAGTCGAGGCCCCAGATCGACTTGTCCATGAACTTGGCCACGAACGCAGACGGCGCGAAGCTGCCGCTGTTGTCGGCGAAGGCGCTCGCCAGGATCGTGGAGACCGGGAAGAAGACGAAGACGATGATGAGCGCGACGACAATGCCAATGGACGAGGTGACGAAGGCATCGCCGCGGCACCAACCGCGCGCCGCAAGGCCATGGCAGAGAATGATGAGGAACGCAGCCGCGGTGAGGGCAGCACCATAGCCCATGCCGGCTTGGCTCGGACCGGGCTCACCGAAAACGCTTCGCAGAACGTCGAATGTCCAGCCGTTGAGGCCGATGCTGAAGCCTTGGAGAATGATGAAGACGAGGCCGAGAACCCCTGATGCGACGAGCCAAGTACCCCTCTGCCGGATGGCTGGCCGGATAATAGGAACCAGGGCCATGCAGAGCGGCACAAGGATCGGCAGAAGCCACCAGGCTCCTCGAATACCATGGACGAGTGCCGACCCGCTGACGAAGTAATCGGCGAGGGTGGGCGAGGCGGAGCGATCAAAACCGTACCAGGGCAGGAGGGCAAATCCGACCCAGCTCAGAACGATCCAGCCAAGGGTTGCCCGTGACATCTTTAAATTCCCGCCTCACGACCGGTGAAAAGACCGGCCTGTCAATCGATCAAGTTCGGATGGTCTCCGGCGAGACGTGAGCCGTCTCGCCGGAAACGTTGCAGACTGACTATTTCGGCAGATTCTTCACCTCGTTGTCCCACTTGGACAGGAGGCGCCTGCGCTCGTCGGACGATCCGTACTTCGCGAAGTCGAAGTTGATCAGCTTGATGTCGGTGAGCTTCGGAGCCTGTGGGGGGATCGGCGTGCTCTTGTTTGACGGCACCTGATAGGACTTGGCGTCGGCGCCGAGCTTCTGCGCATCGGCGGTCAGCGCCCAGTCGTAGAACTTCTTGGCACTGTCCATGTTCTTAGCGCCCTTGATGATCGACATGGAGCCGATCTCATAGCCGGTGCCTTCGCAGGGAGCCACAACCTTTACCGGCGCCTTGTCGACAACCATCGTCACCATATCGTGCATGAAGGTGATGCCGACTGTGGTCTCGCCCAGGGCGGTCGCCTTGGCCGGGGCAGCGCCAGATTTGGTGTATTGGTTGACGTTCTTGTGCAGGGCCTTGAGATACTCGAAACCTTTGTCCTCGCCCATGATCTGGATGATGGTGGCGAGAAGCGTGTAGGCCGTGCCGGAGGAGTTCGGATCGGCAACCTGAACCTCATCCTTCAGTTCGGCTTTCAGAAGATCGGCCCAGCACTTCGGTTCGCCGATATTGTTCGCTTTGGCTTGATCGGTGTTGTAGCCGAAGCCGAGCGCGCCGGAATAGATGCCGACGGTGCGGTTCTTGGACTGCTCCCATTGTCGCACGGCCCAGTCCTGCAGCTCGCTCATCTTCGGCGACTTGTAAGCTTCGGTGAGGCCTTCCTCAGCCGCCTGCATATGAGGATCGCCCGTGCCGCCCCACCAGATGTCCGCCCGCGGATTGGCCGCTTCCGCCTTGACCTGAGCATAGATCTCGCCGGAGCTCTTGCGGGTCATGGAAACCTTGATCCCGGTCTCACGCTCGAACGCGGTGGTCATGGCGCGGCACCATTCCTCCTGCACGGCGCAGTACATGACCAGAGCGCCTTGGGCTTGGGCTGCGCCGGCGGACATGAAGGACAGGCCTGTCATGGCGCCTGCCAGCATCGTCGCCGCAGCGAAAGTCTTCTTGAGTTCCATTCCATCCTCCCGTGTTGATGTTCTTAATCTTATTTGCTTGGCCGGCTAAGCTCCCCCCATTGCAGCGGCGGGTCAAGAGCCTTGCCGCTCCTTCAAATGTGAATCTTTAGAATAACATGTCTGGCTCACGGTTCTTTGGAAATGCCGGTGGCCGCCATCAAGGCTGTGGCCAGCTCCGGCGTGCAGGCGAGGACAGGATTGCCCTTTCGCAGGCCATCCTTCGCCAGGAAATTGTTGATCCAGCCGCCGGCTTCCTCGATGATCAGGAGACCGGCCAGGGCGTCCCATGAATTGATGTGAAGCTCGCAATACGCATCGATGCGCCCATCGGCGACGTAGGCTAAGCCCAGCGTGCCTGAACCGGCGCGGCGCACATTGGCTCCGCCTGTCTTCAGCTTGTCGACGGCGGCAATGTAGGGCTCAGGCGGCAGGCGCGGCGACCAGCCGGCCTCCACGGTGGCCTGGTTCATGTCAGCCAGGCCGCTGACCCGGATCGGCTCTCCGTTAAGGATGGCGCCGCGTCCGCGCTGGGCGGTGTAGAGCTCCGCATGCATCACGTCATAGATCACGCCGATCTCAATGCTGCCGTCGCGCACGAACGCGATGGAGATGGCGAAATGCGGGATGCCGCGGGCGAAGTTCGCCGTGCCGTCGATCGGGTCCACCACCCATACGTCGCGTTCGAACGATCCGCCGCCTTCCTCGCCGAAAAAGGAATCCTCGGGGAACAGGGCGCTCAGGCGGGTGCGGATCAACTCCTCCACCTCCGCATCCGTGGCGGTGAGAAAGTCCTGCGGGCCCTTAAAGTCTGGCCGCTGCGAGCGCGGACGCTCCAGAAAGCGCTTGCGGGCCAGCACGCCCGCCTCCCTGGCAATGGCGCAGGCGGCGGCAAATCTCATGTCCAGAGCGTTGGTTGTCATCGGGGCAGGGTGTCCTTCTGGATCAAAAGCGGGGCCTTCATTGTTATGAGCCCGTCATCCGGGTTTGAGAGGATGGCGAATCGGAATCGTATGAGTTCAAAGGCAACGATGTCCTCATAAACTTTTCGTCCAAGTCCTTTCTTAGCCGGCTCAAATCATCTACGTTACAATTTTACCTGATTGGAACCCTACTCTCGTCGAATGCCTCAGACCTCCAAAGACAAACTCAGCCAGGTTGCAGCATTGCCCTTTCGGATCCGCGACGGAAGGATTGAGGTGCTTCTCGTTACGTCACGCGAGACCAAGCGCTGGCTGATCCCCAAGGGCTGGCCCATGAAGGGCAAGAAGCCCCACAAGGCCGCGGCGCAGGAGGCGGAGGAGGAGGCGGGCGTCAAGGGCGAGATCAAGAACAAGCCCCTTGGCTCCTACGATTACTGGAAGCGCCGGGCCGCACATTTCGATCTGTGCCAAGTCAATGTCTATCCGCTTGAGGTGTCCAAGCAGCTCAAGTCATGGCGTGAGAAGGGACAGCGTCAGGCGCAATGGTTCGGTGTTGAAGAGGCAGCCCATCATGTGCTGGAGCCGGCGCTAGCCGACCTTATCCGAAGTCTGCCGGAGCACGTCCATCCCGTCGCTCGGACGGGGTAGGCAGCAGTTTTTGCAGCCCTCCAGGGAACGCAAAGCCCTTCAAGAAGTATTTCCTCTGACGAAGGCGGTCGAGCGCTGAAGCTTGGCCATTTTCCAGACAGTGAGGGAGACGTCGATGAAGGCGCTTGTTTGGCATGGCACCACCGATATCCGCTGCGATTCGGTTCCCGATCCCCAGATCGAGCATCCGCGTGACGCGATCATCAAGGTGACGAGCTGCGCCATCTGCGGCTCCGATCTCCACCTGTACGATCACTTCATGCCGGGCATGAAATCCGGCGACATCATGGGCCACGAGACCATGGGCGAGGTGGTCGAGGTCGGAGCGGAATCGAAGGGCAAGCTGAAAGTCGGCGACCGGGTGGTGATCCCCTTCACGATCATCTGCGGCGAGTGCGACCAGTGCAAGCGCGGCAACTTCTCGGTCTGCGAGCGGACGAACCGCAACGGCCACATCGCCGCCAAGGCCTTTGGCCACACGACGGCAGGCCTCTTCGGCTACACGCATCTGACCGGCGGCTATCCTGGCGGGCAAGCCGAGTATCTGCGCGTGCCCTTTGCCGATGCTACGCATATCAAGGTGCCAAACGGCATTCCTGACGAAAAGCTGCTCTTCCTCAGCGACATTTTCCCGACAGGTTGGCAGGCTGCCGTGCAGTGCGACATCGAGCCGACCGATACGGTGGCGATCTGGGGCGCGGGCCCGGTCGGGCAGATGGCGATCCGCAGCGCCATCCTCCTCGGCGCGAAGCAGGTGATCGCCATCGACCGCGTTCCCGAGCGTCTCGATATGGCGAGAGCCGGCGGCGCGATCACGATCAACTTCGATGAGGAGAGCGTGATCGAGCGGCTCAACGAACTCACCAATGGCAAAGGCCCCGAGAAGTGCATCGATGCCGTCGGCATGGAGGCACATGCGGCCGGCACCATCGATGCCATGTATGATCGCGTGAAGCAGGCGACCATGTTGGAGACAGACCGTCCGCATGTCTTACGCGAGATGGCCTATGTCTGCCGCCCGGCCGGTACACTGTCGATCCCGGGCGTCTATGGAGGTCTTCTCGACAAAATCCCGTTCGGCGCGATCATGAACAAGGGTCTCACCATCCGTACGGGTCAGACGCATGTGAACCGTTGGACCGACGATCTCCTGCGCCGCATCGAGGAGGGCCAGATCGACCCATCCTTCGTCATCACCCACACGGTGGGGCTCGATGAGGGTCCCGACATGTACAAGATCTTCCGCGACAAGCAGGACGGCTGCATCAAGGTCGTTCTCAAACCCTGATAGGTGAGATCATGCGGTATGAAACCGAAAGAACACGCCGTCGTGGCCATGCCGACACGGCTACCGACACCCTGGCCCGCGGACTTGGAATCTTCTCCATCGCGCTGGGCATCGCCGAGGTCGTGGCACCGCGCGCCCTGGCGCGGGCGCTCGGCATGAAGGGGCAGGAGGGCTTGATCGCCGGCTACGGCGTGCGCGAGATCGCAACCGGCATCGGCATCTTGGCCTCGAAGGACCCGACCCCTTGGATCTGGGGCCGCGTGGCGGGCGACGGGCTCGATCTGGCCACGCTCGCAACGGCGCTCGAGGGCAGGAACCCGAAGAAGGGCAATGTCGGCATCGCCATGGCGGCCGTGGCCGGTGTGACGGCGCTTGATGTCTATTGCGCCCAGACGCTCAGCCGCGAGAGCCCGCATCCGCTGCCGCCGATGCAGGATTATTCGGATCGCACCGGCTATCCTGGCGGGATCGAGCAGAGCCATGGCGCGGCAAAGGACTTCGAGGTGCCGCGGGACTTCCGCACGCCCGAAGCCATGCGGCCTTACACGCAGCCGCAGACACCGCAGCGGCCGACGCCATCCATGTAATTGGCTGCATGGCAAGGCCGCAGGTTTTCACCATCGGATACGAGGGAGCGGACGTGGACCGCTTCCTCACCACCTTGAAGGATGCCGGCGTCGCGACGCTCGCCGACGTGCGCGCCGTTGCGCTTTCACGCAAGCGTGGGTTCTCGAAATCCGCCCTGCGCGATGCCCTGGCCCATCAGGGCATCGGCTACGAGCATTTCGTCAAGCTCGGAACGCCGAAGGAGGGGCGCCAGGCAGCGCGCGCCGGTGACGGCGATCTCATGCGCCGGATCTACTGCGACGAGGTTCTCGCGACCGAGCCGGCGCAAGCGGCTTTCCGCGAATTGGAAGCACTGGCGGGAGCCCAGCCGATCTGCCTCCTATGCTTCGAGCGGGACCCTGCGAACTGCCATCGTACTGTGCTGGCGCAACGATTGGCCGAGCGCGGTTTCGAGACGGTGGATCTCACGGTTCTCTGACGCTACAAGACCAGAAAGCGCAGGGGAGCGGGGCAATCATGAACGCAATCGTTACGGCAGTGAGCCGCAGTTCCCGTCACAGCTTCAGCAAGCCCAATCAGGCTTCCATCCGCCTGCTGGCGGGCCTCGGCATCGAAGGGGACGCCCATCTCGGCACCACGGTCAAGCACCGCTCGCGGGTGGCCAAGGACCCTACTCAGCCGAACCTGCGCCAGGTCCATCTTATCCATTCGGAGCTTTTCGACGAACTCGTGGGCAAAGGCTTTGCCGTTGCGGCTGGCGAGATGGGCGAGAACATCACGACCCGCGGCATTGACCTACTGAGCCTGCCGGCTGGAGCGCGCCTGCTTCTTGGCAAGAGCGCCGTTATCGAGGTCACGGGGTTGCGCAATCCTTGTATCCAGATCGACCGGTTTCAGAAAGGGCTCATGAAGGCGGTGCTGGGCAAGGGCGAGCAGGGCAACGTCATCCGCAAATCCGGCATTATGGGCATCGTGCTTGAGGGTGGAGAGGTCCGGCCCGGAGATGCTATCCAGGTAGAACTGCCGGCGGGACCGCACCGGCCGCTTGAAGTCGTATGAATCCGTCGGACAACGGTGAAACAAAAGTGCGGTTGCCAAGTTGAACGAACTACACTACTTTGCAATCAGGTTTTTATTCAAGAGAGGGAGGACTGCATGGCTTTTGTGTGCTTGCTGAACGTTCCTCCCGCGTCCCGCCCAAAACTCTAGGCTGGACTAGGCGGGGCCCCAAGGCCCGGCAAACCTTATCAAGTTTTCCATATCCATGACTGTCGAGCGATTTCGAACGCGGTGAACCGCCATTCCTGCTGTCGCTCCTCAAAATTCCGGGAGAGGTGTGCGCTCCGAGCGTCACCTGTTCGTTGCTATGAACCAGCAGAAGAAGGGCGGGGATGCGACCCGCGACGTCCTGAGATTCACGTTCCGTCACTGGCGCGAGGAGCCGCGCTACGTGGCGCTGATCGTTGTGACCATGATGATCTCGACGCTGGCCGACGTATTCATGCCGGTCTTTGCCGGCAGGCTTGTCGACGCCATTGCCGCAGGCGGTGACAACCGCGAGGCTGCCCTGCATGCAGCCCTCATGGCGTTCGCGTTCATGACGGGGCTCGGCCTGCTCATGATCGTCATGCGCCATCTTGCGTTCTACGGCATCGTGGAGCTGACGCTACGCGTCATGGGCCGCGTGGCGCAGGATGCGTTCGCGCGCGTGCAGCGCTTCTCCACGGACTGGCACGCGAACTCCTTCGCCGGTTCCACCGTGCGCAAGATCACGCGCGGCATGTGGGCGCTCGATCTGATGCACGACACGCTTCTGCTCGCGCTTCTGCCGTCGCTCACGGTGCTTGCGGGCTCGATGATCGTGCTCGGATTGCGATGGCAGGTGATGGGGCTCGTCATCGGAGCGAGCGCGCTGTTCTACATCGTCATGACGGCTCTGCTCGCTACCCACTATGTCGCGCCGGCAGCGCGGCTTGCCAACGCCTGGGATACGCGCGTCGGCGGAACGCTGGCCGATGCCTTGAGCTGTAACCCGGTGGTCAAGGCCTTCGGCGCGGAGACGCGCGAGGATGCTCGCCTCACCTGGGTGCTGAACAAGTGGCAGAAGCGCACGAGCCGCCTCTGGCAGCGCGGGACCAACAGCGGCACGGTGCAGTTCATCGCGCTGCTCGGCATCCGCGCGGCGATTATCGGCACGGCCATATGGCTGTGGTGGGAGAACCGCGCCACGCCGGGCGATCTTGCCTATGTGCTCACGACCTATTTCGTGATCCACGGCTACCTGCGCGACATCGGCATGCACATCAACAACCTGCGTCGCTCCGTGAACGACATGGAGGAGCTCATTGAGATCCACCGGGAGCGGATCGGCGTGCCGGATCGTCCCGGCGCGAAGCTGATCCGCATCGCCCGTGGGGAGGTCACATTTGATCAGGTTACCTTCCACTATGCCGGACATGACACCCCGCTCTATCAGAACCTGTCGCTGACAATGCATGCGGGCGAGCGCGTTGGCCTCGTGGGCCCCTCGGGTTCGGGCAAGACGACGCTCGTCAAGCTGATCCAAAGGCTCTACGACGTGACGGGCGGCGAGATCCGCATCGATGGCCAGAGCATCGCCGACGCGCAGCAGGCGTCCCTGCGCGCACAGATCGCCATCGTGCAGCAGGAGCCGATCCTGTTCCACCGCACGTTGGCAGAGAACATCGCCTATGCACGACCCGGAGCCCACATAGCGGAGATCGAGCGTGCGGCGCGACTCGCCAATGCCCATGACTTCATCATGAGCCTGCCGAAGGGCTACTCCACGCTGGTGGGCGAGCGCGGGGTAAAGCTCTCGGGCGGCGAGCGTCAGCGCGTGGCGATTGCCCGTGCGTTCCTGGCCGATGCGCCGATCCTGATCCTGGACGAGGCCACCTCCGCCCTCGACTCGGAATCGGAGGTGCTGATCCAGCAGGCGATGGAGCGGCTCATGGTGGGGCGCACTTCCATTGTGATCGCCCACCGCCTCTCGACGGTACGCGCCCTCGACCGCATCCTAGTGTTCGACAAGGGGCGGATCGTGGAGGAGGGGAATCACCACAGCCTCTACCGCAAGGGCGGCCTCTATCGCCGCCTCTGCGACCACCAAGGCCTCGATTTCACCAAGGCGCACCGGCCTGACATGGCGGCCGAATAGGACGGTCTGGACAAACAACCCCCAGGCTCATAAGGAAAACCGTATGTTTGAAGTCAAAGATATCCCTATCTCGGACAACAAGCGGGACTTCTATGCCTCGCTCGCCCAGCAGCTCACCGGTCTCCTGGAAGGCGAGCGGGATATGATCGCCAATGCGGCCAACATGTCGGCGCTGATCTATCAATTCCTGCCGGATCTCAACTGGGCCGGGTTCTACTTCATGCGTGGAGGCGAGCTCGTGCTCGGCCCCTTCCAGGGCAAGACGGCTTGCGTGCGCATCGCGGTCGGGCGCGGGGTCTGCGGCACGGCGGTGCAGCGCCAGGAATCCATCGTGGTGCCGGATGTTCATGCCTTCCCGGGTCACATCGCTTGCGACAGCGCCTCCCGGTCGGAACTGGTCGTGCCGCTTATCAAGGACGGACGGGTGCTAGGAGTGCTCGATCTCGACAGCCCCAACCCGAATCGCTTCGACGATGAGGACCGCGAGGGCTGCGAGAGGCTCGTGCAGATCTTCCTCGCCTCCACCGAGATGACGCTCTAGCCTGTTGCGCATGTCATCCGCCTATATCGACACCTATTACAGCCGGACCGTCGCCACGTCGGAGGCCTATCATGCAGCGACCGGTCGGATCGAGGCGGAGGTCTGCATCGTCGGTGGGGGGCTCGCGGGATTGACCGCTGCGCTGAAGCTCGCCCGCAGCGGGCGCAAGGTCGTGCTGCTTGAGGCGCAGCGCGTAGCCTGGGGCGCCTCGGGACGCAACGGCGGCTTCGTCTCGGCGGGATATGCCACGGGGCTGTCAACGATCGAGCGGCGTGTGGGAAAAGACCAAGCGAAAGAGCTCTTCCGCCTGTCGATGGAAGGCGTCGAGATCATCCGCCGGAATATCGACGACCTCGGCATTGAGGACGCCAAGCCAATTCCTGGCATCGCAAAGGCGCTGCGTTACAACTCGCGAGGCGCTCTGCAGGCGGGGTGCGAGGGCCAGCGGCGCGAGTTCGGACTGAACCTGCGCCACTTGGGCCGGGACGAGGTGAGGAGCCTCTTTGTTTCACCGAAGTACCACGAAGCGATCCTCGATGAGGGTGCATTCCATTTCCACCCCCTGAACTACGGGCGCGCACTCGCCCGCGAGGCAGCACGTCTAGGCGCCTCGATCCATGAGAACTCACAGGTCATCTCCGCCGATCTGGACGGTGCTGGGAAGATCGTTCGGACGAAGGATGCTGAGATCTCAGCCGGGCATGTGGTGTTCACGACCGGTGGCTATACGGGAGCCGTACTGCCCGCTCTGAAGCGCGCTTTCCTGCCGATTGCCACCTATGTCCTGCTGACGGAGCATGCGCCTGAACGGGTGCGAAGCGCGATCCGCACACGCGCTGCGATCCTCGATGACCGCCGGGCCGGGGATTACTACCGCCTTGTGGATGACAGCAGCCGCATTCTTTGGGGCGGGCGCATCACCACGCGTACGACGGACCCGCGCAATATCGCGGCCCTGCTGCGGCGTGAAATGGTGATGACCTATCCGCAGCTTGCCGATCTCAAGGTTGAGATCGCCTGGTCAGGGCTCATGTCTTATGCGCGGCACCTGATGCCGCAGATCGGGCAGCTCAAGCCGGGTGTCTGGTTCTGCACGGCCTTCGGCGGCCACGGCATGAACACCACCGCCATCGGCGGGACGGTAGTTGCGGAAGGCATATCCGGCGAGACCGACCGTTATCGCCTCTTCGCGCCTTTTGGTCTTGCGTGGAATGGCGGCCTTTTGGGTCGTGCCGCGGCTCAACTCACGTATTGGGGCTATCAGGCTACTGATGCGGCCAAGGAATTCCGTTCCCGCTGAAGCACCGGAGGCAAGGGGCCTTACATCTTGGCCACGGAGGCGACAACCCAAAGGCAGCTGATGCTGAAGGCAAGGCCAATCAGGTTCATCAGATAGGCCAAGGTGTCATTGGCAGGGTGGCGTTTTCCCGGACGATCCATCGTGCTTTCCCAAGGGCGGAAAGATGTTTCAGTCGGGATTATGCCTAAGCTTGAGGCTTGTCCAGATGGTTAACAGAGAGTTTCTGTGCGTTTGGGCTCAGCCAATAGGCTGAGCCCTCGGACAAGAACGTAGCCGTCTTGATACTTCGTATCGAAAGTCCATCAGAGATAGAAGTCGCCTTTGGAGAGTGCCGAAAGCCCGGCGACATTGATGCCGAAATCGGCAATCTTGTCCCCATTCGTATCGCCTGCTGCAATTCCGTCGGCAAAGCGCAGTTCTCCGGCCTTGCCATGGAAGGCGTTCTTCCCGATGAAGGTGAATGCCTGGTTGCCTGCGATCTTCGTGTTGGCGTCGATGCTACGCAGATCGATGTGGTCGGAGCCGCGACGGAAGTCCTTGATGGTGTCGGCCGAGGACATTCGCGAGTGAGATGGCGACGAGAAGACGAATACATCCGCGCCGCTCCCGCCCGTCAGCATGTCCTTTCCGCTTTCTCCATAAAGCTTGTCGCTGCCTGTGCCGCCATCCAGCACGTCATTGCCGCTTCGTCCGTAGAGCATATCGCTCCCGCTTCCACCCTTCAGCTGGTTGGCCGATCCGCTGCCGCGGAGCGTGTCGCTGTAGGAACTTCCGGTGACCCACTCGATGCTGGAAAACGAGTCGCCCGCAGCATCGCCGCGATTATTGGCCTTCCTCACGAGATCGGCCACAACGCCGGCTTTCGCCGTGCTGTAGCTGGCGGTATCCGTGCCGGTTCCCCCGCTCAGCGCGTCACTCCCGCTGCCGCCGATCAGCACGTCATTGCCGTTCAGGCCATAAAGCTTGTCGTTCCCGCCATTGCCGCGCAAGCTGTTGCCGGCGACATTGCCCTTGATGCTGTCGTTGGCTGAGCCGCCAAAGGCATTCTCGATCAGAGCGCGCGTGTCGCCCTGATGCAGGAGCGCATTGGCGATATTGCCGGCAGCAAGCTTGGATCCATCCCAGTGGAGCTTGGCGCGCTGCTCCTGCGAGGTGATGCTCCACGCGCCGGGCTGCAGATCGATCGTCAAAGCCGTCGTGTAGTCGGTGAAGTCGTACGTATCCGTGCCACCGCCATCCCAGACTGTGAGAAGGATCTGGTTGCCGCCGGGCGCGCCTTGGCCGACGCCGTTGACGAACATCTCGCCCGTGGCCGAGTTCCAGGAATACGTCGTGCTGCCGCTGTTCGTCTGATAATTCGCGCCGTAGATATGCTGAAGCGCGGCGATGTCATACATCATCAGCGACTGCGCATAGCCCCAGGTCTCGTTCATGTAGCCGGTGGTGGTCGACGCGCCGGAATACGAGCGGTAGCTCATCACCGTGTATTCCATGCTGTCACGATCCACCGGCATGTTGCCCTCGTGGGCATGCTCAAGCCCGAGAGCGTGGCCGATCTCATGCACGATGGTGAGATAGGCGTAGTTGCCCTTGGCGGGGCTTGCGTAGTTCCGGCTGGAATTGTTGACCCAGACATCACCGCCGGTTGCATCGGTCGTCGGGAAATAGGCCCATGCGGTTCCAGGCACGTCCGACTGCGCGAAGCGTAGATCGGCTGACGACGCGCTCGTTCCTGCCACTTCCTGGAACGTCAGGTTACTGACAGATGAGAACAGCTTCAAAGCCGACCGGGTGATCGCCTGCTGCGTGTCGTTGAAAGAACCGAAGCCCTTCGCCGTCTCGCCGTCTCCATAGACCGCGCCATAGGCGCCGGCAGTGGAGGGGAAGCTGTATGTCAGGTCGCTCGGCACCCACTTGCTGTTGCCGAGAAGGGCGTCAATGTAAGAATTTCCAGTGAAATTGTAGGTTTCGACGGCAGGCATTTTCAACAGGCTCTAAGAATAGATTGTGAGATGCGATGTCTCGCGCGTGAGCTGGCGCAGGATGCAAGCCGAGTTGTTCTGGGAAGAATGGTTTAAACTTCGCAGAAAGCGTGCGATTGCTGCGCTATGATATGTACTACGAAGCGCTACAGTAAATTCACGTATGCCATTGAATTTTGCCCCATGGCGAGACTGTTATGTTTGTTTGTCTCGCTTAAATAGATAACGTTGGGGAAGTTATTAAAAGATTAGCGGCAGGACTAAAAGCAGATTGGTTCCGGTTTTGCTCTTCTAGACAATGTGCCGCACGGCTGACCTTTGCAGCCTGACAGGCGCTACATTGAAACCCACTTAAAAGCTGAGCTTCAGATGAACGGGGTGGATTTTTGAGGGGACGCCCTGGATGGGCATTTCCCCGTTGGGCTGACCCATCAATCGTTTCAGGTCGGAAGGCCCTCGTTGCGCTGTGCGGAAACCGGCGCCTCTGAATGTGCTCTCATGCGAAGCCGAGCCTGGATAATTGCCTTGGCGCGTTCCGTGTCATCTAAGCTGCCTCGCTTCGCGAGCGTCTCTTGAGCCAGGAGGCGAATGTCTTCAAGCCGCCACTCTTCGCTTAGCCACGACCTGCCAATGACTTTGAGGATCTTCTCGAGAGTCGCATACGGATCGGCGATCTCAGGCGCTGTAGCCGCGTCCTTCATGGTCGTTATACCCCTTGCCGATGCCAGAGGTTCTCCTCCGGTCATGTTCTTCAGGAGGGCTTCGTCTCAATGGCGAAAGCCTCTCCCGATGTAGGATTATTGCAAGGCTTTAAGGGGAAAGACAACTGCGCCTTTGGTCAGGATGCGCAGGCGCACCTTCGAACGGGAAGGGCGTTCATCTGAAGGGAAAAGCGAGAAGCTCAAGGTCGCAGTTTCGAACTCTTGAGCCACATTGCGGTGGCTGGTGCTGCCAGAGAGGATCGAACTCGCTGGCAGCGTACGAAAACTGAAGCGAAATAAGGATTTCAGATGCCCAGTCTCGCTTTCTGTGTACCACTCACGTGGGCCAACTGTCCAACGGTAAAGACGATTGTACCAAGACTAAACGATATGAAATTCTATTTATAACGCATGGACATCTCCGAAACAGTAAAAGTCGGATAATTCACGATACTACCTAAGTAATTATCAAAAAATTAGCTACTCTATGATCAAATAATTTTGCGTATAAGCTAAATCTTTCAGTTATTTTATACATACTCAATGGAAAAAATCTGACTCTGTCCTATGATTGAATTGCAGAATACTAGCTCTCAAAGAAATTTGAACTCTCAAGTTGCTCTGTTAGTAAATTCGCGGCAACTGTGTATTTTCAGGTGAGGCGTCTATGCTTCGCAAGAAAGTTAATTTCAGCAGTTCAAAGCAGAAGCCGCCTCAATTGGTCCCAAACACTTCGGTTCAAGGGAGGAGAAGTGCCGCATGTAACGCTTTACCGGCGATTTCGAACGTATGAACGGTCAACACAAACTCTTCATCCCAGAACGCAAACTCATCGCCGACAGGTGCAAACGCAAGTATGCTAAACACAAACCCTTGTCCCCAAGTTACAAAAACTCCACTGTAACTTCAGAGCCCCTCGACAGACCCGATCACCTCAATCTGTATTTGATGGCCACGGCACGTTGCCACCTAGGGCGGCATGGAACTTGAATTAAGTTCTGCCCTGACTACCAGGCTGCTTGTGGGCATCGGTGATACGAGAATAGCGTCTGGCGATCTGTCCTCATATCCCAGCATCAGTCCCGCTAAAGTGATAATCGCTGGGGTCAGCGTCACGCAGGCGGTGGGCTGATTGGATCTCGTGCGCGGTCTCTCAACAAAGAGGGCCTCAAGGGCTTGTATACTTACTATACCAAGGCAACAAGGTCACTTTCTTAGCAAAGTGATACTTTGCGCTCATCCCAGGAGCGCATCATGATGCCGCAGACAGACACAAAGCCAGTCTTCCGGATGGGGAAGATTCACGCGAAGGGAGGGCCAACGTCACCTTCGACTGTAATGGGACATCTGACCCGTGCACGGCATACGCCTAACGCTGATCCCAAGCTTCTTCCGTTCCGATAATCCATCGCGGGCGGGATCTTGGGAGCCGACGAAGGTAGCAATCCTCCGTGAGGAAGCCGTCAAGTTTGTCCAAGAATATCTCGGCGGGCTCAGTCTTGTTCTCGTGCTTCACCTGGATGAGGCGACGCCGCTTGTACAAGGCGTGATGGTGCCCCTTTTGCCCAAGAGGGAAGGTGGCATGCGTTTATGTGCCAAAGACTTCTTTGATCCTGATCGTCTCCGCTACTTGCAGCAGGCTTGGGAAGACTGGCTGACGCCGCACGGTGTCGGACCTCGCACTCAGATGAGCAAGGTCGAACATGTTGACCTGAAAACCTATTACTCGACAGTTCATCAAATTCAGGTGCTGGATCTCTCCATTGATCTGCGTCCTTCGGATCCGCCGAAACCCGAACCGGCGGAGTCCGAGAAGGATTATCGATATCGTCTCGAATCATGGAAGTCGGGAGAACAGGCTTGCCTGCGCGAGCGCCTAACACCGCTCTGGGCCGCAGCTATTTACGGGAAAGTCAGTGCTCGTGCCAACCGCCGGGCCGATCAACTCCAATCCAGGCTGAACAAGAGTAACGCAAATCTCGAAGGGGCTTTGACGATGATAAAGGCCTATGCCCCTCCCTCGGGCGCTGAGTTGGAGGAGATGCTAGGACTTTCATTAAACGATGGTGAAGTAGCCTTGGATGGGGTTATGCGGCTCAGCCAGCTTGGCCGAGCAGATGCCATACGGCTCATCGCTCAAAGGATCGGTCCTGAACAAGCTGCATATGCCGTACGGGGAAAGACACTGAAAGCATTATTTGTAGCTAAGCCGATGCCGCCGATTAGGATGAGCTTCGAACTGATTGAAGCTAGCGTTGCAAGCGATGCTCAAGGGGTAGTCGAGCCATCTCTGCCCTCTCCTGATAATAACGTGGAAGACGATAGCCTAAGTTTGCGACTGTGAAGGTTGCGTCGTGCTTCTAGCCTGCCCAAGGCTTGAACTCAAGTAAAGTTCGGCAAAAGGTCTGCAACAGGTGTAGTCGAAAACCAGGATTCCTTTGCCGGATTTGAATCGGTTTCAGCTGGCGCCTCGAGCAATCTTTGAGTTGGTCTGTCGTATCACAGGATACGATGGCTTCGCGGTTGGTCCGGCTGCCGTCGATCACGATCCGCTCCGGCCGGCCGTGCCGCCTCAATGCCATGCGCAGAAAACGTTTAGCTGCTGTCAGATTGCGCCGTTCACTGAACCAGAGCTCGACCGTGTCGCCATTGCTATCGATGGCTCGGTAGAGATAGCGCCACTGGCCTCGGACTTTGATGTAAGTCTCATCCAGTTGCCATTTCCGGCTTACGCTTCGTTTGCGCCGATTGAAGTGCTCGAGCAGTTCAGGCGAGTGATGGACAACCCAACTGTGAACAGTCGCATGATCGACGGAGATGCCCCGCTCGGCCATCATCTCCTCCAGGTTCCGGAGGCTGAGATTGTAGGCGAGATACCATCGCACGCAGAGCAGGATCACCGATCGATCAAAATGCCTGCCCTTGAACATGCCACCCTCGTCCCAGAAGCCCGGGAGGCTATAGCTGAAACTCTGAAACAAAACGTTTGCGACACATCCTGCAGGCGCCATCGTAAGTCCGGACTGATCCTCGATCAGACTTCTGACCGCCGGGTGGCGCTGCGTTGCCCTAGCGCTCCCAAAAGGGAACGGTGTTCGGACTGGCAAGCCGCTTTCGCTGCCGAGGGCAAAGACACCCGGACCTGCGAATACCAGGTAAAGGAAGAGGAAGCAGGATCTAATGGCTAGGTCGCCACCGTTGTTGACCGGAAAGGTCGAGGAATCCCGATGATGGAAGGCCCAGACGCAACCAGCGATATTGTCGTAACTGAAGCGTTAGGGAGGGGCATAGGCAAGCACAGAGGTCAGGGGATATGACTTCGGCGAGGCAGGTTGAATGTCCGCTGGAGCCGTGAGCCGCAGACCTGCCCACGACGCCTTTAATTACATTTGGGTGACCTGCTACGGGCTTGGGATTCTCGTGGCGATCATGGGGAAGCAGGAGCTTCCTCCATTCTGTAGTGAAGCCACACCATTCCGCCTTCCAAGGTCTCTATGGTCAGGTGTCGAAGCGACCGACCTGCCGCAGGTGTCTCATCATCGCCGCTGACATACTGGAAGATACTTGGCACCCTGGCCAAACCATCAATGCCCGGATACACAAGCAAGCTGATTTCATCGATCAATCCAGCTTTCAGGAACGCGCCGTTGATGATGCCGCCGCCCTCAAGCAGGAGGGTCTTGGCGCCGAAGGCTTCGCCGAGGATGCCCGTCGCCCGGTGCAGGTCATGTCCGTCCGGACCGGCAAACAAGTAGGATACACCATCCTCCTGTAGCTTGGCGAGGTAGGCGTCTGGGACCTGCTCGGCAAGAACCGCTACGATGTGATCACCATCGACATTGTCCCGCCCGTACTGCAGCCTGCCGTCAACCGAAACATTCTAACAATGCCAAGTCTCGAAGTGCAAAGCGATTGTCCCAAGCGGACAAGCACGAGCCAGTGATCTGGAGGTAATCATAGGGTGATTCACACTGCGCCGGAACGGAAGAAGCCCATGCCTCACTTCTTCTTTCATGTTAGAGACGCCCGTCAGGAGGAACTGAGCCGCGACGAGACAGGTCTCGACTTCCCTGACGTGGCGACCGCCTGCCTCATGACGTTCTGCGCAGCACGAGATATGCATACGGCATTCTCGGTCTGCGGCTGGAACCCGCAAGACTACTCGATTGAGGTGGTCGACGCCGCGGATGAGCTGGTCTTCGAGCTACCCTTCACCCTGGTCTTCGGCTGTGAGGTTGCGCGGCGGCCCAACCTCTCCTCGTGAGGTGCGTCGTCCAGATACAAGGCTTCGCTGTGCTTCGCTGCCTACGCCGCTGGGCCACCGACGCGCTGGTGTGAAGCGCCACCGCTTCATCCCTACGGTAAGTTCCAGCGCAAACAGAGGATGCCGTTACCTGATAGGAGGGGCGTAGAGCACGCCTCCCATGCTCCAGAGCTGGTTCAGCCCGCGCGGGATGCCAAGCCGCGACGCGACACCAAGGTTCCGCTCGTAGATTTCGGCGTAATTGCCGGCCGCACGAACTGCTCGGAGTGCCCACATATCATCCAGTTCCAGCATCCTGCCGAAGCCGCCTTCCAAGCCTGCGAAGCGGCGAACGTCAGGTTTTTGCGACGCCATCGCCTCAGTCGTGTTCCGGGATGAGATGCCGAGTTCCTCCGCGTTTACGAGAGCGAAGTTCACCCACTTCACGACCGTGAACCATGCGAAGTCGTCGGCGCGCGTCACCGGGCCGAGCGGCTCCTTCGAGATAATGTCCGGAAGAATGACAGCGTTGCCTGGGTGGGATAGCCTCAGGCGCTCCGCATAGAGCGCGGATTGATCCCGTGTCAGGACGTTGCACTGACCGGATTGAAAGGCGGCGAGAGCTTCGTCGGCATTAGGGAAGGCGCGCTCCTCGAAGACCATCGAGTTGGCACGGAAGTAATCTGCCACGTTGAGTTGACTCGTCGTGCCGGTCTCGACGCACACCTTGGCGCGGTCAAGTTCGAGCGCCGAGGTGACCGCGAGGTCCCGCATCACCATGAAACCCTGTCCGTCATGGTAGGTGACGCCAGCGAATGCCAGCCCGAGACCCGCCTCTCGCTCCAAGGTCCAGGTCGAGTTCCGAGACAGCAGGTCGACACGACCCGCACGAAGAGCGTCAAACCTCTCGCTGGCGGACAGTGGCACGAAGGTGACTTTCGTGTGGTCGTCGAAGATGGCGCCCGCGACGGCCCGACAGAAATCGACGTCGAACCCAGACCACTCACCCTTCTCATTCCGCTCCGAGAACCCGAACAGGCCCTCGCTGACGCCGCATTGCAGGACGCCGCGTTGCTTGATGGCCTCGAGGGTTCCGGATGCCGCCGGTACCGCGAAGACGCAGAGCAGGACAGCGGACATGCCAGCGAAGGCACAGCGGGTATAAGCTTTGGCCGCGTTCAACATGGTTCCCAGTCTCCATCTCACCATGTGTTCCGATCCCACTTCAGGGTGCTCGGGTGACTTGTCCGTCATAGGCTCGCCCCGTGTCGGACCACCACCTTCGTGCCGAGCGGGACCCGTTCGTACAGGTCGATGATGTCGCCGTTGGCGAGTCGGAAGCAGCCGGACGAGATGGCATGGCCGATGGTTTCCGGCTGGTTGGTGCCGTGAATGCGGAAAACCGTCGAGCCGAGGTAGAGCGCCCGCGCACCCATTGGATTTCCGGAGCCACCCGCCATGAAGCGCGGGAGATAGGGCTGGCGTGCGATCATCTCCGGCGGGGGGCGCCAGTCCGGCCACTCGGCCTTCCGGCTGACCCGCACGAGGCCAGCCCACTGGAAGCCCTCGCGTCCGACGCCAATACCGTACCGGAGAGCACGGTTGTTGCCCTGGATGAGATAGACGAACCGCTCCGATGTGTGGATCACCAGGGTGCCGGGCGGCTCGTTGGACCGGAAGAACACCATCTGGCGGGCATAGGGCCCTTCGGTGATGACGATCTCTGCGTTCGAGATGCGTCCGGGCTCATCATCCACTTGCAGCATGTCCGGCGCGGGCGGTATGGCTCTGGCCTGGGCTGCGGCAGAGCCGGGAAAACAGGCCAGAAGAAGTCCGGCTGCTCCCGTAAACACCCAGCACGCCGCTGAAACCCTTGGGTAAGTCACTCGAGGCTTTCGCAATGCCCTATCCTCCGCTTGCTGGGCTGGGGCTGTCAGGCACCGCAGCGCACGTATACGAACGTGCCGTACCTCCGGTTCGCGTCTGGATCGACGAAGCGCATCGTCATCAAACGATCCGTAGCTGACAGGATCTCACGGTCCTGCGGGTCGCCTGGAGGCGCCTCAAAGCCGAGATAGGTCCGGCCCGCCGCATCCCCCTTCAGCCTGAGCTCATAGAGCTTCGGGTCATCGGCAACATGCATCATCACGCCATTGGTGGGTCCTTTGGAGATCGTATAGGGGAGGCTGCATTGGGTTCTGGCTTCGCGCTCCGTTCTCGGCTGATCCTTATCGGTGTGGAAGGAGGCGACGCCCCATCGCCCGATCAGGCGCTCGCGTGCAAAGGCTGCCGGAGCTTCGACCGCAGTGGACGAAGGGGCCTCGCCCGAGGTGAGGGTGCAGCCCGCCAATGCGGCCCCGACAGCGGCCGCGATGGCGAACCTCATTCGAGATCCCTCGTGCGGCGACGTGAGCCGGGAGGCTGCGGAAAGCAATCCGCGCCCGTTTTCCGTTGCCCTAATGTCGGCTTCAGGGCTCAGTTGTTGAGATGACATGCCTGTTCCCGCACTCGTGCCCGCAGCCCGCATTGGTTTAGCCCCCGCGCTCACGCGGCATGCGCGTGCGGTAGACCTTCCGCGATGTCTGCTTCCCCTTGCTGCGCCCGCGCTTCTTCCGCCCGGGAAACACAAACGCTAGGGCGCTTCAAGCCACGTTGCTTGACACTTCAAGACGATTGCTTGGCAGTTCTGGACAACGGTGAGGCACGCGACCGCCTTCAACTGGATGAGAGAACGCTTTGGGAGATGGGGAAAGCCGCGACAACAAGGATGTTACTGCCTTAGTTCAAACGCGCGGCGGTTCAATAAGCATCGCCTCCTTTGCAATGCTTGGCGCTTTGGCGCTGCGGCGTCCGTCCACCCACCCCCAGGGGCGGGCGCTATCCCGCTTCTGGGGCTACTATGGCCGGTATCCATTTTATGACGGCTGCGGGCGCTGATCGGAGCCATCGCCACGTACCCGTATTACGGTTATCCGCACTACAACTCATGCCGCAAAAAGCTACAGCGCCTCAAAAGCTATCGGCCGCTTTGCCGCCGTAAAGCGGCGCGACCATCGTTGCCCGCGAGCAGCCATCTTGCTGGATATGAGAGATTTTCCGAAAGCCATCAGATGCGGGCAGGTAGGGGAATGGATCCTTGAAGCGCGGGAGATCTCAAGCGCCACTTGTCCCAAACTGCAAAGCGATCGTCCTAAAGTGTCAAGCAGGTCAGTTTGAACCGAGGATCCTTGCCGTAGAGTAAATCAGGATAATTATCGTAGGATAAGTAACGAGCATAGGGGCCGATCCTCTTGGGCCTCAACTCCGAGAGATGAGATGGCGCAATGCTCCTGGGTCTCCGGGCGTTCTGAGGAGAGGCGCATGCACGATCAGTATGCAAGCAAAGTCACCCTTCAGACAGTTGGAGCAGTCTGTATCCTTGGTATATTCGCCGCGTGGGCGCCGGTGGGAGCAGCGACCTTGCTGTCGAGCAACGCGCGAGAGGAGCTCCCGTCCGGTCTGCTCGAAATCATTCAGGAACGAAATCTGGAATACGCAAGGGCAGCTGCGCGTGGTCCTCGTGGCGGGGCCGTTGCGCGTGGCCCGCGAGGAGCAGTGGCGCGTGGCCCCCAGGGCGGTGTCGCTGCTCGTGGGCCATACGGTGGGGCTGCGGTGCGCGGTCCAGCCGGCAATGTCGCCGTCCGTCCAGGCTATCGACCGCCGGTGCCGGCGGGTGGCTGGTACCGTCCGCCATCCTACTGGTGGCGGCCTGGAGCTGCGGTGGCCGCTGGTGCGGCCCTCGGGTTCGTGACGGCAGCGGCGGCCACAGCCTACGCCACCGCGCCTGCACCGGCTGCCGGGTACTGCTGGTACTACACCAATCCGCAGCGCACTCAGGGTTTCTGGGATGTCTGTCCATAGTGAGGGGGACCTGCTGCATTTGCCCTCGCCGACCCACCGTCTCGAGGTCTACCCCCGATTACACAATATCCAATGCCATAAGTCAGTGCGACGGATGGATTTCCGTCGGGTCCGCCGACCAAGACACCTTGTGCTAGCGTATTTCCGTAAGAACTCAGTGGTCCGGGTTGCCGGCCACGCGATCCTAAACCGGTCTTCCATAACCGATGGGGCACGACGATGAGCCACGACACCAAACCGGCAGGCAAGGATACGGGTAGAAGTTCGGAGCAACCGATTGTGGTTCCGTCACTCGCCCTGTCGAGCGATCGTCGAACAATTCCTCCCGGCTGCATCCACCTGGGGGTCAGCAAGGAGATCGCTCCCGTCCTGCGCGGGTTCGGCCTCGATCCCGACCCACTCATCCGCGCGGCCGGACTCAATCCGCGCCTGTTCGAGGACGGCACGAATGTCGTTCCGATTGCCGCCCTGGCCCGGTTGTACACCCTGTGTGTGGCGCGCACGCGCTGCCCGCATTTCGGGCTTCTGGTCGGCCGTGACGCCACGATCCTGTCCATGGACTTGGTCGGCCGCCTGATGCAGCATTCCGACACCGTGGGCGCGGCCCTGGACGGGTTAGTGTCCAACCTGGGCGTTCAGGATCGTGCTGTGGTTGCCTCGCTGAGCGTCAGTGATGGTCTGGCCCTCCTTACGTTCGCGGTCCAGTCGCCGCAGAACGAGAGCGCCGATCAGATCGCCGATGCGTCTCTGGCCGTTGCGGTCAATGCCCTGCGGAACCTGTGCGGCCCCGATTGGAGCCCGACGGAGGTTCTCGTGCCCCGCGTGACGCCGGCCGATCCGGAGCCTTATCGGCGTCTTTTCCGGGGCCCGGTCCGGTTCAACCAGGAGCGCGCCACGCTGGTGTTCCCTGCCGAGGACCTGACGCGTCAGGTGGCCGGGGCCGATCCGCTGCTGCGATTGATGCTGGAGGATCGCCTGCGGCAGTTGAGGGCCGACGCGGGTGCCGGGTTCTCGGACGACATCCGACGTCTGCTGCGCACGCGGTTGATGGGGGCCGGCTGCTCGGCGGAGGACATGGCCGATCTGCTGGCGATCCACCGTCGCACCCTGAGCCGCCGCCTCAAGGATGGCGGCCAGGGTTACCGATCGATGATGAACGAGATTCGCTTCGAGATCGCCCGCCAGTTGCTGGAGGATACCGAGGTGTCGCTTGCACAGATCGCCGCTGCCCTCGGCTATTCGGAAGCCAGCGCGTTCACCCGCGCCTTCCGGCGCTGGTCTGGCAAGACACCGACCGCCTGGCGTGCAGGATAAGTTTGCCAGGCACGGCTCGAAGATGCGCTGGTCCTGCCTGTCGGCATGGTGAGAAGCCGCGAAGCAGGGGTCGAAGCGCCTTTCGCCACCTGCCCCGCTGCCGAACGAGTATGACCAACCGATAGCGGCCCATCAGCGTGAGGAATGGCCCAGGTACTTGCGGCATGAACTGAAGATCAAGCCAGTCTTCAGGGACTAATCTCAAGCTTTCCCTGGCATTATTTCGGAAGGCATTCAACGTTATACGCAATGATGATTTGCGATGGGTCAGCCACACCCGCTTGCTTGAAGTCATTCAGGCCGCTTCTGAGCTTCGTCCCAGCTTCCCTCAACGAATCCTCGATTTTTGATTTTGCCGCCGTGCATCGCTCTTCGCTAGAGAACTCCTGGAAGACAACTGTTGGGATCAGCCTCCACTCGGCCTTGTCGTTCGTTGCCACAGGGCTGACGGAGTAGGAGAAGATATAAATCAGAACCCACAACATTGCCCCCTCTGAAGCTAGATTCTCATGACGACCCGGCCGTCAATCTTGTTGTTGCGCATCCGGCCGAAGATGTCGTTGATCGCCTCCAGTGGCTCCACCGAGTAATGGACCTTCACCTTGCCGTCTCCGGCAAATTGCAGGCATTCCGCCAGATCCAGCCGCGTGCCGACAATCGATCCGCGGATCGTCTTGCGCATCAGGACGGTCTCAAAAATATCGAGTGGGAACGAGCCCGGCGGCAGCCCGACCAGCGCCATCGTGCGATCCATCTGCGCTTATTCGTGCCCGGGCGGTCGGTTGCTTGCAGCGGAAGGCTCCTTGGACAGGGTCGCGGCTAGATTGACGACCTGATCGAGCTTGCGAGTGAGGTCGTCTCGCGCAATCCGCTCCAGTGTCCGGGCGAGTTGGTCATCCCGCTCGGCATGCCGTTTGATTGCGTCAATCGGTACCCGCAGAACTCGGCACGGCTCGCTGGCGACAGCCTCGAACTGCATGCGATGCGGATCGAAGAAGGCGCCAGCACCAACAATCGCACCCGCCGCAAATCGTCCCAGCACCCGCTCCCCCACCTTTACATTGATGCTTTCATTGAGCGGCACTGCGATGTGATCCGCAGGGCGATCCGGCCGGATTAGAATATCCCCCGCATTCAAATCGACCCAGTGACCTAGCCGAGCGAGATCACGGAAGCGACGCCGCGCCAATGGAAAGAACGTCAGATCGTAGAGGCGCGCTTCATCAGGCGAGAGCTCGACCGGGCGCCGCTCCAGCCAGAGCCGGCAGACGTGGTAGCCATTGATGGTCATGAAGACAGCCGACCAGCCGATCGGCTCCCATAGCACGGTCGTCTGAAAATAGTAGTAAGGCAGACCGATCAGCGATGCGCCCAAGGCGAAGATGCGAAGCCACAGAATGTCCTTAACACTGTAGGCTATGACCAGCACGACGTTGGCAATGTGAAGGAAATATTGCGGTTCAAACATGCTGGTCCTCGACGTCTATGCGCGATCAGCCGCTAAGGTCCGGCATTCACGATGTGTGATATGAGCGTCATTGTTAGCGTGTGCCCGCGGCATGAGAATTGCCGAAGCCCAGCGCTCTAACTTCTGAGCTCGGGCCTAGTCTTCAGTTCGTGCCGTAGGTATCGCCGCCAGCCTTCGCGCCGCCGGGCTGCCACCGGTTCGTCGTATTCGCTCGGGAGCATGACCGGCACGAACAGGCAGACGCTCTGCGTCGGCAGTACCTCGCGCCACTGCGAGAGAAGATCCTTGAACGCTTTGCCTACAGGTCTGATGTTGCGGTCAAGATCGTACAGCCCACGCGGATTGACCTTACCTCGCTGCTCGCGCAGAGCGATGTCCCAGTCGATCTGGTCGGTGAGCGAGTACCAGGTGAATCCCACAATGGGCACACGGTTGTTGCGCACCCGCAGGACGTTAGCCCACTGCTTCCAGAGCCAGTCCACCGCCTCGTCACCCTCGTGGCCCTGATCAAAGTTGGTCTCGGTGTGCATCACGGGGAGGCCATAGCGGTCGTGGTACTGGCGCGTGATCTCATCATAGCCGAACACCTCACCGGCCGGCCGGATTTCACCGCCAGCGCCAACCCGGTGCTCGTTGGAGTGATAGAAGTCGTTGCCCATGATGCAGTGGTGGCGCAGGGTGTTGTCCAGGAAGAAGTGATACTCCTCCCGGGTCATTCCATTATCGAGCAGGTACTCGTGCATGTGCGAATTGACTGGATACCCGTAGTTCAGGTCGAGCGAGAGAAACCGCCGGGCATTGTAGAACTCCGCAGACTTGATCGCCTTGGGGTTGTCGGCATGGAAGTACTCAGTTGACTCGCTCTGGATGAAGATCGCGTCGGGCCGCTCTTCCAGGATGGCATTCATGGCAAGCACGTTTGCCTTGGCCATATGCTTGAGCGCTGTAACGAACGCCCGGTCGCTCTTCAGTTGCTCATTCCACCAGCCGAAGGCGGCCGAGAACTGCGCGCAGATGAACATCTCGTTGACTGGTGTGTAGAACTGGACCCAGGGGAAGCGATGGGCAAAGGCCCTGGCGTATTCGGCGAAGAGTGCCGGGAAGTCCGGGTTCTGAAAGTCGCCGATCCAGTCCGGCACCCCGAAATGGCACAGATCGACGATGGGTATGACATCGTGTTCCTTCAACCAGGCGAACGTCAGGTCCGTGAACTCCCAGTCGTAGCGGCCCTGTCCGAGGAAAGTTTTGTGCAGGGCAGGGCCGTAGCGCAGGAAGCGGATGTTCAGGTCCTCCAGGAGTTCGAAGTCACGCTGCCATTGCCGGTAGTGCCCGCATTCCTCCATCTGGTCCCGGCGCACGCGGCCGTTCTGAATCGTGGGATAGCTGTTCTCGATGCCCGTTGCGAACAGGAAGAGGGTGACGCGGGCTGGTTGGCGGTCAGGACCATCACCGTGCACATGGTTTGGCATGATGTCGCTCGTGGGTTTCTCAGCCAAGGCATTCAGGATCTCCCAGTCTCGGCTGGGGAGTTCAGGACATGGTTGGAAGGAAGCCAAGCATGATCCAGTGCGGCACAGGTTTCTCGGCAGTCGAGTGGCTTTCCTCCGACTGGCCTGAGTATCGCATCAGTAGAGGATCTTGCTTGACCGAATGTGCCAGCCAATTGGCAAGTTGGGACAACAGCATCACTCGGCTAGGGGCGTGGTGCATGGAAGCGCACTTTGCGACAGCAAGCTTTTCAGAAAATCTCTCGCCCAAAGCTGAAAGACAAGTGTGGGACGTCGGCGAGGCCAAGGCGTCAATAGGTGTTTCGTGGCCACAAATGCCAAGCGCTTGTCTCAAAGGATCAAGCAGGATCTTCCACGGTGATGATAATGCATTCTCCTCATAACAGCCTGCTCGGTGCGGTGCTGTATGCCGGACATCGAAAGGGAGGATGCTGATGAACAGGATTCTCGTGGTTCTGAGCGCCCTTACGGCGGGTGCTCTTCTGATACCGGATGTTGCCGAGGCCCAACGCGGCGGACGCGGCGGCGGAGGCGCCCGCATGGGCGGGGGCGGATTTGGCGGCGGAGGCGCCTTCCGGGGCGGTGGTGGGTTCCGTGGCGGCAGTGTTGGTGGAGGCCCCAGGATGTACATCCCTGGGGGCGGCAGTGGCATGCGCACTGGATCGATCGGGGCACGGCCCGGAATGCCAAACCGCGTAGCCGGCATCAGCCCCGGAGCGGGAGGTTTTCGTCAGGCCGCGATCAACAATCCAGGTGGCCGCTTCGACAATCGCGTCGGCAACAGAGGCGACTACTTTGGCAATCGCAACGATTGGCGCTACGGCGTCCGTCCGCCGGGCACCTGGGGTGGGCGCTACCCGAACTATGGTGGGCGCTATCCCTATTACGGCCGCTACTATGGCGGGTATCCGTATTATGGCGGCTGGGGTCTCGCCACGGGCGCGCTGATCGGCGCGGCCGCCACGTACCCTTACTACGATTATCCGTACTCCACGTATCAGACACCAGTAGCATCGGCCGACGGTGGATACTGTGTGACCGCCGTTCGAACTTGCGCTTTGACCAGTTCGGCGCCGATTGGGACCGGATGCTCCTGCCGCGTCCAAGGTGGCCGGGCCCGCGGTAGCGTGCAGTGACCTCCCCACGCCGGGGAGTGGCAACCAAGCTGGGTGATCGTTCGATCCCTCCGACGCGCCGGCGCTTCGGGCAGGAGTGACCTACCGGCATCGGGAACTTTCCGATGCCGGGTATTGCAGGAGTGACTTCTGATGCGCCAAGTGATTGCGCTCGCGCTCATCCCAATCATCGTTACATCGCCCGCGCTCGCCGCTCCAGGCGTTACCACCTCCAGTGTCAATTTCCGCGCCGGGCCAGGCACGAACTTCGCATCCATTCGGACCCTTCCGGAAGGCACCTCTGTCGACATTGGCGAGTGCGAGAGTTCCGGCAGTTGGTGCGCCGTGACGTTCCAGGGACGAAGTGGCTTCGTGAGCGGGCGCTACCTGGAGGAAAGCCAGGAGCGCGAGGGCTGGCCGCGCTCCTATGACGTCAGCCAGGGTCGCATGGTGCTGTTCCAGCCGCAGTTCACCGAATGGACTGAATTCAAGACCATCGAGGCCCTAGTGGCGGCCCAGTACCTGAGGACGCCCGACGGCAATCCGATCTTCGGCGTGATCGGGCTCAAGGGCACGACTGCGTACGATGAGGATGCCGGCGAGGTCGTCATCACTGATGTCACCGTCACCGAACTGAACTTCTCCGGCCTTGGTCGCGACGATCTGAAGGCGCTTGCGGTGGAAACCGGCAAGATCCTGCCGACCGGCCCGATCACCGTGGCCGAAGCACGTGTGACGGCAAGCCTCGCCGCGCAGAAGCGCATGTCCGATGTGAGCGGGCTCAAGGCGGATCCGCCGCGGATCCTCGTCGCGACCACGCCGGCGATCCTGCTCCAGACCGACGGCGAGGCCGCTTTCGCTCCCGTGAAGGGTAAGGCGGGCCTGTCCTTCCTGGTCAACACCAACTGGGATCTTTTCCGCGTGGATGAGGGCGGCGCTCTCTACCTGCGCGACGATACGCACTGGCTTACGGCGCCGGCCATCAATGGATCATGGACAGTTGTCACCGAGTTGCCGGCGCTGCTGCGCGAGTTACCGGATGACAGCAACTGGGCCGATGCCCGTGGCGCCGTTCCGCCGGAACCATATCCAGACGGCAAGGCGCCCAAGGTGCTCACCACCGATGCTCCCGCCGAAATGCTCCTGTTCAACGGGCAGCCCGCGCTTCAGGACGTGCCCAGGACCTCGCTGCAGTGGGCTTCCAACACCGAGCCGGATGTGTTCTTCGACAAGGCTGGGAAGCAATGGTACGTGCTTCTAGCGGGGCGGTGGTTCCGCGCGGCCTCACTCGATGGGCCGTGGACATTCGCAACGCCGGACCTGCCCGCCGATTTCCAGAACATTCCCGAGGACGCGCCCTATTACGCCGTGCGCGCGTCCGTGCCCGGCACGTCGGAGGCCGCCGAGGCGCGGCTCAAGGCCAGCATCCCGACCACAGCCCGAGTTGAAACAGGTTCGATCACGCCGGCAGTGGCCTATGCGGGCGATGCTCAGTTCGCGCCCATCGAGACGACCGATCTTTCTTACGCAACCAACACAACCGACACGGTGATCAGAGTCGGTGAGCAGTACTTCCTGCTTCAAGACGGCGTCTGGTTCGTGTCCGACAGCCCAAGAGGCCCGTGGCAGCTCGCCCGGGCGGTGCCTGACGCCATCTATGGCATCCCGCCGTCTTCGCCCGTCTACAACGCCACCTATGTGCGCGTGTACGACACCGAGCCGGATGCGGTCTGGTATGGCTACACCATGGGCTACCTGTACGGGTACCCGGCCTGGGGCGCCTATGTCTACGGCACTGGCTGGTCCTATCCGCCCTACTGGTACAACTGGCCTGGCTATGGCTACCCGATCTACTACCCGCGGCCGGTCACCTGGGGTCTCGCGGCCTATTACAACCCGGTCCGAGGGCTGTACGGCCGCTATGGGTACGGCTATGGGCCGTATCGCGGTATCGCGGGAGCACGGACCTGGAACCCAGTGACTGGCACCTATGGCCGCGCCGGTGCGGCCTGGGGCCCGCGCGGTTCGGCCGGCTTCGTCGGCGCCTACAATCCGCGCACGGATGGGGCAGGGTACGTTGCTGGCGGACGTAACGTCTATGGCGCGTGGAAATCGGCTGGCGTGAAGCGTGGATCCGAGTGGGCTAGGGTGACGGGGCGGGACAATGCCGCCGGCGGCTCGTCGCTGCGCTGGAACACGTCGAACGGGCAGGGCTTCGTCCGCGAGGGCCGCCGCGGCGACATCTATGCGGGCCGCGACGGCAACGTCTACCGCAACTCCGGTGATGGCTGGCAGCGTTGGGATGGCGGCTGGCAGGATGTCCAGCGGCCGGAACGCGGAGATCTGCTCCAGCGCGGCGAAGGACGGGAAGGCCTCTCGCCGGAAGGGCGAGAGCGGCTGCAGGAACGCGGCGCAGGGGAGCGCCTAGGGCAACTTGCGGGAGCGGGCGCAGCCGGTGCCGCGGGCGCTGCGCTTGGCCAGCGCTTGACCTCCGGTAGCGAGCAGACCCGCCGTGACCGCGTCGAAGGTGCCGCCGGTCGGGAACGGACACAGGAGCGGGCGGCGCAGCGTCCGGCCAGCGAGCGACAGGCGCAGCAACGCCCGTCAGCCCAACAACGTCCATCGGCACCATCGCGCCCGGCTAGGCAGGAGCGGGCTGGGGCTGAACAACGGCCTGCATCGCAGCAGCGCCCGGCAACCAGGGAGCGTCAAGTGGCACAGCAGCGCCCCGCGGCAAAGCCCCGTCCCGTCGCGCAGAAACCCGCGCAGCGTCCGGCGACGAGGCAGCCCCTGCCATCGAACCTGACTCGGGACGTTCAGGCTCGTAGCCTCGGAAACCAACGCGAGATTGCCAACCGGCAGGCATATCGGCCGCCATCGGCGCAATTCTCACGTTCTCCGGCGTCCTTCGCACCCCAACGCAGCTTTGCGCCGCAAGGCAGTTTCGGAGGAGGCCGTAGCTTTGGAGGCGGAGGAGGACGGGGAGGCTTTGGAGGTCGCGGAGGCGGCCGTCGTTGAGCGATCAGGCGACAATCAGGCGAGCAGCGTTGTCCAGATGCTCTGATGAGCGCTGCCAGCCCACCAATTGTGCTTGAGCGTTTGAGACAAGCTTCCAATTCTGACACCAGATGATGAATGGCTAGAGGAGCGGACCTTTGAGTGGACGTACCCTGGGGCCGTTTCAGAGAGGGACACCACGTCGCTGACGTGCAGGGCCCATCAAGTTCAGCTTCCCGCACAATGATCTAGGGTAGGGCGGGAGGACGACTCAAAGATGCCATTGCCTTTACCGTGAACAGCGCTGATACGTGGTGCCGCTCGTGTCCTGCTCGTTAAAGTAGCGCTTGAGCGAGCCGTCTGGCTGCGTTGCCATGAGAACCCTCACCTCGTTGCCCGCCACGGCGTTGGCGCAGTCGAGAACGAGATTCTGCCGATCGCCAGCCGCCCTGACCGATTTGATCCGGCATGACGCTTGGGGTGTCCTCAGGCGGTTACTGGAGATGATAAAGGCGGGCGCGAAGATGTCGACCGGCTTCTTGAACGAGGTACCTTTACCTGCAGATGAGTAAACCTCGGCACAGTCCACGCCCCCGGCCAGCCATGCACCCTGATATGCAGAGAGGCCTCCTTGCGCGATTGCACCCGACACGGTTGCCAACACGGCAAGGCTCAGGCTAACCCCGGCGGCAGTAACGCGCGCAGTTCGCATCTCGACCTCCTCCCGGAAGGTCTCCATCCGAACTGTTCAAAATGCGACCAGCCGCTTTTGATTCGTCCTGTGGAGCCCGACCTCAATCCCACTTAGGGGCCTGAGTGTTGACACAAGCCCCGGATGCCCCTCGATTATAAACTCAAAACAAGCCTGTAGCTTGGTTGATTGAGGCACGCCTACTGCTGGCAAAGCCAGAGGCGCCCACAAGATGAGCTTAGGTCGGCCGAAACATCCCGCTTGATCAATCGTGACAACCGCTTGACAGTTTGGGCCATCGGTTGTCTCCGCCTAACAGCTCAGACATCGCTGTCGTGGCAGCAATTCAACCCGCTCACAATCACCTTAGATGATACCCGAAACACGGGGCAGCCGGTGAACTCCTGTGCTCGCATTGCCTGTATGGCTTGCAGTTTGGTCCGATATCATCGTTGGAGCGGCAGCACCGCCGTGGGCTTCTCGTCACCACCGGCCTTGACCGCTCCCGCGACTGCAGGACCCCGGCGGCCGCAATTGAGGCGACGCAGGTCGGTGGCGGGGGCAGGACCGCTGGCTCTCACTACGCGGAGATTGCCGATGGAGCCGGTCGCACCCGCAAAGCCGGTGTCGAGGAGTTCCTTCGTAATTAGGGTCCGCGTAGCCGCGCTGGGAGCCCCGAGCACCACCCCGATAACGCGTCTGCCCCCGCGCAACGCTGCGACGGCCACGTTGAACCCCGAGGCGCAGACATAGCCGGTCTTCGTCGCCTCAAGTCCGGCATAATCCTCCACCAGCTTGTTGGTGTTCTTGAGCGTCCGGCTATTGACCACGACCCCCGATGTTCTGAAGAGATCGGTGTGGTCCGCATGATAGCTCAGGACCGCCAGCATGAGCACGGCCATGTCTCGCGCATTGGTCACCTGGCGGTCATCATGCAGGCCGCTGGCATTGACGAAGCGCGTGCCGCTCATACCCAGGCGGGCGGCCTCCGTGTTCATCGCTGCGACGAAGGCTGCCTCGCTGCCGCCGGCAGCTTCCGCGATCGCAAAGGCTACGTCATTGGCACTCTTGACCATCATGACGCGGAGAGCGTCCTCCAGCCGGAGTGTGGTGCCCGGTGGAACACCCAACTTCGACGGGGCCTGAGCCGCAGCCTTAGCGCTCACAGGGATGGAGGTGTCCATGCCGAGCCTGCCTGATCGGACTGCGGTCAGGGCGACATGGGCCGTCATCAGCTTGGTGAGGGATGCCGGGTGCCAGGAGCGGAGGGCCTCCTGAGCCGCCAGGATGTCCCCATTGGATGCATCCACCAGCAGCATGGGAGATGCCGCGGCGGGAGAGGCCGTCACGAACAGGCAAGCGACGAGCAGGCGCAAGGGCAGCTTCATATACTGATGGTTGACCGAAACGCGGCCGTGCGCAAGCGCCAGATCGCGCGAAGTCCTTGCTCTGGTATATCCCGGGTGCGGTTCAGCAATGCCTGGTGTTGCATGAGCGTCAGGCGATCGTCAGCAACCGGCGCAGCGGCCTGGCACACGCCAGCAGCTTCGAATCTCATGCGCGACGCCCACGCGTGTCATGCTGGCAACACTGGCAGATGCCGCGGATGCCGGTTCATCCAGCCGCAGACGCAGTTCTCGCGTTCAGCATCCCAAGGAACATGGGTCCGCACAGTTGATTTCGGTGGCAGCGATGAACGCTTCCGGAGTGGCGGGCCGCGCAGCCGCTGCTAACACACCATCAGGTACAAAAAAGCGGACAGGCACGAGTACCTGTCCGCTCGAACATGCCTTTACATCAATCGATCAGAAGTCGCGCTGAACGCGCAGACGTCCTTCCCATGTGTGTTCCGAGCCTGTTGGTCTGAAGGTGTCGGTGGGCTCTCCAGCTGCCGTCGTGAGCGGAACAGCCACGCGCTCACGGGGATCGACCCTGATGTAGAGCGCCTCAACACCGATGAGGAAATCCTTCACGGGCGTCCAGATCACGTTGGCGCCAACGCGAACCTCGTCGAAGTCGACAAGGCCGGTGGTCGCGCCTGCCGATCCGTTGGCGATCGTCGCTGCGGTCGCCGGCACCACGTATTGCGCCACGCCCGGTGCATCGAAGCGCATCCATGAGCCGAACACGTTCGTCTGCCAGGTCGGACTCCAGTTGTGATTGAGCCCTCCCGCGATGGCAAAGGCCTTGTTCGTCTCGAACTCGCCCGTGAACGGGTCAACGAAGGCGTCAGTGAAAGGCAGTGCCAGGGAACCGGCGCCGATGAACCCGTTGCTGATCGAACCTGCCTGCCCGGCATTGAGGTAGGCGATCGCGCCGTCCGTGTAGGTCGCTGAGATCCACACGGTGTCCCCCTCACCGAGAGCCGGCACGTTCATATAGCCGTGAGCACCCAGAGCGAATCCGTAATCCGTATCAGCAAAGGTTGGATTGGGCAGGCCGGTGATCGGGTTGAGCACCGGCACGGTCACGCCGTCAACGGTCGTGAGGCCGGCTGCCACGTCGCGGATCTGGTGCAAGGCCGCGGATAGTTGCGCTCCGCCCCAACTGCCGGTGTAGCGGAGGTTGGCGACAACATCCGGCATACGCTCTCCGCCATAGGTGGAGGCGATCGGTGCAGGGAAGGAGCTCCCGACCCCGAACAGCGGGAAGTCAAGTTCGTTGTTGACCCGCCGCCCTTCCTCCAGAGACAGAGTGGCCGAGAAACCATTGCCGAACGAAAAGGTGTAAGCCAGCAGGTTCACCTCGGCGACTGACGGGTCGTCGAAGCGCAGGTCGCCGAAGTTCGGGGCCGGCAGGTTCGGGTCTGTAAAGAACGATACTGCGCGACCAGCGGTCAGGCCGCCGAACTGAATGAAGGCCTGCGCGATGTTAGGACTGGTAGAGGCGTCGCCATACGCACCGGTGTTGCGGGTCATCTCCATACGGATATAAGTGCGCAGCAAGCCGTACGCTGTGGCCGTGCGAGTGTCGAGGTTCAGACGTCCCCGGGCGCGGAAGCCGATTGAATCCTGAGAGCGGTTGGTTGGCTCGACGTACAGATACTCGGCGCGAACCCGGCCGCCGACCCGCAGGCAGGTCTCGGTGCCGGGGATGTAGAAAAAGCCGGTGCCATAAGTGGAGCAGACGCGAACGTAATCGACCGCCGCAGCCTTTGCGACAGGCAGGTCAGCCGCCTGAACTACAGTACTGACAATTGCCACAGACCCAAGCAACAGTATCCTAGCAGAGATCATCGTATGAACTCCCCAACAACCCCATTCGTTATGGCTAAAACTTGGGCAGATCCACAAAGAACCGTCAAGCCATAGCAGTGTTCGATTGTGCCAAAAACATTGTAAGTTCCGTAAGTGTGGCCTCCGAGCGCCAATTCTTTAAGCTGTATGCTGTCCGTCAACTCAGCAGAACCTGGACGGCGATGATTTTGACAATAGTCATGCTGGGGAAGCAGATTGCATAACCAATATCAGTCCTCTCGGTGGGAGCCAGACGTCCCGCCGCGACGACAATGGCAGGATTGCCGGTCGAGCCGGCACAGACGCCGAGCAGATCGTCAAAGGGAATGCGCAAAAGGTAGCCCGCCACCAGCACGATCAGCACCAGAGTGAGCAGGACTGCAGCCCCACCGAGCAGAATCTGAATCCCATTGGTGGCGACGGTCTGAACAAACGGGCTGCCCGCGCCGATGGCAACCGCGCCGATGAATACCGACAGGCCGAGATTGCGCAGGACCAGGTTGGCAACCACGGGGATCTTCCAGCCTAACGGTCCAGTGCGGCCGAGCCAGCCCAGGATGAGCGCCATCACGAGCGGTCCTCCAGCCACGCCGAGGCTGAAGGTTCCTCCTCCCGGCAGAGGAACCGGGATCATGCCGAGCAGGAGGCCCAACGCGATCCCGACGCCGATCGACACGAAGGAAAGTTCGGCATTGCCCTTGATGCTGTCACCGAAGTGACGCTGCACATCGGCCTTCCGATCGCTGGGAACGGCAGCAATCAACAGGTCTCCATACTCCAGCGTCAGGTCGGACGACGCCATGATGTCGCTGTCGCCCCGGCGCACGTGCGAGATCAGGACGGGAAAATCGGGCAGCGGGAGTTCATGCACATGCTTTCCGACGAAGGCGGCCTTCGACACGTAGACGCGCACCACGTCGTAGTTGGCGCGGTCGCGGCTGATGCGCCCGGGATCCTCGTGCCCGACGGCCACCTTCGCTCGTTCGATGCCCGCGGGACTGCCGACCAGCAGCAACCCATCGCCTTCATGCAGAACGGTTCCGGGACTCGGCGGCGTGTTCACATGCTGCTGGCGCAGCGCGACGATCTTAACGTCGGACGGCAGGATCGAGGAGATCTCCTCGACCGTGCGGTCCTCGGCGGCAGTCTCAAGAGTCAGCTCGGCGATCCGGACGTTCTGTGTTGGGGTCTTGAACGTGGGCTTGAGCCAAGCCGCCATTATGGTCATCAGCACGATCGGTCCGATCACGCCGAAAGGATACGACACGGAATAGCCAATGGCGGGGTCCTGGTTGCCTGCTGCCGCCAAGGCAGCCTGGAGAGTGGGGGTGCTTGTGCCGGAGCCGGCGAACAGGCCGGCCGCCGTCGCCATCGAGATGCCGAGGGGACCCGCCAAGGCCATCGCGACGAGGAGCGACGCGATCACCCCTGCCGCCGCCAGGGCGATGTACTTGAGACCGGGTCCCTTGAGGCTCGCGAAGAATTGCGGACCGTACTGGATGCCAACGCCGTAGACGAACATCACGAGGCCGAGCGTGCCGACCAGCCCGGGAGGCGCCGCCTTCGGCGCAATGGCGCCGATGATCAGGCCAGTGAACAGTACGGCGCCTGCGCCGAAGGAGACGCCGGCGATCGAGATCTGCCCGAGCGCATAACCGGTGGCGATGGCCAGAAACAGCGCCAGCAGGGGCGAGGCTTCAAGCAGTGTGCGAACGACATCGAGCATCGGTTCCCCTCATCTTGCGCGGCAGCCGGCCTCCCGGAACTGCCCGAGCACCCGCGCCACTAAATCAGGCGAGGGCGTCGGAGTATCGGAGAGCTCGTAGTTCAGACCCATCGCCTTCCACTTGAAGACACCCATCTGATGGAACGGGAGGACTTCGACCCATTCCACATTCTTCATGGGCGCGACGAAGCGGGCGATGCCTTCGACATTGGCCGGATCGTCGGTCAGCCCTGGCACGAGCACGAACCGCACCCAGACAGGCTTGCCAATGGCGGCGAGGCGCTCCGCGAATTGTAGGGTCGGCTTGATGTCCTGACCCACGGCCCGACGATAGGTCGCCGTATCCCAGGACTTGATGTCGAGCAGAACGAGATCGACCTGCCGCAAGTACTCGTCATCGGCGCGTGCTCCGAGGAAGCCCGAGGTGTCCAAAGCCGTGTGAAGGTCCATTGCCTTGGCGGCCGCGAAGAGGCGCTTGGTGAAGTGCACCTGAACCAGCGGTTCTCCACCTGAGATCGTCAGTCCTCCGCCCATGGCGCGCAGCGGCGCCGCATATGCAGCGAGCGCGGTTCTGGCGCGCTCGAATGGGATGTGCGTGCCGTCCTTGAGATGCCAAGTGTCCGGGTTGTGGCAGTAGAGGCAGCGCAGCAGGCAGCCGCTCATGAACACGACGACTCGGATTCCAGGCCCGTCGAGGGTGGACCCGGTCTCGTAGGAGTGGATCCACCCGAAGTCACCCCGAGGATCATTAAAAGTAGCCGTATCCGGAGCATCCGGAGAGCGCGCCTGTTGCAGATCGTAGCGGCTATGGGCCCAGGGCTCGTCGGCCATGATGTCGGTCTCACTCGCCATGAAACGTTCGGCTGATGACATCCATCTGCTGTTCGCGTGTCAGACGCACGAAGTTGACCGCATATCCCGAGACCCGGATGGTCAGTTGCGGGTACTTGTCCGGATGCTCCATCGCGTCGAGCAGGGTGTCGCGGTTGAGGACGTTGAGGTTCATGTGGAAACCGCCCTGACCGCAATAGGTATCGAGCACCTTCACCGCCTGTTTGATCTTCTCGCCCTGGTCCAGGCGGTTAAGACTCGGCGAGATCGACACGGTGTAGCTGATGCCGTCCTGTGCATCCGCATAGGGCAGCTTCGCGACAGACAGGCACGAGGCGAGCCAACCATGGCTGTCACGGCCGTGCATCGGATTGGCGCCGGGCGCAAAGGGCTCGCCGCTCTTGCGGCCGTCCGGTGTGTTGCCGGTGTGCTTGCCGTAGACGACGTTGCTCGTGATCGTGAGCACCGACTGCGTGTGAACCGCATTGCGATAGGTCGGGTGCTTGCGGATCTTCTTCATGAAGGTGGAGACCAAGTCGGCGGCGATGCTGTCGACGCGATCATCGTTGTTACCGTATTGTGGGTAAGCGCCCGTGATCTCGTAATCGACCACCAAGCCGTCTTCGCGGCGGATCGGCTTGACCTGCGCGTGCTTGATTGCGGACAGGCTGTCGGCCACCACCGAAAGGCCGGCGATGCCGAAGGCCATCGTGCGCAGGATCTGCTGGTCGTGCAGCGCCATCTCCAGGCGTTCGTAGTAATATTTGTCATGCATGTAGTGGATGCAGTTCATGGCGTGAACATAGGTCCTTGCCAGCCACTCCATCATGGTGTCGAACTTCGCCATGACGTCGTCATAGTCGAGCACGTCGCCTGAGACTGGCGACGCCACCGGCCCGATCTGCTCGCCGCTGACTTCGTCGCGCCCACCGTTGATGGCGTAGAGCAGGCACTTGGCCAAGTTCACCCGCGCGCCGAAGAATTGCATCTGGTTGCCGATGCGCATGGCCGAGACGCAGCAGGCGATGCCGTAATCGTCGCCCCAGTACGGCCGCATCAGATCGTCGTTCTCATACTGGATGGACGAGGTTTCGGCTGAGACCTTGATGCAGTAGCGTTTGAAGCCATCAGGCAACTGCGTTGACCAGAGCACCGTTATGTTGGGCTCCGGCGCAGGCCCGAGATTGGTCAGCGTGTGCAGCATACGGAAGCTCGTGCGGGTCACCAGCGGGCGACCGTTGAGATCCATGCCGCCGACGCATTCGGTGGCCCAGTAGGGATCGCCCGAGAACAGGGCGTCGTAATCGGGCGTACGCAGGAAGCGCACGATGCGCAGCTTCTGAACGAGTTGATCGATGAGTTCCTGAGCCCCTGACTCGTCGAGAGCGCCGCTCTTCAGGTCGCGCTCGATGTAGATGTCGAGGAAAGACGAGATGCGTCCAATGGACATCGCGGCGCCATTGGCTTCCTTGATTGCGCCGAGATAGCCGAAATAGGTCCATTGCACCGCCTCGTGGGCATTCGCGGCCGGGTGCGTGATGTCGAGCCCATACCTCTTGGCCATCTCCGCCAGATCGGCCAGCGCCCGCATCTGTTCGGACAACTCCTCACGCTCGCGGATGACGTCGTCCGTCGGCCACTTGGCATCGAGCAACGCCCGCTCGCCGCGTTTAGCCGCCAGCAGCTTGTCGGTGCCATACAGAGCTACCCTGCGATAGTCGCCGATGATCCGACCGCGGCCATAGGAATCGGGCAGACCGGTGACGATGTGGCTACGACGGCAGGCCATGATCTCCGGCGTGTAGGCGTCGAAGACTCCGTCATTGTGGGTCTTGCGGTACTTGGTGAAGGCCTCGTGCACAATCGGGTCCGGCTCAAAACCAGCGGCCTTCAGCCCGGCCTCCACCATGCGCAACCCGCCATAGGGCATGATGGCGCGTTTGAACGGTGCGTCGGTCTGCAACCCGACGATCATCTCGTTGTCACGATCAATGTACCCGGGTCCGTGGGAAGTCATGGAGGAGGGCGTCTTGGCATCGACGTCCAGAACACCTTTGCGGATCTCCTCCTTGAAGTAAGGCTGCAGCTTGGCCCAGACGGCCTGCGTGCGCTCGCTCGGCTTTGACAGAAAGGCTTCGTCACCGTTATAAGGTGTGACGTTGCGCTGAATGAAATCGCGAACATCGACAACGGTCTGCCAGCGCCCGGATGCGAAGCCCGACCATTCGCTGGCTGGGCTCGAAGTAGTACTCTCCGGTCGAGCCTTGGTCTCCGGCTTTGGGGAATTGGCGGAACTCCGGCTGGCTACGGCTTCCTCTGACATCACAGGCTCCTCCGCCTTTGATCGTGCTCTGTCGCTGGGATCCCGTGACAGCATCCTGCGCACGGGAGCCAAGTGTCCAGGAGAGCTTGAACCTACCTCGATCGTCGGGCGATGCTTGACCGGGAGGGACAATCTCTTGACATTTTGGGCTATCCCGTACCGCACGTGCGGCTACTCGTAGAGATCGGTGCCCTAATTCCCGAATGTGGGAAATTCAGTTTGGCAGATCGTCCCCAGCGGCAACAAGCAAGTCTCTACGCAGGCTACCGACCAGAAAATGTGCTTGGCCGAGTTTCAGGGCTCAAATTGTCAAGAGATTGTCCCGGTCGATCAAGCGGGTGCCTCTGGCTCGATTAGAATTCTTTCAAACGACACGGGCCTAGAGATTCCCTCTCCGCGTCAAGGACGAGGGCGGGATCATTCGCAAAGCGTGTCGTACTTCGACTTCATCGGGAGGACTCACGCATGACGAAGAGAGGCAAGGACGAGCATTTGCCTGTAATGCCAGAAACGCCCGAAGCGCCATCGGGCCTCGACCGCCGGGCGTTCCTCGTGCGCCACGCCGCCATCGGCGCGGCAGCCGTGATGACCGGAACCACATGGTCTCCCGAAGCCCGCGCGCAACAGGCGGCGACGGAGGCTAGTGCCCAGCAAGCCAAGAAGGCAGCTGCGGGAGGCGATGCCGGCCTCAAGATGAGTTCGGCTCTCTCCCCCGATCTAGACGTCGTGAAGGCCACGAAGGGACCTGTCATGACGGTTGCGGACGAGTTCTACAAGGTTGGCCCCGGTCCATCGAGCTCGCACACCATCGGGCCGATGCGCATCACCTACGATTTCTACCAGCGCTGCACCAAGCTGCCAGCGGATCAACTGGCGCAGGCCACGGGGCTCAAGGTCCACCTCTTTGGCAGCCTCAGCGCTACGGGCAAGGGCCATGGCACCGAGCGTGCCGCACTCGCGGGACTGGTGGGCAAGGAGCCGGCCACCGTGGATCCGCGGTTCCTCGATGAGATGATTGCCAAGCCGCAGCAGACCTACCCGGTGCAGCTCGGAAGCAAGACGTTCAATCTATCCCTGGCGGATATCGTCTACGACGCGCCGAAGGGTGAGTTCCCGCACCCGAACACCATGACGGCCCGCCTCATGGCCGGCGACAAGGTCCTGTACGAGCAGGAGTATTATTCCGTCGGCGGCGGCTTCATCGAGTGGAAGGGTTATCAGCCGCCCAAGAAAGGTCAGCCGAAATATCCCTATGCGACCATGAAGGAACTGAGACAGCACGCGGAGGCCAACAACCTCTCGGTTGCCGATGTCATAATGGCGAACGAAGTGGCCGTGTCGGGCAAGAGCGAGGAGCAGATCAACGCCTTCCTGGACAAGATCGCCAACGCGATGATCGCTACGGTAAAAACCGGTCTTTCCTACAAGGACGATGTTCTGCCTGGACCAATCAAGCTCCACTCCAAGGCAGCGACCGTCTTTGAGCGTGCCAACGACGATACCTACATGAGCGACCGCGCGATCGGGCTCGTGTCCGCCTTTGCCCTAGCCGCATCCGAGGAGAATGCCCGCGGCCATCTTGTGATCACTGCGCCGACCGGTGGGTCTGCAGGCGTGATGCCGGCCGTTGTCTATGCCCTGACCCAGAGCGGCCGCGCGGTGCCGATGGAGAAGATCCGGGAAGGCCTGTTGGCCGGACTGGCTGTCGGCTACCTGTGCAAGCACAACGCCACTCTGGCTGCGGCAGAAGGCGGATGTCAGGCCGAAATCGGTGTTGCCTCCGCGATGGCCGCCGCGCTGATCACGCAGGTCCTGAACCAGCCGCCGCGCGTGATCGAGAATGCGGCCGAGTCGGCCTTGGAGCACCACCTTGGCATGACCTGTGATCCCGTCGCCGGCTATGTGCAGGTTCCCTGCATCGAGCGCTGCGCCTTCGGGGCCGTGAAGGCCTGGGCAGCCGCCATGATCGCTACCAACGAGATTGCAAGCCGACACCGGGTCGATCTCGACACGACGATCAAGACGCTGTCCGACACCGCCCGGGACATGCACCCGAAATACAAGGAGACAAGCGAGGCGGGTCTGGCCCAGAACCTGGTGCTCTGCTGATCCCGCGGAACAGGCCTGGGATGATCAACGATGCGCCGGTCGGATCCTGACCGGCGCAGCCACCGGAGCATGGCCTGATCGGTTCCCGGATCAATCAGGCGACACAGAGGTTTGCTAGTAGGGTAGGCCGCGCATCGGCATCGCAGCGCCCCCAAAAGTGTCGTTGCGGATTGCCGGAGCCTGGCTGGTCTGGGAGGTGACATAATTCGGCTGACGGGATTCGGTCCCCGACCCCGATACGCATCCCGTGAGGAGGAGGCTTGCCACGAGTGCGCTGACGATGTTTCGCATGAAATTTCCTCGAGTTGTCGACGGGTCACTGATGACCACCAAGGGAAGATGTCCCGTCCCTAAACGGACAGCTTGACCGAATGGGGCATCCGCTGAACTTTTTGGGACTCAAGGCGATGCGTGGACGCAAAGCAGCCGTGTCCCGTCGGGCACGTACCGGGCAATCAATCTGGAGCGGTGAGCCAGGAGCGACACCATGGCTGACGGCCCAAACTGTCAACGACGTGTCCCTGCTGGTCAAGCGCCGGGCCTGAGTCGTGCCAGGATGACTCCGGGAGGCAGGAGGCCATGAAGTTCACGCTGATCGCATTTGCCATCGCGGGCATGACGACCGGATCCTATGCGCAGTCGGGGACGACCTTGTCGATGACCTGTACGCAGGTGAGGGGGATCGTGACCTCGCAAGGCGCGGCCGTCCTGCGCACGGGACCTACGACATATGACCGATATGTGCGGGACGTGAGCTTCTGCGCCCGTCAGGAAACGGCTTGGCCAACCTGGGTGAGGACGGCTGACGTTCCCCAATGTCCGATGAGGATCTGCCAATCCCCCGAGAGCTTCAGCGGACGATGAAATAGCGTCCCGCCACACAGATCCGCTCTCAAGCGCAAGGTAGCGGTCATATGGGGCCCGCGGATCCCAACTATCCCGATCAGAGAGGCGATCATGCCCCGCCGAGTCCTAAACTGACAAGGGATCGTCCCGATCAGTCAAGCGCAACGCGTCGGCCGCGGTAAGGTCAGTTGGGGACCGAACGGCGTTCTTCGGTCGGCTCGGGACTCCCACGGCGAGGCTCATGGGGACGCTTAGGGAACATACCAATGCGAGCACTGCGCGACATATGCAAGGAAGCGGGTCAGGAGTTCCTGGGTGGCATCGGGGCCTCGAAGATCAAGGCTACCGGAGACGCCTACCATCTCACCCGCATTTTGTATCTGGCAGATGTCTACGGACAGGTGCGCTTAAGTTGGGCATTGGCGGACCGGGGCAACGGGCGGCTGCGCACGAAGCGGCAAGGCCTTATGCTGACTGCCGGTGCCGTCCGAATCCAGCTCCGGTGAGCCGATGCTCGACCTTCGCATCCTTATGGTTCTCTCACTTGCCCTCACACTTGGCGCCTGTGCCAGCCTGCGAGGCGTGCTGGTGCCCGTCAGTTCATCGGCCCCGGGAGCGAGCCGGGTCGACATGCTGGTTGCCACCACCCGAAAGCAGGCTGACCCGGCGGAGCTGTTCTCAGGCGACCGCGGACCGGCGGCGGCCTTTGCCAACATCACGGTTTCGATCCCACCCGAGACCGCCCGGCAGGTCGGCGAGGTGCAGTGGCCGCGGCAGGTTCCCGGTAACCCCGCCACGGACTTCGTGACGCTCAAGGCCGACGTGATCAGCCGCGACCAGGCGCTCTCCTGGTTTCACCGCGCTCTGCGGACCGTCCCCAAGCGGCAGGTGCTGGTCTTCATCCACGGCTTCAACAACCGCTTCGACGACGCGGTGTTCCGCTTCGCCCAGATCGTGCACGACTCGGACGCACCGGTCGTCCCAATCCTGTTCACCTGGCCCTCCCGCGGCAGCGTGCTGGCCTACGGCTATGACCGCGAGAGCACGGCCTATTCCCGCAATGCCCTGGAGAACCTGCTGAAGGCGATCTCCCGCGATCCAGGCGTCGGCGAGATCTCGATCCTGGCGCACTCCATGGGCAACTCGCTGGCACTCGAGACCCTGCGCCAGATGGCGATCCGCGACGGCCGGGTGACACCGAAAATTCGCAATGTCCTTCTCGCCGCGCCCGACGTCGATGTCGATCTCGCCCGGGAAGCCATCATCGACATGGGCCCACGTCCGAACCGGCCTGCCTTCACCCTGTTCGTGTCGCAGGATGATCGGGCGCTGGCGGTCTCACGCCGGGTCTGGGGCAGCGCGGCGCGCCTGGGGGCGATCAATCCCGACCAGGAGCCGTACCGGACGCAGCTCGAACAGGCGAATGTCACGGTCCTCGATCTCACCAAGCTCAAGGCCGGCGACGCGCTCAACCACGGCAAGTTTGCCGAGAGCCCCGAGGTCGTCCAGCTCATCGGCAAGCGCCTCGCCGAGGGGCAGACCGTAACCGACTCCCGTGCAGGACTAGGTGACCGCATCATCCAGGTGACGGCGGGCGCGGCCACTGCCGTGGGCACGGCGGCGGGACTGGCCGTATCGGCTCCGGTGGCAATTGTCGATCCGCAAACCCGGAAGACCTTCGGAGTCCATGTCGATGATCTCGGGCGATCGGTTTCCGATACTGTAGCGCCTTGAGCATTCTTCCGGTTCGTGCGGGGACGGAACCGATAGTGCCGAGGCGCCGGATGCGCGTCGCCACGAGAATGGCCCGATGATAACGTAGGCTGACGTGCCATCTTTAGAGATGAAAAGGAATCTGGGTCTGGCCACCATGGATGGGAAGCACGTGCAGCGCCGTCTGGCCGCCATCCTGGCCGCCGATGTCGTCGGCTACAGCCGCCTTATGCGGGCAAATGAGGTGGGTACCCTTGCGGCTCTCATGAGACATCGCAAGGATCTTATCGATCCCACCATCGCGGAAAAACGTGGTCGCATCGTCACGGTTGCGGGGGACGGGCTCCTCGCCGAGTTCGCGAGCGTCGTGGATGCCGTAGATTGCGCGACGACGATCCAGCAGGAGATGTACACCCGCAACGTCGAGGTCCCTGAGGATCGGCGCGTCGACTTCAGGATCGGCATCCACCTTGGCGACGTCATCTGCGAAGGTGACGACATCTTCGGCGATGGCGTCAATATCGCTGCGCGCATCGAGGGCGTCGCCAAGCCCGGCGGCGTCGCGGTTTCCCTGATCGTGCGCGACAGCGTCGAGAACAGGCTCGCCCTCATCTTCGAGGATACGGGCAAGCAGGAGCTGAAGAACATTGACCGCCCGGTCCGTGTCTTCAACGTGCATGTGGGCGTGCCGTCAAGGCCGGAGGTGCCTGGTCTGGCGAGTGTCGTGACGGAGCGTCCGTCGATCGCGGTCCTGCCCTTCGCCAACATGAGCAACGATCCGGAGCAGGAGTACTTTTCCGACGGCATCACGGAGGACATCATCACTGACCTGTCGAAGATTTCCGCACTCTTCGTGGTGGGGCGCCATTCGGCGTTCGCCTACAAGGGGCAGGCGGTGGACCTCCGGCAGGTCGCCCGGGAGCTCGGTGTAAGATTTATCCTGGAGGGCAGCGTGCGCAAGGCCGGTCAGCGGGTGCGCATTACGGGCCAGCTCATTGAGGGCACGGACGGCGGGCACGTGTGGGCGGAGCGGTATGACCGCGACCTGAGCGATGTGTTCGCCATTCAGGACGAGATTACCCACGCGATCGTCGACCAGCTCAAGATCCGGCTGTTGCCGCAGGAGGAGACGGCGATCGAACAGACCCCGACCTCCGACGTGGAGGCCTACACCCATTACCTGCGGGGTCGACAGATCTTCCACCAGGGCACGAAGGCGTCACTGACCCTAGCCCGTCGTATGTTCGCAAGGGCAGCCGAGATCGATCCTTCGTTTGCGCGTGCCTATGCCGGCATCGCGGATTGCGACTCGCGTCTCCGCTCCAAGCACGGCGGCACGGCTTCGGTCGACGAGATCCTCGCGACGGTCGACAGCGCCTTGGCCATCGATCCCAGCCTCGCGGAGGCCCATGCCGCCCGCGGGTATGCTCTGATGGTTGCCGACCGCCGCAGCAAGGCGCCGGCTGCCTTTGAAAGGGCTTTGGCGCTCGACCCCAATTGCCACGAGGCGCACTACCACTTCGCCGACTTCTGCGTCACGGCAGGTGACTTCGAGCAGGCGGCAGAGCATTACGTGCGTGCCCTGGAGATCAAGCCTGACGACTACATTTCGCCGATCCTCCTCCTAGGGATCTTCCGGTCGCTCGGGCGCCCCCGGGACGCGGAAAGCTATGCGCGCCTTGGGCTGAGGCGGGCCGAGGAGGCGCTGAGGCTGCATCCGGAAGACTCGAAGCCCGCGCAACTGGGTGCCACCGCTCTGGCGACCCTGGGCGAGCCTGATCGCGCGAAGGCATGGCTGGACAGGGCGCTCGCCATAGACCCGGATGACAACGGCACCCGTTACAATGCGGCCTGCGTCTACGCACTGCTGGGTGAACCCGACCGCGCCATTGACCTGCTCGAGATGTACCTCCGGGAAGTCGGCCCTGACCTGAAGCTGTGGTTCAAGAACGACTCCGATCTGGATTCTATCCGCAGTCACCCACGCTACGGGAGGCTGCTCGAGCTTGCGATGTAGCCGTCAAGTCCGGCCCGCTGATCCCGATGAGTCTCTTTGGACCTCTGCCGGGAACGGTGAACTCATCTCCGGCTCCGTCAGGAAGAAGTCATGCTAGGCGCAGAAGACGTGGTTGTGCACGCTGGCGATCCACTGCAGGCCCGATGCCGTCACATTCAGGTACATCATAACATCCTCGAGATGCGGTGAGACGCTGGTCCAATGAAAGTCGGAGAATCGCTCGACCATATTCGCCGGCGAATTGTAGCCGAGGCGGCGGTTGAGCCTGTGATCTCCTCGAATTCGTGGAACAGGGCAATGGTCTTTTTAAAGTGGAGCCGATCGCCAAGTTGTACGATCAGGTCTGCGGCCTGCACCAGCCGCTCCTCGAGGTCGGGTAGCAGGAGAGAACAGAGCCGCACATTCCGTGAAAAGGCCCAAATGTCTATTTACATATGCTAATCTACTCCTGACCAACGCCGCTTTTGCTGGTCATGTTAATACTTTTTGCGGTTTGCTCCGATTGGGCTGAATGCAGCGAAGAGGTCAAGACGATGACCAGTAATAGCGGGCCTGCGTCTACATGCACGAGCATCCAGCAAGGGACGCCATTATTAATTCCCTCGCCAATCCAGGCCGACCCGCGGCGCACGCTTCCGGCCGGCTACATCCATCTCGGGGTCGCCAAGGAAATTGCGCCCGCCCTGCGCGAGTTCGGCTTCGATCCCGATCCGGTCATCAGGGAGGCGGGGCTTGATCCGAGACTCTTTGACGACGGAGCAAATGTTATTCCGCACGCCTCTTTGGGCCGATTGCTCACTCTAAGTGTGGCCCGCACAAAATGTCCCCACTTTGGGCTGCTGGTGGGCCGCCGCGCCACCATCCTGTCGCTCGGGTTGGTCGGACGCCTGATGCAGCAGTCTGAAACCGTGGGTGACGCCATGCGGGCGTTGGTATCCAACCTGAGCATCCAGAACCGAGGCTCCGTCCCATCACTGAAGATCAGCGGCGACACGGCTCTGTTCACGTTCTCGGTCTACCAGCCCGAGGCCGAGAGTGCCGACCAGATCTCGGATGGATCCCTGGCGGTGGCTGTCAATTCTTTGCGAGCCCTGTGCGGGACTGACTGGAACCCGATCGAGGTGCTGCTGCCCCGGGCCACCCCTGTGGATCAGGAGCCTTACCGCCGCCACTTCCGCGCGCCCGTCCGTTTCAATCAAGAGAGCGCTATCATTGTCTTCGCAACCCGAGACCTCGATGTACGGATCGCTGGAGCCGATCCGGTACTGCGGGCACTGCTCGAAGAGCGGATCCGGCAGATCAAAGGTAACCAAGGCTCCGAGTTCTCGGATGACATCCGGCGGCTGCTGCGCACACGGCTAACCAGCAATCACTGCTCGGCGGAGGATATCGCCCATCTGCTGGCGATGCACCGTCGCACGCTGAGCCGCCGCCTTCAGGGCAGCGGCATGGGCTATCGGGCGATCACAAATGAGATCCGGTTTGAGATCGCCCGTCAGTTGCTGGAGGGCACTGAGGTGCCGCTTGCCCAGATTGCGGCGGCCCTCGGCTATTCTGAGGCCAGCGCCTTCACCCGCGCCTTCCGGCGCTGGTCCGGCCGGACCCCCACCGCCTGGCGCGGTGAAGGTCATCCGGCCTGACACGCCTACGGCCAAAATTGTCAAGAGATTGTCCCCGCCGGTCAAGCACAGGGTTCCGGCGGGCCTAGAGTGATCCTACCGGCTGCCGATTCTGCAATCCGCAGCTCAGATGTTCCCGCGGCAGTGCTCCCGTGGGATGTCCAAGGAGGATCACGCAATGAGACCAGGGATCCGTTTGCTTTCGAGCGCGGTGCTCAGAAAGTCTGCGCTGGGCCTTCTCGCCGCCATGGCCATCACGGGCGCTCCTACCACCGCGGCATGGTCGACCGAGGGAGCTGCGCAGACCATCCTGAAAGCCATGGCCGACTACGTTAGCCGTCAGGAAAACCTGTCGCTGAAGTATGATGCCGACGTCGAGGTGGTGACCCCGGCTGTAGAGAAGATCCAGTTCAGCGCCTCCGGCGACATCACCATGAGCCGACCGAACAAGTTTCGGGTCAGCCGCACTGGCGGCTACGCCGATGTCGAGCTCATCTCAGATGGGTCCAACGTCACCGTCTACGACAGGGGCGGCAATCGATTCGCCCAGGTGCCCGCCGCCGGCACCTTCGATGAAGTCGTCGACCGTCTCCGGACGGAAGCGCCTCTCGAACTTCCAGGTGCCGATCTCCTGCTGTCGAAATCCTACGAGGAGCTGATGGCAGGCGTGCTGGAGGCCAAGCATGTCGGCCGCGGCATCGTCGAGGGCGTCGAGTGCGAGCATCTTGCCTTCCGCAACCTCGATACCGACTGGCAGATCTGGGTCGAGCTCGGCGAGCGGCCGGTGCCGCGCAAATACGTCATCACGAGCAAGGCTGTCGGCGGCGCTCCCCAGTACACGCTGCGGCTCCGGGATTGGAAGGTCGGTGTCAGCCCAACATCGGACGCGTTCGCGTTCAAGCCGCCGGATGGTTCCAGCGGGGTCGCGATCACTCTGCTCAGAGACATCGATGAGATCCCAGCCGGCGTCGTTCCCGGAGGTGTGAAATGAAGGCTATCAAGCCAATACGTCTCGCCGCCCTCGTACTGCTGACGGGTGGCGCGGCCCTGCTCTGGAGCGGGGACGGATCTGTTCCGTCCGGCTCGTTCATCGGCCAGGCGGAGGCGAGGGTGGGACGGCCGGCAACGCCCATGAGCTACGCCGGCGTTGCCCGCCGAACCACGCGCAGGTCGGTCGCCTACGGGGCGGCAGCCGGAGCCGCCGCGGCCGGAACTTACTATTACGCGGCCCCAGGCTGTCAGCAGGTCGTGAACTCCTACGGCCAGATCGTCTATCGCTGCCCGTAGCCCGCCATAGGGGAGCGAATCGTGAGAAGATCTGAGGGCAAAGCGATTCAAGGGCTGCCTGCCGCCCTGTGGGGCCTGTTGTTCCTGGCCCTTGTCGGCATCGGTCCTGCCTTCGCCCAGACTGCTCCGGCTCCGGCTGCACCCCCGCCCCAGGTCGAGGAGCTTTTGCGGCTCCTGGACGATCCAGCCACCCGGACATGGATTGAGCAGCAAAGGCAGCCGGCAGCATCCGCAGGCGAGGTGGAGCCACAACAGCCCCAGGAGATGAAATCGGAGATGCTGGCCTCGCGAGTTGAGGCGATGCGAATGCATCTGGCCTCCGTGGCAGCGGCGGGGCCCCGTCTGCCCCACGAGGCCAGGCGGGGCGCCGATCTGCTGTCGCAGGAGCTCCAGAGCCGATCCGCCTTCGATGTTATCCTTCTTGTGCTTGGCTTCCTCGGCCTTGGGGCTGGAGCCGAGTGGATTGTCAGGAGGGCCACGGCATCTGCACGCGGGCGGATCATCTCTCACCCGGTGGCGACCGCGAACGAGCGTGTGAGGATGATCGGCATGCGCCTGGCGTTCGGCTTGGCCCATGTCGCGATCTTCGCGTTGGGGAGCCTCGGCGCATTCCTCGTCTTCGATTGGCCGCCTTTGCTCAGGCGCATCGTGCTCGCATACTTGCTCGCGGCGCTCCTGTTGCGGTTTGCCCTTCTGATGAGCCGTATCTTGCTCTCCCCCCGGCCGGTGGGCCACCACGATCCTGAGGTCCTTCGGGTCATTCCCATGGCGGACGGAGCGGCGTGGTTCTGGTACCGCCGCATCGTGCTGTTCGTTGGCTGGTTTGCGTTCGGATGGGCGACCGTCGAGATCGTGAGGACCCTCGGGTTCTCGTTCGAGGGGCGCCAGCTGGTCGCATACTTTCTGGGCATCGGCCTCCTGGTGATCGCGGTCGAGGCGGTCTGGCGCCGGCCGATTCCTTTCGCGATGACCTCAGAGGCGTCGGAACAACCTCGGCGTCACCATGCGCTCGGGAGGTGGTTGCTGTCGCTCTGTCTCGTCCTGCTATGGGGCTTATGGGTTGCAGGCCTGATGCGCCTGTTCTGGCTGCTGGTCGTGGCCATTATGCTGCCTCAGGCGGTGCGGATCACCAAACGATCCGCCCGCCACCTGATGCGGTCTCCTGGGGACTCGGAGGCCGACAACCAGCACGAACTTGGAGCCGTCTACCTGGACCGGGGCATCCGGGCCCTTCTGATCGTCGCGGCCGTCCTGTTTCTTGGCTGGGTCTGGGGGATCGATTGGGGCGCGATGACCAATACCGACACGGTCGGAACCCGGCTGGTGCGGGGCGCCTTGAGCAGCATTGTGATCCTACTGGTGGCCGACTTCCTCTGGCAGGTGGTCAAGGCACAAATTGATCGGCGTCTTTCGAGCTTGCAGGCTGCGGCACTGCCCGGCAGCGAGGTTGCCTTGCGGCAGGCACGCATTCGGACCCTGCTGCCGATGTTCCGGATGGCGGCGTTCATCGTCCTGGCCACAGTCGCCGTGCTGATGGCGCTCTCGTCGCTGGGGGTGGAGATCGGCCCCCTGATCGCGGGCGCGGGCATCTTCGGCGTCGCCATCGGCTTCGGTTCGCAGACGCTGGTGAAGGACATCATCAGCGGCATCTTCTACCTGCTCGATGACGCTTTTCGGGTCGGCGAGTACATCCAGAGCGGCAGCTACAAGGGCACGGTGGAGAAGCTCGGCTTCCGCTCGGTCAAGCTGCGGCATCATCGCGGCCCGGTCTACACTGTGCCATACGGGCAGCTCGGAGCGGTGGAGAACATGAGCCGCGACTGGGTGATCGACAAGCTGACCATCGGCGTGTCCTACGATTCGAATTTCGATAAGGCGAAGAAGCTGATCAAGCAGATCGGCAGGGAACTGGCTGAGGATCCGGAGTTCGCACCCAACATTATCGAGCCGCTCAAGATGCAGGGTGTTGAGCAGTTCGGCGATTATGGTATCCAAATCCGTCTCAAGATGATGACGAGACCCGGCGAGCAGTTCGTGATCCGCCGCCGGGCCCTTGCCTTGATCAAGCAGGCCTTCGACGAGAATGGGATCCGGTTTGCTGTCCCGACGGTGCAGGTGGCAGGTCGTGACGAGGCCGAACCAGCCGCCGCCGGGCAGGTTCTCACGCTCGTCAAAGGCAAGCCGCCCGAGGAGGCTCCCTAGCCTGTCCCCCTGCTCCCCCATCTCAACGCTGAAGAGGAAGTCTCATGAGGAGGTTAAGCAGGCGGATGGAGAGAGACTAATATGGGCTGTTCCGGCCAGCGTCAGCCTGTCAGAGAGGGGAAAGGAACCGTGGAAACGCCATTCACCCACGGGGCAGACGGGCCGAACTCAGCCCGTAGCGATGGCCCCCTTATCGAGGATCTGCGCCGAGTCCTGCGGACCGAGTTGCTCCGGGACTCATGTTCCGCCACCATGGTTGCCCAGCTGTTCTCCATGCACCGTCGCACCATGAGCCGTCACCTGCGCATGGAAGGACTGGCGTTCCGGCAGGTCGCCAACGAGGTTCGCTTCGAAATTGCATGTGAGCTGCTGGAAAACACCGACATGGCGCTGAGCCAAGTCGCGGCTGCCCTGAAGTATTCTGAATTGAGCGCGTTCACACGCGCCTTTCGACGCTGGTCAGGACAGACTCCGTCGGCGTGGCGCTGCAGTCACCCTCGGATCAGTAAACCCCTGCGGCTGCGGAAACCTCTCCGTGTTCGTCCACGCCCTGGCGGGCGTCCAAATCGATCGAAAGATCTTTCCTGACATCGTTATCGTGCAGGTGAGAGAGACGGGCCATCAGGCTCCTCCAGGATTAACCGGATGGTAATGCCGCTCACTTCCCGGACGGCAGTCCAAAACTGTCAATGGGATGGCCCAACAGGTCAAGCAGCCGAGTTGGAAGGGGCCATACTCGTTCCTGCAAACAAGCCGGTCGGCTGCGGACCTGGGCTTACGCCTGCTTCCGCACGCTCCTTGCAATCCCGGCGGCTCCTCCGGACGGTTCACTGCGACCGGTCATCGGGAGCAGAGCATGGAGGCCAGCATGACGGTTGCGGTGAAAGCCCAAGATGGGTCTCAGGGTCAGCGGCGACACGACAAGTACGACCGGCTGGTGTTGGCTGCGCAGTCCCTTCCGAAGTTGAAGGTGGCCGTGGCGCACCCGTGCGATGCGGCCTCCTTGGGCGCAGTGTTCGAGGCGGCCGGGCTCGGCTTGATCGAGCCGATTCTCATCGGTCCGTTGGCCAGGATCATGGCTGCGGCGGAGGCGCTCGGCGAGGATGTCTCCACGATGCGCATCGTGGATGTCCCGCACAGCCATGCGGCCGCTGACAAGGCGGTTGAGCTCGTCAAATCTGGCGAAGCTGAGGCGCTGATGAAGGGCAGCTTGCACACGGACGAACTCATGGGCGCTGTCGTCCGCCGCGAGGGCGGTCTGCGCACGGCACGTCGGGTGAGCCACTGCTTCGTCATGGACGTTCCCGGTCATGAGACCGCGCTTATCATCACTGATGCGGCGGTGAACATCGCGCCGACCCTGGAGGACAAGGTCCACATCGTCCAGAACGCCATCGACCTCGCCCACGCGTTACGGGTCGACCCGGTGCGAGTGGCAATCCTGTCGGCAATGGAGACCGTCAACCCGAAGGTGCCATCGACCATTGAGGCCGCGGCTTTGTGCAAGATGGCCGACCGCGGCCAGATCACAGGCGGCATTCTTGATGGTCCCCTAGCACTCGATAATGCCATCGATCTTGGCGCGGCCAAGATCAAGAAGATCCAGTCGCCGGTTGCAGGGCAGGCCAATGTTCTCGTGGTTCCGGATCTCGAAGCCGGCAACATGCTGGCCAAGAGCCTGACCTTCCTGGCCGACGCCGATGCAGCCGGCATCGTGCTCGGGGCCCGCGTGCCGATCATCCTCACGAGCCGAGCGGACTCGACGATCACCCGGCTCGCCTCCTGCGCCGTGGCCTCGCTCGCCGCCGACGCGCAGCGCAGGCAACTTGCCATCCCGGAGGTCTGAGCCATGATCCCCGTCCTGATTGTCCTCAACGCAGGCTCATCGAGCCTCAAGTTCCAGGTCTTCGATATCGAGGAAGATGCTGAGCCGAGGCTGGTCTGGAAGGGTCTCTACGAAGGTCTCGGGGGCGCTGCTCATTTCATCGTCAGGCACGCCGGGGGCGCGGACCTCGACGAGATGTCGTGGACATCCGGGGACGAGTTCGGGCACGAAGAGGCGTTGATGCACCTGATCTCCTGGTTGCGCCAGCATCAGGAGGGGCGCACGCTTGCCGCCATCGGACACCGGGTGGTTCATGGCGGACAGGCCTTCTCTGCTCCGGTGATTGTCGACGATCACGTCGTTCAAGCGCTTGAGAAGCTGGTGCCGCTCGCACCCTTGCATCAGCCGCATAACCTGGAGCCGATCCGGATTGTGCGCCGCCGCCTGCCGGGGATCCCGCAGGTTGCCTGCTTCGACACGGGCTTCCACCACACGCAGTCCGATATCTCGGCTTTGTTCGCGTTGCCGCGTGAGATGCGCGAACGCGGTGTGCGGCGTTACGGCTTCCATGGTCTATCCTACGATTACATTTCGTCAGTATTGAAGGACTACGACCCGCGCCTCGCTGAGGGGAGGGTGATCGTTGCCCATCTGGGCAACGGCGCGAGCCTATGCGCACTCAAAGGCGGTGCCAGCGTCGCGACGACCATGGGCTTCTCCGCTCTCGACGGTCTGCCAATGGGAACCCGCTGCGGCGCGGTCGATGCAGGCGTCATCTTCTACATGCTCCGGGAAATGAAGCTTACGCCGGAAGAAGCCGAGCGCGTGCTCTACACCAAGTCCGGGCTGCTTGGTGTATCCGGTATCTCAAACGATATGCGCGTTCTGCGCTCAAAGGCGGCGTCAGATGTGGACGCAAAGCGGGCCATCGACCTGTTCGTTTATCGCATCACGCGCGAGATCGGCTCCCTCATGGCCGCTCTCGGCGGGATTGACGGGCTCGTCTTCACGGCTGGGATTGGCGAGAACGACGTGGCGACCCGCGCCGAGGTGATCGCCGGCCTCGCCTGGGCTGGGCTCGCCCTCGATGAAGCCGCCAACCGCACTGGCGGATCGCGGATCTCTTCCGGATCCGGACCCACAGCATGGGTCATCCCTACCAACGAGGAACTGGTGATCGCCCGGCAGACGCGTACCGCACTCGGCGCCACGCAGGCCCGGCTCGCATCCTGAACAGGAGGATTGATGTCATGGAAACGCTGAAGACCAAGCAGGATGATAAGGGGCAACAGCAACTCGCGGACGAGACTTTCATGTCGGCCGCCGACCTGCGCAACTACATGACCGAGATGCAGATGGCGAAAGCCATGAAGTCGGTCGATGGCATGGATCGTGCGGAAAAGGCCCGCCACGAGCTGATCAAGCGGATGGCCGAGCCTATCGACCTGACGCCCGAGCGTCTGCAGGAGATCATGCAGCCGCTGAAGTCAAAGCTTCGCTCTGCAGCGGAGCGCGGCGAGACCGAGCTGATGGTCATGCGGTTTCCCAACAGTCTGTGCTCTGACAAAGGCCGCGCGATCAACAACGCGGATCCGGCCTGGCCGGACACCCTGACCGGGCGCCCGCGCCAAGCCTACGAGCTGTGGCGCGACCAGCTTCGTCCCGCGGGCTTCCGCTTGAGTGCCCAGATCATCGAGTGGCCAGGCGGGTTCCCAGGGGATGTCGGGTTCTTCCTCAAATGGGGCGAGGCCAAAAAATAAATTCTTGAAACCCTCCTTTGTGAGGACGAGAGCAATGCCACGAGTCGAAGCCAGGACTGAGCGAGACACTAATGGTGCGAGCAAGAATGGTCCTGAATCACGGCTGACGGAGGTCGCCCGCGCGCAGGCGAAGTTCACCGAGGTCTACCAGGAGCGGTGGACAGGCGCGGTTCAGCGCTACGCCGATGCGGTAAAAGCCGCGAACGAGCCACTGCTCGATAGGCCTGTCAGCCCGGTGACGCCTTTCGACTTCTGGCGCGATGCGACCGACTACTGGCTCGACTTCACACAGCGCTCGATCCTGTACTGGGACACGCTGCGTCAGCGCGGCAACAACTGGATCGAGCACGAGAAAGCCGGCAAGCCGCCGCTGCTCGACTTCGAATGGGAGATGATCGCCGACGCCCGCACTTTCGAGCGGCCCGCCAACTACGCCCTCGTGCGCATTCTCCCGCCGGAGGGCATCAAGACCGACCCCGAGCGCCGCCCCTTTGTCGTCATCGATCCCCGGGCCGGCCATGGACCTGGTATTGGCGGGTTCAAGCAGGACTCGCAGGTTGGGGTGGCGCTCAAAGCGGGGCATCCAGTCTATTGCGTCATCTTCTTCCCAGAGCCAGAGCCTGGGCAGAGCCTCGCCGATGTCTCCCGTGCCGAGACTGAGTTCCTCCGCATCGTGGGCGAGCGTCATCTGACGACTCGCAAGCCGGTCGTAATCGGCAACTGCCAGGGCGGCTGGGCCACCATGCTCATCGGTGCCCTTGAGCCCGATCTCGTTGGTCCCATCGTGATCAACGGCGCCCCAATGTCGTACTGGGCCGGCAACGACGGCGAGAACCCGATGCGCTACGCGGGTGGCATGCTCGGCGGCACCTGGCCCGCGCTCCTGGCGAGCGATCTCGGCGCCGGCACGTTCGACGGCGCTTACCTCGTCGACAATTTCGAGTCTCTCAACCCGGCGAACACCTACTTCGACAAGTACTACAACCTGTTTTCCAAGATCGACACCGAACCCGAGCGGTTCCTGGAATTCGAGCGCTGGTGGGGCGGCTTCTTCCTGATGGACCGAAAGGAGATCAAATGGATTGTCGAGAACCTGTTTGTCGGCAACAATCTGGCTGATGGCGACGCGGAGTGGTCCGAGGGTCGCGCCTTCGACCTGCGGGCGATCAAGTCGCCGATTATCCTGTTCGCGTCGCTGGGCGACAACATCACGCCGCCGCAGCAGGCCTTCAACTGGGTTGCCGATCTCTATCCGACCACGGAGGCCCTCAAGGCGAATGGTCAGGTGATCGTCGGCCTGATGCACCAAAGTGTCGGCCATCTCGGCATCTTCGTCTCGGGCGCTGTCGCCAAGCGCGAGCACACGCAGATCGTCGACCTGATCGAATATATCGAGCATCTTCCGCCGGGTCTCTACGGCATGCAGGTCGAGGAGCAGAAGACTAACGGGAGCGTGCGCTACGATGTTATGCTGACAGAGCGCCGGGTCGAGGACCTGCAAATCCTGCAGAAGTACGGCCGCAAGGACGAGGGACCGTTCAAGGTGGTCGAGAGCACTTCCGAGGCTCTCGCTTCCGCCTACGAGACCTTCGTGCATCCATTCGTGGCCCCGATGGTCACCCCGGCGGCCGCAAAGGCCGCCAGAGCGCTCAACCCGCAACGGGCGCAACGCTGGGCGGTTTCGGACCTCAATCCGTTCCTGTGGCCGCTCAAGGGCATGGCCGACATGGTACGCGCGAACCGAGCGCCGCGCGACAACGAGGGACCAATGGCCGCTATGGAGCATTGGATGGCCACCGTAACTTCCGCCTCGTGGGACCTCTATCGCGACATGCGCGACGCCTCAGTGGAGAACACCTTCTTTCGCATCTACGGTTCGGCCAGTATCGGCATGGCCGCGGAAGAGAAGGAAGCCGATGCGGAGGAGCCCGTCGATGTGCGGAGCACTCCTCTCGTGAAGGAGGCGCTGGCGCATATTGAAGACGGTGACCGGACGAAGGGGACAGTCCGAGCGGCGCTCCTGCTGATGAAGGCCGGCACCGGACGGCGGCGGCTCTCGGCCATGAAGCGTGCCCGAGACCTCGTCGGCAAGGAGATCGGCCTGATCGATATGCCAGCGGAGACCGCGCGTGCGATCATCCGCGAGCAGTCCTACATCGTCGACTTCGAGCCGGTGAAGGCACTCCTGGCGCTGCCCAAGCTTCTCCAGACGCCCGAGGACCGCCGCGGGCTGCTCGATCTGCTCGACCGCGTGGAGGGCCGCATCGAGGCCAACGACAAGCAAGTCACTTTGTTGGGCGAGATCCGGCGCCTCCTCGCCGACAACGGTGCCCGAGGTAACGCAAAGCCTGAACCGATCACAGTGCCACCGGCACAAGATCAGGCCCAGGCCCGCCCAAGGGTGCCGGCCAAGCCGGCTTCCCACCGACGACCGCGTGACCATCGACGCACGAGGGCAAACCCATGAACGACCAACCGACAGACCTGATCAAAACTGCCATCCAATCGAAGGTTCTGCACGGCAAGCGCGCCCTCGTCATCGGCATCGCCAATGAGCATTCGATTGCCTACGGCTGCGCCCGGATCTTCCGCGAACTCGGGGCCGACCTCGCGGTCACCTATCTCAACGAGAAGGCTCGTCCCTATGTCGAGCCGCTCGCCAAGGAACTCGGGGCTTCAGTCTTCGCACCGTGCGATGTGGCTGAGAGCGGTCAGCTTGAGGCTGTCTTCGAACAGATCCGCGGGACATGGGGCAGCCTCGACATCGCGCTGCATTCCATCGCCTTCGCGCCGAAGGAGGACCTGCAGGGGCGGCTCGTCGACAGCTCCGGTGAGGGATTCAAGGTGGCCATGGACATCTCATGCCATTCGTTCATCCGAATGGCGCGGCTCGCCGAGCCACTGATGCCAGAGGGCGGCACGCTCCTGGCAATGAGCTATCACGGCGCCAACAAGGTGGTACCGAACTACAACCTGATGGGGCCGGTGAAGGCGGCACTGGAGAGTGCTGTCCGCTATCTCGCCTATGAGTTGGGCGACAAGCACATTCGGGTGCACGCCATCTCGCCCGGCCCCCTGAAGACCCGGGCCGCCTCCGGTCTGAAGGATTTCGACGTCCTTCTGTCCGAGGCCATCGAGCGGGCGCCCATTGGCGAGTTGGTCGACATCGACGACGTAGGCCTCACCGCCGCATATCTGACAACGCCGTTCGCAAGAAGGCTGACCGGAACGACTACCTATGTCGACGGTGGGCTCAGCATTATGGCATGACGCTGGTGCCGCAATTGAACACGCCAACAAGAGGAGGTCCTGATGACTTCCACTCTCTCGTCGTTGAGCAGACTCATTGCTCTTGTGGTTCTAACACTCCTTTGGATCGGAACAGCTGTGGCGCAGGTGCAGAACCAGCAATCTTCTCCTGATCGGCCCGCGGTCCGGCAGCCGAGCCTGTCGTCCGCTCAGCAGCAGGAGAGCCTGCAGGCAAATGCGGACAAAACTAGCTCGGAGGCCGACAAAAAGATGCGCGAAATGGACCGCCGCCTGAGCCGCACTTTGCGCAGTGTCTGCAGCGGCTGTTAGCGGCCAGACTGACCAGGAGAAAACCGTGCACTCTGTAGACCCACGTGACGCCATGGACATCTGGGAGCAATCCGCGCCCCAGGAGGCGTCCTATGTGGAGAAGGCTCTCGGACTCGTGCTGCTTCTGGTTCTCGTTGTGGGCTGCATCCTGGTGCTCAAGCCGTTCCTGACGGCCATCCTGCTCGCTGTTATCCTCTGCGTGTCGACATGGCGGTTGTTCCGACGGATCGAGGGTCTACTCGACGGTCGGCAGACGCTTGCGGCCTTGCTCATGACCCTGATAACCGCCGGCCTGCTGGTGCTGCCGCTGCTGGCCTTGGGCGCGAACCTGGCGGACGACGTCGCTCGGCTTACAGCAGCCGTCCGCGCGGCCATCGATCAGGGGCTGCCGCCGCCCGTCTGGCTCGGGCGCTTGCCCTTGATCGGAGCGGAGGCGGAACGGGTGTGGACACAGGTGTCGCAGCAAGGCGCTGAACTTGGGCCGACGCTGGCGCCTTATGTCCAACCGTTGCGCGAATGGGCTTTACATCAGGGAGCCTCGCTCCTCTCAGGCACGCTTCAGGTCTTGTTTGGCATCGTCCTGGCGTTCTTCCTCTACCGCGACGGTGCCTATGTCGAGAGCCGCCTCGACTGGGCAATGACGCGGCTGGGCGGCTGGCGGGCGCGGCGTGTTCTGCAAACTGCTGGAATGACCATCGTCAGCGTGGTCAACGGGGTCCTCGGCACCGCCTTGGTGCAGGGCATCCTGATGGGCGTCAGCTTCTGGCTGGCCGGGGTGCCCGGTGCCATCGTGCTCGGCGCCGTCGGTGTGGTCCTCGCTCTCTTGCCGATGGGGCTGTTGCTGCTCTGGTTGCCCGCAGTCCTGTGGCTGATGTCCTCCGGCCACACCGGATGGGCCGTGTTCGTGATGGCGTGGAACGGTCTGTTCGTCGGCAACCTCGACAACGTTCTACGCCCGTACCTGATCAGCCGCGGCGTCAGGATGCCGATGGTGCTGATCTTTCTCGGTGTGCTTGGCGGCCTTCTTGCATTCGGGATCGTCGGGGTCTTCCTCGGCCCCGTGCTGCTCGCGGTCGCCCACACTCTATTCCAGGATTGGGGGCGCGCCAGCGAAACCGCGCCCGGTCCTGCCTGATCAACCGAAAAGGGAGGGAGCTCATGGATGATCTCACTTCGAAAATGGATGACGTTAAGACCGAGAGGGTGCTCACCGCGACCGAGGCGGATCTCGAGCTGGCGCCTGAGTTGGCCCATGCGCGTGGGGCGAAGCTTGTCCCGGGGAGTGCCTCAACCGCCGCAGTGGGAGAAACAGTATGAGTCCGTCACTTAACCCAGCCGCACCTCATCACCTACCGATGTTCATCGCCGCGCCTGGCGAGACCGATGTCCTCATGGTTGTAGTCGCTATATTCCTGGTGTTCGCCGTCTTGGCGGTCGGTCTCCTGTTCCTGCGCCTGCATACGCTGCCGGAACGCATGGCGCACAAATCCCACAAGCTGCAGTTCGAGATTGTTGCCGTACTGGGCCTTCTGGCTCTTTTCACGCACGTGCATTTGTTCTGGGTCGCCGGCCTACTGCTCGCCCTGATCGACATCCCCGACTTCGGGAACCCGCTACGGCGGATTGCTGGATCGCTTGAAAAGATCGCCGGCATCCCGCCCGGTGAGGGCGCAGCGGAAACGCCGGACGAGGTCGCGGCCAAAATCACGCCAGCCGAAGCAGTGGATGAAGGCGCCGTCGAACTGCCGAAAACCATCACCTTGCCACGGACGCCTAAGGAGCGGACCCATGCTTGAGCTTCTTCTCTGCTCGCTGCTGACAATCGTGCCGGATTATCTGTACCGCCGCTATGCTCAGGGTAAGCGGATCGGTAAGGAGATCACCCTCTTTTCGGTGTGGTTCGAGCTGCGGTGGGGGATCATTGCCTGCCTAATGCTCACCGTCGGGCTGATCACGGTGATCTTCTACAACCATCCGTCGACCACGAACGCCACCGCGTTCTTCCGCACCATCCCGATCCTACCCGAGACCAACGGGCGCGTGGCCGAGGTCCATATTGACGGCGTGAGCGGTGCGATCAAACAGGGACAGCCGATCTTCCGGCTCGACAGCTCGAAGCAGGAGGCTGCCGCGGAGACCGCGCGCCGCAAGATCGCCCAGGTCGAAGCCCAACTGGTGGCAGCCAAGACCGATGTCGCGGCGGCCGAAGGCAAGATCGTGGAGGCCCAGAGCGCTTACCAGCAGGCGGTAGATGAACTGGCGACCAAGCAGGAGATCTTCCGGCGCAATCCGGGCGCTGTGGCCACGCGGGACATTGAGAAGCTCCAGGTCGCCGTGCAGGGACGCCAGGGCGGCATTGACGCTGCCACAGCGGCCAAGGAGCAGGCCGAGACGCGGATCTCCACCCTGCTGCCGGCTGAAAAGGCTAGCGCCGAAGCCGAGCTGGCCCAGGCGCAGGTGGAATTGGACAAGACCGTCGTCCGGGCCGGTGTGGATGGGCGGGTGGAGCAGTTCACGCTGCGGGTGGGCGACATTGTCAACCCGCTGATGCGGCCAGCCGGTGTGCTGATCCCGGAGGGCGCCGGTAGGGGACGCCTGCAGGCTGGCTTCGGCCAGATCGAGGCGCAGGTCATAAAGGTCGGCATGGCGGCCGAGGTCACCTGCGCGTCGAAGCCCTGGACGGTAATCCCTATGGTGGTGACCGGAGTGCAGGACTATATCGCCGCCGGCCAGCTCCGCAGCGGCGAGCTGTTGCTCGACGCGCAGCAAGTGACGCGGCCGGGAACCATCCTGGCCTTCCTGGAGCCCCTATACGAGGGCGGGTTCGACGGTGTCACGCCCGGCAGCAGCTGCATCGCCAATGCGTACTCGAGCAATCACGACCTGATTGCATCCGGCGAAGTCGGTACCCTGAAGGGGCTTGCCCTTCATGGGGTGGACGCCGTCGGGCTCGTACATGCCATGATCCTGCGCATCCAGGCGCTGGTGTATCCGATCCAGACACTCGTTCTCGGCGGGCACTGACATCAAGAGAGGCAGTGGGCCTCGCCCTACTGCCGCCTGGAGTAGGTGAGGGGCAGCCCTTTCAAACTGACGAATGATATCGTTCAAGGAGGACGATCGATGGCCACCATGTCAAAGAGTTCACGAACATCAGAAACGCTGGGAAGCGGCACCGGATATTCTGCGTCAGGCGACAGCGGCCGCGCCTTGGCGAATGCCGCGGAGACCTGGTTCGCCGCGGCCGCCGAATGCCAGCGCGAGATGATGAGTTTCGTGTCCATGCGCCTTGAGAAGGACGCCGAGACCACCCGCGAGATGATGGGCTGCAAGAACCCCACGGATATGACAGCCGTTCAATCCCGTTGGGTGGAGGAAACCCTCCGCGATTACAATGCCGAGATGAGCAAGTTGATGATGATCGCAACCAGGTCAGTGAACGGCGAGGGCCGGATCGGAGAATGAGGGTCTGCCCCCTTTGCACTTATAGCGGGCAAGCCCTGTCGCGCAGCCAGTTGATCATGGGTCACGCTGTTCTGAGGTTATCACCGACGCCGCCTCATAGCTGACCTCAGCGACAGGGTGGCAAACGCTTGTATCCAGGCACATCACAGATCTTGAGTTAATCCGGTGTCGAGTGCGTCTCAACCCAATGAAAAGGGGAAGTCTCCATGCTCACTTTTCGCCATGCTCTTCGTTGCGGTCTGGTCGCGTGCGCCGCGCTGGTCGTGCCCTTGCTGACTGTGCCGGTTTGGGCCGCAACTGGAACTGTCCGCATTGAGATCGCCAAAGCAGGGTTCATCGTTGGTGTCGGGGGCGGCCGCGGGACGCTCGTCTTCGAGGGGCGGCGTTATCCGCTGCGCGTCGGAGGCTTGAGCTTCGGTGCGACGATTGGAGCCTCAAAGGCCGACCTGATCGGGCGGGCCTACAACTTACGCCGGGCCTCAGACATTGCCGGCACATACACGGCCGTTGCCGTGGGAGCCGCTGCCGGCGGCGGCGCATCGACCATCCGCCTTCAGAATGGAAGAGGGGTGGTGCTCGATCTGCGTGGCCGCACCATCGGGCTTGAACTCAACGCTAATGTGAGTGGGGTCGAGATCGGCCTGCGCTGAGGAAGGCTGTCCGACCCGTCGTGAGCTAGCGGCTTGAGGCCGCCATCCTGACGTCAACGAGCCTGTTCAGCTTGCGCTGGTCCACGCCGAGCTCGCCTGCCCACTCGCTCAGGGCCGAGTGATAAAGCAGAGTGCGAAAACGCGCCGGGTTTTCCGCGCCATCTTTCAGTCTCACTAGCTCGCTGAGGGCCTGCCTCAGCATTGCACGTTCCACCGCCATTGGCACACCTCGTTCCAGAGTGACCAATCTGCGATTCGCGGCCCATTCGGTCAAAGGTGCAAAAGGCTTATGGGTCAGCCTCTATCCGCGATGGCTAGCATCGCGGTCCCAAACCGGAGAGGCTGCTTTGGACCGGATGTCCGACCGCAGGAGCGGGAAGGGGCGCTTGGCCAATGCTATGGTTCGCCCCGCATCGTCACAAAATGCCATGCGCCTGTTCAGAGCTATCAAGCATTCCCAGTGGAAATGGGCATAAAGCGGTCTTTCCTAACCGGCAACAAGCCGCCAGCCTAATTACAACATGAGTTTTCGCGCAAGTGTCACCGCCGCAGCATCGGTGGAATCTCCCCGCGCCGTTGGCATCAGGTCCCCGGCTTTCAGCATGAGCTCTGTCATGACGCTGAGGATGCGCGCGTCCGATTCAGCCACGCCGGCGGCATCGAAGTCCTTGCGGATTTTGCTGAACACGTTGCTGCGCTCGGGATCGACCGTGCCTCTGGCGAGCGCGTCCGAATAGACCTCCGCGTCGCGGCCGGTGAGTCCCAGTTTCTCAGCGGCCCACCGGCCGAGGAGCTTGTTGCGGAGGATGGTCTTCTGCACATCGTCGGAGCTGGTCATTCGAAAGCCTCCGATCGCTCGCCATTGAACACGGCTATTGGTGAGCGGGCTCTGTGGCCGGCGTGAGTTGCGTTGCAGGAAGTGATGTAGGTCAGAACGGCATGTCAGCAATGGCGGCAACCTTCGTTGGTACTCGCCCTAGGTTGTCAGAGCTCCCAGCTGACGATCCGGCAAATGGCGGGCCCGGTCCGCCTCCGGATCGATCAGGAGGAACCCCGCAAGAGACCCCAGGACGACGAGGACGCCCGCGAGCATGAGAGCGTATCGGATGCCGTCCGAAGTCCCGGCACCGGTATCAACCACAAGCCCCATGGCCGCCGGGGCAAAAGGGCCCGCCAGCGTGGTGATGGCATTGACCATGCCGAGGGTGGCCCCGCGCTGCGTGACGGGAGTGACCTCCGCAACCAAGACGGGTCCGAGCACGAACATCACGTTGCATAGTGAAAACGCGATCACCGTAGAGACGATGATGGGCACTGATCCCGCGGATTGCGACAGCAGAATGACGAGCAGGCCGGCCGCGAGCGTGCTGGTGCAGGCAATCCATCCACATGCGATCCGGCTTGCAACGCCCCGCCGCTTCAGCCCATCGGACAGGCTGGAAATTCCAGGCAGGAGGACGATCTGGGCGAGGGATACCAGCATCATGATCCAGCCGGCTTGGACCATGGTGTAGCCGAAGCCCCCGGTCAGGAAGGCCGGCAGCCAGACGACGGACACGGTCAAAAGCCAGTAAGCGACGAAGCCGACAATCTCGACGCCGACGATTGTCCGACATTTGAGCAGGCGCCGGTAGGACAGGCGCACTTCGGGCTCCGCAAAGGAGTCCTCCCTCCCCGCATCGGGGACGAGGGGGCCCTCGCGGGCAACCATTAGCCATGCAGTGCACCAGAGGATACCAGCGATGCCGAGAAGTCCGAATGCGGCCTGCCACGACCAAGCAGCGATGATGGCGACAATCACCGGTGCCACGATCCCGTTGCCGGCCAGGGCGCCGACGGCAATGAGGCTCGTCGGCACCGCGCGGTGCTCGCTGCGGAACCACTTGTAGGTGGCGTGCAGCGCGACCGGGTAGGCCGGGCCCTCGCCGAAGCCAAGAATAATTCGGTTGGCGACCAACGCGGCCACCGTGACGGATAGCAGCATGGGCAACTGGCACAGGGACCAGATCAGCGCCAGGGCAGCCAGGACCCATGTGGTGGCGATCCGGTTCACCAGGAAACCGCCGATGACGGCGCTCAGTGAAAAGAAGGCGAAGAAGCTCGCCCCAACCAGTCCGAACTCAGTGTGGCTCAGCCCCAGTTCCCGCATGATCGGGACGGCCGCGAGACCGAGCACCGCCCTGTCGGCGAAGTTGATGAGCATGAACAGGCACAGCATGCCCACGACGATCCAGGCGCGGGCCTGACCTGATGGCGCGTTCGTTTCCGTCGCCCGTGGGCTCACCTCCGTCATGACCTTGGACGCTTCCCCGCATGCGGCTTGGCCAGTACGACCAAGCCGGGAACGACGATCATGATCGCAGTTCGCAGCCGAGGCAATCGACCCATTCGAGGGTATCAGAGCTGAAGCATGACGTGCATGGAGTCCGGCTCCTGCCAGGTCTTGATCCCAAGCCCGCTGGTCGCAAACACCTTTAGCATCGCGGCATTCGCCGGCAGGACATCCGCGACTAGCGCCTTGAGACCGGCTTGGCGGGCTAGGGCCACGAGATGGCGCATCAGGGCTGCGCCAAGGCCGCGTCCCTGATGTGCATCGTCCACGACAAAGGCCACTTCGGCCTCACCTGGCCGCACCACGATGTAGCGCCCGCCTGCGACGATCACCGGCTGCCCATACTCCTCGAGCACGGCGACCAGGGCGACGTGGTCCACAAAGTCGACGTTGACATAAAAGTCGACTTCTTGATCGGAGAACCCGCGCTTGAAGGTGAAGAAGCGGCGGTAGAGAGATTGCTGGCTGGTCCGGCCCACGGCAGCGAGCATTCCGGCCCGGTCCTCCGGCCTTAGGGCGCGGATTTCAACCGTGCGCCCATCACGCAGGGTCTCGGTCGCCGTGTAATCCCTCACCTGCAAACACCGTCCTCTGGTCTCAGGACACAAAGTCTAAAGGTTGCCGTTCTGCATCTCTGCAGCGCCCACGGAAGCGGCCTCAATCAATACGCACCTGGGGGAGCCTCATTCTCAACGGTAGCGCCGGTACGCTGCGCGGGTACCGTAGGAGCGTGGGCCGTAGAAGCCTCGATACGCGCCATAAGAGCGAGGCCTGTAGTAGCCCCGATAGGCACCATAATAGCGGGGTCCGTAATAAACGCGACGCGGGTAGTAGCGCGGTCCATAGAGGACAGGCCTCGGATAATAGTAAGCGGGACGAGCGTAGTAGCCTGGCCACGGAGCATAGGCGCCATAGCCATAGGCCGGATAGCCATATCCATAGCCGTAACCTGGATACCCGTACCCATATCCGTAACCGTAGGCGGGAGCTGTCGCCGCCGCGGTGATCAGGCCCCCGAGGATCGCCCCGCCGATCAGCCCCGCTGCGACAGCTCCTCCTCCGCCCCATCCGCCGTGGCGATAGTACCCGCCGTGGTAGCCGCCTCCACGCCAGTATTGTGCATTTGCCGTTCCGACGCTGCCGGTCAGGATCAACGCGGCCGCGGCAACAGTTGCGAGTTTCTTCATGACAGCCTCCAAATGCTAGGTCTTCACCCCTGTTGCATTCTGCTCGCCTCCAGGCCCGTGCTGCTTTGCTCATCGCTAGCGCACGGCATGAGATCGGCCACGCGGAACGGGTGCGCATGGTTCGCGATCTCCGATTCAACGCCCGCTTTGACGTTATCAAAGTTCTCGAAGATCTGCATCGTGCACCATGATCATGGTGGCTATCGTGTCAGCCGCGACTTCTGCACCGAGCCGGAGTCGCCACTTTCTCCGGGCGCAGTGTTGAGGCACAGCCGGACCTGATTGTCGTCGTTGTCGCGCATGGTGAGGCAGATCTCGGCCTCCTGTAGGCAGTCGGCTGGATTGCCATAGCGCGCGCACAGTTCCTTGCTTTCGTTACGGATGGTGTTGATAAGCCCATAGACGAAATTGCCACTCCCTTCTGGCTTGCTCGTGGGGCCTGGTGCCGGCGCCTTGGGAGGGGCAGACTTCTTGGATGGCGCTCCGGCAGACTTGGATGTAGTTGCCTGTGCCAGAGCACGTGTGGGATTATCGGCCTCAACCGCATTCGCCGGGAGAGACAGGCCGGGCAGGTTCGCCGCCAAAATCGAGATGATCGCCCGTTTCCGTACCGTCCTCATATCAATCATCGCCACTCTCCCCCGCCGCGTCCGATGACGGCTCGCGTGAGGGGGCCGTCCAATCGAATTGGACACGAGTCTGCGCCGACCGTCGACGGGGCTGACTCCGCTGTCAGATGACGCCGCCACCGTCCGCATTGCATCAGGGTACATCGGCCAACCCGCTATGCTTGACTGCTTGAGACAAGGCCTTGACACTTTAAGACGGTTTTTCGGGATCTATTGCGCAGACTGGAACGCTGCTCAAAGCTGCCGTTGTCGTCACCACGAGCAGCGCTCGTACAAAGTATGCAACGTGGCTTGCTCCCTGATGGAGTGTTTGAGCAACCCATCCGGCTGCGGGATCCTGAGAACCCGCAGCTCATTAGCGCAGTCGAAAACGAGACGCTGCCGGTCTTATATTTCTGCGATTCCTTCGACTTGGAAGCCAAAGCCTCGTTGATGCGGAGCCGTAGGGCACGATCCCGCACCGGGAGTCATCATGCCGCGCGGCTGCTCCGCTGAGCCGCCCTTTCCATCTGAACGGTGGTTTTCTCCGTCTGAACAGTGATGGTGCGCGAAGCATCATCGGCCATCTGCAAAGTGAGCTCGGCCATGCGGCGGCTGTTCTCGACCGACTGTTCCAAGTTGTCGCGTATCATGCCGCTTTGAATCGCGACCAAGCCTGGCAGCGACCCACAGCGGGCGAGGGCGTTCAGGCCCTCAAGGTTCCTTTGCCACCGCCTCTGGCTCAACGCGAAAGCCTCGCGCGAGATGTCCTGAAGACCGCGCGCCAACTCGGTGCCGGCTTGGGCCGCTGCCCGGAGGTTGTGCGTGGCCTCTTCAGTCAGCCTCTGCGCGTCTTCGTCGAATCGATCCGGAGACGCCCACGTTTGGCCGGTCGAGCGGCGGGTCATATCTGACATCGCGCCAAAACTGTTCTCCATCGCCTCCTGCATGGTGCGGGTCAGAGTCTGCCAGCCCTCCATCCCGGCCCGCAGGGTCTCCGCGAGATCGCCCGTCACCTGTTGGACCATTTCAGTCTGCTTGCGGGCCTGCCGCGCGTCGGCACGCTTGGCCTCCTCAATGTTTCCCATCTCCTCCTCCACTTGCTCAACGACTGCTTCGGCCTCTTCGTCGCTCAAGACTTTGAGCACGGCCGGTAGCAGTTCCTTACGGTCATCGCGGATGTGCTGCTGGAATATACGTCTCAGCTCGCTCACTTTGCCGAGAAATTCGCTGCTGTCCTTCGGCATGCGCTCAAGCTCCGCTATAAGCGCACCGGTGGTCTCGTTGTCGTTGGTGGCCTCGCGCACGAGATCCTGCATTCCATGCCGGCGGAGCACCGGAAACAGATGCTCCTCCTGTAGGACGGCAAGAAGTGTGAGCTCTTCCTTCAGGTCGGCAAGGAGGCGCTCACGGGTTTTCACGGCGTGGTCGGATGTAGCGGTAAGCTTGTCGAAGAGATCGTTCGCCTTATCCGGTGGCGTCGTGATGAATCGTTTGGTCGCTGTCATCGTCCCTCCCAAGCCTTGAAGGCAGTGGTTGTGGTGTTTGAAACGCAATCATGCGGTGGTAGCTTCTGGCTTCCAGGGGACGCTGGCCGGTCGTGAGGTTTTCAAGCGGCCAGCACCTGGGGACGCCGGGCCCGTATCTCCTTCAAACCGATAGATTATGTTAACTCTTACTTTGTGTTCATTGTTGGTCATGCGCATGCGGTGGAGATACGTCTCTCAAGCATCCATTCATCAGCCGGATGCTCATTCGAGTCGAGTGTACGCAGCAGACAGCAACCTGGAGTGCTGTCCTCTCGATTGAACGCAACGCCGATGAAGTTCGAGCCGGCCCGGCGCTCTGCGGAGTTCCCGGACGATGGTGACTGCGAAGCAAGTTCTGGATGCTGACCTAGCACCGGCCGAGTCAATTTCAGCGCCGGAGCAGGGTCAGGTCTGTTGTGGCCCGGATCGGACCATCCGCCCCGATACGATCCGTGACGACAATGCGAAAGCGGTCCGGGTCGAGGCTTGCCACTTTCATCTGGGCCGTTGTGTCCCCGTAGAGGGGCTGCGGCCACGCTATCGTCAGATCGAAGTCCGTACCAGCCTGCCGGCCGGTGAGACGTGCCGTTCCGACCCGTGAGCCCGTATAGGTGCCAGTGACCTGACCCGAGCGGGGATCCCAGGCCAGATTGGCGCTGATGGATCTTGAGACGATGAGATAGGCCCGGCATATCCCCTGAAGAGATAGACCCGTTACGCCCTGCTGCAGGATGGTGAACTGGCAACGGACTTGATGCGACGTTGCATTGGGTCCTTCCACGATGCTGCCCGTCCCAGAGAAGGTGCCGGAATAGCGATCAAGGGCAGCGGGTGCGGCGCTCGCATGACCCGCCAAGAAGCTGAGCAGCAGGATGATGCCATAAGGCAGCCGGCGGGAATTGCAATCCATTGGTCCACCTGTTTGTGCAGCGACTGGGTGATCCGACCAAGCTAACTTCGATTATGCCTGATGGTTCTCAAACTGAGAACCTCCCTCAGCCTTTCAAGCCATAGGGGGTTAGGGTTCTCGTCCGGGTGAGCCCGCTACCGGTTGCCCCTTCACCCTGGGAGCAATCTGACAGTACCATCAGGCGCATGAACTGGGCTCACGCGAGGACGTTGGTGATGACTCAGAATGAGACCGCCATGACACGCATCTGCGGACGCCACGCGCGGCTGTGGCGGGCATCGTGTTTTCCATCCTGCTGCTCATCATCTTCTGGGTTTTCCGGAGTGCAGTGCCGGCCGATCAGCCATAGAAATGAGCCGTTCGTCGGGGGCGCGGTTCCGAAAAATTGTGGCACCAATTGCCAAGCGCGCGTCCCAGTTGGTCAAGCACGCGTTCCAGAACGCTTTAAACTGTGTTCCGAACCGGACAGTCTGCCTCGATCATCCTGTGCACCTGCCGGAGGAGGGAGGATCACGATGAACAAATTTCATTTGGCCTTGGGCGCCCTCGCAGCAAGCGCTCTTCTGATCCCGGATGTTGCCGAAGCCCAGCGTGGCGGAGGTGGCGCCCGCATTGGCGGTGGCGCAGGCTTCCGGAGCGGCAGCTTTGGCGCAGGTCCAAGGATGTACCTCCCACGGGGCGGTGTGGGTGGCCCCCGAGTTGGATTGAATGCCCGAGGGGGCCGAGGTGTCGCTATTGCTGCTGGACGCGGCTGGAGTGGCGGGTACGCACCTCGCGCCATCTATCGTGGCGGTTATGGTCGATACGGCTGGCGGGCTCCCTATTATGGTCGCGTCGCAGGAGCCTACCGGCCTTACTATCGCGGCTACTATCGCCGAGGTTGGGGCTATCCGTACGGTGGTGCAGCGCTGGCGGCAGGGTTGATCGGAGGTTTGACCCTTGGAGCCATGAGCTATCCATATTCTTATGGTTATCCCTATGACTACGGTTATCCCTATGATTACGGCTACTATGGCGAGAGCGAACCTTATGGTGCCTCGGCACAATGGCCTCCGTGCATGCAGGGTCCGCCGCTTTGTACAGCCGCAGGATATCCAAACCTAAGCCTCCTGCGCAGGGCGCAGGGAGCCCCGTTCTGAAGGTCGCTTGATTGCATATGTCGACGCGGATCTGACGCATCGGGTGCGGTCCTGTTCTGCAAAAATCTGCGGCCGCACCAGGTGTTCGCCTTCTTGCCGCCCAGTCATCCTGCACGGTGGCAACGGAGGGCTGTGCCGGTGTGCACCATCGGGCGCTAGATCAGGAGCGGATGGCTCCGCCTGACTCCGTCCGCCGCCGACTGGACACCGAGCGGTCCAGACGATCTGAAGGATGAATTTGGGTAGGAGTAGCCCAAAGTGTCAATTGATTGTCCCTGCCTATCAAGCGGCGGGCCTCGGTCGGGCTAGAGTGATCCCCGCACTAGAGGCAGGGGATGAGTTCATGACAGGGAAATCCTATCCCGACGCACACCCGGTGGCCGCGGCCTCCCTGAACAAGACATCCCTGTTCAAGCCGTCCCTCCTGTGGCTCCTGATTCTCGCGCCTGTCGCCGCTGCTCTCGATCATGCCGGCACCGTCCCGGCCGGCATCGTCTTCTTCTGCGCCGCGCTGGCCATCGTTCCGTTCGCTAAGCTCATCGTGCAGGGTACCGAGCAGGTCGCCGTCCATACCGGCGCCACCATCGGGGGCCTGCTCAACGCCACCTTCGGTAACCTGCCGGAACTGATTATCGCCATGGCTGCCCTGCGGGCTGGGCTCCTTGAGATGGTGCGTGCCTCCATCGTCGGAGCGCTCCTCGCCAATCTCCTGGTGGCTCTTGGCCTATCTTTCCTGCTCGGCGGCATCCGTCACCACAGCCAGGAGTACAACTCGAACGCCATCCGGACCTACTCTTCGACAATGGTGCTGGCTTGGATCAGCCTGGCGCTCCCAAGCGCCTTCCACCGCGCCCTTGAAGAGGAGTCCCACCTTGGCGTCCATGCCACCCTGGATCTCGTTGTGGCGGTCGTCCTGTTGGGACTCTACGGGCTCTTCCTGCTCTACTCGCTGCGCACCCACCCAGAGACATTCGCAGAGTTGAACGCCCCGGTGCCGCACGAGGGCGCTGGTGAGCACCCCACCATCGCGCGGGGCGTCGCCACGCTGCTGGTTGCGTCTCTTGGGGCGGCATGGATGAGCGAGATCCTCGTTGGGGCCGCTGAGCAGGCGGGACAATCGCTGGGTATGTCACAGATGTTCATGGGCGTGATCGTGCTTGCGCTCGTCGGCGGCGCGGCCGAGTCCGGTTCGGCGATTGCTATGGGCCGGGCGAACCGTCCCGACCTCAGCATCGGCATCGCCTTGGGAAGCTGCGTTCAGATCGCTCTATTCGTTGCACCGATGCTAGTGTTGATTGCGCCGGTGATGGGGCAGCCCCAGTTCCGGCTGGTGTTCTCGCAGGCCGAGATGTGGATGCTGTTCGGGGCGGTGCTTCTCGGAGCGACAGTGACCACGACGGGCCACTCAACTTGGTTCCGGGGGGCACAACTGCTCGCGCTCTATCTTATCATCGCGGCCATCCTCTACCTGATCCCAGCCACCTCGTCGTAGGGTGCCGTTCATGTTGCGACAGCTTCTCCTCGGCGGGGTCGTAAGCCTCGGCAACATCGCCATCCATTCCGTCGTGATGACAACCGTCATAAGCACCGCCCGCACAGCCTTGAAATGGAAACGCCAATCCCCAGCATGGCTCGCCACCGTCATGGTCGCCACCGTCGGGCTGTTGATGGCTGCGCACGTCGCTGAGGTCATTGCGTGGTCACTTGCCTATACAATTCTAAATGTGGTGCCTGCTGAGGCAGATGCTCTGTACTTCGCCTTTGTCAACTATACGACGCTTGGATACGGGGACATCGTGCCGGTCGAGCGCTGGCGACTGCTTGGCCCGATGGCAGCCATGAACGGCGTGCTGCTGTTCGGCTGGTCGACAGCGGTCATCTTCGAGGTGCTGAGACAGGCCATGCGGAGTCGCAACCGGGTAGGTAAGCCATGAGCTTTGCAACTATGCGCAACAGGCTAAGCGCTTAGGGAATTCGTTGCGCGGCGATTGCTGATCCCTGCGGCTACTCAACAGCCGCAGTAGACGAAGTCGGCTGCCGCTTGGCCTTCCGGTTACTGGATTTCAGCGCAACTGTGAGCTGAGGCCGGACGCGATCCCTGCCTACCGCCTTGATGGTGAGGAAGCCGCGAGAACCGATGCGCCGAATCCGGATGGTCACATCACCCTTGCAAAGATAGTCCTAGTGATACCGCTGGCCAGAGTTCGGGGTACGTCATCCATCGTGCCTCACCAGGAACGTGCGCTCGATCTCGACAGGCATAATCAGCGTCCCTGAGGTCGCTCCATGATATAGTGCGATACGGCCGCCTCGATTGTGGGGAAAAAGCGCGTCTCGCCGAACCGGTCGAACAGCCTGAACCGCCGCAGCTTGTCCTTGACGGGATCCTTCAATTCAGCGAACCGGAGCTCGATATCTCGAGCCAGAAGTGCTTCATCGAGTTCGGTCAGGGCATCGGCCGCCGTCACATCAACGCTTGTGACCGGAGCCGCAGCGACCACCACGCACCGCACCGGCGTCGGAGACTCCGCCACAGCGGCGAGAACGCGCTCGCGGAACAGCTCGGCGTTGGCAAAAAACAGCGGTGCATCCCAGCGGAACAGGACCAGACCGGCGATCCGACGGGCCTCAGGGTGGCGGGTGATGTCGTGGTATCCCTCGATATCGGCGGGGCGGCCCAGGACGGCGGAGTAGGGGCGCCAGCCGTCCCACAGAAACTCAATCACCGCAATGACGATCGCCAAGCCAATCCCTGGAATGGCGCCGAACATCGCCACACCGGCAAAACAAGCAACTGAAAGCCAAAATTCCCAGCGCTGAATGCGGTAGATCCGCCTGAGGTCGGCCACCTCGAACAGCCCGATAGCGGATGCTATAACGACGGCAGCCAAGGCGGATGTTGGTAGATTCCGCAGCAGGTCAGGCGCTATCAGCAGCAGCAAGGCAATGGCGAGCGCACCGACGATGCCGGTCAGTTGCGTGCGTGCTCCGGCGGCCTCGGCGACAGGCGTGCGCGAGCTACTGCTGCTGATCGGAAAGCCTTGGAAGAATCCGGTGGCCAGATTGGCTGCTCCGAGCCCTACCATCTCCTGGTTGGGGTCGACCCTGGTCCCGGTCCGTGCTGCATAGGCGCGGGAAAGCACGCTGGTGTCGGCAAACGATACCATGGCAACGGCGCAGCCTCCGATCAGCACCGGAACGATGTCGCTGATCCGGATCCAGGGGAGTGCGAAGCCGGGCAGGCCTTGCGGAAGTGACCCCAAGATCACCACGCTGTTGAGTTCCGCGAGGTCGAGCGTATCAACGAGCACGGTTGCACCGATCACCGCGACCAGGATGCCGGGCACACGCTTGCTGCCCCGCAGCAGCAGGATCACCGCCAGTGTCCCTACTCCGATTGCGAAGGCCGCCCAGTTCGTCTTGCCGACCAGGATGGCTCCACCGATGGTCCACAGATCCCGCAGTGGTCCCGTGCTCTCAACCGAGAAGCCGAACAGTTTAGGAAGTTGGCTGATCAGCACAGTCAAAGCGATGCCATTCATGTAGCCGTAGCGGATTGGTTTGGACAGGAGCTCGGTCACAAAACCCAGGCGTGCCAGCCCGGCTAAAATCAAAACCGTCCCCGATACCAGGGCCATCATGCCGCCTAGGACGACGGCTCGCTGAGGATCCCCGCCGGATAACGGCAGCACAACGCCGAGGATGACGACCGCAAGGGCCGAGTCTGGGCCAAGAACGAGGATGCGGCTGGGGCCGAGTACAGCGTAGACCAGCAGCGGGACGATTGTGGCGTAGAGGCCGCAGATGCCCGGCAGGCCGGATGCCACTGCGTAGGCAATTCCGACGGGGACAAGCATCGTCGCCAGCACCAGACCGGCCACGACGTCCTGCCCGAGCCATGCCGCATCATAGCGGAGAAGCGTGCGCAGGCCCGGCATCCAGCGTAACCATCCGGCCTCATGGCTGATCCCGCGAGAAACAGACGTTGTGTCCTGAGTTCCTGGGCCGCGTGCCTCATGTGGAATTGCCACGTTGCCTCCATCCGCAGGTGGCATTGTTGTAGTCCCTATCGGGCCCGGCGGAGGTGGTTTCATCGGGTTCGTGCCGGTCATGAATTCGCTCCGGGTTGATCCCTCCGGAGTTCAGTACCGTGCGGGCACGATGTGCGACGCCGGTAGCCCGTCCTCGGCCCCCTTTGGCCGAGGCTCAGCCTTCGGCACCTTCGGTAACGCCACCTTGACCTTCTCATACGGGATTTGGTCGAGCATATGGGCAATCAGGTTGAGGCGCGCCCGGCGCTTGTCGTCAGAGGGAACGACATACCAGGGACAGTGCTTCGTGTCGGTGGCCTGCAGCATGTCCTGATAAGCGAGGGTGTAGTCCCACCAGAGGCGCACTGACTCCGTGTCCATGGGGCTGAGCTTCCAATGTTTCATCGGGTCGTCGATCCGGTCGGCGAAGCGACGGCGCTGCTCGTCCTGACTGACATCGAGAAAGTACTTGAGCAGGATAATGCCGTTGTCGACGATCTCCTTCTCGAATGACGGTACAAGGCGCATGAAGCGTTCGTACTCGTCGGAGGTGCAGAACCCCATGACGCGCTCGACTCCAGCCCGGTTGTACCAGGAGCGGTCGAACAGCGCGATCTCACCGGCGGCGGGGAATTGGGCGATGTACCGCTGGATGTAAAGCTGGCTCTTCTCGCGCTCGGTCGGGGCGGGCAGGGCGATGTGGCGGAACACTCGGGGGCTCACCCGCTGCGTGATCCGGCTGATCACACCGCCCTTGCCAGCCGTATCGCGGCCTTCGAACACCACGATGACCCTGGCGCCCGTTGCTTTGACCCAGGTTTGCAGGCGCACGAGTTTGACCTGAAGCTTCCTCAGCTCGCTCTCGAATTCCTTCCGTTTCATCCTGCCTTGAACGGCGTGGTCAACCGTCGCGTTGACGTCGACTCTCTCATTCTTCGAAAGTCCCCGATGTTTCATGTCATGCTCCGCGTCTCTACGTTGACGGACACGCAGGTCCGTAGCTTCGGAAGCACGGAACGACGACTGAGGCCTATCCGGTTCGCTGCGGGTACCGATGGATCGCCAGTGTACGTGAATACGTCGCCATCGCTTGACCAGAGATGCCAATAACTTGGCATTTTGGGACAGGTACCGCACACTCGCGACCCGAAGCCGTTGCATTCAGGTATGTCACGACATGCTACAAGTGCGGTGAGATACTCGTCTCATACTGGTCGGTAAATTGGGCGAACTCGACGGCTCGCCACGCGCTCGGAGTCGAGCAGATGCGGGCCCGCAAGCTGCTGCGCCTTGCTGATCCGCCACATCATTCGCTCCGGGTGCCATCTGGGGCAGGAAGCGCGAGTAGCAGAGGAATATGGGCGCCCGGCGATTCCATTGTCTATCGCTGTCGCGACCTGTTCTGTGCGTTCGATGGCGGTGCCCGGTCAGGTGTAGAAGAAGATATTGCTGGTCGGGTTCGCCTCATACACGAGGATATCGTGGAAGCCCGTGTCGGTGGGCGAGTTGTAGGTTACGACCCAGCCGCCATCGGCCCGCCAGATGCTGTATTGCCCTTCCGCCGGAGAGCGAGTGCCGCTGCTGTTGAAGGCATAGCTGCCCTCAAGATAGATCCGGTCGGTCTCGCTAAAGTCATAGATGATGTCGTGCCGCTCCTGGGCGATGTTGCCGGTGTCGGCAGTCGCGAAGTAAAAGCGGTCCACGCTGCGGTCGACGCCGCCCCAGAGATCGTCCGCACCCAACCCGCCATATATGGTGTCCGCTCCCGTCTCGCCGTCGATTGCGTCGTTGCCGCTCCGACCGTATAGCCGGTCGTTGCCGGTGAAGCCGAGGAGAGTATCGTTGCCGCTTCCACCGTCGACGCGGTCGGCGCCGGAACCACCGTCGAGCCAGTCACCGCCGCTGGCCCCGAGCAGCGTGTCATTGCCGGCTTCGCCTTCGAGCCAGTCGTTTCCGGAGTTGCCGTTGAGAGAGTCATTGCCATTCCAGCCGAGAATCCAGTCGTCGCCGGCTTCGCCATTGCTCCGGTCGTTGCTTAGCCCGTACCAGTAGAAATCGATGTTATCGTCAAAGAGGGTACCGTTGATGACAGCCATGATCCGCCTCCCGTCCTGTGCGGTCGGAGCCCGCCTCATGGCTGCGTGCGGCCCTAAGGAGGGCGGCTGATGGGACGATCTGCGGCCGTCCCGGCCTTTCGTCGGAGAGCGGTCTCCGGTGAAGCAGCTCTCCGAGCATCAACTTGGATAGAGGCGGGATTGTGGAAGTCTGGTGGGCGGAAGGTGTCGGGCAGGGGCAAAGGACCATGTGGACCACCCTTGTGTACCAAACGGGCGTCCGAAACCTGAAGTCCTGCTTGCAATTAGCGTAAATCCAGCCTGAGGGGCTGGTGCTGCCAGAGAGGATCGAACTCTCGACCTCTCCCTTACCAAGGGAGTGCTCTACCACTGAGCTACGGCAGCGCGCCAACGGGGAGGGCCGCTTACTGCCACAGGGCTGCCCTCCATGCAAGCTTGAAAATGATCTTTATTCGGCCGCTTGGACTTTCGGCTCCAGGGGGAGCCTTAGCGTGGTCCAGACCTCCACTAGGGCGGCGGCCAGGGCGTCGATATGGGCGTTGGAGTGGAAGGGCCCAGGGGTAATGCGCAGCCGCTCCGTGCCGCGGGGCACCGTGGGGTAGTTGATCGGCTGGATGTAGATGCCGTGCTTCTCCAGCAGCCGGTCGCAGGCCGCCTTGCAGGCTTCCGCATCGCCCACCATCACCGGCACGATATGCGTGGGCGTGTCGAGGACGGGCAGACCGGCGCCACTCAGGACCACCTTGGTGCGGGCAGCCTGGCGCTGCTGCTGCTGGCGCTCGGTGGAGGAAGCCTTGAGATGTCGGATCGACGCCATGGCGGCAGCGGCGACAGCGGGGGGCAGGGCCGTGCTGAAGATGAAGCCCGGGGCAAAGCTGCGGATGGCGTCCATCACCGCCTTGGTGCCGGTGAGATAACCGCCCATGACGCCGAAGGCCTTGGCCATGGTGCCCTCGATCACGTCAATCCGGTGCATGGCACCGTCGCGCTCGGCAATGCCGCCGCCGCGGGGGCCGTACATGCCCACCGCATGGACCTCGTCGATATAGGTCATGGCGCCGTAACGCTCGGCAAGGTCGCAGATGGCGTGGATCGGCGCCACGTCGCCGTCCATGGAATAGACGCTCTCGAACACGATCAGCTTGGGCCGGTCGCCAGCGACCTGGAGAAGTTCCTCCAGATGCGCGAGGTCGTTGTGGCGGAAGATCGCCTTGTCGCAGCCGGACTGGCGCACGCCCTCGATCATGGAGTTATGGTTGAGCGCATCCGACAGGATCAGGCAGTTCGGGATCAGGCGAGCGAGGGTGGAGATGCCGGTCTGGTTCGATACATAGCCTGAGGTGAAGACCAGGGCCGCCTCCTTGCCGTGCAGGTCGGCCAGTTCGGCCTCCAGCTCGACGATGGGATGGCTGTTGCCCGAGATGTTGCGGGTGCCGCCGGCCCCGGTGCCGAGCCGCCAAGCCGTCTCCACCATGGCGCGGGTCACATCCCGGTTCTGGCCCATGCCAAGGTAATCGTTGGAGCACCAGACCGTGATGGGGCGCGGGCCGTCCGGGGAGTGCCAGATCGCCTGGGGATAACGTCCGGCCAGCCGCTCGATATCGGCAAAGACGCGGTAGCGCCGCTCCGCCTGGAGGCGATCGAGGGCTGACGTGAAGAAGTTTTGATAATCCATCATCTCACCGGGTGGGCAACGCAATGCCCGGGGATACTGGACCTATTATGCCAGATCACATTGATCCGGGTCAAAGTCCGCAAGCGTGATATTGCAGTTGAGGGCCGCATGCGAAGCCTCTATTGGGTAGAGGCGACGATGGGTCGCGTGAACCATGACTGACGTAAAATCGCAAGACAAAGCCGACCGGCTCAAGGCGGCCCTGAAGGAAAACCTCAAGCGGCGCAAAGCGCAGGCGCGAGGGCGGCAGGCCGTCAAGGCGTCTGGAAACGAAAGCGGCAGCTTGAGCGTTTCGGCAGAGCGCGACAAGCCGTCCGACTAGCTTAAGTAGCTCAAGGCGCGCATAGCGCATGGCTGACTAACCATTTTACAAGGGGATATTGATGGATCGCATTCGCATTCGGGGCGGCGCGCCCCTCAACGGCCTGATTCCGATCTCAGGCGCCAAGAATGCGGCCTTGCCCCTCATGATCGCGAGCCTGCTCACGGCGGATACGCTCGAGCTCGGCAACGTGCCGCGGCTTGCCGATATCTCGTCCCTCCTGCGGATCATGAGCAATTTTGGCGTCGATCACTCGATCGCAGGCCGCCGTCCCGGCCAATCCTCGGAGACAGGCCAGACCATCCGCCTGTCGGCCAAGAACGTCATCGACACCACGGCCCCGTACGAGCTGGTCTCGACCATGCGGGCGAGCTTCTGGGTCATCGCTCCGCTCGTGGCCCGCTTCGGCCGTGCCAAGGTGTCCATGCCCGGCGGCTGCGCCATCGGCACCCGTCCGGTGGACCTGCTCATCATGGCCCTGGCCAAGCTGGGCGCTGCCATCGAGATCGAGTCCGGCTATGTGGTGGCTACGGCTCCCAAGGGACTTCGCGGCGCCGAGATCGACTTCTCGAAGGTGACCGTGGGCGGCACCCATGTGGCCCTGATGGCCGCGACCTTGGCCCAGGGCACCACCGTGATCCGCAACGCCGCCCGCGAGCCGGAGGTGGTGGATCTCGCTGAATGCCTCATCAAGATGGGGGCCAAGATCCAGGGTGCCGGCACGTCCGAGATCGTGATCGAAGGCGTAACCAGCCTGCACGGCGCCTCCCATGACGTGATGCCGGACCGCATCGAGACCGGCACCTATGCCATGGCGGTGGCCATGACTGGAGGCGACCTCGTGCTCGACAACACCCGGCCGGACTATCTCCAGGCTGCTCTAGACGTGCTGGGCCAGGCCGGAGCCGAGGTGACCTCGACCCATGGGGGTATCCGCATCCGCCGCAACGGCAACGGCCTTCAGCCGGTTGATGTCACCACCGACCCGTTCCCGGGCTTCCCCACGGACCTCCAGGCCCAGTTCATGGCCCTCATGACCCGGGCGAACGGCACGTCGCGCATCCGCGAGACGATCTTCGAGAACCGCTTCATGCATGTGCAGGAGCTGGCTCGCCTCGGCGCTCAGATCCGCCTTGACGGCGACAGCGCCTATGTGGACGGCGTTCCGGGCCTGAAAGGCGCTCCGGTCATGGCCACAGACCTGCGCGCCTCCGTGTCCCTGGTGATTGCCGGCCTTGTGGCGGACGGCGAGACCACGATCAACCGGGTCTATCACCTGGATCGCGGCTTCGAGTCGCTGGAAGCCAAGCTCGCCCGATGCGGCGCTCAGATCGAGCGCGTCAGGGGCTAAAAGGCAAAGGGCCGGCATCATCGCCGGCCTTTCTCTTTGGAAGGTCCGGAAGGCGAACCTGGGCGAAAGGTTGCGCCGGGGCAGGGGGCTCTCTACCTAAAGATCAAAGTTCAACAACAGGTTGGTGGGCCATGGACCTCCTGAGACTCGTCGCGTTCGACCCTGAAGACCTTTCCGTCATCTCCGCTCACCTGCAGGATTCGCTGCTGCAGGTCGGGGACATTGCCTATCTGCCCAAGGAGCGGCGCTTCGCCATCCAGGTCCGCCGCTACGATTGGGAGGCGGCGACGCCCCAACGGCGGCTGACCTGCATGCATTTCGAGAATGTCACGGGCGTGCGTGTCCGTGGCATCGACCGGAGCAACACGGACGCCGTTCTTAACCTTCTCGCTATCGCGTTCGAGGAGAAGGATGCGCCTTCGGGCACCGCCACCTTGATCTTTGCCGACGGTGGCGCCATCCAGGTGGACCTGGAGTGCATCGAAATGCAGATGAAAGATACCGGCCCGGTCTGGGCTGCGGAAAGCCGTCCCTCCCACGAGGACCAGCTGCAAACGGCGGAGCGCCCTTAAAATGGCGCAGAGGCTCGATGCGCGGGATCCTTCCTTCCCGCAGGCGTTTGCTGCCCTGCTCTCCGCCAAGCGCGAGGTCTCGGAGGATGTGGACCTGGCGGTGCGGGCCATCATCGAAGATGTGGTGGTGCGCGGCGATGAGGCGCTGATCGATTTCACCTATCGTTTCGATGGACTGGCGCTGCAGCCCGAGACCCTGCGGGTGTCCGATGCCGAGATTGCCGCGGCCGAGGCGCAGTGCTCCAAGGAAGCCCTGGAGGCCCTGGCGCTCGCCAAGGAGCGCATCGAGACCTATCACCGGGAGCAGCGCCCGAAGGATTTCAAGACCACGGATCCTGTTGGGGTCACCATGGGCTGGCGCTGGACGGCGATTGAATCCGTTGGTCTCTATGTTCCCGGCGGCCTCGCGAGCTATCCGTCCTCCGTTCTGATGAACGCCGTGCCGGCAAAGGTGGCGGGGGTTCCGCGCATCGCCATGGTGGTGCCGACCCCGCGGGGCGAGACGAACCCGCTCGTGCTGGCAGCCGCGCGCCTTGCCGGTGTCGACGAGGTCTTCCGCATCGGCGGCGCCCAGGCTGTGGCGGCGCTCGCCTATGGTACTGAGAGCGTCAAGCCTGTCGCCAAGATCGTCGGTCCCGGCAATGCCTATGTGGCCGCCGCCAAGCGCCGCGTCTTCGGCCAGGTCGGCATCGACATGATCGCGGGCCCATCCGAAGTGCTCATCCTGGCCGACGCTGACGGCAATCCGGACTGGATCGCCGCCGATCTTCTCGCTCAGGCCGAGCACGATACGGCTGCGCAATCGATCCTCATCACGGACAGCCCGGCGCTGGCCGATGCGGTGGAGAAGGCGGTCGAGCGGCAGCTCAAGACCTTGCCGAAGGCGGAGATCGCCGGCGCGAGCTGGCGCGATTACGGGGCGATCATCCTGATCGACCGGCTGGAGAACGCCATTCCGCTCGTGGATCGACTGGCCCCCGAGCATCTCGAAATCGAGACGGAGAACGCGGAAGAGATCGCAGCCAAAGTCCGCAATGCCGGCTCGATCTTCCTCGGCAGCCACACGCCGGAGGCCATCGGCGATTATGTGGGCGGCCCCAACCATGTTCTGCCCACGGCCCGCTCGGCCCGTTTCTCGTCGGGACTCGGCGTGCTTGACTTCATGAAGCGAACCTCGATCCTGAAATGCGATGCGAACGCTCTGCGGGCGCTTGGCCCGGCGGCGATTGCTCTCGGGCGTTCGGAGGGTCTGGAGGGGCATGCGCGGTCAGTTGCGATCCGCCTGAACCTTTAACAGGTAGCCGGAGGCGGGATGGCGAGCGAAGCGAAGGAGCGGACCCGGCTGGTCGCCGTCACCCTCGACGAGGCCTCAATCGGCCGTGGCAACCCGGATCAGGAACATGAGCGGGCCATCGCCATCTACGACATCCTCGAAGAGAACACCTTCTCGCTGCCGAATTACGACGGCGGTCCCTATGCCCTTCGCATCTCGCTGATCGACAAGAAGCTCTGCTTCGAGGTGACCACGCAGGACGGCACGCATCTCATCTCGCACCACCTGTCGCTGACGCCGTTCCGCAAGGCCATTCGCGACTACGAGATGATCTGCGACAGCTATTATCAGGCGATTCGTTCCGCCTCGCCGGCGCAGATCGAGGCCATCGACATGGGACGGCGCGGCTTGCACAACGAGGCGGCCGAACTGCTGATGAAGCGGCTAGAGGGCAAGCTCATTCTCGATTTCGGCACGGCGCGGCGCATCTTCACGCTTATCTTCGCGCTTCACTGGAGGGGCTGACGCTTGGACGAGCGCCTAGACGAGCCTCGCCCGAAACGGATCCACTCGGTTCTGTTCGTCTGCGCAATGAATGCGGTGCGCTCACCCATGGCGGAGGCGATTGCCCGCCATTATTTCGGCAAGTCGATCTACGTGCAATCCGCCGGCGTGCGCAAAGGCGAGCCTGACGGCTTTGTATCATCAATCCTGTCCGAGATCGGCATCGACGCCTCCAAGCACAAACCGCGCACCCTCGACGAACTCGAGGAGTGGGAAGGGCTCAACTTCGACCTCATCATTTCGCTTTCGCCAGAGGCGCATCACGCGGCGCTTGAACTCACGCGCACCATCGCGGCGGACGTGGAATACTGGCCGACGCCGGATCCGACGATCACCCAGGGTTCGCGTGACCAGGTGCTCGACGCCTATCGCAATATCCGCGACGGCTTGATGTACCGCATCCGCCTGCGGCTCAAGCAGACCTCACCCAAAAGCCCGAATGACGGCGAGGGTGCCTAGGCCCACTACGAGCCCGACGATGTCGATCCGCGTAACTGCCATGGCCATGATTGCCGCTGCGAGCGCGACCATGGCGGGCCAGCCGTTGTCGATCACCACGGGCAGGATCGTCGCCAGGATGATGGAGCCGGGAAGCGCGCGTAAGCCCCGCTCAATGCGCGGCGTGATCCGCACACGGCTCATGACGACAACACCTGCGATGCGGCACAGGAACGTCACCAGCATCATGCCCGCAATGGCGAGAACCGAACCCCACGGGCTCGCGATGAAGCTACTGAGGCCGTTCATTCGATCAGCATCCCGGCGATGACGCCTGCCAGCGCACCGGCGATGATGAAGAGATAGCCCGGCACCAGCGCGTGAACGATGAGCGAAACGAGACCTGCCACCAGCCAGGGCAGGGCGGGCTTGGCGCCTTTCCACAGGGGTACCAGCATGACGCCGAAGAAGATCGGCATCACGAGATCGAGGCCGAAGCGCTTCGGCTCGGGCACGAGAGCGCCCGCGAAGAAGCCTACAAAGGTTGTTGCCAGCCAGACCAGCCAGAGGATGAGCGCGCAGCCCAGCAGCACGCCCACATCCCGTCCGCCTTCATTGTGATACCGGGTGCCGATAAGCCAACCAGCCTCCGTGAGGAGGAAGAGGTTGAGTGCCGTGCGAGGGAGAGGCTCGTGCTTAAGCCATGGCTGGAGGGTTGCTCCGAGCATGATCATGCGCGCGTTCACTACGGCGGTTACGGTCATGATCGTGAGGATTGTCGTGGGCGTCCAGACCTGCTGCCAGATCTCGAGCCCCACCATCTGCGAAGCGCCGGCATAGACGAATGCGGAGAGCCCCATTGTCTCGCCGAGGGACAGGCCCTTCTGGGCCGCTGCCGTGCCGAAGGCCAGGGCGAACATGATGAAGCCCGGGAAGGCCGGCAGGGCGGCGCGCGCGCCGTGGCGCAGGCCTGAATAAGAAAAATGAGGGCGAAGAGCAGGGGGCATGAGCGTCATGCTCTGTGCCCTCCCGCATCCCCGCCGTCAATTGAAGATATTGAGTTGATGCTCCGGCTTAGCCGACGGCGCCATTCACGAAGGGCGCCACCTCAACCCAGCCCTCGTAGATCATCTTAATTGCCACGTAGAGGATGATCGCCAGGCCCACATAGGCGATCCAGCGGTAGCGCTGGAGCAGGCGGGCGATGTACGAGGCTGCGAGGCCCATGAGGGCGATCGACAACAGAAGTCCGAAGGCGAGGATGTAGGGATGCTCGCGCGCAGCGCCCGCCACGGCGAGCACGTTGTCGAGGGACATGGAGACGTCGGCGATGACGATCTGCCAGGCAGCCTGAGAGAAGGTCTTGCGCGGGACGCCGCCGGCAATGGTGCCGTCTTGGTTGATGTCCCGGCCTTCCAGGGCTTCCTCCGCCGCGTGCTGCTCTGCCTCATGGCCTGTGCGCAGCTCGCGCCACATCTTCCAGCACACCCAGAGAAGGAGGACGCCACCGGCGAGGAGAAGGCCCACGATCTGGAGAAGCTGGGTCGTCAAAAGAGCGAAGACGATGCGCAGGGCCGTAGCGGCCAGGACGCCGAGCAGGATCGCCTTGTTGCGCTGCTCTTTGGGAAGGCCGGCAGCGGCCAGGCCGATGACGATGGCATTGTCGCCGGCGAGCGCCAGATCGATGCCGATCACCATCAGGAAGGCGACGACCTCGGGTCCAAAATACTGCGAGAGATCAAACATGCAGTGCCTCATATGTCGGTTTGCGGGCAGCGCATGCGAAACGTTCAAAGAGACGCATCTGGCATTGCCCTGCCGGGGAATTTTTCGAGGCAGGAGCCGAAATGCAGGCAAAACCGTCTGTTTGAACGAACCCAGGCCGTCCTGGTTTTCATCCAGTCCGACATCGCCGCTCCTGGAGAGGAGCGACCAGAGGGGCCCGGCCTGGCTACGGGGTCCATCTAGACAACCCGGGCTCTGGGATCAAGTCACCTCTCATGGGAAGCGGCGCCTTATCCTAAGGATGATAGTGCTTTGCCTTCGGTCCCCTAGTTCTCAAGACCTATTGTTGAGAAGGCCTGCTTCAGGAAAACAGAAGCTTGATCCGGGTTGGTGCCTCAGGCCATATCGACTTGAAAGAATATGAGGCGCTCGAAGCGTCTGTCGGGAGGTCGTTCATGTCCACTCTTCACGAAGGCTCGGGGCCTGCTAGGCCCAGCGGGCCGGTCCGTGCCCCCCAAAACGTAGCCGGCGGATTGGTCCTGGTAGCGCTGGCGGCCCTGGCACTGTGGCTCACGCGGGATCTCGACCAGGGCACCCTCAACTCCATGGGACCGGCCATGCTGCCCCGGTGGCTCGCCATCGCTGTCGGCCTATCGGGACTTGCCCTCCTGGCCTTCGCCTTCATCAAGTATGGCGAGGCGCTGGAACGCTGGAACCTGCGCGGGCCGGTTTTCGTGATCGGCGGTATCCTGGCCTTCGCGCTCACCATCCGTCCCTTTGCGATGGGAGGATTCACAACCCCGGGTCTGGGGATGCTGTTCGCCGGTCCGCTCGCCATCATTATCGGCGGCTATGCCACGCCTGAGGCGCGCTTGCGTGATCTCGTGATCCTCAGCTTGAGCCTCACCCCGTTCTGCATGGTGCTGTTCGGGGATCTGCTGAACCTGCCGATCCCGGTCTTCCCCCAGGCGCTTACGGGCCTGTTCCCGCCCGACTGGTCGCAGAAAGCCGTGTTGCGGGCGACCGCCGCCATCCTGGCCGTGGCGGCCGTGGTCGTGTTCCTCGCGACCCGTGGTCGGCGTCGCGCTTCGGTTGACGTAGCCGACCACAGCGGGAGGATCTGATGGGTGACCTTTTCTCCAATCTCAGCCTCGGTTTCGGGGTCGCCCTGACCCTCCAGAACCTGGGCCTGGCTTTCCTGGGTTGCCTCGTGGGCACCCTCATCGGCGTGCTGCCGGGTGTCGGCCCAATCGCCACCATTGCCATGTTGCTGCCCATCACCTTCGGGCTCGACCCGACCGGTGCGCTCATCATGCTCGCCGGCATCTATTACGGCGCCCAGTACGGCGGTTCGACCACGGCGATCCTCGTCAACATTCCGGGCGAGGCCACCTCCGTGGTCACGGCCCTCGACGGTCACCAGATGGCCCGCCAGGGCCGCGCCGGCGTGGCGCTCGGCATCGCGGCTATCGGCTCGTTCTTTGCCGGTACCGTGGCAACCCTGGTCATCGCTGCGCTCGGGGCTCCGCTCACCAGATTGGCTTTGATTTTCGGCCCGACCGAGTATTTCTCCCTCATGGTCATGGGCCTCGTGTTCGCGGTCGTGCTGGCGCGCGGATCGATCCTCAAGGCCATCGCCATGATCCTGGTGGGTGTTCTGCTCTCCACCGTCGGTACGGATCTTGAGACCGGCGAGGAGCGCATGACCTTCGGCCTGCCGTTCCTGGCCGACGGCATCGACTTCGCCGTGCTGGCCATGGGGATCTTCGGCATTGCCGAGATCATGCGCAATCTCGACCATACCGAAACCCGCGACGTGGTGCGTCAGGCCATCGGCCGCCTGCTGCCGAACAGGGATGACTTCAAGCAATCCTATAAGCCGGTCCTGCGCGGCACCCTGATCGGAGCGACACTCGGCATCCTGCCCGGCAACGGGGCCGTGCTCGGGCCGTTCGCGGCCTATACGCTCGAGAAGAAGCTCGCCAAGGACCCCAGCCGCTTCGGCCGCGGCGCAATCGAGGGCGTGGCAGGACCTGAGTCTGCCAATAATGCCGGCGCGCAGACCTCCTTTATCCCGTTGCTAACCTTGGGTATTCCGCCGAATGCCGTGATGGCCCTGATGGTCGGTGCCATGACCATCCACGGGATCATCCCGGGCCCGCAGGTGATGACCAAGAATCCGACCCTGTTTTGGGGCATGATCGCCTCCATGTGGGTGGGCAACCTGATGCTGCTCATCATCAACCTGCCGCTGGTGGGCATGTGGGTGCGGCTGTTGAAGGTGCCCTACCGGCTGCTGTTTCCGGCGATCCTGATGTTCTGCTGCATCGGCATTTACTCGATCAACTCGCTGCCCACCGACGTGATGTTCATCGGCTTCTTCGGGCTGGTGGGCTACATGCTGATCAAGTTCGGCTTCGAGCCCGCGCCGATGCTGCTCGGCTTCGTGCTCGGCAGGCTGATGGAGGAAAACCTCCGGCGTGCCCTCATCATCTCGCGCGGCTCGCTGGAAACCTTTATCGAGCGCCCGGTCAGCGCCGGTCTGCTCGCAGTGGCCGCTATCCTACTTGTGATCGCCCTCCTGCCCTCCATCCGAAAGGGGAGGGACGAGGTGTTCACCGAGTAGCTTGCCTTCAACTCCATCTTGCCCACATGGTAGGCCATAACTTTTCCAAGGGAGGAAAATTGATGAAGAAGGTTGTACTGGCTCTGGCCGCAGTCGCCGGCTTGGCCGCAACGGGCGCCCAGGCCCAAGGCTATCCCACCCGCCCGATCACCATGATCGTGCCCTTCGCGGCCGGCGGCCCGACCGACGTGGTGGCCCGCATCGTGACCGACAACATGAGCCGCACGCTGGGCCAGCAGATCGTGATCGAGAACGTGGCCGGCGCCGGCGGCACCACGGGCATCACCCGGGCGGCCCAATCTCAAGCAGACGGCTACACCATCATGATGGGCCACATGGGCACTCACGGCGCTGCGCCGGCTCTTTATCCGAACCTGAAGTACGACCCGACCAAGGACTTCGCTCCCATCGGCCTGGCAGCCGGAACCCCGATCGTGATCGTGGCCAAGAAGGACTTCCCGGCCACTGACCTCAAGGGCTTCCTCGACTACCTGTCGAAGAACGCCGACAAGGTGAATATGGCCCATGCGGGCGTGGGCTCGGTGTCCCATTCCACGGGCATCTTCTTCAACTCCGTGGTTAAGGCCAAGCCCACCATGGTGGCCTATCGCGGCACGGGTCCTGCCCTGAACGACCTGATGGCCAACACGGTCGACTTCATGACCGACCAGATCGTCAACGTGGCGCCGCAGATCCAGGGCGGCAACATCAAGGCCTATGCCATCGCGACGCCGCAGCGCTCCCCCGTGCTGCCGAACGTGCCGACCACCAAGGAAGCCGGCCTTGAGGGCTACGAGGTCAGCGCCTGGAACGCCGTCTTCGCACCCAAGGGCACCCCGCCGGATGTGGTCAAGAAGCTCAGCGACGCTCTCATGAAGTCCCTGGACGACGAGAACACCAAGAAGCGCCTGCTGGAACTCGGCGGCGTGATCCCGAGCAACACCGAGCGGACCCCTGAGGCCCTGCAGAAGCTCGTCGAGAGCGAGGTCGCTCGCTGGACTCCCGTCCTCAAGGCTGCCGGCGCAACGGCGGAATAACGGCCTCCAAGCTTAAGCATGCGATGCGGCGGACCTTGGGTCCGCCGCACTCATTTCCGGAGCATCGGGCCATAATCAGGTCTTGAAATTGCTCGTCCGGGCGATTACACCCTGCCTCACGTGCAGCCGTAGCTCAGTTGGTTAGAGCACCAGATTGTGGATCTGGGGGTCCCCCGTTCGAGCCGGGGCGGCTGTACCACTTCAAAAGCTAAGATGTAGCCCTCGCAGGTTCGAGGCATCGCTCCCCAAAATCCAGTCTGATGTGCCTTACAAAGGCGGAGCGGCTCGTTGTGTCCCGCTCTTTAGAGAGGCATTAGCGGCTATACCATCTCGGGGATTTGGACTACGACCCAGGCAGGATTGTCGCAGGTGACTGCGCTCAAACTGTCTAGCAGGTCGATAGCAATGGCACCGGACCAGGAGACATCCGAGGCTCGTCGGACGAGGATTGGCGTTCTCTATGCGCTCGCGGCGTTCTTCATGTGGGGCTTGGTGGTGCCGCTGCACTTCAAGCTCCTTTCCTCCATACCGCCGCTTCAGATCCTTGCTCACCGCATCGTGTGGGCGAGCCTGTTTGCGCTCGGGCTGATCTTTGCCCTCAGGCAGTGGGGAAAGCTCGTCGAGGCCGCGTCTTCAGGTCGACACCTGCTCCTGCTCGGCCTTTCGGCAGGCTTGGTTGCGATCAACTGGCTGATCTACATCTGGGCCGTGAATTCCGGGCATCTGGTTCAGACAAGCCTCGGCTACTTCATCAACCCACTCCTGAATGTCGTGCTGGGTGTGCTCTTCCTCCGGGAACGACTTCATCCTGCGCAAGTGGCAGCCTGCCTGATCGCCGGGGTGGGCGTTCTAGTCCTCGGCTTATCCTCCGGCGAGATGCCGTGGGTTGCGCTGGCTCTTGCCTGCAGCTTCGGCTTCTACGGACTGGTTCGAAAGATCGTGCCGGTGCCGCCCCTCGTCGGGTTCTGCATCGAGTCGCTTCTCCTCACACTCCTGGCGCTGGGCTATCTGGCCGTGACGTTCGCCGATGGCAGCGCTGCGGCATTTCAAGGAAAGATCGGTCTTGATGTGCTTCTCGTGCTCACGGGCTTCAGCACGGCGGCACCGCTGATCTGGTTTGCCGCCGGGGCGCAACGCTTGAAGCTTTCCACCATCGGCCTCCTGCAATACCTGGCCCCGTCCGGGCAGCTGGCACTTGGTGTGCTTGTTTATGGTGAGGCCTTCGGTCGGGTGGATGCCATCGCCTTTGGCCTGATCTGGATAGCCTTGGCAATCTATACAACGAGCGCTTTGAGGTCGGCACCCGGTGGATAAAACCCGTACGGCAGGCTGCTCTTCTTGATCCTGTGCCGCCGGATCGGCCCGAAGCGGGATGTCGTACGATGCACAAAAAGAAGCGGCCCCGGTTGCCCGGGGCCGCGTCGCAGCTGATAGACGGAGCTGCCTTTAGATAACGAGGAAATCGGCCGCCGTGAGCTTGGCGAGATTCTCGATCTGGGCGAACTTGATGGATGCCATCGAGCCCGAGCCGTCCGCATCGTAAGACAGGGCACCGGTGTTGGTGTCGTAGATGATGCGGTCGTCGGAATCCAACGCCTTGGTGCCGACCACGAAGCTGCTGGCCGCCAGCTTGCCCCACGTGAGTTTGGTGAAAACCGTGTCGTTGAGGCGGATCGTGTCGTCGACTACATTGAAGTCGACGATCACGTCCACGTTATTGCTGCTCGGCGCGGTATCGAACGTAAACGTGTCCTTGCCCGTGCCTCCGATCAGCATGTCGCTGCCGCTCTTAGCCCAGATCTTGTCGTCACCGCCTTTGCCATCGATCAGATCGTTGCCGGACGTGCCCGTCAGGCTGTTCGAACTGCTCGTGCCGGAAATCGTCTTCGTCGTGGCAGGCCGGGAGGTGACGGGCGTCGTCGGGGTGGTGGGTGTGCTCGTCTCCGCTACATCGGCAACAGCGAGAGTGACGGTGCCGGTATCGGTGTCGCCATCCGCGTCCTTGGCGGTGTAGCTGAAGCTGTCCGAGCCGAAGAAGTTGGCCTTCGGGGTGTAGACGAAGGAGCCATCGGTGCCGATCTTCACGCTGCCGCCCTGAGCGGTGGCGAACGTGCCGGCGACGGCCACCTTGCCGCCGTCGGCGGCGGTGTCGTTGACCAGAACGCCCTGCGATGCGCTGACGGTCAGAGCCCTATCCTCCACAGCCGCGTAGCGATCGTCCGCTGCCGTGACCGCATTGTCATTCGGAGTAGGAGTAGGGGTTGGCGTCGGCTGCGTCGGCGTGGTCACCGTGCCGTTGTGATTGAAGTTCAGAGCGTAGAAGGAGGTCTGGCCGTAGCCCGTGCCATTGGTCTCGTTCGCACCGAGATAGGCGCCGGCCTTGAAGTAGAAGGTATCCGACTGCCACACGCTGTTGATGGTGCTGACCGACTTGTAGATCTGCCCATCGGCAAAGATCGTCACCTCGAGCGTGCTGCCCTTGGCATTGATCGTATAGGAGAAGCGCTCGTCGAGCGACACGCTCGGCTGCTGGCCGGACGCATTCACGAAGTAGAACTTCATCTCGCTGTTGCTGGAGCCGGCCTGGTCATTAGCGAAGTAGAGCTTGCCGTTCTCCCAGTAGAGCCGGACCAGCTCGTCGTCCTTGCCGTGGATCTGGCCGACGATGATGCGGCCGCCCATGCCCTCACGGATGGGAGCGGCATCAACCTCAAGGGTGGCGCTCATGAAGCCGCCGGTGTTGAGATTCCATGCAGCCCGCGCCGTGCCGTTCATCTCGCGCAGCTCGGAACGAGCGTAAGAAGAACCGCTGGTGGTCGCGCCGTCGACTGGAGCCACGAAGGTCATGGCGCCGTCAGCAGCCGTGTAGAAGTACTTGGAGTTCTGGTAGGTGGAAAGATTCTGCACTTCCACGGCGGTGCCGCTGATGCCGCCGTTGGCATCCACCGGAAGGGTGATCTTCCAATTGGACAAGTCAAAGTTGCCGCCGGGAGCGACCGAAGGATTCAAAGTCATATTATCTGCCCCAAAATCAAACGAGCCTCTTTCCGAGGCTTCTGAATAATAGTTTATGCAGTTCTATGAAGAACTTGCTGCGACTACGCAGAGATAAAACACTAGGCAACAATTGGTATAGGTGAGCACTTCTTGTGTTGCTCATAATACTGCGGATTTCAGATGTAATCTCTGTTCGTCCGTTGAAGCCGTTTTGATCATCAAATAAGGCAACATCGTGGCAAGGGTTGTGTTTTTATTCTATATCTTCCCAAGCGTAGTAATAACGTGAGCATACTTTTGTGAAGTTTAAGAATGCATTAATTCCTAATAAGCTCCCATAATATTGTATTTTACTAACGGTGCAGCCCCCCTTTTAAATCAATCTCGCCCTAGTCGTGCAAAGAAAGAGCGCCTTCTTAGATGGCGCTCAAGGAGGGCCGCTAATGCGACCGGGAGGGAGGACTGTGCCAGTCAGGCACTCACGAAGGCTGCGCCTGAAAGGTAAATGGTTGATTACGTAACGGCAAATGTGGCGCCGAATTCTTCGATATCTCTACCAGTCAGGAATCTCGCTCAGGTCTGTGCTGCCGATGGGTCAAGGCTGATGGTTGCTGCTTCAGTGCAGAACGAGCAGCCAACTCACCAGAGCCAGAGGTGCGATTATGCCAAGAATGAATGAAACAGCGCCGTAAGCCATGAGAACCTCCTGCTGATTCCCAAAGGTAAGCCAAGGCTCATCAAGCGGCAGTGCGCTGCAGCACGTCCAGAAAAAGCAGCATCAGCGCTCGGATTTTGTCTCGGCGGGCAAGTCCGGTGGAGGCGAATTCACGTCCGACTGGGCCGGCGCGCTCAACGGCTCGGCCTGCGCCTTCCGCTTCCGGCCGAGCCACTTGTACAGCATCCAGCCCAGTCCCGAGCTGATGGCGGCGATCACGACCAAACCAGAGCTCGGATAGTCCCGGAAATTGACCCGGCTTGAGGTGTCAAGCTCGTCCAATTCCTCGTTACTTTGCTGGTCGGTTTCAGGCATGAATGCGCCTCGTCAATGATGACTCACATATAGGCCGCGCAGGTTGGCTGTCCATTGATGGCGACCGTCATTACATTTGGGTCGCTCACAAATTGTTCTAAAAATGATTGGAACGGCACCGGATATTTTGGCCGGTGCCGTTCCATGCTCGATTGCCTTGGTGTCTTAGCTTAGGAGAGGCGCTTTCCTGTTGCGTTCCCTAGAGACGGCATAGAGGAGGCCTCCCTTCTGAAAGCATCATACCATGATGTTTTCTCGGCGAGCTGCGCAGCGAGGCCAGCCAAGCGGAAGCTGTTCTGCAGCGTCAGCTCAAGATTGTCCTGCATGAGCGAGACCTGAGTCCTTGTGAGGTCCTGAAGCGACCGGCACTGGGCGAGCTTGGTCCATCCATCGAGGTTCGTGTGAAGCCGCTTCTGGCTCATGCGCAGGCACTCCTGCGAGAGATCCTGGACGCTGGTGGCGACGGTATGGGCGCTGTCTGTTCCCATACGAACAACATCGTCGACACCGTCGAGGCTGCTGCGGATTGCAGGGCTCATGCCGGCGGGAGTGCGGGCTTCGACGTGCTTCGCGTCGCTGAGGTTCGCCAGCTCGTCCTCGACCTGGTCTGCGACCGCTTGGGCCTCCTCATCGCTGAGCACTTCTAACACGGCCGGGAGAAGCTGCTTCCGGTCATCCCGGATGTGCCGCTGGAACGCCTTGCGGAGCTCCGCGACCTTGCCGAGGAACTCGCCGCTGCTCTTTTGCATGCGTTCGAGTTCTCCGAGCAGCGAGGCGGTCTCCTCGTTATCGCTGATGGAGGCGCTGAGCAGTTCCTCCATCTTGTGCCTTTGCAGGATCGGGAAGAGATGCTGCTCCTGCAGGCTGGCGAGAAGCTCCAGTTCGTCCTTCAAATCCGCGAAGAGGCGCTCACGTGTTTTGGTTGCTGTGTCCGAGGTCGCTAAGATCTTGTCGAAAAGCTCATTGGCCTTATCAGGCGGAGTTTGGCTGAAATGTTTCACCGGCATTGTCGTGCCTCATTATCGTTGGGGGAAATGGATAACTCAAACGCTCTTGGCTTATGCGCTGATACTTGAATCATCGAGCATCACGCCAAGTTCCCGGATCTTCATGGAAGAGTCCGCAACTCTTTCGCCACAGTCTTATTCTCAACAGCAAACCATGACCTGAATACGACAGTTTTCATGGAAGACAGGAGAAGATCGTGCGATGCGGCAGATTGTTGTGGCAGCCACCAAGTGTGGCTGTACCGCCTGTTCACCGCATTCAAGGAGAGATCCGATTTCTCTTGATGAGGTGGGAATTGAATGAGGCTCCTGCTCTTGAGGAAATCTCATCCACTCGAAATGACGAGCAGAAAAGTAGTCTCTAGATGAATCATTCTTGAGAAGACTGTGGCCGCTGCAATCAGCGCGCTGCAGTCATTCCGGCAGCTTCCGGAACAGGACTCTTGGTGAGGGTGATTTTGCTGGCGCTGCGGTCACACGAGACGGTAACGAAACCGTCCGAGGCCTGGATGCGGGCTGTCACGACATCGCTCGTATTGACGAGCTTGACAGGCTCCTCGTCCATTTCCTGCGCCGCTTCGCTGATGATGGAGAGGCACTCGCCAAAGGGCATGGATGCAATGCGGGTGTCGGCGGATTGGGCCTGAGCGCCACCAATTGCTGCCGTGCCAAAGGCGCCGGCCAAGATTACCATCAGAAAGGAGCGCATCAACCTATTCTCCAACGCCCGGAAGATCATCACATCCAAGCTATGTCCGCTGTGCTCTATCGCACAGGGAAGGAACGTGCCGCAGCATGTGGCCGTTCCTAGCCGTCGATGTCGCAGGGGGTGTCTGCCGGTTGCGATGAATCCTACCGGGCTGATGTTAGCAGAGACTGAATCCTGGCGCTGGAAGGCTGATTGTCATGGTCCTGGCGAAGCTTCAGCCACTCGATTCCTTCTGATTTCCAAGGATCTGGCGTCCGCGCCGCTCTGCCTGCTCCAGAGCCTCGGCCAGAAGGCGCCGACCTTGCAGCAGGGTCTGCTCATCAGGGGCGGTGATGCTCAAAGCCGAGAGAATTTTGTCCGCTTCTGTTTCATGGCGAGTGTCTGGCATGGGTCATTCTCTTTCCAAGCTCTGCCCGTGGAACTGCCGAACTTCACTTCAGGTTCCGATCCGACGAGAGCTGCAGCCTCAAAAGCGCCCAGCTTGTAGCTTAGGGCGCGTCGAATGCACTCGTTGAGACTTGCCAGCTTCCAGGAATTGTAATAAAATTACATCCATCAAGCAGCGTTCTGATGATTGCCAATGCACGAGCCCTTTTCGGGGTCGTGACCAGTACTGTCTTGCTTATGGCCCACCTGCCGGGCTTGTTCGTGGCAGACCCATTCGATTGACGTTTATTCTCTTGCGCGTTCAGACATGATTCATCGCAATATTGGCAGTCATGGTTCCATGACAGGCGACGCTCCAAATCCCTTGAAGGATGCTCTCGATCTCCAGAGTCGGGTGAGGTCTTTGAGAGCATTGCTTGAGCTGCAGCGTTGGCAGATCGAAGTGCTCAATGACAGGCTCTACGCTTCCGATCCGGGCGGGATTGCCGCCAAACGGCTGCTCGCCCTCAAGCGCAGCGAGACGCAGAGCCTTCAAGCGCCTAGAGCAGTGAACGACCCCTGATGCAGTTGCCGGCCCGCGGCAAAACGAAAAGGCCCGGTGCTGTCACCGGGCCTTCGTGTATCAAGGAATGTCGGGCGATCAATTGAACTTGTAGTTCACGCCTGCACGCAGCACGCCGAACTCCGCATCGCGGTCGACATTAACGCGACCGCCGCGATCGAAATTATCCTTCGTGTCGATATCCACGTAGAGGCCTTCGACCTTGGCGGTGAAGTTGTTGGTGATCGCGTATTCGACGCCGCCGCCGATGGTCCAGCCCCAGTTGATCTCGTCGCCGGAATGATGGCCGAGGACCGGATCGACGCCCCTGTTGCCGCCCACATCGCCATAGGCAAAGCCGCCCGTGCCGTAGACAAGGGCACGGTCAAGGGCCACGCCGGCGCGGGCCCGGATGGTGCCGAAGAAGCCATCCGAGTCACCTGGATAGTAGGTCATGCCGTAGGAAGCGCCCTTGTTGCCGACGGCAGCATATTGGAGATCGGTCTCCACGCCGCCTACGAACATGCCGAATTGATAATTGTAGCCGGCCTGCGCGCCACCCACGAAGCCACCATGCCTGCGGCCGGGAATGCTGCCGAAGGTCGGGTCATAGAAGCGGCTGTCGCCCATGTTCCAGCCATAGCCGGCGTTCAAGCCCGCATAGAAGCCGGTCCAGGTGAAAACCGGGAGCGCATTGTAGGAAGCGGCGGGAGAGTAGCGGGACGGAAGATCCGCCGCCTGAGCGTTCGAAGCCGCAAGGCCGAGAGCCGCAGTGGCAGCGAGCAGTCCAAGAGCAGATTTACGCATGATTGTATTCCGTACGTGTGAGCTAGAAATCGCTAGGCATGAATTGCCTGTCCCAGAGGTCATAGAAGAATATGAGAGAATGTTGCAATATGTTTGGGTGTAACCGTTTGCAGTATGATTGATGATTGATGAATGTTTACTTTTCATCAACCATGATGCGGCTGGGCGGGTTGAGATCATCCGGCGATTATGTGCAAATCTGCCGGTGACGTTAGGCCTTCCAGCCTCAAGTTAAGAGACAACAACTTGGCCTCATCCATACAAGGGTGAGGCCTTTTTCTTAACGCCAAAGGTTGTTGGTTCGACGGGCGCAAATCACTCAGGGTGAGTTCGATGCGAGGGCCTGAGCGCGCCGGGCAATCGCGTCCACATCGGCGCTCATGGCAAGCTTGCCGTGCTCCAGGTCCGCCACCGGAAACCAACCGGCCTCAAGCGCATCATCGCCTGCGACCGGCACTCCGGAGATCCAGCGGCAGCGGACGGCAATCAGAATGTAATGCTGGTGAAGCGCTCCGGACGGGTCCGGCACGAGGATGTCGAGGGTGGTGATGACATCCTGCGCTTCCGCTTGGACGCCGGTCTCCTCCAGAAGTTCCCGGATGGCTGCCGCCCGGACCGTTTCGCCGAATTCGATCTTCCCACCGGGGAATCCCCACAGGCCGGCATCGGGCGGATTGGCCCGGCGGACCAGCAGGGTCCTGTCATCATGGATGACAACGGCGATAACGGCTGGAATGGGTGATTGAGGCATAAAAAAGCTCGGCCGATGTGGCCGAGCCTTAACGCATGATGATGCAGTCGGATAGCGGGCTTAACGCCCCGTCCGCTGGAAGGCCGATTGCAGGGGCTCCAGGCTCTTGGTGAACCAGAGCGCCGTTGACTCTGCGATGTTCTTCCACTGGGCGGAGGCCGCCTCGTAGGCTTGGCGCGTTGCTTGGCTCTGCGCCTTGAGGGCCTCAGGGAGGGGAGCGGGGTTGATCGCCGAACGCCAGAGGTCGAGAGCGGCGCTGCTCTGGACGGTCATAGCGTCGATGATCTTGCCGTTGACCTCCAGGGCACCTTTGGCGGAAGCGGTGACGGCTTCGCCGATGGCTTGGCGGAAGGCATCGCCCTGCTTCTTCGCCGAGGAGAAGAGAGCCTCAGGTGCGACGGGCTTCACCTCAGGCACCTTCGGCTGCGTCGCAGGCTTTGCAACCGTGACCGCCTCCAGGGCTGTGACGGCGGGAGCG
>Ga0209902_100107_pt1 | contig 159483 bp, 165 predicted proteins | sample FECB27metaG_FD_188304 | JGI IMG/M metagenome (GOLD analysis project Ga0209902, IMG submission 188304) | Cyanobacterial communities from the Joint Genome Institute, California, USA - FECB-27 (SPAdes) (version 2) | ecosystem: Environmental > Aquatic > Thermal springs > Hot (42-90C) > Microbial...
CTCATCGCTCGGATACAGGCCTCCGGCCCCGGCCGCCATGGTGCCGCCGCCAAACTCACCACCAGCCATGGCCGCGAAGCCGACCATGCATTAGATTACAAGCGGGCCACCAAATGGGGGCAGACCACGCTTCCGGTGCTCACGGACGATAAGTCCGCTGCGCTCCGGTTCTCGAAAACCACGCCAGCCGACTCACCGGAGCGCGTTTGGAGTAGGAGCTGGCTTCAGCGCATCCGGCGCGAGAACCCGGCGACGCGCTCCATCACGAGCATCAGCGTGACGGTGAAGAGGATCATCACGCCGGCGATCGCCGCGATGCGGACGTCCAGCGTCGATTCCATCATGCCCCACATCCGGATCGGCAGCATGCCGGTGCGGGCGTTGGAGAGGAACAGCGAGACCGGGACGTTGTCCATCGACGAGATGAAGGCGAGGATGCAGCCCGCCGCGATGCCCGGCGCGATCAGCGGAAGCGTGACGCGGCGAAAGCCGTAGACCTTGCTCGCGCCGAGATTGGCGGAGGCCTCCAGCAGCGCGGGATCGAGTTGCGTCAGGCTCGCCAGCGTGGTGCGGAAGATGAAGGGCGCGATCACGACGAGATGGCCGGCGATCAGCAGGTTGAGCGAGGGCCTTATGCCCAGCACCGAGAAGAACATCAGCGCCGCCAGCCCATAGGACAGGGTCGGCAACACCAGCGGCGAGAGGAAGCTCGCCTCCAGCAGCTTTGCCGAGGGGCGGCTGACGCGCGTGATGGCGAGCGCCGCCAGCACCGAGAGCACCATGCCGACGAGCGTCGCGATGGCGGCGACCCAGATACTGTTGCCGGCCGCGACATGGATCTGGGCCGAGCGGGTGGTGTCGAACAGTTCGCGATACCAGCGCAGCGAAAGGTCGGGCGGCGGGAAGCGCAGCGTCTGCGAGGTGGTGAAGGAGGTCGCGATCACGATCACGACCGGCGCGACCAGGATCAGGATGGCGATCCCGGCGAGCAGGCCGATCACCCAGTTGTAGGTCATGTCCGAGAAGGTCGAGCGCTGCATGGCGTCACCGCGTCCTCGCGAAGCGGCCGAGCCAGCCCAGTGCGCTGATGCCGGCCAGCACCGTGAACAGCAGCGTCAGCGAGGCGACGGCGGCGAAGGGCCAGTTATAGACCACCGTCACCTGCTGGTAGATCAGCGCCGGCAGGTAGACGAGCCGCGCGCCGCCGATCACCGATTGCGAGATGAATGCGGTCGTCGCCGAGGCGAAGACGAGCGTCGCGCCGGCGATCCAGCCGGGCAGGGTCAGCGGCAGCACGACGCGGAAGAAGGTCCGCCATTTCGACGCGCCGAGCGCCCGCGACGCGTCGATCAGGTTCTGGTCGAGCCGGGTCATGATTGTCAAAAGCGGCAGCAGCATCAGCGGCATCTCGATCTGCGTCAGCGCCAGCACGAGGCCGAGTTCGGTCTGGAGCAGGTTGAGCGGGGTCGCAGTGAGGCCGAGCGCCAGCAGCGTCTGGTTGATGACGCCCTCGCGCGCCAGGATGACGATCCAGGCGAAGGTGCGGATCACCACCGAGGTCAGCAGCGGCATCAGGATGATGAAGATCAGGATTTTTTGCGCGCCCGGGCCCGCCGCCCGGAAGACCAGCGCCAGCGGATAGGCGACCAGCGTCGTCGCCAGCACGGCGAAGACGCCGAGCTTCAGCGTGTCGAAGATCACCTTAAGATAGAAGGCGTCGCCGTAGAATTTCGTCCAGGAGTCGAAGCCAAGCCGGGTCTGCTCGGAATCGGCGTAGAAGCTGACGCCGAGCAGGATCAGGAAGGGCGCGGCGAAGAAGGCGAGATAGACCAGGCCGAGCGGCGCGGCGAGGCGCCAGTCGACCTTGTCCATGCTCGCGCCTGCGGGCGCAGCGGCGGCGATGCCGGCCATCGCTTTGTGCTCTCTATCTCCGGCGCCTTACTTGGTGATCTCCTTGTTGAAGCGCTCGATCCAGGCGGCGCGGACCGGATTGATCTTGGTCCAGTCGTGGGTGACCATCGTCGCCAGTTCGTCGAGCTTCTTGATGTCGAGCGTGTCGACCAGCGTCACGTCCTTGTTGATCGGGATCATGTTGTAGGGCTGCTTCTGGAGCTGCGCCTGCACCTCGGCCGAGATCGCCGTGTCGATGTATTTGTAGGCCGATGCGACGTTGTCGGCCCCCTTCACGATGTGCAGCGTGGTCTGGAAGGTGATCGCGCCGGTCTCGGGCTTGAGGAACTCGATGTCGACGCCGCGGCCCTTGAGGATCGCGACGGTGTTGGTGTTGGTGTACATGATGTCGATCTGGCCCTGCTGGAACAGGCCGGGCATGGCGGCGGGCGCGGCGACCGCGGCAGCCTTGCCGACGGCCTTCTTCAGCTCGGCGAAGACAGGCTCGATATTGTCGACCGAGCCGCCGAAGACCTTCGCCATCTCGATGATCGAGACCGTGCCGAAGGTGGTCTGGAAGCCGGTGAGGCCGAGCCGCTCGACAAAGGGGCTCTTGAACAGGTCGGCCCAGCCCTTGGGCGGCGTGGCGAACTTCTTGGGATTATAGGCGATGCCGACGACCTGCGCGTTGCAGGTCACGGCATGGGAGGTGATCAGGCCGGTCGGCACCTTCGCAGCATTGCTCAGTTTGCTGGCATCGATCGGCTCGAACAGCCCCGCCGCCTGGGCGGCGGCCGCCGGGCCGGGGTCGAGCACGAAGCAGTCGAAGGGCGGCACGCCGCGCGCGGCGCGGACTTTTGCGACCTGATCGACGGCGAAGAGCGAATCGAAGGCGATATCGACGTTCGCCGCCTTCTTCAGCGCCGGAGCGACGACGCCGCGATAGGCCTCCTCCCAGGTACCGGGATAGATCGCGGCCGTCATGGTGCCGGCGGCGCGGGCGATGGACGGCCAGCCTGCCGACAGCGCGGCAGCGCCGAGGCCGGTGAGAAGCGTGCGGCGGTCGAGAGGGCTCATCGGAAAGTCTCCTTGGTCACGGTGCTGGAAACAGGGTCGGGCGGGCATGGCCGGCGAGCCCGCAAAAGGCGGCATCGGCCGCATCGAAGGCGCTGCCGGGCGTACGCGGCGCGGCGATCTTCAACGACGCGCCGTCGCTGGTGGCGACGTCGTGGATCAGTTCGCCGCCGATCGGCAGGCTGAACTTGGGCGCGACGGGGAAGCTCGCCTCGCCGCCGGCGGACGCCAGCACGAGCTGCTCGGGCCGCACCGAGACCAGCACCTTGTCGCCGGCCGCGAAGCGTTCCGTCGAGGCGATCCGCCATTGCGCGCCCTGATCGAGAGCGACGCCGTAACCCTCCGGCGAAGTGGTGGCGATGGTGCCAGGCAGCAGGTTGCTCGAACCGATGAAGCTGTTGACGAACAGCGTTGCGGGATTGTCGTAGATATCGACCGGCGTGCCGAGCTGCTCGATGCGGCCCCCGCGCATCACGGCGATGCGGTCGGCGATCGCCATCGCCTCGTCCTGGTCATGGGTGACCATGATCGCGGTCAGGCCGAACTGGCGCTGCAGCCGCTTGATCTCGATCTGCATGTCGAGGCGCAGGTTCTTGTCGTGCGCCGCAAAAGGCTCGTCGAGCAGCAGGATGCGCGGGCGCATGGCGAGCGCGCGGGCGAGTGCGACGCGTTGCTGCTGGCCGCCAGAGAGCTGGCTCGGCTTGCGCTCGGCGAAGGCCGCCATCTGGACGATGGCGAGCATCTCGCGGACGCGCTCGTCCTGGACTTCACGGCTCTCGCCGCGCGCCGCCAGCCCATAGGCGATGTTTTGCGACACGGTCATATGCGGGAAGAGCGCGTAGTTCTGGAAGACGATGCCGATCTCTCGGCGGTTGGGCGGCAGGGTGTCGATCGGCCGGTCGCCGATCACGACCTTGCCGTTGTCCTGCTGGATGAAGCCGGCGATGACGCGCAGCAGCGTGGTCTTGCCGCAGCCCGAGGGGCCGAGCAGGGCAACCAGCTCGCCACCCCTGATCTCCAGCGTGACGTTGTCGACCGCCAGCATCGCGCCGTAGCGATGGGTTATGCCGTCGAGCGTCAAGGGCTGGCCGGCGTGGGCAGGCGTCATGCACGGAACTCCGTCGTTCCGGCGAGGCGTAGCAACCTTGATGCCAAGCTGGACGGCGTCGCACCTCAGAGCGCGAAGATGCGGCCCCAGCCCTTGACGGCGCTCGTGTCGACGCCGGCCGCCTTCAGCACGGCCCAGACCCCGGCGGCGGCGGAATCGATCACGGGCAGGCCGGTTTCGGCCTCGAGCGCCGCCGCCATCGGCGCGCCATTGAAATTGGTGCAGAAGACGACGACGGCCTGCGCATCGCCGTCGGCGAGCGCAGCGCGCGCCATCGCCGCGATATCGGTCGGCGGGACCGCGCCATAGGACAGGTTGTCGGACCGGCCGGCATGGCGCTCGCCGGTGACGGAAAAACCCCTGGCGGCGAAGCTGGCGAGGCCGCGCGCCTGCGCCGTGGTCGTATAGGGCGTGACGAGCGCAATGCGCGTCACATCGAGCGCACGCAGCAACTGGAGCGTCGCGAGCGCCGCCGTCACCGCTGGGACGCCTGCGGCCGCGCTCATCTCGGCGCAGAGCCGCTCGTCGATGTCGAAGCCATGGTCGCCGCCCTTCGACCCGTTCCAGCAGATCGCGGCAGGCTTGGCATGGCCGAGCAGTTCGGCGGCCATGCGCATGGTCGGCCAGTCATAGGGATCGGCTGCGATCTCGTCGGGGCTCGTATTGCCGAAGACCGGGATGCGCGTGAACAGCGGCAGCACGCCCTCCAGCCCGGCGCAGATGGCTTGCGTCACGCGCTCGACCGTGCGGTTGCCGGAGGGGGTGATGGAGCCGATCGCGACTTCGTTTGTCATGCGATCAGCGTCCGGCAGGATGGCCTGCGATTCAAGACCGCTTTGCGGGCAACGCCGCCGAAATTGACGCGCAAAGCGCCATGTCGCGCGATAGCGGCCGCACGGGCTCGCTCAGGCGATGGCGCAGGTCTGGCCGCCATCGACCGGCAGGCAGACGCCGGTGATGAACTTCGCCTCGTCGGAGGCCAGAAAGACGGCTGCGTTGGCGATATCCCAGGCCGTGCCCATCTTGCCCATCGGCACCAGCGCATCGCGCGCCGCGACCATCTCCTCTGGCGAGGCGTACTGCCCCGAAATCTGCTTGTAGATCATCGGCGTGTCGATCAGGCCGGGCATGATGCAGTTCGCGCGGATGCCTTGCCGCGCATATTGCATCGCGATGGCGACCGTTGCCTGATTTACCGCCGCCTTGGTGGCGTAGTAGGCGAAATAGGGATAGCCGACCCAGCGGATCGCCGCGATCGACGAGATGTTGACGATCGCGCCGCCGCCGCCTTTGAGCATGTGCGGGATCACGGCCTTGGAGCAGCGATAGACCGGGCCGAGATTGAGGTCGATCGCCGCCTGGAACTGCTCCTCGGAGAGCTCGACCGGCCCGCCCATATGGGTCACGCCGACATTGTTGTGCAGGATGTCGATGCGCCCGAAGCGGGTCATGCAGGCTGCGACGCAGGCGTCGATCGAGGCCTGGTTCGTCACGTCGGCGGCGAGCGCGATTGCGACGCCGCCCTCCTTCTCGATGATGCCGGCGGTCTCGTCAGCAGCCGTCTGGCTGATGTCGATGCAGGCGACGCGCGCACCCTCGCGGGCGAAGGCGACGGCGGCGGCCTTGCCGTTGCCCCAGCCCAGCCCCGACGAGCCTGCGCCGAAGACGAGGGCGATCTTTTTCTTCAGGCGGTCGGGCATGGTGGCAGCTCTTTCAGTCGCGCCACGCCGTCATTGCGAGGAGGCGCAGCCGACGAAGCAATCCAGGAGGGCGTAGAGCACGCGGCTCTGGATTGCTTCGCTTCGCTCGCAATGACGGGGAGTGGTGCTCGGCTCAGCTCAGGGTGCTGCCGACGGCCTTCTCGAGGATCGCCCAGGCCTCGTCGCCGTATTTCTTCTTCCACTCGGCGTAGAAGCCGGCCTTGCGCAGCGCCTCGCGGAAGGAGGCGGCCGGTGCGTCGTTGAAGACCATGCCCTTCGATTCGAGCTCGGCCCTCAATCCGGCATTGAGCTTGGCGACGTCGGCGCGCTGCAGCATGGCGGCATCGTTGAGGTTCTTGGAAGCGATGGCGCGCAGGTTCTCCGGCAGGCGGTCCCAGGCGCGCTTGTTGCCGAGGAACCAGAAGCCGTCCCACATATGGTTCGTCACCGAACAGAACTTCTGCACCTCGAAGAGCTTGGCGGTAGCGATGATGGCGAGCGGATTCTCTTGCGCATCGACGACCTTGGTCTGCAGCGCGGTGTAGACCTCGGCGAAATTGATCGAGGCGGGAGCCGACTGGAAGGCCTGGAACATCGAGGTCCAGAGCGGCGAGACCGGCACGCGGATCTTGAGGCCCTTGAGGTCGTCGGCGGTGGCGATCGGCCCCTTGGACGAGGTCATCTGGCGATAGCCATTGTCCCAGATCTTGTCCATGACGACGAGATTGGCCTTGGCGATCTGGCCGCGCACATAGGCGCCGAGTTCGCCATCCATCGCCGGCCAGACCTGCTCGTAGCCAGGAAACGCAAAGCCGATGCCGCTGACCGAGGCGTTGGGCACCAGCGTCGAGAGGATCAGCGGCGAGAGCGTGAAGAACTCGATGCCGCCGGAGCGGACCTGGCTCAGCATGTCGGTGTCGGTGCCGAGCTGGCTCGACGGGAAGATCTGGATGTCGAGTTTGCCGCCCGATTCCTGCTTGATCTTGGCGACCGCCTCCGTGGCGCGGATATGCAGCGGGTGCGAGACCTGCAGGTTGTGCGCGTATTTGTAGGTGAATTCGGCGGTCTGGGCATCTGCCCGGCCGATATGAAACGTGCCGATGGCGGAAGCGGCGGCCGTGCCCTGAAGCAATGTGCGGCGTGAGATCGTCATGATGTCTTCTCCCTTTGGCCTTTTGTGGTTGGTGTCATTCTTGCGGTCATTCTGGGCGCTGGCGACGTTGCCGTGCAAACGCCTATTCCGATTGGCCGTCCTGTCTTCCCGTCACAGCATGATGGTCGAAATCCCCGGCACCGCCGCGATCACCAGCAGGCCGACGAAGAGCGCGAGCAGATAAGGCCAGATCGCGCCCATGGCCTCGTCGGGCGAGACGTTGCCGATCTTGCAGGCGATGTAGAAGCCGATGCCGATCGGCGGCATCATCAGGCCGATATTCATCGAGGTGACGACGACCATGGCGTAGTGGACGTCGTTGATGGCGAGTTTCTTGGCGATCGGGAACATCAGCGGCGCCATCAGCACGATCGCGGGCAGGCCTTCCAGCACGCAGCCGAGGATGATGAAGGTGACGATGGTGATGCCCATGAAGCTGAGCCAGCCGCCGGGCAGGTTCGACATCCACTGCGCGAGCTGGTTGGCGAAGCCGGTTTGGGTCAGCGCCCAGGCCATGGCGCTCGCGGTGCCCAGAATCATCAGGATCGCGCCGGAGAGCGCGGCAGTCTCGACCAGCATGGCGTAGAACTTCGCCCGGCTTATGCCGCCGTAGAGCACGATCCCGACGATCATGGCGTAGAGCACGGCGATGGTGGAGACTTCGGTGGCGGTGGCGACGCCGCCGCCGACCGCGCTGCGGATGACGAAGGGCAGGACCAGCGCCGGCGCGGCGACCAGCGCGGTCTTCCAGATCAGGGCGAAGGGCGCGCGGCGCACATCGCGCAGGCTTTCGACGCCGGCCTTCCAGCGAGCCAGCACGGCCAGCACCAGGAGCAGCACCATGGCGACGAGGAAGCCGCTTGTGAACAGCCCCGCGATCGAAACACCAGCGACCGAACCGAGCACGATCAGGACGATCGAGGGCGGCACCGTCTCGGCCATCGCCGCGCCGGTGGCGAGCAGCGCGATCAGGTCCTTGGGCTTGTACCCGCGCCGCTTCATTTCCGGGAACAGCGCCGGCGCGACGGTGGCCATGTCCGACACCTTGGAGCCCGAGATGCCCGAGACCAGGAACAGCGAGCCGAGCAGCACATAGGACATGCCGGCGCGGACATGGCCGAGCAGTGAGGCGAGGAAATCGACGATCGCCTTGCCCATGCCGGTGGCGTCGAGCACGCAGCCGAGCAGCACGAAGATCGGAACCGAGAGCAGGATGATCGAGGACATGCCCTCGTCCATGCGGCCGATCATCACCAGGGTCGGCACGCTGGTCGAGAACAGGATGAAGCAGAGCGTGCCCATGCCGAAGCAAAACGCGATCGGCACGCCCGCGACGAGGCAGAGCGCGACGACGACGACCAGGAAGACCAGGATGTTGCCGTAGCCCAGCCCCTTGAAGACGGGCATCATCAGCCAGAACGCGCAGCCGATCGCGGCGATGAGGCCAGCGGCCAGCAGCAGGTCGGCGAGGCGCGACGAGCGGATCGCATGGCGCACCGCGAGTACAAACATCGCGACGATGCCGACGCAGATCGCCGAGACCCGCCAGCTCATCGGGATGTTCAGCGCAGCCGATGTGACGAAGCTCTCCTCATAGGCATAGTCGTAGGCCGGGTAGATCATCGCCGCCAGGAATGCCGCGACCACCAGCATGGCGAAGGTTTCGACGAAGCCGCGCAGCCGCTCCGGCATCATGCCGGTGAACAGGCTCAGCCGCAGATGCTCGTTGCGGTCGATGGCGATGGCCGAACCCAGCATGGCGAGCCAGAGGAAGGAGATCGAGGCGACCTCGTCGATCCAGATCACCGGCAGCGAGAAGACGTAGCGCGAGGTGACACCGAGCAGCAGCACGCAGATGATCAGCACGAGAAGCGCCGAGGCGATGAACTCGATCGGCCGCATGAAGCGCGAGCCGGGACGCAGGCCGATCGCAAGCGCCGGATCGTCGGGCAGGGTCAGGCTGTTGGTGGCATCGACCATTTCGGCGGCTCAGAGAGCGGCTTCAGCGACGGGTGCCGCGTCGAACGGCCCAAGGCCGCAGCCCGGCCTGCGGGCGCCCTGCAACGACATGGTCTGCTCCTCCCATTCGCGCCGATCTTGTGCTTGTTGGATCAGCTTCCGGCGCGGTCCACATCATGGATGATCATCCAGATGGGCGACGCGGAGATTACACAAGAGAACCGGCATTGCAATCAGCAATGACCGCATCTAGGCTCTCCTTACAAACAACAAGGTCCATATCATGGATCGACTGCTGAGGATCGCCGGAGTGGAACAGGTGCCAGGGCCGCGCGCGGATCTGTCCGGCTCGCAGAGCGTCGATCGCGCCCTGCGGCTTCTCGCGCTGATCGGTCGGGAGCCTGCAGGCGGATTGCCGCTGAGCGAGATCGTCGGCGAAAGCGGCCTCAACAAGCCGACCGCACGGCGGCTGCTGCTGGCGCTGATGCGGGCCGGCCTCGTCGAGCAGGAGCCGGAGACGCGGCATTACTGCCTGGGCGAGGAGGCCTTCGTGCTGGGCGTGCTGGCCGGGCGGCGGCATGGCCTGCTCGAACTCGCCATGGAAAGCCTGCGCCGGCTCTCCGACATCACGCTCGATACCAGCTTCCTGACCGTCCGGCGCGAGCGCTACGCGGTCTGCCTGCATCGCGAGGAGGGCACCTATCCGGTCCGGACGCATGCGCTGCAGGCGGGCGACCAGCATCCGCTCGGCGTCGGCGCAGGGTCGCTCGCGATGCTGGCGGCGATGCCCGATGGCGAGGTCGAGGCGATCCTGCAGGCGAGCGAGCGCTGCCTCGTGACGCGCTATCCGGGCTTTCCGCCGGAGGTCGTGCGGGCCGATCTCGCTTTGGCGCGGCATCAGGGTTTCGCGCTTAATCCGGGCCGGCTGGTCGCCAGTTCCTGGGGCGTCGGCGTCGCCTTCCGCTATCCCGACGGGCGCGTCGCCGGCGCGCTCAGCCTCGCCGCCATCGACAGCAGGATGCAGCCGGCCAGGCAGGTCGAACTTGCCGGTCACCTCGCCGTCGAGGCGCGGCGCATGGAGCGCCTGCTCGCGGAGATGTTCCATTCCAAGGCCGCAAGACCCGCGCCCTCGCCGATGGCGCGGCCGTTCGCAGCCATCGCCAGGAGCGCATGACGTGACTGAAGCTCTTGAAGCGCCACTGGGCGGCGTCGCGCCGATGACGCGGCGGGTGATGAACCTCGCCCATATCATGACGCAGAACGCCCGCCGCCATGCCGACAGGCCGGGCTTCATCTGGGGCGAGAAGGCATGGAGCTGGGCGCAGCTCGACGCGCAGGTGTCAGCGCTGGCCTTCGGCCTGAAAGCGCGCGGGCTGCGCAAGGGCGACCGGCTGCTGGTGCATTCGAAGAACTGCGACGCGATGTTCCTCTCGATGTTCGCCGCCTTCCGTCTGGGCGCGGTCTGGGTGCCGACGAATTTCCGCCTGCTGCCCGACGAGGTCGGCTATCTCGCGACCTCGTCCGGCGCGAAGGCCTTCCTCTGCCATGGCGATTTTCCCGATCATGCGGCGGCAGTCGCGTCGGCCATGCCCGAACTCGCTTTCACCTGGCGGATCGGGCCGGGGTCTTTCGGCGACGACGATGTCGAGCGGGTGGTCGCGCGGCATGACGGCGAACGCGTCGCCAATGTAGCCGTAGAACATGACGATCCGTGCTGGTTCTTCTTCACCTCCGGCACGACCGGGCGCTCCAAGGCCGCCGTGCTGACCCATGGCCAGATGGGCTTCGTGGTGACCAACCACCTCGCCGATCTCGTGCCCGGCGCGACCGAGGCCGACGCCTCGCTCGTGGTCGCGCCGCTCTCCCATGGCGCGGGCGTGCATCAGTTGGTGATCTCGGCGCGGGGCGCCCCGTCGATCCTGCTGCCGACCGAGCGCTTCGACATCGACGAGGCCTACCGGCTGATCGCACAATACCGCGTCACCAATATCTTCACCGTGCCGACCATCCTGAAGATGCTGGTCGAGCACCCGGCCGTCGACGCCCACGACCATTCCAGCCTGAAATACATCATCTATGCCGGCGCGCCGATGTATCGCGAGGACCAGAAGGCGGCGCTGGCGAAACTCGGCAAGGTCATCGTGCAGTATTTCGGGCTGGGCGAGGTGACCGGCAACATCACAGTGCTGCCGCCGCGCCTGCACATGGCCGAGGATGGGCCCGAGGCGCGCATCGGCAGTTGCGGCTATGAGCGCAGCGCGATGGAGGTCCAGATCCAGGACGATGCCGGCAACGAGGCCCCGACCGGCCAGCAGGGCGAGATCTGCGTGATCGGGCCGGCGGTCTTCGCCGGCTATTACGACAACCCCGAGGCCAATGCGAAGTCGTTCAGGAACGGCTGGTTCCGCACCGGCGATCTCGGCCATATGGACGAGCAGGGTTTCGTCTACATCACCGGCCGGGCCTCGGACATGTACATCTCCGGCGGCTCGAACATCTACCCGCGCGAGATCGAGGAGAAGATACTGACCCACCCTGCGATCGCGGAGGTCGCGGTGCTGGGCCTGCCCGATCCGGTCTGGGGCGAGATCGGAGTCGCGGTCTGCGTGGCGCGTCCGGGCGCGAAAGCCAGCGAAGGCGAGATCGCCGAATTTCTCTCGACGAAGATCGCGCGCTACAAGATGCCCAAGCGCTTCTTCTTCTGGGAGGCGCTGCCGAAATCGGGCTATGGCAAGGTGCCCAAGCGGCTCGTCAAGGATGAGCTGGAAGCGCGCGGCGAACTCGACTGGCTGCGGGGGACCGCGTCGTGAGGCGCATCGAGCAGCCCGGCCCCGAAACGGGCGAGCGCGTCGAATGGGCCGAGTGTCATGGCCGGCGTTTTGACCTTATCCTCGAACCGGGCCTCACGCTGCTGGAGGCGATGCGGCGCGGTTTCGCGGCGGCGGGCTTCACCTCCGGCGTCGTCCGCGTCGACGGTGTCGCGCTCGAGCCCTTCGCCTATGTCATGCCGGCGCTCTCGCAGACGCCCGAGCACGCGGCCTTCTACAGTGAGATCTTTCGACCGGCTGGCATCGCACGGCTGGAGACCGGTGCGATGACGTTTGGCCAGCGCGACGGGGCTGCGTTCTTTCACTGCCATGGCCTCTGGAAAGAGGCCGACGGGAAACGCAGCGGCGGCCATATCCTGCCCGACGAGACGATGATGGCGGAAGCAATCACGCTGCCGGCTGTGGGGCTCGATGGCGCCGGTTTTACTGCCTATGTAGACCCCGAGACCAACTTCAAGCTGTTTGGCCCGGCTCGCGCCGAATTGCTCGGCGCGACGCGGGAAGGCCGCTTTTTCGCCATCCGCGTGCGGCCGAACGTCGATCTGTTCGGTGCGCTGGAAGGCTTCTGCGCGGAGCGTGGCGTGGCCCATGCCACGATCCATGGCGGCGTCGGCTCGACCATCGGGGCGCGGTTCGAGGATGGCCGCGTCGTCGAGAACTTCGCCACCGAGGTCGCGATCAAGTCCGGCACGATCACGCCCGACGGCGCCGGTTCGGCAATCGACGTGGCGCTGGTCGACTATACCGGCGCGATGGCGGAAGGGCCGCTGAAGCGTGGCGACAACCCGGTGCTGATGACCTTCGAGTTGGTGCTGGAGGCGGGGTAGGGGCGCTTGGCTCCCACTCTCAGCCCTCATCATGAGGAGCCGCGAAGCGGCGTCTCGAAGGATGCTCCAGCAGGCTCTGGAAATGACTGGACGATCCTTCGAGACGCGGTCTTCGACCGCTCCTCAGGATGAGGGCTGTGGAGGACGAACGTCTGTCACCCCCGCTTCCGCGCCACTTCCGCATCCCGCAGCGTCTTGCGCATGATCTTGCCGGTCGCCGTCATCGGCAGTTCGGTGACGAATTCGATCTCGCGGGGATACTGGTAGGCGGCCAGCCGCTCCCTGACGAAGCCCTGAATCTCTCCGGCCAGCGCGTCCGACGGCGCGATGCCGGGCTTCGGCAGGATGAAGGCCTTGACCACCTCGGTCCGCACCGGGTCGGGGCTGCCCACCACCGCGACCATCAGCACCGCCGGGTGGCGGATGATGCAGTCCTCGATGTCGCCGGGCCCGATGCGGTAGGAGCCCGAGGAGATGATGTCGTCGTCGCGGCCCTGGAACCAGAAATAGCCTTGGCTATCGCGTGCGCCGGTGTCGCCAGTGACGAACCAGTCGCCGATGAACTTCGCCGCCGTCGCCTCGGGCTGGCGCCAGTATTCCAGCATCATCACGGGATCTGGCCGCGCCACAGCGATCAGGCCCTGCTCGCCCGCCGGCAGCTCCTCGCCCTCGGGCGAAATCACCGCGACCTTGTGGCCGGGGACCGCGCGGCCCATCGAGCCGGGCACGACCGGGAAGAGGCTGGCGCAATTGGACACGATCAGGTTGGCCTCGGTCTGACCATAGAACTCGTTGAGATCGAAGCCGAAGGCAGCGCGGCCCCAGGCCAGCATGTCGGCCCCCAGCGTTTCGCCGCCGGTGCCGATCGAGCGCATGGCGTATCCCAGTCGTTGCGGGTTCTCGACCTGCCGCATCAGCTTCAGCGCGGTCGGCGGCAGGAAGGCGTTGCGCACCTTGTGCCGCGCCATCAGCGAGAAGGCCGCTTCGGGGTCGAACTTCTTCGCCCGAGAGGCCAGGACGGGCGCGCCGAAATAGAGGCTTGGCAGCAGCACGTCGAGCAGGCCTCCGGCCCATGCCCAGTCGGCCGGCGTCCAGAACAGGTCGCCGGGCTGCGGGAAGAACTCCTGCGGCAGTTGCACGCCGGGCAGATGGCCGAGCAGGACGCGGTGGGCATGCAGCGCGCCCTTGGGTTTTCCTGTGGTGCCCGAGGTGTAGATGATCAGCGCCGGATCGTCGGCGCGCGTGTCGAGCGGCGTAAACGCGTCGGAGGCCTTTGCCATCTCGGCATCCAGATCGGCATGGCCGTGGCCGCCGATGACGAGAAGGCGCTTCAGGTCGGGCACGGAGGCGCGGATCGCCTCGACCTTGGGCAGGTTGTCGCCATCGGTGATCAGCACGCTCGCGCCGCTGTGCTGCAGCCGGTGCTCCAGAGCGTCCGGCCCGAACTGCGTGAACAGCGGCAGCGCGATCGCGCCCAATTTGTAGATGGCGATGTGGGCGATCGCCGTTTCGGGCCGCTGCGGCAGCAGGATGCCGACGCGGTCGCCGGGCCTGACGCCATGGGCGAAAAGCGCGTTGGCGAGGCGGTTCGAGCTATGCTTAAGTTCGTCGAAGCTCGTCGTGGCGACATAGCCATCCGCCTCGTAGATCAGCGCCGGCCGGCCCGTGCCGTTGGCATGGCGGTCGCAACAGGCGACACCGATGTTGAAGCGCTCCGGAACCTGCCAGGCGAAGCGCGCGACGGTGTCCTGATAGGTGGCGTGCCGGACCAGCATCAGGCCGATCCAGCTTCGCGGCGCTTCATCAGCAGCTTCATATGGCCGGTCTGGACCTGCTCGCCGCGCTGGTTGAAGACGTCGAGCCTGAGCGTCACCACCCCGCGATCGGGTTTTCGCGAGGGCTTCCGGTCGGCCGTGGTGACGACGGCATGGACCGTGTCGCCGATTCTGACCGGGCCGGCGAAGGACCAGTGCAGGTCGAGCAGGCCCATGGTCGTGGCGTCGATCAGGTTCTGCTGCGACATCAGGCCGATCGCCATCGCAAGCGTCAGCGGGCCATGGGCGATGCGCTCCTCGAAGGGCGTATCGGCGCAGTATTCGGCATCGACATGGAGCGGGTTGAAATCGCCCGACAGCCCGGAAAACAACGTGATGTCGCCTTCGCCGACGGTACGGCCGCGCGTGACGACGCGCAGATCGTCGGTGAACTCCTCGAAGTACAACCCCATCAGTGGCATCCGTCCCAGTGCTTTTGTCGTTGCCGCATTAGGCGCGCGGCCGGTCGCGGCTGGCAAGCGGCTCGGAGAGGGCATTTGGTCAAGGCGGTCTTGCGGCAATCACGCGGACTCGCCCGCGCCCACATTCGCGTCGGCCGATCCGGAATAAAGGAACAACGGCGCGGCGCTGACGTTTGGTCGCCGCCCTTGCCGATCCGTCCAGGACGATTCCCTTGTCCTTGCCAGCCCTCAACTCGCTCAATTTCTTCATGGCCGATGTCCGCGACGGGCTCGCCCCTTTTCTTGGGGTCTTCCTGCAGGAGAAGGGCTGGGGGCCGCAGGATATCGGTCTGATCATGACGGCTGGCGGCCTCGCCGGCATGCTCGCCACCACGCCGCTGGGCGCCTTCGTGGATGCAACAAGGGCCAAGCGCGCTGTGATGCGGAAACGGCACGAGCTGGTCGCTGCTGTTCAAATCCGCGCCGCTCGTCGTGCTGGCGCTGGTGCTGATGCTGTTTCATCTTGGCAACGCTGCGATGCTTCCCTTGCTCGGCCAGGCCATGGTGGCGCGCGGCGATGGCGATCCGAGCGCCTCGACCGCTATGACCGTGGTCGTCGCACAGCTCACCATGATCCCGATGGCGCTGCTCGCGGCCAAGCTGGCGCAATCGCGCGGCTACTGGATCGTTTTCGTGCTGGCGCTGGCGGCGCTGCCGCTGCGCGGCCTGATCGCGGCGTCATTCGGCGGGTTCTGGATCCTGATCCCGGTGCAGGTGCTCGACGGCGTCGGCGCTGGTCTGCTCGGCGTCGCGGTGCCGGGGCTGGTGGCGCGCATCCTGCGCGGCTCGGGCCACTTTAATGTCGGCCTCGGAGCGGTGATGACTTTGCAGGGCGTCGGCGCGTCGCTGAGCCCGACTCTCGGCGGCACGGTGGCGCAGGCCTATGGCTATTCGGCCGCCTTCATGGCGTTGGGCGGCGTCGCGCTGGTGGCGCTCGGGCTCTGGCTGGTGGCGACGCTGGCGTTTGACGGGTCATGGGCGGGGCGAGGCGGTGCGACAAGCGCTGTAGCGCCTGAACCAAGGACCGCATGAGTCGCTGGCAGGCGTTCCCCAAAAGCGTTATACAAACCGTACAACATCGACGAGGAGGTCGTGATGAACGAAAACGTCAAGCCGCCCGAGGCCGAAAGCGATGTCGTCCAGCTTCGCAAGATCGGGAACTCGATCGGCATCATCCTGTCGAAGGAGATGCTGGCTCGTCTCGGGTTGGCAGAGGGCGACAGGTTCACCGTTGTGAGGCAACCTGACCGAGAGGTGAAGCTCGTGCCCCATGGGGACGTGCATGCCCGCGGGATGGCGTTCGCGCGGCGGGCATTCAAGGACTACGCCGACACCTTTCGCGAGCTCGCGAAATGACCGAGCCGGTATGGCTCGGCGTGGAGCTTGCGATCGACATCCACGCCGAGCAACTGGCCTTGTTCGGCGGTCCAGCCGGCATCCGTGACCGGGGGATGCTGGAATCGGCGCTCGGCCGTCCGCAGAATAAGTTTGCCTATGGCGAGCATGATCTCGCGGCGCTGGCGGCTGCCTATGCGTTCGGCATTGCGCGAAATCATCCCTTCATCGACGGCAACAAGCGCGCTGCGCTTGCCGCCATGATCGTGTTTCTCAACCTGAACGATATCGATCTGCTCGTGCCCCAAGCGGATATGACGGCCGCTATTTTGGCCGTCGCGGCCGGCGAGGCGGAGGAAGAAATACTGGCTCAATGGCTTCGCGACCACATCGCTCGCCCGAAGCGTAGTCGATGACCACCCCGATCTGGATCGAGGCCGCGATCAACGGGCCATGGGGCGCAGACCGCCAGCCCGGCATCCCGATCACGATTCCCGACATCGTCGCCGACGGAATCGCCGCCATCGAAGCAGGGGCCGCGATCGTGCATCTGCATGTCTACGACGTCGAGACCGGCCGCCAGCGCGACGACTGGGAGCTTTACGCGCAGGCGATCGAGGACATCCGGGCAAAAGTCGACGCCATCGTCTATCCGACCATCCCGATCCTCGGCTCTGCCTATGCCGGCGATCTGATTGGCTCAGGCCGCTACACCCATCTGGAGGAGCTAGCCAAACGCGGGCTGGTCGAATGGGGCGTGCTCGATCCCGGTTCCTGCAACTGGACGAGCTTCGCCGGCACCCCGGAAGGAGAGGGCGGCTTCATCTACCAGAACCCCGACGAGCACATCCGCGAGGGCATGGCGGTGGCGCAGAGGCACAAGGTCCATCCGAGCTTCGCCATCTACGAGCCGGGCTTCACGCGTCTCGGCGCCGCGCTGGCGAAAGCCTATCCCGGCATGCCGACGCCGATCTACCGGCTGATGTTCTCCGACCATTTCGCCTGGGGCTTTCCGCCGCGCGAATACGCGCTCGATGCGCATCTTTCGCTGCTGGCGGAAGACGCGCCGGGCGCGCCGGTCATGATCGCGGGGCTCGGCGTCGATCTCGGCAGGCTGATCGGGCCGGCGGTCGCGCGCGGCGTCCATGTCCGGGCCGGGCTGGAGGATGCGCCCTTCGGCTGCGGGGTCTCGAATGCGGCGCTGGTGGCGGCGACCGTTGCGCTGGTCGAGTCTGCGGGAGGCAGGCCTGCAAGTGTAGCCGAAGTGAGAGCCGATCTCGTGGCGCGCGGCTGAGCCATTCGCCGCACTGGCGTTCCGTCCGCGCCGGCCTACATCTGAAAGGCCCGCCAGTCCGTCAGTCCGCAAGTCCGTGAGCCCCATGTCCGAACGCGACACCGAAGCCAACCGCTTTTCCGCCCGCGCCGCGCGCTACGCCCGCGTCGGGGCCAGTGTCGGCGGGGTGGCGGCGCGGATGGCCGGTGCGCGGCTGTTCAATGTCGACAACCGCAACCTCTCCAATGCCGAGGCGCTGGCCAAGGCGCTGGGCGGGCTCAAAGGTCCGATCATGAAGGTGGCGCAGCTCGTCGCCACCATTCCCGACGTGGTGCCGCCGGAATACGCCGCTGAACTGCAGAAGCTGCAGTCGCAGGCCCCGCCAATGGGGGCGGCCTTCGTTAAGCGCCGGATGATGGCGGAGCTTGGCGCGAACTGGCGCGAGCGCTTTGGCGAGTTCGACCTGAAGCCGTCGGCGGCGGCATCGCTCGGACAGGTACATCGGGCGACGACGCTGGACGGCGTCGGCCTCGCCTGCAAGCTGCAATATCCGGACATGGAATCGGCGGTCGAGGCCGACATCTCGCAGCTCGACATCCTGTTCGCGCTGCACCGGCGCATGGACCCGGTGATCGACACCAGCGAGATCGCCAAGGAGATCGGCGCAAGGGTGCGGGAGGAGCTCGACTATGTCCGCGAGGGCAAGCACATCGCGCTCTACCAGGGCATTCTCAAGGATACGCCGGAGGTGCGCGTGCCGGCGCTGGAGGCGTCGCTGTCCACGAAGCGACTGCTGACGATGCACTGGCTGGAGGGTGACCGCATCCTCGACCACAAGCAGGACAGCCAAGAGGCGCGCGACCGGATCTCGACAGCGATGTTCAAGGCCTGGTGGCGGCCATTCAGCCATCACGGCGTCATCCATGGCGACCCGCATCTGGGCAATTACACGGTGTTCTCGGAGGACGGTGCGCCGCAGGGCATCAACCTGCTCGACTATGGCTGCATCCGGATATTCCCGCCGAGCTTCGTCGGCGGCGTGGTCGATCTCTATCGCGGCATCCTTGAGGGCGACGATGCTCGCGTTGTCCACGCCTACGAGACCTGGGGCTTCAAGGGGCTGACCAAGGATCTCGTCGATACGCTGAACATCTGGGCGAAATTCATCTACGGGCCGCTGCTGGAAGACCGCGTGCGCCGCATCGCCGAGGATGTCAGCCCGGCGGAATACGGCCGCAGGCAGGCCTTCCAGGTGCATCAGGCGCTCAAGACAAAGGGGCCGGTCACGGTGCCGCGCGAATTCGTCTTCATGGACCGCGCCGCGATCGGACTCGGCGGCGTGTTCCTGCATCTCGATGCGGAGCTGAATTTCCACCAGTTGTTCGAGCGCGAGATCGAGAATTTCGAGACGGCTGCCGTGGATCGGCGTCAGAGCGAGGCTCTGGAGAAAAATGGGCTGTATCGGCCGAAATAATGAAAAATTCTACTATCTAAATCGATTTACATGATGAGTTCTGTGACATAGCGTCCGGCACACTTCGCCTTGCGGCAATGCGTCGTCGGGCCGCCTTGCGGCGCTCCGTTGCCGACCCGGCGATGGTGCGCTACAGGGCTTGGAAACCAACCGCATCCGGGACACCCTTTCATGGCCGACCACGGACACCACGCCGGCGACATTCCGCAGATGGACTATGTCGAGCATGAGCGCACCTATCAGGGCTTCGTCCACTTCGCCGAGGTCGGCACCGTTGCCTGCCTCGCCATCGTGGCCGCGCTCGCTGTCGGCGGCGCCAAGGGAGCCTGGGGTTTCGCCATCTTCGGCACGCTCCTGACGCTGGTCGGCACCGGTGTCGGCATCGCCTCGAAGTCGCTCGGCTGGAAGGCGCCGATGGTGCCCTTCGTCCTGCTGATGCTCGCGCTCGTCCTGCTGCCCGCGGCGCACTAAGCCCTAAACGTCACGTCCGAGAGGTTCCGCCCGCCATGCGCATCGCCGTGCCAGCCGAAACGCAAGGAGCGGAGACCCGGGTCGCCGCGACGCCTGAAACCGTCCGCAAGTTCATCGGCTTAGGGGCCGAGATCGTGGTCGAGACCGGCGCTGGGACGGCATCTGGCATCAGCGACGCCGACTACGAGGCGGCCGGCGCGACCATCGCCAAATCCGCCAAGGACGCTCTCACCGGCGCGGCCATCATCCTGAAGGTGCGCCGTCCCGCGCAGAGCGAGATCGCGGCCCTGCCGGCCGGCGCGCTCGTCTTCGGCATCATGGACCCCTACGGCAACGAGGCGGCGGTGGCTGCGCTGGCTGAGGCGAATGTCGCCGCCTTCGCGATGGAGTTCATGCCGCGCATCACCCGCGCGCAGGTCATGGACGTGCTCTCCTCGCAGGCGAACCTCGCCGGCTACCGCGCCGTCATCGACGGCGCAGCCGAATATGGCCGGGCGCTGCCGATGATGATGACGGCGGCTGGCACCGTGCCGGCCGCGCGCCTCTTCATCATGGGCGTCGGCGTCGCCGGCCTGCAGGCGATCGCGACCGCCCGCCGCATGGGCGCGATCGTGACCGCGACGGATGTGCGTCCCGCCACCAAGGTACAGGTCGAGTCGCTCGGCGCGAAGTTCCTCGCCGTCGAGGACGAGGAGTTCAAGCAGGCCCAGACGGCCGGCGGCTACGCCAAGGAAATGTCGAAAGAGTACCAGGCCAAGCAGGCCGAGCTGACCGCGAGCCACATCGCCAAGCAGGACATCGTCATCACCACGGCGCTGATCCCCGGCCGGCCCGCTCCGAAGCTGATCTCGGCCGCAATGGTCGAGAGCATGAAGGCGGGTTCGGTGATCGTCGATCTCGCGGTTGAGCGCGGCGGCAATTGCGAACTGGCCAAACCCGGCGAGGTCTTCGTGACCGCCAACGGCGTCAAGATCGTCGGCCATCTCAACGTGCCGGGCCGCCTGCCCGCGACCTCGTCGCAGCTCTACGCCAAGAACCTCTACGCCTTCGTCGAGACGCTGATCGACAAATCGGCCAAGGCGCTGGCGGTGAACTGGGACGACGAGCTGGTCAAGGCCACCGCCCTGACGAAGGACGGCGCCGTGATCCATCCGAATTTTGCAGCCAAGGCCGCGCCTGCGCCCGTCGAGCCTGCGCCTGTCGTCGAGGGGAGCGTCACCAATGGCTAATCCGACACCCGAACAGGCGCTCGAGCAGGCCCGCAATGCGGCGACGCTGGCGCGGCAGGCTGCCGATCTCGCCGAGAAATACGCCGAGCAGGCGGCGCTTGCGGCCAGCGTCGCCACCGGCGGCGTCGATCCGACCGTGTTCCGGCTTGCGATCTTCGTACTGGCCTGTTTCGTCGGCTACTACGTCGTCTGGTCGGTGACGCCGGCGCTGCATACCCCGCTGATGTCGGTCACCAACGCGATCTCCTCGGTCATCGTGGTCGGTGCGCTGCTGGCGGTGGGCGTCTCGACGGCCGATCAGCTCGGCGACGGGCCGCTCTGGGCCAAGGTCTTCGGCTTCATCGCGCTGATCCTCGCCTCGGTGAATATTTTTGGCGGCTTCCTCGTCACCGAGCGGATGCTGTCGATGTACAAGAAGAAGGGCTGACCGCGTCATGGCCGCGAACCTCTCAGCGCTTCTCTACGTCGTCTCCGGCGTCCTGTTCATCATGGCCCTGCGCGGCCTGTCGCATCCGACGACCTCGCGCCAGGGCAATCTCTACGGCATGGTCGGCATGGCCATCGCCGCCCTGACGACGGTGGTCTTCTTTCCGCCGGCGGGCTTCTCGGGCTGGTTCCTGACGCTTCTGGGCATCGCCATCGGCGGCGGCATCGGCGCGGTCATGGCCAAGCGCGTGCAGATGACGCAGATGCCGCAGCTGGTGGCGTTCTTCCATTCGCTGGTGGGTCTGGCCGCCGTGCTGGTCGCGGCGGCCGCGCTCTATGCGCCCGAGGCTTTCGGTATCGGCAAGATCGGCCGGATCAGCGGAGCCAGCCTGTTCGAGATGGGCCTGGGCGTCGCCATCGGCGCGATCACCTTCACCGGCTCGATCATCGCCTTCCTCAAGCTCGACGGCCGGATGAGCGGCAAGCCGATCATGCTGCCGCAGCGCCACGGCATCAATATCGGGCTGGGCATCGCGCTCTTCGTGCTGCTGCTGATCTTCCTCAAGACCGAGAGCCATGTCGTCTTCTGGCTGATCGTGCTGGTCTCGTTTGCGCTCGGCGTTCTGCTGATCGTCCCGATCGGCGGCGCCGACATGCCCGTCGTCGTCTCGATGCTGAACTCCTATTCGGGCTGGGCCGCGGCCGGCATCGGCTTCACGCTCGGCAACATGGCGCTGATCATCACCGGCGCTCTTGTTGGCTCGTCGGGCGCGATTCTGTCGTACATCATGTGCAAGGCGATGAACCGGAGCTTCATCTCCGTCATCCTCGGCGGCTTCGGCGGCGATGATGCGGCGGCGGGCGCAGCCGGCGCGGTCGAGGCGCGCCCTGTCAAGCAGGGGTCTGCCGACGATGCCGCCTACATCATGAAGAACGCCGCCAAGGTGCTGATCGTGCCGGGCTACGGCATGGCGGTGGCCCAGGCCCAGCACGCTCTGCGCGAGATGTGCGACCTGCTCAAGAAGGAGGGCGTCGAGGTGAAGTACGCCATCCATCCCGTTGCGGGCCGCATGCCCGGCCACATGAACGTGCTTCTGGCCGAGGCCAACGTGCCTTACGACGAGGTCTTCGAGCTCGAGGACATCAACTCGGAGTTCGGCCAGGCTGACGTCGCCTTCGTCATCGGCGCCAACGACGTCACCAACCCGGCAGCCAAGACCGACAAGGCCTCGCCGATCTACGGCATGCCGATTCTGGACGTCGAGAAGGCCAAGACCGTGCTCTTCATCAAGCGCGGCATGGCGGCAGGCTATGCCGGCGTCGAGAACGAGCTGTTCTTCCGCCCCAACACGATGATGCTGTTTGGCGACGCCAAGAAGGTCACCGACGACATCGTCAAGGCGATGGCGCACTGAGGATCGGCGCGGCGGGCATCGCTGCCGCGAAATCCGGTGATGATCGCTGGTACGCGATGCCGTGGCGGTCAGAATTCAACGCTCGTTGCCCGATGGCGACAGCCGCTTTGGGTCGGAAGCGGAAACTAGGAGGGCCTATTTGCGCGGCATGAGTTCGCGGACAAAGGCTCCTGCAGCTCTAATTTTCTCATCCCATTCGGACAGTGGCACTCCCATAAGGTTAGCAGTGATAACGGTGCGGTTTTCGTTTAGAAATACGAGGCGACAATAGGTGAGTTCGGGACCCGTAGGGTTCTGAACGCAGTGCGCGGCTAGTTCCGGCCCCTCGCGTTCACCTCGATAGACGTATACCGGCCCTTTAGTTCGCATCACCTCATATCCAGCCTCCCGAGTGACCGGCCAGTTGCCTGTCAAATGGTCCCGCCTCGGGGAAGCACGCCCACCCACAATTAGAAAGGTGACGTTGGAGAGTTGTGGGTGCATCGCCCGTTTCTCATTGATGTCATAGAACGCGATACTCTCTACTTCGGTTGGAGCTTCAGACGCGGATTGACAGTAGGCCCACAGCCCATCGCGATCCCGAACGGTGGAACTGGGCAGTCTCTCTATGTTCCGACCCTCGAGAAAGAAGAGCGGCCGATGCTCTACAGGGACATGATACTCTTGGCCGTTGGCGCGGACCCTGACGACTGCCGTCGTCTCACACGCCTTCGGCGACTCACAAGCGCCAAGCAGCGCAACGAACGAAAGGATCGAAAGGCAGGTTGGTGCGTGGGTCATGGGGCCCGTCTCGCTCTATGATCGCTCGATCATGCGCGCGATCATCGAAATGTCGGTTAAGGGTCGATTGTGTTGAAAAAGTCCGGCCGGCCCGAAACTGAAGCCGCGCCGGCGCTTGACGGAGAATAACGTTCTTCGTGCTCGGGCAACTGACCTCGACGGCTGGGTGTATGGCCGCCAGATAGAGATTAAATTTCCAAGCTCGGGTTAGGCGAGTTCGGCCCAAGTAATACAGCAGACTTTTTCAACACAATCGGTCGGGAGCGGCCATTTTGAACGGGTAGCTGGCGCTACGCTTTCAACGCTCGTTCGAAGACGTCGCCGGCAGGATCCGGCAGCCGAAGCGCCAGCCTTCCGACCAGCGGACCTCGGCCCGCACCGCGCCGCGATCGGGCAGGTCGAGCGCGACGATGGACCCGATGAGCACCGGCTCCTCGGCTTCGGCCATGAAGCCCATATCCGAGATGTTGCCGAGCCTGGCGAAGAGCTCGCGCCCGCCATGGTCGATGAGGGTGATGTCGGCGGCGCAGACCCAGCGAGCGGGACGGTTGACGCGTTTGCGCTCGGTTGCGGGCATCATTGTCTGAAACTCCGTGACGATCAGCGTCACGATGGATGAGGCAGGTTGCATTTATCCTTCGAGAATCGCGACAATCATCGCTGTCCGGCGTTGCGCCGGTCCTTTCGGTGGAGACATTCGTTGAGCGCGATCATTCGCACGATGCTGGAAAGCGACAGGGAGGCCGTGCTGGGCCTGCTGCTCGAACTGACGGCGCATGAGGCGACGCTGAGCGAGGACCGCGCCACGGGGCCTGATGCGGCTATCGCTTGTTTCGCCGACGATACCCGCAAGGCCGGCGAAAGCGGAGGAGGGCAGTTCGTCGCCGAGATCGACGGCCAGGTGATCGGCTATCTCGCGCTGCAACTTGGCCGGACGGGCCCCTATGTGAAGGAGGACCGGCGCGATCATGTCCATATCGAGAACATCGTCGTCGCGGCGACGCATCGGCGCGCCGGGATCGGCCAGGCCCTGCTCGCGGAGGCCGAACGCTTCGCCCGCGTGGTAGGCCGCAAGGTGATCCGGCTCGGCGTGCTGCCGGGCAATGAATCAGCTCTCGCAGCCTATCGCCGCGCCGGCTTCGGCGAGCACTCGATCGACATGGTCAGGCTGCTCGATTGAGCGTCGCGTCGCCACCATGCTGATGCGCGAGGCTCAGCCATGATCTGGATCGGCCGCATCCTCTTCGCCGCAGTCGCGGTCTATGCAGCACTGCTCGGCCTGCTCTTCGTCAAGCAGCGCGACCTGATGTATCCGCGCAATCCGGCCCGCGCCGAGACGGCCGGCGTCGATCTGCCGACGCTGGAAGAGGCCACGCTGACGGCGTCCGACGGCGAGCGGCTCGTCGCCTGGGTCGTGCCGCCGCGCGCCGGCAAGCCGGTGCTGCTGTTCTTCCACGGCAATGCCGGCAATTTCGCCCGGCCGATCCGGCAGGCGCGGTTTCGAGCCCTGATCGAGGACGGCACGGGCCTGTTCGCGGTGAATTATCGTGGCTATGGCGGCTCGTCAGGCACGCCGAGCGAGGCCGGCCTGCATCTCGATGCCCGGGCTGCCTATGGCGCGGCGGCGGCGCGCTTCGGCGCCGCCAATCTGATCGGGTATGGCGAATCGCTCGGCACCGGCGTGGTGCTGAAGCTCGCGGCGGAGGTTTCGCTCGCAGCCATCATCCTGGAAGCGCCCTACCTCTCGACGGCGGCCGTCGCGCAGGGCGTCTATCCGTTCGTGCCGATCTCGCTGCTGATGCTGGACCAGTTCCGGTCGAACGATGTCATCGGCCGGGTGCGCGCGCCGCTGCTCGTGCTGCATGGCGAGCGCGACGGCATCATCCCCTTCGCGCAAGGAGAGGCGCTTTACGGGCTGGCGAACGAGCCCAAGCGCCTTGTCCGATTCCCGGAGGGCGGGCACGAGGATCTGCCGGCGAGGGGGTCTGTACCGGAGATCAGGCGCTTTCTGGAGGATGTGGCGGCCGGCCGGATGAGCGGCGCGGAAACCCGCACAGTCCGCTGAGCGTTCGGGCGCTCAACTGCGGAACAGGCCGAATCCCCCACCGCCGCCGCCCATGCGGGCCTGACCGGCCCGGGCCGTGGCGTTGTTGCCGTCGAGGCTGATGGCGCGCGAGTAGTTCTCGGTCGCCTCGTTCTTCTTGCCGAGCTTCTCGTTGGCGAAGCCGCGTCCGGCCCAGGCCTCAGCGTTGCGATTGTCGACGTTCAGCGCCGCAGTGAAATCCTCCAGCGCGGAATCATATTTGCCGAGCGCGTTCAGGCTCTGGCCGCGCGCGATGTAGGGCGGGGCGTTGTAGGGGTTGCGGTCGATCACCGAGTCGAAATCGGTGACGGCATACTGGTGCTGGCCTTCCTTCTGGTAGACGAGGCCGCGCGCATGAAAAGCCTCGGCCGATTCCGGGTTGAGGCGGATCGCGGTGTTGAGATCGGCCAGCGCCTGCTGGCTGTTGTTCTGGGCGCGCAGCAGGTTGGCGCGACCGATATAGGCCGGGGCGTAGTTAGGGCTCGCCGTCGTGGCGCGGTTGAAATCGGCGAGCGCAGCGTCATTGCGGCCGCTCTGGCGCAAGGCCAGCGCGCGGTTGGTATAGGCCGAGGCCAGATTGGGGTCGAGCTGCACCGCCTTGGTGAAGTCGCCGATCGCATCCGAGAAGCGGCCGACGCGGGCATAGGCCGCGCCGCGCGTGTTGTAGGCGTTCGGGTCGTTGGGATTGCGGCTGATCACGTCCGACAGCGAGCCGATATTGACGCTGGCGTTCTCGGCGGAGCTCGTGTCGATCTCGGCGACAGCCGGGCCCGATCCCAGATTGGAGACCGTGTCGCAACCCGCCAGCGCGACGGCGAGGCCTGCTACGGCCAGCCAGTTCCTGCTTGCGTTCATGCCATGCCTCATCGGTTTCGTGCCTCGCCTGCCGCGCTCAGGGCCGCTGCCTCCGCGCCGTCGTTGCGCCCCGACCGGCGGCGCCTGTGGTCCAGAGCGCCATCATCCTGCCAAGACTTGGTTAACAGCGCCGCAAAAAGCAACCGGGCTCGCGCATTTCAGCCCTGCTTGGCAGCCCTGCCCGTAATCCTCAGTCCTCAAAATGCGAATGCGCCCGGAGAGGTCTCCAGGCGCAAAACAGATCCATCTTCGCGGCTCGATGCCGCCGTGGAGGCGCAATCAGGGGCGCTTGGGCTTCACCGGGGCCGGCAGCAGGCCCTCGCGCTGAAGCTTCTTGCGCATCAGCTTGCGGGCTCGGCGGACGGCCTCGGCTCGCTCACGAGCCTTCTTCTCGGAGGGCTTCTCGAAATGACCGCGGAGTTTCATCTCGCGGAAGATGCCCTCGCGCTGCATCTTTTTCTTGAGGGCGCGAAGAGCCTGATCGACGTTGTTGTCGCGAACGAGAACCTGCACGGGAAGTGTCCGTCTTTAGCGGGTTGGTCTAAAAGGTTGGGCCGAAGGCGACGATGAACGCTTTCGGAAGGGTTGTGCGGATAACAGAAATCCAAAGGGCTGTCCATGTCCGGGATGCCTGAAAAACAAGGGGGAACGGCCGTTTTGGATGATAACATCGACCTGGAGACGCAGCGGCGCATCATTCTGGCGGCCAACGATCTCGCCGGCCCGTCCTGGTTGCGCGTCGAGAAGGCCTATGCGCAGGGCATGACGCTGGCGCAGGCCAAGCAGAGCGTGCTCGATGCGGACGTCACCCGGCTGGAATCGGACACCGACGAGGTCGTGCTGGAACGGCTGGTCCAGCTGGTGATGCAGACGCCGGCCTCGGCGCTGAGCCCATACGCCAGACGGCGTCATCGAAAGGTGGTGCTGGAGCGGCTGCTCGAACCCTATCGGCAGGCCGGGGGGCCTGAGCCGGGTGGCTGGGCGATGTGGCTCTACGGTCGCTTCGGTATCGTTCCGGCCGGCGTGAAGGCCTTCTGGGCGGCGCGGGGCGAGCGGCTGGGCCGCGTTCTGTAAGGCAAGCCCGTCAGCCTGCCTCGGGCGCGATCCGTGTCACATGGCCCATCTTGCGGCCGGGTCTGGCGTCGCGCTTGCCGTAGAGATGCAGATGCGCGCCGGGCTCGGCCAGGAGGTCGCGCCAGCGCAGCGCCGCGTCGCCGATCAGGTTCTCCATCTCGATCCGGCCGCGCCGCGCGGCCGCGCCGAGCGGAAAGCCGCAGACGGCCCTGACATGCTGGTGGAACTGCGAGGTCTGTGCACCTTCTGAAGTCCAGTGCCCCGAATTATGCACGCGCGGGGCGATCTCGTTGACGATGACGCTCTCGCCGGCGCCCTCGCCGACGATGAACATCTCGACCGCGAACACGCCGACATAGCCGAGCGCCGCGCCGATCTTTCGCGCGGCCTCGCTGGCGGCCTCGACTGCGGATGCGGAGACCTGCGCCGGCACGCGGGTGAAGGCGAGGATGTGGTCGCGATGCTCGTTCTCGCAGAGGTCGAAGGCGGCGAACGCGCCGTCGATGCCTCGCGCCGCCACGACCGACACCTCGCGCCTGAACGGCACGAAGCCTTCGAGGATCGCGGGGAAATGGCCGATCGCCTCGTAAGCCTCGGCGAGGTCCGTGTCCGCCGTGATCTTGACTTGGCCCTTGCCGTCATAGCCGAAGCGGCGGGTCTTCAGGATGCTAGGGCGTCCGAGTGCTTCGACTGCGGCCTCAAGATCGGCGAGCGAATCGACGGCGCGGAAAGGCGCGACCGCGAGATCGAGACCCGCGACGAATGTCTTCTCGCTGAGCCGGTCCTGCGTCAAACCGAGCGCGCGCGCGCCGGGATGCAGCGGGGTCCGGGCTGCCAGAAAGGCCGCGGTCGCGGCCGGCACGTTCTCGAATTCGTAGGTCACGACGTCGACCGCATCGGCGAAGCGGGCGAGCGCCGCCTCGTCCTCGTAATCGCCGATCGTGTGGCGCGCGGCGACGTCGAAGGCCGGGCTGTCGGGCTCCGGTGCAAAGATGTGGGCGCGCACGCCGAGATCGGCGGCCGCCAGCGCCATCATCCGGGCGAGCTGACCGCCACCCAGGATGCCGAGCACGGCGCCGGGCGCGAGCCCCGTCGGATCGGGCGTGCTCATGCCTCATTCCGGTTCGGGCGCTCGGCGATCGCGGCGCTCTGCTTCGCGCGGTAGGCGTCGAGCCTTGCAGCGAGCGCTTCGTCAGAGAGCGCGAGCACGGCGGCGGCGAGCAGCGCGGCGTTGATCGCGCCGGCGCGGCCGATGGCGAGCGTGCCGACGGGAATGCCGGCCGGCATCTGCACGATCGAGAGCAGGCTGTCCTGGCCCGACAGCGCCTTGGATTCGACGGGCACGCCAAACACCGGCAGCGGCGTCAGCGCGGCGACCATGCCCGGCAGATGCGCCGCGCCGCCAGCCCCCGCGATCACGACCTTGAAGCCTTCGGCTTTCGCGCCCTTGGCGAAGCTCACCATGCGGTCGGGCGTGCGGTGGGCCGAGACGATGCGCGCGTCATGGGCGACGCCCAGCGCATCGAGCGTTTCGGCGGCATGGCGCATCGTCGCCCAGTCGGACTGGCTGCCCATGATGATGGCGACGGCAGGAGAAGGTTTAGCCATGAAACGGAACGCTTCCGCAGCTTGGGTGAAGAAGCGCGCGATCTAGACCGGGCAACGCTGCGGAAGCAAGCGGTGTTTCGGACCGTGTCGGCGTTCCAGAGCATCGCCCTCTCTCAGGCTGCCTTCACCGCGCGCTCGACGACATCGGGCGCATGGTCGATGGCTTTGAGCAACGCCCTTGCCGTGCGGTCCATGCGGCGTCGGCCCTGCTCCCAATCCCTGAGAGTCGCCGGGCTCAGCGCGAATCTTTGCGCGAACGCCTCCTGGGACAGTCCCAGGCGTTTGCGGATAGCTGCGACATCGACGGTCTCGACCTTGACGACACGAGCAGGCTTGGCATTGCCTCGTGCAATGGCGAGCGCTTCGGTTGCGCTGTCGATCAGGTCCTGGCCAAATTTCGTCATGTCATCGGCCTTTCGTCATGCTGGCCCGGTAGGCTTCCGCGATCTTGGGCAAAAGTTTTGCGAGTTCGTTTCGTTCCGCTTTGGCCAGATTGGCCTTTTCGCCCTTATCAATCAGTGCGAGCAGGAAGATCGGTACGTCATCGCCGCCGAAATAGTGAATCGTGCGATAGCCACCGCTCTTGCCGCCGCCTCGCCCGCCATGCCGAAGTTTGCGAGCGCCGCCCGTTCCGACCATGCGATCTCCGCTTTCGGGCGCATTTGCGATCGTTACTGCGATGTCCTGAATCTCGTCATCATCAAGTCCAGCCGCCTTGGCCTGTCGTTCGAAGACGGGTGTCAGCAGGACGGTATGCATGGCGACCAATACGGCATTGCCGTAGTTTCATCAAGGCGAGGTTCGCTCGATCGCCGGTCACGCAAGGCTGAAAGCCTCCCTCACGCAATGATGTCCGGCGTCAGCGCGTCCTCGATCTGGGCGATGCGGTCCTTCAGGTAGAGCTTGCGCTTCTTCAGCCGCTGGACCTGGATCTGGTTGATCGCGCCGACGCGTTCGAGCGCGTCGATGGCCGAATCGAGATCCCGGTGCTCCTCGCGCAGCCTTGCCAGTTCGTTGGTGAAGGTCTCGACCTCCTCCGGGCTGAGCTCGAATCCCATGAAGCCATCTCATCATCGCCGCGATTGGTCCAGACTATGCGAAGCCGCCGCATGCGCCGCAAGAGCGCCGAGCCTGCGGCGGGGCATCGAGGGCTCATATTCGCGCCTTCGGAGAAAGGGGTCGGTGAGGATCACGGAAAGTCATGGTGCGGCGCGAGACAGCCCCGCAGACGTGAAGCCGGCTCTATGTCAGACTGCCCTTCGTCAACCGCTCATCAGGAGGATCCAGATGTCGCTGCAGACCCATCTCGTCGAACTCGAACGCAAGCATCGCCAGCTCGAGGAGGCGATAGCGCAGGCCGTGGCCAGTCCGTCTTCGGACGATCTCAGCGTAACCGAGTTGAAGCGAAAGAAGCTGCTGCTGAAGGAGGAGATCGAGCGGGTGCGGCAGACCATGCCGGAGCGGACCCTGCATTGAGGGCGTCGCCCGAGACGATTCGGCCCAGGCGTCGCGTAAATCTTCTGGATTTTGCCGGCCCCATCAGGGCCGGCTTTTTTTGGCCGGCCTTGCTTCAGGCGTCGGGCAGCGTTCCCGCCGCGACCGTATGATCGACGCAGGCCCCGATATGCACGGCCAGCACCTGGGCTGCGCGCGTCTTGTCGCGGCGCAGCGCGCAGTCGAGCAGGATCTCGTGCTCTTGGGCGGCGATTTCGCCCCGGAAGATGACGGCGACCATCTGGTAACGCAGGTATTTGTCGTAGATCGCGGCGTGGCTTTCCATCAGCACCTGCGAGCCGCAGGCCGAGACCAGCGCGTGGTGGAACTCCCAGTCATAGCGCTTCCAGAGTTCCGGATCGGCGCGGTCGCGCGCCAGCATGCGCTTTTCCATCTGAGCGAGCTTGTGGTGCGCGGCGACGACGCGGCCCTCCCACTCCATGTCGCCGGCATCGAAGGATTGCGCCAGCGCATGGCCCTCCAGCAGAAGCCGCATCGCCGCGATCTCCCGCAGATTGGTTGCCGAGACGGGGCTGACCATGAAGCCCTTCTGGCCTTCCGCCTCGACCAGTCCCTCCGACGACAGCCGGTTCAGCAGTTCGCGCAGCGTGCTGACGCTGGCGCCGTAGGTCTCACGCAGAACCTCCAGTCGCAGTTTCTGCGCGGGCGCAAGCCGGCCGAAGATGATGTCCGAGCGGATGCGCCGATACGCCATTTCGCCGATCGAGGCGGCTGGCGGAGTGATCGTGAGCATTGCGACAAGGCCTTTCCGGCGCGAGGCGGGAGCGCTCCCTCCCGTACGATGACAACAATAGCCGAAGCAGGTCGAGGATCAATATGACTGAGATAATCAAAAATATCATATGATACGAAATTTGCCTGTTGCCACGGGTTTCGCCTTGGCGATACTGCTGCCATCAGGCGGGGCCATAATCCGCTCTCAGGGAGGATCGTCATGACACATCGGATCGACAGGCGTGCGCTCATCGTCGGCGGCGCGGCGGCAGTGGCCGTCAGCAGCTATGCCGGGCAGGCGCAGGCGCAGGCCAAGCCCAATCTGCGCTTCTCGGCGGTGTTCTCGGAGCAGGACATCCGCGCGGAGATGATGAAGCGCTTCGGCGAAGCCATCAAAGAGGATTTCACGCTGCAGCCCTATTACGGAGGCAATCTGTTCAAGCAGGGCACCGAACTGGTGGCGATGCAGCGCAACAACCTCGAAATGGGCAACATCGCCCCGCAGGACGTCTCGAACCAGATTCCCGCCTGGTCGATCCTGACATCGGGCTATCTGCTGCGCGACGCCGATCATCTCAAGAAGGTCTTCGCCAGCGACGTCGGCGTCGAACTCAAGAAGATGGCCGAGGAGAAGCTCAATATCCGCATTCTCGGGCCGACCTATTTCGGCGCGCGCCATGTCGGGCTGAAGCCGAAGAAGAAGATCACCACCCCCGCCGACATGGCCGGCGTCAAGCTGCGCATGCCCGGCGGCGACGCCTGGCAGTTCCTCGGCCAGTCGCTGGGCGCGAACCCGACGCCGATGGCCTATCCGGAGGTCTATACGGGGCTCCAGAGCGGCGCGATCGACGGCCAGGACAATCCGCTTCCCAACGTCCAGAACATGAAGTTCTACGAGGTTTCCTCGCAGATCGTACTGACCTCGCATCTCGTCGGCTTTGACCTGCTCTGCGTCACCGACCGTGTCTGGAAGGCCATGTCGCCGCAGAAGCAGGCCGCCTTCCAGGCGGCGGCGGACGCCGCCGTCGACTGGAGCGCGGCGCAGCACGTCCAGAAGGAGGCCGAACTGGTCGATTTCTTCAAGAAGCAGGGCCTCGAGGTCTATGCGCCCGACGTCGCGGCCTTCCGCGATTTCGCGCAGAAGAAATACCTCGCCTCCGATCTCGCCAAGAGCTGGCCCGCCGGCATGCTGGCCAAGATCAACGCGCTCTGATCGACGCGTCCTGAAACAGGCTGCGCCGGGCCAGCCCCGGCGCAGCCGTCCCAGCCGACGAAGGAGCGCGCGGTGAAGCATCGGATTGCCGCGATCGGCGGCTGGCTCGCGCGGCGCGCCGAGAACGTGCTGGTGCTGATGCTGGCTGCGATGTTCTGCGTCTTCATCCTCCAGATCGTCTTCCGCTACCTGCTCAACCTGCCGATCGGCTGGACGCATGAGATGAGCGTGCTGCTCTGGCTCTGGCTGGTGTTGTTCGGCGCGGCTTTCGTGACGCGCGAGAGCGATGAAATCCGCTTCGACATCATCTACGGCGCGGTCGGGCCGCAGGCGCGGCGCATCATGGCCGTGATCACGGCGGTCGCGCTGGTCGTGCTCTACACGCTCTCGCTGCCGGCGATGGCCGACTATGTCAGCTTCATGAAGGTCGAGCGCACGGCCTATCTGAAGATCCCGTTCAACTGGGTCTATGCGATCTACCTCGCCTTCGCGGTCGCGGCGATCGCGCGCTATCTCTGGCTCGGCTGGCAGGCGCTGCGCGGCAAGGCTCCGGAGGCCTTCGATCCGACCAAGGCGGGGTCGGGCGTATGACCAGCCCCTTCGGACTCTGCATCCTCGCCATCGTCACGCTGTCGCTGCTCGGCCTGCCGATCGGCCACGCCATGATCGCGGGTTCGATCTTCTATCTGCTCATGGCCGGGCAGGATCTCAGCATCGCCGCCGAGCAGCTGCTCAACGGCATGTACACCAACTACGTCATCCTCGCCGTGCCGCTGTTCATCCTCGCGGCCGAGCTGATGAACATCGGCAGCATGACCGAGCGGCTGCTGCGCTTCTGCGACGCGCTGGTCGGGCGGTTCCGGGGCGGTCTGGCGCAGGTCAACGTCGTCCAGAGCCTGATCTTCGCCGGTATGTCGGGCTCGGCCATCGCCGACGCCGCCAGCACGGGCCGGATGATGCAGGCGATGATGACCAAGGACGGCAAGTATCCGGCGAGCTTTGCTGCCGCGCTGACCGCCGTCACCTCGGTCGTGGGGCCGATCATCCCGCCCTCGATCCCGATGGTGCTGTATGCGCTGGTCTCCGACGCCTCGATCGGGTTCCTGTTCCTCGGCGGCGTGATCCCGGGCCTGCTGATGGCGGGCGCGCAGATGGTCATCGTCGCCCAGGCCGCGCGCCGACGGAATTTCCCGGTCGAGCCGCCGATTCCGCTTCGTCAATTGCCGGGCATCACCTGGCGGGCCTTTCCGGCGCTGATGATGCCGGTCGTGCTGCTGGGCGGCATCTATGGCGGCGCGACCACGCCGACGGAGGCGGCGGCCGTCGCCGCAGCCTATGCGCTGGCGATTTCTGCGCTGCTCTATCGCAGCGTTTCGTTCCGCAATCTCTACACGGCGCTTGCCTACAGCGCCCGCACCACGGCCTCGATCGGCATGCTGATCGCCGGCGCGCTGGTGTTCAACTACGTCGTCACGATCGAGAACATTCCCGAGACCGTGAAGACCCTGCTCTCGGGCTGGAACCTGACGCCGCTGACCTTCCTGTTGCTGGTCAACCTGATCCTGCTGGTGCTGGGCTGCCTGCTTGAGGGCACCGCGATCCTGCTGATCGTCGTGCCGGTGCTGATCCCGACGGCCAAGGCGCTCGGCATCGACATGGTGCATTTCGGCGTCATCGTCGTGGTCAACATCATGATGGGGCTGATCACGCCGCCCTATGGGCTCCTGCTCTTCATCATGACCAATATCACCGGCGTGCCGCTGCGCGACATCGTGCGCGAGTGCATGCCCTTCCTCTTCGCGATGATCGTCGCTCTGGCGCTGATCACGCTGGTCCCGGACCTGACCCTCTGGCTGCCGCGCCTGCTCGGCTATCAGGGCTGAGGCCATCTGACATGACCATAGGTGAGCCCGTGACCAAGCCGATCTACGTCCTCAACGGCCCCAATCTCAACCGGCTGGGCACGCGGGAGCCGCAGATCTACGGCAGCACGACGCTGGCGCAGGTCGAGGCGATCTGCCGCGAGGCCGCCGGCGGGGAGCCGCTGGAGTTCCGTCAGTCCAACCGCGAATACGAGCTGATCGACTGGATCCACGAGGCGATCGACCATGGCAGCGCGATCGTGATCAATCCGGCCGCCTTCACCTTCACCTCGATGGCGATCCTCGATGCGCTGAAGATGTTTCCCGGCCCGATCGTCGAGCTGCACATTTCCAACATCCATCGCCGCGAGCCGATCTACCACAAGTCGCTGATGTCGCAGGCGGCGACGGCGGTGATCGCAGGGCTCGGCGCGCAAGGGTACGCGGTGGCGGTGAGGGCGGTGCTGGCGATGCGCCAGCCCTGACGGAATGCCGCGAACCCTGCCGGCGCATGTCTTTTGCGGGTGCGCGGAGCGGGGAGACGGCGTATGGCCTCTTTCGGCCACGCAGATCCCGGAACAGATTGCCGCATACCGATGCAGGGTTTTTCGATCGATGATCCCGGGCGGCTCGCCGCGCTGGCAGGCTACGACATTCTCGACACGCCCGCCGAGGCCGGTTTCGACGATATCGTCCATCTTGCGGCCCATATCTGCGCGACGCCGGTCGCGCTGGTCAGCCTCGTCGCGACGGAACGGCAATGGTTCAAGGCGCGGCTCGGCTTCGAGCCCTGCGAAACCCCGCTGAGTCAGTCCGTCTGTGCGCATGCCATCGCCTCGGGCGGCCTGCTGGTCATTCCCGACCTGACGATGGATGCGCGGACGTGCGGCAACACGCTCGTCACCGCGGAGCCGCACATCCGCTTCTATGCCGGCGCCCTGCTGGAGACGCCGGAGGGGCAGCCGCTCGGAACGCTCTGCGTCATCGATTCCGCGCCGCGCCCGGAAGGCCTGACGCCGGCGCAGGCCGAAAGCCTGCAGGCGCTGGCGCGGCAGGTGATGTCGCTGCTGGAGTTGCGCCGGACGGCGCGGGCCGAAGCCACGGCGCGGCGTGAGCGTGACGCCAGCGAGGAAAGGCTCAGGCTGGCGCTCGAAGCCTCGGGCGCCGTGGGGCTCTGGGACTGGATGATCGCGACGGACCGCCTGCATGGCGATGCGAATTTCGCCCGGCTCTACGGGCTCGACGTCGATCAGGCTGCAGCCGGGCTGACGATGGAGGCATATCAGGTCCATATCGTGGCCGAGGACGTGCCGGGCTTGCGCGCCGAACTCCGCACCGTTTTCGAAAACGGTGGGACGTTCCTGAGCGAATACAGGATCGCGGTTCGAGGCGAACCGCTTCGCTGGGTCGAATGCAAGGGCCGCATCAGCCTCGACGCCGCCGGCGATCCGGTGCGCTTCTCGGGCACGGCCGTCGACATCACCGAACGCAAGACCGCAGAGCAGCAGAAGCAGCTTCTGATGGAGGAGCTCGCCCATCGGGTGAAAAACACCTTCGCGGTCGTCCAGGCGATCGCATCGCAGACGCTGCGCAAGGCCGACCGGGCCGTCGCGGACACTTTCCAGGAGCGGCTGCTGGCGCTCGGGCGCGCGCATGACGTCCTGCTGCAGACGAGTTGGTCGTCGATCACCATGACGGCGCTGATGCAGCAGGTCCTCCGGCTCGACGCCGAGGGCCAGCGCTTCTCTCTCACAGGTCCCGATCTGATCGTCGGCTCGCGGGCGGCGCTGTCGCTGTCGCTGCTGATGCACGAGATGACGACGAACGCCGTGAAGTATGGCGCGCTGTCGGTCGATGGCGGCCGCGTCGCGGTCGGCTGGAGCGCCGATGGCGAGGAGTTCCGCCTGGATTGGGTCGAGTCGGGTGGTCCGCCCGCGCGAAAGCCGGAGCGGGCAGGTTTTGGCTCGCGCCTGATCGGAATGGGTATCAGCGGCGCGCGGCGCGCCGAACTGGCCTATAGGCCGACCGGGCTCAGCGCGAGCTTCTCCGCTCCGCTGGCGCTGGTTTCCGCAGCGTGATCGCAGTCCTCGACGCGGCAGGGTCCTCGCCGGGACCGCCGCGCCTCACCTGGACCAATGCGGGACGACGAGACCGACGCAGCGCGCCTCGTCCTCCTTCGGGTTCAGCACCTCGAAAGCCGGCAGCCGGCAGTTGTTCCCGGGGGCCGGCTCCTTGAGATGCGAGATCATCCCCCCGCCGGGGCCGATCCTGCGATAGGTCCGGATCGAGCCGCCGGGATAGTACTGGGACGTGACGCGCCAGTCGGCGGCGGCGTCGGACGTCGCCAGCGGAACCGAGAGGGCGAAGGTGCTGGCGCCACCCGCGATGGCAAGTGCGAGCCGCGCCAACACAGAACCGGTCTGGTTCGCAGGGGAGGGCTCGTTCTGTTTCGGGTCAGTCTGTGTCATTTGAGGCCATCCAGAGTTGCACTGGCCTCTGTTCGGCAATCTCCGCGCCAGCGCCCCTTCGTCCGGCGGCCTTTGGCCTGCGCTCCCTAAAGCGCCCTCGCCATCTCCCTCAACCTGAACTTCTGGATCTTCCCCGTCGAGGTCTTGGGCACCTCGGTGAAGACCACCGTGCGCGGGCATTTGAACGAGGCGAGCAGCCCCTTGCACCAGGCGACGATCTCGGCTTCCGACGCGCTCTCGCCGGGCTTGAGTTCGACGAAGGCGCAAGGGGTCTCGCCCCATTTCTCGTCGGGCCGCGCCACTACGGCGGCGGCCTGCACGGCCGGGTGCTTGTAGAGCGCATCCTCGACCTCGATCGAGGAGATGTTTTCGCCGCCGGAGATGATGATGTCCTTGGAGCGGTCCTTGAGCTGGATGTAGCCGTCGGCATAACGCACGCCGAGATCGCCGGAATGAAACCAGCCGCCGGCAAAAGCCGCCTGCGTCGCCTTGGGGTTCTTGAGATAGCCCTTCATGACGACATTGCCGCGCATCATCACCTCGCCCATGCTGACGCCGTCGCGGGCTACGGGCTCCAGCGTGTCGGGGTCGAGCACCTCCAGCCCCTCCAGCGCCGGGTAGCGCACGCCCTGACGGGCTTTCAGCGCGGCCTGCTCGGCTGCGGGCAGGGCGTCCCAGTCGCTGTTCCAGTCGTTCACGACGGCCGGGCCGTAGATCTCGGTCAGGCCGTAGAGATGCGTCACCTCGAAGCCGGCCTTGGCCATCGCCGCCAGCACGGCTTCGGGCGGCGGTGCGGCGGCGGTGAAGAAGGAGACCTTCTGGGAGAAGCCGCGCTTCTCGTCCGCCGTGGCGTTCAACAGCGTCGACATCACGATCGGCGCGCCGCACATATGGGTCACGCCATGGTCGGCGAGCGCGTCGTACATCGCCTTGGCCCGCACCTGACGCAGGCAGACATGGGTTCCCGCAAGGATCGAGATCGACCACGGGAAGCACCAGCCGTTGCAGTGGAACATCGGCAGCGTCCAGAGATAGACCGGATGCTTGGCCATGCCGCAGGTGACGACGTTGGAGGTCGCGAGCAGGCTCGCGCCGCGATGATGATAGACTACGCCCTTGGGGTCGCCGGTGGTGCCGGAGGTGTAGTTCAGCGAGATGGCGTCCCACTCGTCGGCCGGCATCGCCCAGGCGAAATCGGCGTCGCCCTTGATGAGGAAGTCCTCGTATTCGACGTCACCAAGCCGCTCGCCGGGCCCGTCATAAACCGGGTCGTCATAGTCGATGACCAGCGGCTTCACGGTGCAGAGCGCCAGCGCGTCGCGCATCGTCTGCGAGAACTCGCGGTCGATGATGACGACCTTGGCCTCGCCATGGTCGAGCGAGAAGGCGATGATCGCGGCGTCGAGCCGCGTGTTCAGCGTGTTGAGGACCGCGCCGCACATCGGCACGCCGTAATGGCATTCGAGCATGGCTGGCGTGTTGGGCAGCATTGCCGCGACAGTGTCGTTCCTGCCGACGCCGTGCTTCGCCAGCGCCGAGGCAAGCCGGCGCGAGCGGGCGTAGAACTCGGCATAGGAGCGGCGCAGCGGGCCGTGGACGATCGCGATGCGGTCCGGATAGACGCCGGCCGCCCGCTCCAGAAAGGTCAGCGGCGTCAGCGGCTGGAAGTTCGCCGGGTTGCGGTCGAGATCGCGGTCATAGGCGCTTGTCATGGCGGCGTTGTTTCCCCTCGTTGGCGCGCAAGCCATAGCCACTGCGGGCCTTGCCCGTAGTCCATCCCTTTTTACGAGAGGGCGCAATCGTGCGAAGTTCACAGCCCTGGGTTCAGAGCAGCCCGCGCACGCCGTCGAACAGCAGCTTGGCCCCGACTGCGAGCAGCAGCCAGTAGATGATTGTGTAGAAGCGCTCGGGCGGCACGCGGCGCACGAGCCAGACGCCGACGAGCGTCGCCACGATGGCGATCGGGAAAAGGGCGGCCGAGGCGGTGAGATTCGCCGCGCTGAACTGGCCGAGCGCGAGATAGGGCGCGACTTTGATCAGGTTCATGGCGGCGAAGAAGATCGCGTTGGTGCCGACATAGATCGCCGGCGGCAGGCGCTGCGGCAGGACATAGATCTGGAAAGGCGGGCCGCCGGCATGGGCGATCATGCTGGTGAAGCCGCTGATCGCGCCCCAGATTGTCGCCGGCGCGATCGCGGCGGGCCTGGCCGGAGCCATCGCCAGCCCGGCCCCCAACAGGCGGCGCAAGGCGAAGCCGATCGAGATCACGCCGACCGCTAGACCGACGGCGGCATCCGACACCCGCGCCGCCAGCAGATAGCCGGCGAGAATGCCGAGCACCGCGCCCGGCAGCATCATCGCGAGATTGCGGCGGTCGAATTCGCGGCGATAGGACCAGACGGTGACGACATCCTGCGAGATCAGCAGCGGCAGCATGATCGCAGCCGCCTGCACCGGCGAGACGACCAGCGCCATCAGCGGCAGCGAGAGCAGGCCGAGGCCCGAAAAGCCGCCCTTGGCCAAGCCCATCAGGATGACCGCGGGCACCATCGCGGCGAAGAAGGCGGTGTCGAAGGTCATGTGTCGACAATCATGGGATCACTGCACGGACGCTCTGCGAAAGTCTGACATGGCAAGCGCTTGCGCGGAGCAAGGCTTGCTGCGCACGATCCCGCGCAAAATCAGCCTTCCACGCCGCCGCCTCGCGAGCGGTCTAGGCCAGAATGCCGGCAAGAGGAACGCCCCCGATGAATGCCCCGCATGCAAACAGCTATGCGCAGACCTATGCACGCTGGCAGTCCGACCCGCGCGGCTTCTGGGCCGATGTCGCGCAAGGGATCGACTGGATCGAACCGCCGAAGACGATCTTCGATCCGAATTCCGGCCCCTATGGTCGCTGGTTCCCGGACGCTGTCTGCAACACCTGCTTCAACGCGCTCGACCGGCATGTCCGCGACGGCCGGGGCGGACAGACAGCGCTGATCCATGACAGCCCGGTCACCGGGACCAAGGCGTCCTGGACCTATGAGCAGATGCTCGACGAGGTCTCGACGCTGGCCGCCGTGCTTGCCGATCTCGGCGTCGCCAAGGGCGACCGCGTCATCATCTACATGCCGATGGTGCCGGAAGCCGTCTTCGCCATGCTCGCCTGCGCGCGCATCGGCGCGGTGCATTCGGTGGTGTTCGGCGGTTTCGCGGCCAAGGAGCTGGCGACCCGGATCGACGATGCGCTTCCCAAGGTGATCATGACGGCGACCTGCGGCATCGAGCCTGCGCGCGTCGTCGAGTACAAGCCGCTGCTGGATGCGGCGATCGAACTGGCGGTCCACAAGCCGCAAACCTGCATCGTTCTCCAGCGCCCGCAGGCCGACTGCTCGATGCATGTCACGCGAGACAGGAACTGGCGCACGCTGGTCGCCGCCGCACGCGCCAATGGCCGCAAGGCGGACTGCGTGCCGGTGGCCGCGACCGACCCGCTCTATGTGCTCTACACGTCGGGCACGACTGGCCGGCCCAAGGGCGTGGTGCGCGACAATGGCGGCCACATGGTCGCGCTGAAATGGACCATGGACAATCTCTACGGGGTGAAGCCCGGCGAGGTTATGTTCACCGCGTCGGATGTCGGCTGGGTCGTCGGGCACAGCTACATCGTCTACGGCCCGCTGATCCAGGGCGCGACGTCCGTGCTCTACGAGGGCAAGCCGGTCGGAACGCCCGATCCGGGCGCTTTCTGGCGCGTCATCGCCGAGCACAAGGCGGTGGTGATGTTCACCGCGCCGACCGCCTTCCGCGCCATCCGCAAGGAAGATCCGCAGGCGAAGCTACTCGCCGGGCACGACCTCTCGCGGTTCCGGGCGCTGTTCCTCGCCGGCGAGCGGGCCGACCCCGATACGTTGAAATGGGCGGAAGAGATCCTGAAGGTGCCTGTCATCGACCATTGGTGGCAGACCGAAACCGGCTACTGCATCGCCGGCAATCCGATGGGTCTAGAACTGCTGCCGGTGAAGCACGGCTCGCCCACCGTGCCGCTTCCTGGCTTTGCAGTGGAGTGCCTCGACGACGCCGGCAAGCCGGTTCCGGCCGGAACGATGGGCGCGATCGTCCTGAAGCTGCCGCTGCCGCCGGGCGCGCTGCCGACGCTCTGGCAGGACGACGCCCGCTTCCGCGAGGCTTATCTCGCTGCCCATCCGGGCTACTACAACACCTCGGACGCCGGCTATATCGACGAAGACGGCTACATCTTCATCATGGGCCGCACCGACGACATCATCAACGTCGCCGGCCACCGGCTCTCGACCGGCGGCATGGAGGAGGTGCTGGCGAGCCATCCCGCGGTCGCCGAATGTGCCGTCGTCGGCATCCGCGACGCGCTCAAGGGCGAGCAGCCCTGCGGCTTCGTCGTGCTGAAATCCGGCGTGACGCAGCAGCCCGCCGAGATCGAGCGGGAGCTTGTCGCGCTGGTGCGCGACAGGATCGGGCCGGTGGCGGCGTTCAAGCTGGCGCTGACCGTGAACCGCCTGCCGAAGACGCGTTCGGGAAAGATCCTGCGGGCGACGATGAAGAGGATCGCCGATGGCGAGGACTATGCGATGCCCGCCACGATCGAGGATCCTGCGGTGCTGGGCGAGATCGGGGTGGCGCTGAAGGGCAGGGGGATCGGGTAGCGTTCGGTCCGCTGCAAGAAAAACACTGCGTCATCCCGGACAAGCCGCGTAGCGGCGCAGCTCCGGGATCCATCGTAAGACTCGTCGGCGCTCTATGATGGATCCCGGAGCTCCGCTTCGCTGCGTCCGGGATGACGGCGTGTTTCGGAGTGGTGGTGTTGCTTTTTAAAACCCCACCGTCGCGCCGTTCCAGCCCAATATCCGCTCAGGCAGCGTCACCCGCATCAAATCCTCCCCGACGATCAGCGGGCCGGCATAGCCCGCCGCCCTGATCTCGCGGGCGAGCGCAGCCGTATCGGCAGCCGGCGGCACCAGATGGGTCAGCGCCAGCGCCTTCGCGCCCGAGTGCACAGCCAGCCCGGCCACGATCGAAGGCGTCATGTGGTAGCTCGTGACGGATGCCACCGTCTCCGCCGAGCGGACGCCGGCGACGACCGGCATCTGGGCGTCGATGAAGACCTCGCAAACGAGCAGGTCGCAGTCCTGCGCCGCCCTTTCGAGCGACGGCGTCAGGCGGGTGTCGCCGGAGAAGACGATGCGGCCGCCCCCGCAGGACAGCGTGAGCCCGAAGGCGGGCTCGACCGGCTTGTGATCGACCAGGAAAGCCTCCACGGCGAGACCGCCCGTACCGGCCACCAGACCTTCGCGGAGTTCCTCGAACACCACCTCGAGCCCCGTCGCATCGGGCCGCTTTTCGAAGGCGATGCGAAGCGCTCGCTCTCGGGCGAAAGCCTCGTATTGCGCCTGCATGTTGGCCAGCGCCGGCTCGGGCGCGAGCACGCGCCAGGGTTTGCTTCGGCCCTGATGCCAGGACGAGATCACGAGCTGGTAGAAATCGACCAGATGGTCGGAATGCTCATGGGTGACGATGAGCGCGTCGATGTCGGCCCCGGGCGTTCCCGCCGCGACGAGCTGCTGGCTGACGCCCGAGCCGCAATCGATCAGCAGCTTGCAGCCCGCCGCCTCGACGAGATGGGCGGGGCCGGCGCGGCGCAGGCTGACCGGCGGCGCGCCGGTGCCGAGAAAGGTGAAGGCGAGCGTGTCGGTCCGGGACATCGCGTTGTCTCAACGAAAAAGGGCCGCTGCAGGGAGCGGCCCTCCGATCCTCAATCCTCATCCTCGTCGGCGGGGCGCTTCGTCTGCTTGAGCTTGGAGAACACCGAATCGACGTCGATCGTGGTCTCTTCCTCGCGCTTGGGCTTGCCCATGTCGGCGAAGGTCTGGTTCAGCGCGGGAGCGGCCGGGGCGGTCGTCTCCTCGGCCGAAAGCAGCGTCGAGCCGATCTCGGCGGCCACGGCGGGGCGGTCCTTGGCGGCGCGGCCGACCTCGAAATCGAGGTCGATCTGCGAGCACAGGCCGAGGCTGACCGGATCGATCGGCGAGAGCGTCTGGGCGTTCCAGTGGGTGCGGTCGCGGATCTGGGCGATGGTCGATTTGGTCGTGCCGATCAGGCGGATGACTTGCGCATCCTTCAGTTCCGGATGGTTGCGCAGCAGCCAGAGGATGGCGTTGGGCCGGTCCTGGCGCTTGGAGACCGGCGTATAGCGCGGGCCCTTGGACTTCTTCATCTCGGGCACCTTCACCTTGCGCTCGGCAAGCCGGAGGTGGTGGGCCGGGTTGGCGGCGGCGCGCTCGAGTTCCTCGCGGGTAAGCTGTCCGGAATTGATCGGGTCCATGCCCTTGATGCCGGCTGCGACTTCGCCGTCGGCGATGCCGCGCACTTCCAGCGGGTGCAGTTTGCAGAACTCGGCGATCTGCTCGAAGGTCAGGGAGGTGTTCTCGACGAGCCAGACCGCGGTGGCCTTCGGCATCAGCGGGGGATTTGACACGGAATTCTCTCCTGAAATTCGAAGGCCGGTCTCTCACCGGGGCGGTGTCGCGGACAATAGCTCTCGGGCGCAGACCAGCCTCCCCGGCCGGCCATCCAAATCATCGGTGATGAGTGGGATGGCCGCCTTATAGGCGAGGGTGTGTGCGCTGTCCATGGAAAGCGTCGTCAGGTTCACACCGTCAGCACGATCTTGCCGATATGGGCGTTGCTTTCCATCAGCGCGTGCCCGGCCGCCGCTTCCGCCAGCGGGAAGGTCCTGAACATCACAGGCCGGCACGCGCCTGCCTCGATCAACGGCCAGACCTTTGCGCGAAGCTCGTCGGCGATCGCGGCCTTTTCGGCGATGGTGCGGGGGCGAAGGGTCGAGCCGGTATGGGTCAGGCGCTTCATCATCAGGCGGCGGAAATCGACTTCGGCCTTCGGGCCGTTGAGGAAGGCGATCTGGACGATGCGGCCGCTTTCGGCAGCGGCTTCGTAGTTGCGGTTGATGTAGTCGCCGCCGACCATGTCGAGGATGAGATCGACGCCGCGCCCGCCGGTCGCCTCGCGGCTGGCGGCGACGAAATCCAGTTCGCGATAGTTGATCGCGTGGTCGGCGCCGAGATCGAGGCAGGCCTTGCACTTCTCGGACGAGCCGGCGGTCGCGATCACCATCGCGCCAAAAGCCTTGGCGAGCTGGATCGCCGTGGTGCCGATGCCCGAGGTGCCGCCATGGACCATCAGGCTCTCGCCGGCCTGGAGCCGGCCGCGCTGGAAGACGTTGGTCCAGACGGTGAAGTAGGTCTCGGGGATTGCAGCCGCCTCGATCGACGAGAGGCCGGCCGGCACGGGCAGCGCGTTGCTCTCATGCACGGTGGCGTATTCCGCATAGCCGCCGCCGGCGACGAGGCCACAAAGCGGGTCGCCGAGCCTGAAGCGGCTCACGCCGTCGCCAAGCGCCACGACCGTACCGGCGATCTCGAGGCCGGGAATATCGGATGCGCCCGGCGGCGGGGCGTAGCCGCCCGTGCGCTGCAGCACGTCGGGGCGGTTGATGCCGGCGGCCGCGACCTTGACCAGCACTTCGCCAGCCCCCGGCTGAGGCACCGGCCGCGTCTGCGCGTGAAGGACGTCGGGTCCGCCCAGCTTGTCGAAGCCGATCGCGGTCATGGTGCTGGGCAAGGCGGTCATGTCGGGGCGGTCCTGTCGGTGAGAGCGTCGGGTGGAGTTGGCGGCGACAAGGGGATACGACTTGCCGACAAACGATGCATGCGCAAGAGGCGCAAGACTGTGAGGCAGCCATGTCGATCTTTCCAGAGGACGACCGCCCCAAGCTCAAATCGGTCCACGAGATCGGGCAGGATCTGTCGATGCTTTCGCTGGGCGAGATCGACGAGCGGGTCGCGGCGCTGAAGGCCGAGATCGAGCGGCTGATGGCGGCGCGGGCTAAGAAGAACGCCTCGCGCTCGGCGGCGGACGCCTTCTTCCGGAAACCTGACTGAAAAAGCGGCGCTGACCCTGCGTCATTAACGGGGCCTTAACGATTCCAAAGTATGAATCGCATCATCCAGTTTGTCTGGATGTCGAGTGGCTCCTGCCCACTCTGTTTGACGCCTCCCTGTTGACCTTCGAGCCGCCTTCGGGCGGCTCTTTTTTTCGTTCCTAGCTGCGTTAAGGTTAACCCGACCTTACCGCAGCCTGCGCCGCGCATCGGCGCTATCCTTGCGGTGTTGGCGGCATGTGCCGTGTTCGCGTCCCAGACGCGCACGCATCCGTGCCGAGGGGAGACACCGCGATGAACGATGTGCTGATGCTGGACCGTGGACTGGACGAGGGCGCGATCTCGTTCACGCGCGGCTTCGTCAAATCCGAGGCCTTCATGGTCCTGTTCCGCGAGGGCATGGGGCTTGTCGAGCAGACGGCGTCCTATCTCGACGGCGACGGGCGGGCGGAATCGGCCGCGCTGCCGCGCGATGTCTCGCTGACCTACGCCACCGAGAGCATGCGCCTGACCACCCGGCTGATGCAGATCGCCTCCTGGCTTCTGGTGCAGCGGGCCGTGGCCGAAGGCGAGATGACGGCCGAGCAGGCCCGCGCCGAGAACAACAAGGTCCGGATATCGGAGTCGATGATCCAGCCGGCGCATCAGGATTTCGCCCGGCTGCCCCAACGCCTGCGCGACCTGATGGCGCATTCGGTGCGCCTGCAGGACCGCATTCGCCATCTCGAGGGCCAGATGTCTGGGGCAGCGCCCGCCCGCGAGAAGGCCAATCCGGTGCAGGACCAGCTCGCCAGCCTGCAGGCGCGGCTCGGCCTCGGGCGCTGAACACATTTTCGCGGCGCGACCAAACGCCGCCAGACAGCAAAAGGCCCGGCCATTCCTGGCCGGGCCTTTTTTAGTAAGGTCAGCGGGCGATCGTCGCCGATCGCCGCGATTTCACTTCTTGCCGAGCGCGCCGAAGGCGCCGAAACGCGAATTGAAGCGCGAAACGCGGCCGCCGCGATCGAGCATATGCTGCGAACCGCCGGTCCAGGCCGGGTGCGTCGTCGGGTCGATGTCGAGGTTGAGGGTGTCGCCCTCCTTGCCGAGCGTCGAACGGGTGAAGTATTCGGTGCCATTGGTCATGACGACCTTGATGGTGTGGTAGTCGGGATGGATGCCGGTCTTCATGGCGAAATCCTCAGTAGCGAAAAACGGGCCTGCGATGATCCGCGGGCATGGGTGGCCGGCCCGTCGAAGAATTCGTATGAGCCTGTCTGTGAAGTCGCGTGCCCATAACGCAGACGTAGCCGTAGCGCAAGCATGACAGGACGAAGACGCGTGGCCCAAGCCGACAAAGACGACAAGAAGCCGCGGCCCGATTTCCGTTCGCTGTCCTCCTTCTGGCCCTATGCGCTGCGGCAGAAGGGCCGCATCGGGCTGGCCTTGCTTGCGCTGGTCGCGGCGTCGGCCGCGACGCTGGTGCTGCCGCTGGCGGTGCGCCGGGTCATCGATGTCGGCTTCTCCGGCGGCGAGCAGCAGATGGCCAACAGCTATTTCATCCTTCTGATCGGCGTCGTCGCGGTGCTGGCGCTGGCGAGTTCGGCCAGGTTCTACCTCGTGATGACGGTCGGCGAGCGCATCGTCGCCGATTTGCGCGCCGACGTCTTCGCGCATCTGACGAAGCTGGAGCCGGCCTTCTTCGATTCGAGCCGCGCGGGCGATCTCGTCTCGCGGCTCACCGCCGACACCACCCAGATCAAGTCGACCTTCGGCTCGACCGCCTCGATCGCGCTGCGCAACGGCATCATGGTGATCGGCGCGCTGACGCTGATGGTGATCACCAGTCCGCAGCTTTCGGCGATCGTGATCGGCGCGATCCCGCTGATCGTGCTGCCGCTCGTATTGTCGGGTCGCTCGGTGCGCAGGCGGGCGCGGGCCGCGCAGGACCGGCTCGCCGACGCGTCCGCTTTCGCTTCGGAGGCCGTCGGCGCGATCCGGACCATGCAGTCCTTCGGGGCGGCGCGGCAGACGGCGCAGCGCTTCGCCTCGGCCTCGGACGAAGCCTATGGCGCGTCGCGCGCCGCCACCGCCTCGCGGGCGCTGCTCTCGGGTGTCGCGATCTTCCTCGTCAGCGCCAGCGTGGTCTGGGTGCTCTGGACCGGCGCGACCGAGGTGTTCGAAGGCCGCATGACCGGCGGCAGGCTGTCGCAGTTCATCCTCTACGCCGTGCTGGCGGCGAGTTCGCTCGGCCAGCTTTCGGAGGTCTATGGCGAGATTTCCGCAGCGGCCGGGGCTGCCGGTCGGCTGGGCGAGATCCTCGCGACAAAGCCCGCCATCGCCGCGCCGCCGAACCCCAGACCGATGCCGCAGCCCCCGCGCGGCGAACTCGCTTTCGAGAACGTCTCGTTCTCGTATCCTAGCCGCAGCATCTCCGCTCTGAACGGCCTGGACCTGACGATCCGCCCGGGTGAGCGCGTTGCGCTGGTCGGCCCTTCGGGAGCCGGCAAGAGCACCGTTCTGCAACTGGCGCTGCGCTTCTACGATCCGGCGTCCGGCCGCGTCGTGGTTGATGGCGTCTCGGCGCCCGAAGCCGATCCGGAAGCCTGGCGCGAGCGCTTCGCGCTGGTGCCCCAGGAGCCGACGGTGTTCGGCGTCTCGGTGCGCGACAACATCGCCTATGGACGGCCGGGCGCATCGCAATCCCAGATCGAGGAGGCCGCGAAACTGGCCGCCGCAGACGGCTTCATCCGCGCCCTTCCGGACGGCTACGAGACGATCATCGGCGAGCGCGGCGTCACGCTCTCGGGCGGCCAGCGCCAGCGCCTGGCGATCGCGCGCGCCGTGCTGAAGGACGCCCCCATCCTGCTGCTCGACGAGGCGACGAGCGCGCTCGATTCCGAGAGCGAGCGCGCCGTGCAAGACGCGCTCGACGCGCTGATGCAGGGGCGCACCACGCTGGTCGTGGCGCATCGTCTCGCCACCATCCTCTCGGCCGACCGCATCCTCGTGATGGACGAGGGCAAGGCGGTCGAGGAGGGCACGCATGCCGAACTCAAGGCGCGCGGCGGGCTTTATGCGCGGCTGGCGGCGCTGCAGTTCGGGCTGGAGGCGGCGTAGGGGAGCCTCCCTTCTCCCCTTGCGGGAGAAGGTGGCGCGAAGCGCCGGATGAGGGGTCGCGCCGCGCTATCTCTTTGATAAGAGACGATAACCTCTAAGCTTAGCGCGACCCCTCATCCGTCAGCGCTTCGCACTGCCCACCTTCTCCCGCAAGGGGAGAAGGAAACAAGCGTCACGCCGGCGGGGCCGCCGCCATCGCGTCGAGGCGCTCGTAGCTCGCTTCCATGCCGTGCTCCATGCCGGTCGCGAGCATGGCGCTGCGGATGTCGGCATCGGGTAGCGTCATCCGCACGGTCAGCAGCGTGCCTGCGCCGTCCGGCGTGAATTTGGTTTCGACATGGTTGTCGGGCGTCGGGTCGGGCAAATGCATGCGCTCGACATGCACGATGCGGCTATGGGGGGCGAGTTCGATGTATTCGCCCGTCAGGTGAAAACCGTTGCCCTGTCCGTCCGACCATTCGAAGCGGATCTTGCCGCCAGGGCGCGGTTCGCTGGTGCAGGCGGGCATGGTCCAGCCCGGCGGGCCGAGCATCCAGGTCTGGATCAGCTTCGGCTCGGTATGGGCCCGGTAGACCGCCTCCGGCGGCGCGGCGAAGCGGCGGGTGACGACGACGTGGCGCTCGCCTTCGGTGGTCAGGGTCAGCTTGCTCATGATTTTATCCTTCCATCGTCTTCGGTGGTCATCGCCGCCAGGACCGCGTCCAGCCGGTCGTAATTGGCCGACATCGCCTTGCGCACCATCGAAAGCCATTGATCCACCGTCGCCATGCCTTCCGGGTTGAGCCGGCAGGGACGGCGCGCGCCATCGACGCGCTGGACGATCAGATTGGCCTCCGCCAGCACCTTGAGGTGCCGCGAGACCGCCGGCTGGCTCATGGCGAATGGCTTCGCCAGCTCCATCACGGTGGTTTCGCCCAGCGCCAGACGAGCGAGAATCGCGCGCCGCGTCGGGTCGGAAAGGGCAAAAAAGGCGTTGTCGAGATTCATGTTCGATCCTCTATATAACTATATTATTATATAACTGAATGAGCAAGTCAAGCGCTTTCCAACGGATCGAGGCGCGTCGCGCCAAAAAAGAGCCCTCGCTGGCCGTGCCAGCGAGGGCTCTTTTGAAAAGGCGCTATGGGAATGGTGGCTAAGCGCCCGATGCCGGAACGGCGAAGTCTTGCGCCCTACCGCTCGGTGATCTTGAACTCGATCCTACGGTTCCGGCGCCAGGCCTCGTCGTTGTTGGCGACGTCGAGCGGCTGGTTGTCTCCGAAGCCGGTCGCGGCGATGCGGTCGGCGGGGATGCCCTTGGTGATCAGATACTCCACCACAGAGACGGCGCGCGCGGTCGAGAGGTTCCAGTTCGACTGGAATTGCGCGGTCCGGATCGGCCGGTTGTCGGTGTGGCCGTCGACGCGCAGGATCCACGGAATGTCGGGCGGCATCTCGCGGCCGAGATCGGCGATGATCGCGCCCAGCTTGTCGAGCTCGCCGCGTCCGTCGGGCTTCAGCACGGCCTGGCTCGCGTCGAAGAAGACCTCGGACTGGAAGACGAAGCGGTCGCCGACGACGCGGATGTCGGGGCGGGTACCGAGCACCTGCCGCAGGCGGCCGAAGAAGTCGGAGCGGTAGCGCGCCAGTTCCTGCACGCGCTGGGCGAGCGCCACGTTAAGCCGCGAGCCGAGTTCGGAGATGCGGGCCTGCGATTCCTTGTCTTTGGCCTCGGAGGCTCCCAGCGCCTCCTCCAGCGCGGCGAGCTGGCGGCGCATCGCGACGATCTGCTGGTTGACCAGTTCGACCGTTGCCTGGGCGCGGGCGGAGAGCTGCCGTTCCGTCTCGATCGTCTTCTGCGCTTCGGCCAGCTGGGCCGGCGCGTTGCTGTTTTGCGAGGCGAGCAGGTCCTGGACGCGGCCGCGTTCGCTTTGCTCGCGCGTCAGCGTCGATTGCAGCAGAGCAAGGTTTTCCTGCGCCTGCCGGTTGGACGAGCGCTCCAGCGCGAGCAGGTCGGTCAGCTCCGAGATCTGGCGGTTCAGGCGCTCCAGCGCCGTGTCCTTGCCGGTCAGTTCCTGCGACAGGAAGAACTGGCCAAGCACGAAAACCGACAGCAGGAAGACGATGCCAATCAGCATGGTCGAGAGCGCATCGACGAAGCCGGGCCAGAAATTGACCTCGTCGCGGCGGTGGGAGCGGGAAAGGGCCATGCTGTCGGCTCCGGCGGATCAGGTCGTCAGGACAACAGCGGGATGCGGCGCCATCAAGGCTCCATCACGCTGTCATTGGTCAGCCGCTCGATCAGGCGCTTGAGATCCTTCTCGCGCGCGGCCTGCGCCTCGACCCAGTCGCGGATCAGCTGCTGTTCGGCGCGCATATGCTGCACCAGCCCCTGGATCCCCTCCGCGAGATTGGCCAGCGCCTGGGTCGCGGCGCGGTTGTTGGCGCCGCCCTCGTTCATCGCCGCACCCAGCTTGTCGAGTTTCTCGGAGAGGCCGTCGCCGCCGCCGCGCGGCTGGAAGGCCATGGCGAGCGCCGGCGTGCCCGTCGTCGAGGTCCGCGTGCCGAGCCATGTCTCGATCTCGTTGCGGAAGCGGCGTTGCGCCTGCGCCACCTGCAATTCGAGGAAGCCGAGGATCAGCGAGCCGGCGATGCCGAAGAGCGAGGACGAGAACGAGAGGCCCATGCCGGCAAGCGGGGCGGCGAGGCCGGCCTTGAGTTCGTCGAAGAGCACGCCTGCTTCCGCGCCGGTCCGCAGGCTCTTGATGACGTTGCCGACGGAGGAGACGGTTTCGAGCAGGCCCCAGAAGGTGCCCAGAAGGCCGAGGAAGACGAGCAGCCCGCCGAGATAGCGCAGGACCTCGCGGCCGTCGTCGAGCCTGACCGCGACCGATTCGAGCAGGGTCGTCGCCTGCGCGGGCGCGAGGCTGCCGACCTCAAGCGCCGGCAGCACGCCGCCAAGCGGCGCGATCACCTGCCGGCGGTCGATGCGGGCGCGAGCGGGATCGGCCGCAAGACGGTTGGCCGCGCCGGCTTCCGACTGGATGCGCCAGAGTTCGCGCAAGCCGATCAGGCAGCCGACGGCGAGCGCGCCGAGGATCAGGCCGTTCAGGCCCGGATTGGTCATGAAGGCCGTGACCAGCCCGGCCTGCAGGATGAATCCGAGAAAGCCGATCAGCGCCAGGAACAGGATCGCGCGGATCGCATAGCGCAGCGGACGCGAAAACCTCGTCTCCTGCCGCTCAGCCTCTTGCCGCTCAGCCTCCTGCCGCCCGGTCTCGTGCCGTCCGGTTTCCTGCCGCTTCGGTGCGACGGCGGCCGACTCGGCCGCCATGTCCTCATTCGCCATGCTTCAGGATCCATCCGGATTTTTCGTCGCGGCCCGGACTGTCGCCTCCCGTGCCGCCATGATCAAGCATCAAAGAACAAAGATATATGTCAGCCTGCCGACTTGAGCGCCGCGCGCAGCGCGGGCTCGCCGACTTCATTGCCGCAGATGATGTCTTTTGCAGAGGTAGGCTGCTTGCCGTCGAGCGTGCCGAAAGCGCCGCCGGCCTCGCGGATCATCACCGCGCCGGCCGCGAAATCCCAGGTATTGAGTCCGCGCTCCCAATAAGCGTCCATGCGGCCGGCCGCGACATAGGCGATGTCGAGCGCGGCCGAGCCCATACGCCTGACATTGGCGAAGCGCGGCATGACCGCGCCGAGTTCGCGCAGGAACAGCGGATGGCCGCCCTTGCCGATATGGGGCACGCCCATGCCGATCAGCATGTCGGCGGGCTCGCGCCTCCCCGAGACGCGCATGCGGCGGTTGTTGACATAGGCGCCCTTGCCCTTCTCGGCCATGAACATCTCGTCCTTGGCGGCGTCGTAGACCACGCCGGCGATGAACTGGTTGTCGCGTTCGAGCGCGACAGAGATGTTCCAGTGCGGGATGCCGCGCAGGAAATTGTGGGTGCCGTCGAGCGGGTCGATGTGCCAGCGGTTGCTCTCGTCAGTGCCGGCGACGATTCCGGCTTCCTCCATCACGAAGCCGTAGCCGGGACGGGCCTTCTCCAGCGCCGCGCGGATGATCTCCTCGGACTTGGTGTCGGCCTTGGAGACGAAGTCGCCCGGGCCCTTGGCCAGCACCTGCAAATTCTCGATCTCGCCGAAGTCGCGCTTTAGCGAGCGGGACGCCTTCATCACGGCGTCCGTCATCACGGTCATCAGGGGGGAGCGGATCATGGATACCTCTTGCGCGCCGATGCGGCGCGACGCCGGCCCGATGGCCGTGGTGTTCAGGGAATTCAGCCGGTCACTTGCTCGCCTGGCTTGACGACGTCAAGGCCGCGCCCTCGATGCGCGTCGCGGCAAGAGCCGCCGCGCGGCTTTGCTGCTCGGGGTTCAGGCCGTCGAAAAGCTGGTCGAGCTGCGGGTCGGCGAGGCCGCGCGCGCGCGCCGCGAGATGCCAGGCGGCGGCCTCGATCGAATCCGGCGGGATGCCGCGTCCGGCCTGGTAGAGCCGCGCCAGCCGGTTCTGCGCGATCGGATTGCCCTTGCCGGCGGCGCGCAGGAACATGCGGGCGGCGGCGGCCTCGTCCTTGGCCACACCGGTTCCGTTGAACAGCATGATGGCGTACTCGACCTCGCCGGGGATGTGGCCGGCAGCCGCCGCACGGGCCATCCACTCGGCGGCCTTGGCGTCGCTTTGCGGCATGGCCCGGCCCTGCTTGCCCAGCGTGCCGAGCGCATGCAGCGCCTCGCCGATGCCGGCGCGGGCCGCGATCTCGAGGCAGGCGAGGGCGCGCGCCTCGTCCTGCGGCTCTCCCGTCGCGAGCAGGGCCAGCGCCAGATTGTAGTTGGCGGCTGCGTGGCCGGCGGCGGCGGCCTGCTCCAGCAGTTGTCCGGCGCGGGCCGGGTCGGCCTTGACCTTGTCGGAGCCTGCATTGCCCAGCAGCGCGATGGCGAGCGAATAGACCGCGTTGATGTCGCCGCGCTCGGCGGCCCGCGCATACCATTCGGTCGCCGCGACCGGATCCTCGGCCACGCCCAGTCCCTGCCGGTAGATCTCTCCAAGCAGCGTCATCGCGGCGGCGTCGGTGTTGTCGGCCTCGATCCGCTTCAACGCCTCCTGCAAAGCGCGGCGATAATGCCCGGTCTGGTAGGCGCCATAGGCGAGGTCCTGATAGGCGACGCCTTGATTGGGGAGGGCCTGCGTCTGCGCTGCGGTCTGGGCCCCCGCCTGGGTCTGGGCGGTCAGGACGATGCCGGCCGCCAGCGCGAGGCTGCGCCAGCGCGTCCTCATGTCGAGACCTTGCTTGCGTCGGCAGCCTTGCCGCGCGCGGCATGGGCCGCGATGACGGCGTTGGCCTGTTCGACGAGCGCGCGGATGTCGCGGCCCTCGTCGAAGGCCCAGTCGCCGAGCGCGACGAATTCGGCCCGGGTCTCGACCAGCGCGGCGATCGACCCGGCGTCCGGAGCATAGGCAACGCAAGGGGTCTCGAAGATCTCGGCCCACCAGCCGGCGCGCTCGATCACGGCCGGCAGCGGCGGCAGCGAGCCGTCCGGACGCGGCTCGCCGAACATGACGTAGTCGACGCCGGCCTCGCCGATATCCATCGCGTCGTGGCGGGCTCGCAAATGCCCCGCGCCGATGATGCGTTCGCTCTTCAGGCTGGAGCGCGCCTCGGCGACAGCCTCGGGCCCGTCCGTCAGATGCACGCCGTCGGCCCCGCCGCGCGCCGCGACCAGCGCCGAGGCCTCGACGATCAGCGCGACGTTCTGCGCCTGCACGGGGGCTGCGAGCCGCTTGACCGCCTCGATGCGGCTGCGGTCGTCGCCCTGAGCCAGGCGCAGCAGCACGGCTGCGACATCGCCGCCGGCGAAGGCCTGCATCAGGCGAAACGCCATCGCCTCGGGGTCGGTGACGATGGGCGTCACCAGCATCAGGCGGGTCTGGGGAGCGTGCGTGGTCATGATCTGGCGCGCAAACGGCCTGCGAGAGCGTCCAATGTCAAGACGCCAAGTCCCGCGACAAGGCTCCAGAAGGCCGAGCCGACGCCGAAAAGCGACAGGCTGGAGGCGGCGACCGCGAAGGCGACGACAGCCGCGAAACGCTCCCGCTCGGCGATCATTGCCTGCCCGAGCGCCCCCGTGAGCGAGCCGACGAGGCCCAGACCCGCGACCGCGACGATCAGCGCCTTGGGCATGGCGACGATCAGCGCCAGCAGCAACCCGGCGAAAGCTGCGATGACGAGCCAGACAAAACCGTAGAGCACACCGGCCTTCCAGCGCTGCGCCGGATCGGGATGGGTGTCGGGGCCGGTGCAGATCGAGGCGCTGATCGCCGCCATGTTGACCATATGCGCGCCAAACGGCGCGGTAAGGGCCGACATGAGTCCCGTGACGAAGAGCGAAGCGGAGGTCGGCGGCGCATAGCCGTCGGCGCGCAGGACGGCGAAGCCCGGCAGGTTCTGCGAGGCCATCGTCACCAGATAGAGCGGTACGCCGAGCCCGAGGATCGCGGCGATGTCGAAACGCGGCGTCACCCATTCCAGCGTCGTCAACACGGCCGGGGCGGCGGACCAGTCGGCCAGCCCCGTGGCGAGCGAGATCGCGATGCCCGCCAGCAGCGCGGCGATGACGCCGAGGAACGGGTTGACCAGCCGCGCCAGCAGAAAGACCGCCAGCAGCGGCAGCACCAGTGCCGGCGAGAGCCGCATCTCGTCGAAGACGGCGACGACGAAGCGGAAGATGATGCCGGCCAGCATAGCCGAGGCGATGCTCATCGGGATGCGCTCGGTCAGCCGCCCGAGCGGGCCGAAGCCGGCGGTCAGCATGGTCAGCGCGGCTGCCGCGATGAAGGCGCCGATGGCGGCGGGAAGGTCGATGCCCGCCGTCGCCGCGATCAGGGCGGCTCCCGATGTCGACCAGGCGCAGATGATCGGCAACCGGTAGCGCCAGGACAGCCACAGGCTCGACAGGCCCTTGGCGAGCCCCAAGCCCGCGATCCAGGAGACGGTCTGCGCCGGGGTCGCTCCAACGGCCTGCGCCGCAGCCAGCACGACGGCGACAGATGCGGCGAAGCCGACGAATGACGCGACCAGTGCAGAGAAGACGATCGACATGGGCGCTCGTGTAGCGTGTGTTGCGGCGGCGGGCTGGAAGGGCGACGACCGGGCTCTTCAACCAGAAATCGGCATCGCCCGGAAGGGCCTGCCCGGCGGAGTGCCATACGGCCGGCGCTTGTCACGGAGCCGTCAAGCGCGCTCCCTAGCATTCGTCCAGTTTCAATTCCTAGTCGCTTGAGCAGAGCAGGAGCCACTGGCGTGACCGACCAAACCCAGTTCGAAGACACGTTCGGCGCGAGCATGCTGGAGCATGACGACGCGACGCCGCTGAACCCGACCGCCAACCCGACCATGGGCGAACTGATCTCGGCGCGCTTCTCGCGCCGCGGGCTGCTCAAGGGCGCGTTGGCTGTTTCCGCCATCTCCGCGACCGTCGGCACGACGGCCCTGCTCGCCGCCGACGAGGCGAAGGCTCAGGCCAAGGGTTCGGCCTTCTCGTTCAGGGAGGTCGAGGCCGGCGTCGATGAGAACCACCACATCGCCGAGGGCTATGACGCCGACGTGCTGCTGCGCTGGGGCGACGGGCTGTTCCCGGATTCGCCCGCGTTCGACCCCGGCAACCAGACGCCCGAGGCGCAGGCCAAGCAGTTCGGCTACAACAACGACTATGTCGGCTACACGCCGATGCCGGGCGCGGCCGATCCGTCGGCGCATGGGCTGCTCTTCGTCAACCACGAATACACCAACCCCCATCTGATGTTCCCCGGCGTCGTCGAGATCAAGGACGGCAAGGCGGTGATGAAGAACGCCACCAGGGAGCGCGCCGCCATCGAGATGATGGCGCATGGCGCGACCGTCGCCGAGATCCGCAAGACCAACGGCAAATGGGCGCTGGTCAAGGAATCCAAGTTCAACCGCCGCATCACAGTGGCGACCGAGATGCAGTTGTCGGGTCCGGTCGCCGGCACGGAGCGCGTCAGGACCAATGCCGACGCCAGCGGCCGGAAGGTCTTCGGCACGCTCAACAACTGCGCCGGCGGCCTGACGCCATGGGGCACCTTCGTCACGGGCGAGGAGAATTTCCACGGCTATTTCTCGGGCACGCTGCCCGAAGGGCACAAGGAAGCCGTCAACTACAAGCGCCTGGCGCTGCCCTCGCCGCCCTATGCCTGGGGCCGGTTCGAAGAGCGCTTCGACATCGGCAAGGAGCCCAACGAACCGAACCGTTTCGGCTGGATCGTCGAGGTCGATCCGATGGATCCCAATTCCGTTCCGAAGAAGCGCACGGCGCTCGGCCGCTTCAAGCATGAGGGCGCCGAAAGCATCGTGGCGCGTGACGGCCGCGTCGTGCTCTATCTCGGCGACGACGAGCGCTTCGACTATGTCTACAAGTTCGTCACGACCGGCCGGTTCGATGCGAACAACCGGGCGGCCAACATGGATCTGCTCGATGCCGGCACGCTTTATGTGGCGAAGTTCGCCGCCGATGGCGCGGTTGAGTGGCTGCCGCTGGTCTTCGGACAGGGTCCGTTGACCGCCGCCAACGGCTTCTCGAGCCAGGCCGACGTGCTGATCGAGACCCGCCGGGCCGGCGACCTTCTGGGCGCGACCAAGATGGACCGGCCCGAGGACATCCAGCCGAACGGCGTCACCGGCCGCGTCTACGTCATGCTGACCAACAATACGAGCCGCACCGACGCGCAGGTCGACACTGCGAACCCCCGTGCCAAGAACGCCTTCGGCCACATCATCGAGATCGTCGAGGACGGTGGCGATTTCACCGCGCTCAGGGGCAAGTGGGAAGTGCTGCTGAAATGTGGCGATCACACGGTCGCGGCGGTCGGAGCCACCTTCTCGACCGAGACGACCAAGAATGGCTGGTTCGGCATGCCCGATAACTGCGCCATCGACGCCTCGGGCCGGCTCTGGGTCTCGACCGACGGCAACGGACCCGACGTGACTGGCCGCACCGACGGCATCTGGGCGGTCGACACGCAAGGCGAAGCGCGTAAGACCTCGAAGCTGTTCTACCGCGTGCCGCATGGGGCCGAGCTCTGTGGCCCCTGCTTCACGCCCGACGACCAGACCTTGTTCGCCGCCGTGCAGCACCCCGGCGACGACGGCCCGGACTGGCCGGCTTTCGGCAGGCGCTCCTATTACGAGGATCTCTCGACGCGCTGGCCGGACTTCAAGCCGGACATGCCGGTGCGCCCGTCGGTGGTGGCGATCACGAAGCGCGGCGGCGGCAAGATCGGCGTCTGAGGACACTCCAGCCGGCGCGGCTCAGGCCGCGCCGAGCTTGCCCATGATCTCGTCGCTGATCTCGAAATTGGCGAAGACGTTCTGGACGTCGTCGTCATTGTCGAGCGCTTCCATCAGCCGCATCATCGAGGCGGCCTTCTCCTCGTCGAGCGGGGCGGAGGTCGAGGGCCGCCAGACCGGCTTGGCGGAAGCGGGCGCGCCGAGCGCCGCCTCCAGCGCCTTGGAGACCTCGTTCAGCGCATCGAAGGCGCACAGGATGACGTGGCCGGTCTCGTCGCTGATCACGTCGTCGGCGCCGGCCTCGATCGCCGCCTCCATTACCTTGTCGGCATCGCCGACCTGGGGCGGATAGCTGATCTCGCCGACGCGGGAAAACATGAACGAGACCGAATTGCTCTCGCCCAGAACGCCGCCCGACTTGGTGAAATAGGAGCGGACGGCGGACGCCGTGCGGTTGCGGTTGTCGGTCAGTGCCTCGACGATGACGGCCGCGCCGCCCGGCCCATAGCCCTCGTAGCGAACCTCGTCATAGTTGTCGCCGTCGCCCACAGCTGCCTTGTTGATCGCCCGCTGGATGTTGTCCTTGGGCATGTTTTCCGCGCGAGCCGCCAGCACCGCCATGCGCAGGCGCGGGTTCATGGCGGGATCGGGCATGCCCATCTTCGCAGCGACGGTGATCTCGCGGCCGAGCTTCGAGAACAGCTTGGAACGCACGGCGTCCTGCTTGCCCTTGCGGTGCATGATGTTCTTGAACTGGGAATGCCCGGCCATGGGGATGCCTCTGCTGTGGCGGTCGCTTCGGTCGGCCTTGTCCGCGGCGATTGGCGGGAACGGGCCGGAGCGGCCTTATAGGCGGCTCGTTTGGCGGCAGGCAAGCCATCGCCTTGTCCCCGGCCGGCGGCCGCTGAGCCATCGAACCGCCGTGGACTCCCGCATGTTCGTGATGCTGCCGTTAAGTCATTCTTCGCCAATCTCGGACACCGTCTGGTTGCGACGACGAACCCGGCGCTCCGGCGCTGCCTGCAGGCTTCATGGATACGGTGCCCCACACTCCGATCGCGGAACAGGAGCTGCGCTTTCGCGCTTTCCAGATCGGCCCCGTAGACTTTGCCTTGCTGCGCAAGCAAGGCGAGTTCGCGCGCACACGCCTGCCGACGCTTCTGCCGGAGCTCGACGGGCAGTTCGAGCCCTGGCCCGAGATTCGTCGCGCCTTCGCCGTGCCGGAAGTGCATGAGCTGCGACTGGCTCACTGGATCAGGCTGGCTTCGGGCGAACTCACCGACGGCTTTATGGAGTCCGCCGAACGTCTGGCGCAGGCTTTTCAGCGGCACGGCGTGCCGGCCTATGCGGTCGCGATCTGCCACGCCATCGTGACCAACCGCATCGGCAAGGAGATTGGGCTCGATCGCGACGCGCTGCAGAGGATGAACGGCTTCTGGCAGCGCAAGGAGTTCATCCGGCGCATCGCGCTGCGCGCCGCGCTGAACAAGGCGGCGCAGTTCGATCTCGAACTGCTGCTGGAGACCTATGCCGAGATCCAGCGCCAGAGCCGCGAGCAGACGCGGGGCGAGATCGCCGCCTTCGCGGTCACGGTCCGCGGCGTGGTCGGCGCTGTGAATGCGGGAGCAGGCGCGGTCGAAACTCTGGCGCAGACGATGAACGGCGTCGTGCAGGACACCGGCGCACAGGCTGTCGTGGCGGCGCATGCCTCCGACGAGGCCTCGACCTCGGTCCAGAGCGTCGCCAGCGCCACCGAGGAGCTGTCGATCTCGCTCGATCAGGTTGCGCGCGAGGTCACGCATGCGGCCGACATGGCGGAGGACGCCAACACGGCGGCGATCAAGACGGATGTCATCGTCAAGAGCCTGGCGCGCTCGGCCGAAACCATCGGCTCGATGGTCGAGATCATCCGCGCCATCGCGAGCCAGACCAACATGCTGGCGCTCAACGCCACGATCGAGGCGGCGCGGGCCGGCGAGAGCGGGCGCGGCTTCGCGGTGGTCGCCAACGAGGTCAAGCAGTTGTCGGCCCGCACCGCGCAGGCGACCGACGACATCGCCGCCCAGGTGCCCGCGATGCAGGCGGCGACCCGCGAGGCGGTCACCGCGATCGAGCACATCGTCGCCTTCGTCCAGCAGATGAACGAGACCACGGCCGCCGTCGTCGGCGGCATCGCCCAGCAGCGGATGGCGACGCAGGAAATCGCCCGGAGCGTCAGCCGCGCCGCGCTCGGAACGCAGGAGGTGGCGCAGACCATCTGCGGCGTCAGCGACATGGTCCAGCAGGCGGGAGCGGGCGTCACGGAAGTGCTCGGCGTCGCGGGAACATTGGCGCGGCAGGCCTCGGCGCTGACCGAAGCCTTCGATAGCCTGATGCGCCAGAACGACGCGGCGTGAAGCCTCTCCGCCCGGCTACCAGCCGGGAAGGGCTTCCGACAGATGCGGCCCGATCCGGACCGGCCAGACCGCCTTCGCCAGCCCTGTTGCGTCGTCGATCTCGACTGCAATGCCAGAAAGCGTGCCCAGCCCTGTCGCCGGCTCCATGCGCGCGCCCGGCGTCTTCTGCAGGAAGCGCCTGATCGGCTCCTCCTTCTGCATGCCGAGGATCGAATCATAGTCGCCGCACATGCCCGCATCCGACTGGTAGGCGGTGCCGCCAGGCATGATGCGGGTGTCGGCGGTCGGCGTGTGGGTGTGCGTGCCGACGACGAGGCTGGCGCGGCCATCGACGAAATAGGCCATGGCCTGCTTCTCGCTGGTCGCCTCGGCATGGACGTCGATGATCACGGCGTCAGCGACCTCGCCGAGGGGACAGGCGGCGAGTTCGCGCTCGACCGCCGTGAAGGGATCGTCCAGCGCCTCCATGAAGATGCGACCCATGACGTTGACGACGAGCACGCGCGCGCCGTTCCTCGCCTCGACGACGGCAGCGCCGCGGCCGGGCGTGCCGGAGGGGTAGTTCGCGGGCCGGATCAGACGGTCCTGCCGCTCGATGAAGACCAGCGCCTCGCGCTGATCCCATGAGTGGTTGCCGAGCGTCACGGCGTCGGCGCCGGCCGCCAGCAATTCGTCGCAGATCGCCTCGGTGATGCCGAAGCCGCCGGCCGCGTTCTCGCCGTTGATCACGACGCAGTCGAGGTTCCAGCGCTGTCGCAGGGCCGGCAAGCGCTCCTGCACCGCGACGCGCCCGGGGCGGCCGACGACATCGCCGAGGAAGAGAAAACGCATGGGGAGGGTCCAGAGGCTTCAGGCCAACCTCCGTCGCGCGAATGGCGTCGGGAATCAACCGCAGCGTATCGTCTCGGTCTCCGTCACCACCCAGTCGAGCCGCCTGTCATGGCTTTCGTCGGGCACCGCCTCGATCTCCTGCGCGCCATAGGCGATGCCGATGCTCACGACAGGAGCGAGCTCGGCGAGCTTGGCGTCGTAATGGCCCTTACCGTAGCCGATGCGGTAGCCGCGCCGGTCGAAGGCTGCCAGCGGCACGAGCAGGATCGTCGGTATCACGATCGGCTGGTCGGGCTGCGGCACCAGTGTGCCGAAGCCGCCGGGCACGATCGGCTCGTAAGGCGCCCAGCGCCGGAAGATCATGCGCCGGTCGACGATGGCCGGCAGGCAGAGCGGGATATCGCGCGCGTGGAGCTCTTCCAGGATCGGGCGCGGATCGGCCTCGGAGCGCATCGGCCAATAGGCTGAGACGATGGGGATGTCTTGCCGGCCCCCAACGTCCTCATCCTGAGGAGCGGCCGCAGGCCGCATCTCGAAGGAGCCTCCAGCGCATACTGGATCATCCTTCGAGACGCCGCGGAGTTTATCCTTGGGCCGGCCAAAGGCCGGACCCGAGGGCGGCTCCTCAGGATAAGGGCTGAGGATGTGATCCAGAAGCGCCAGCGCCCGCTCGCAAATCGCTCCGTCCCAGATCAGGCGGTCGTCGATTTCGAGCGCGTCGCGGCGCGCGAGCGCGGCCTCGCGCAGGGCGGATTTGCGGCTGGTCGAATTGTCGGGGGAGGGCGTCGTCATGTCGAAAAGTGCTGAGCCACCTCGGCCGTGGAGATTTCGATCCCGGGACACCTACTAAAGTAGGTGGGCGCCGTGTGTCCGGGTCCAGGGACCCGGTCAGGGACAGCTCCCTAGGGAGTCGTATGGGCCCGGGAATACAGTTCTCGCACGCACCAGGCAGCCCAGCCCAATCTATGTAGGCGCAGGCCGGGAAAAGCGCCAGTGCAAGTTCGCTGGCTTCCTAGCCGGCGGGGTAGGCCACCAGGCTCTTGGCCACGCTCTCGATCCGCTCGGCGGCGGCCACCAGCGCCTGCGCCGCCTTGTCCTCGACTTCGCCGAGGCGCTGGTCGGCCGCTCCCGCATCGCCATGGAGGTCCGACAGCCTCGTCTCCAGCGCCGCGACGCGCTGCCTGAGTTCGGAAACCTCGTCGGCGACCATCAGCGCGGCCATCACATGCAGCCGCATGTCGCCGATCTCGCCGAAGGACTGGCGCATCTCCTCGATCTTGCCGTCATAGAGCCGGGCGAGGCCCTCCAGATGCGGCTCCTCGCCCTCGCCGCAGGCCATGCGATAGGCCTTGCCTGCGATAGTGACGTTGACCTGCGGCATCGGGTGCTCCGCTCAATGCTCGATATGGGGCGGCTGCTGGTGTGGTGGCTCTTGCGCCCGCGCCACCACCGCGCCGACGACGCTGATCGCCCGTTCCAACCGCTGCTCGACCTCGCGCGCCGCACCCTCGACCTGGGCCACGCGCGCCATCGCGCCGTCGAGTTCGGAGGCGAGCCGCGCCCGGTCGTCCTGCATCAGGGTGAGTTCGGTTTCGAGATGGGCGCGGCCGCGTTCGGCCTCGATCCGGCGGCGGGCGGCGGCCTCCAACTGACCGAGCGCGCCGTCAAGGCGGGCCAGCGCATTGTCCAGCATCAGGCTCGCCACGGCCGTTTCCCCCTGTCCGATCGAAGCCGGCTCACACGATTCGGACGCAGCCTAGCGCATCCTGATCGAAAGCGGGAATCGGATGGCCAAGGAGCGCACCGAAACCAAGGACTTGGGCGCGATTGCTGAGTTGCGGCATGCGCCGCCGCGAGATGGCGCGCCTCTCTTCGTCGCCGGCTTGCGAATTGACTCGGGGAGAAGGGGCAGCCTAATCGGGCGACCCGACCGACAACGATGCACCGGCCGCTCGAATCGACCCGCCGCCGGTCTCCCCGCGCAGGACCGCGCTCAACCGACCTGCACCATCCGCCAGACGGAGCCCGGAACGCCATGACCACGATCGACCGCAAGCAGCACGACAGGCTCGCCAACGCCATCCGCGGCCTCGCCATGGACGGCGTCGAGCAGGCGAAATCGGGCCATCCCGGCCTGCCGATGGGTGCGGCCGACGTCGCCACCGTGCTGTTCACGCGGATCATGACCTACGACGCGGCCGATCCGCGCTGGCCCGACCGCGACCGCTTCGTGCTCTCGGCCGGCCATGGCTCGATGCTGCTCTATGCGTTGCTCTATCTCACCGGCGTGCCGGGCATGGAGTTGTCCGACCTGAAGAAATTCCGCCAGCTCGAATCGAGGACGCCGGGCCACCCCGAGAACTTCATGACCGCCGGCATCGAGACCACCACCGGCCCGCTCGGCCAGGGTCTGGCCACGGCTGTCGGCATGGCGATGGCCGAACGCATGCTCGCGGGCGAGTTCGGGAAGAAGATCGTCAACCACCATACCTATGTGCTGGCCTCGGACGGCGACCTGATGGAGGGCATCAGCCATGAGGCGATCGCGCTCGCGGGCCATCAGAAGCTGAACAAGCTGATCGTGCTCTGGGACGATAACGGCATCTCGATCGACGGGCCGCTCTCGATCTCGGATTCGGTCGATCAGGTCGCGCGCTTCAAGGCCTGCGGCTGGCGGGCCGAGCGCGTCGACGGCCATGATCCCGAGGCGATCGAGGCCGCCATCCGCCGGGCGCAGAAATCCAGCAAGCCGACCATGATCGCCTGCAAGACGATCATCGGTTTCGGCGCGCCCAAGAAGCAGGGCACCTCGAAGGCTCATGGCGAGGCGCTGGGGGCGGAGGAACTCACTGCGGCCAAGCAGAAGCTCGGTATCGCAGGCGGGCCGTTCGAGGTCGCAGCCGACGTGCTCAAGGCCTGGCGCGGTCATGGCGCAGCCGGGGCCGGGGCGCATAGCGCATGGAAGGGGCGCTTCGGCGCGCTGTCGGAACGCAAGCGCGCCGATTTCGACCGCCGCCAGATCCACGGCGTGCCGGCCAAACTCGACAAGGCGATCCTCGCCCACAAGAAGGCGCTGATCGCGGCCCCGCAGGCGGTCGCCACCCGCAAGGCCTCCGAGCTGGCGCTCGAAGCCATCATGCCGGTGATGCCGGAGCTGGTGATGGGCTCGGCGGATCTCACGCCATCGAACAACACCCGCACCAAGGCCGCCGAGGACTTCACCCCGAAGACGCCCAAGGGCCGCTATGTCCGCTACGGCATCCGCGAGCACGGCATGGCGGCTGCGATGAACGGCATAACCTTGCATGGCGGCTTCCGCACCGCCGGCGGCACCTTCCTCGTCTTCGCCGACTATGCCCGGCCCTCGATGCGGCTCGCCGCGCTGATGGGCTTAGCCGTTGTCTATGTCATGACCCATGATTCGATCGGGCTCGGCGAGGACGGGCCGACGCACCAGCCGGTCGAGCATCTCGCCTCGCTGCGCTCGATGCCGAAGATGCGCGTCTTCCGCCCGGCCGACGCGATCGAGACTGCGGAAGCCTGGCAGCTCGCGCTGGAGCGTCTCGACGGCCCGACGGTGCTGGCGCTCTCGCGCCAGAACCTGCCGCAGCTGCGCACCGACGCGACCGTAAAGAACCGCAGCGCCACTGGCGGCTACGAACTGCTCGCGGCCGAGGGCGGCAAGGCGCAGGTCTCGCTCTTCGCGACGGGTTCGGAGGTCGAGCTTGCGGTCGCGGCGCGCAAGCTGCTGGCGGACCAGGGCGTGCGGGCGCGCGTCGTCTCGGTGCCGTCGCTCGAACTCCTGCTGGAACAGGACGAGGCGACGAAAGACGCCATCATCGGGACGGCACCGGTCAAGATCGCGATCGAGGCCGGCGTGCGCTTCGGCTGGGACGCGGTGATCGGTTCCGACGGCAGCTTCGTCGGCATGCATTCCTTTGGGGCGAGCGGCCCCTACAAGGACGTGTACAAGCATTTCGGCATCACGGCGGAGGCGATCGTCGAGGCCGCCATGAAGCGGCATAACGGCTGATGTTCGCGCAAAGCAGGTCATATTCGCGCAAAGCACTTGCGCTTCGCCCCATTCTGGCCGATTTGCCCCCGTGAATGGCGCGGCAGCGCCGTGCGTCGGGCTGATGGAGAGGATTTGAGATGACGGTCAAGGTGGCGATCAACGGTTTCGGCCGTATCGGACGCAATGTCCTGCGTGCGATCATCGAGTCGAAGCGCAAGGACATCGAGGTCGTCGCGATCAACGATCTCGGCCCGGTCGAGACCAACGCCCATCTCTTCCGCTTCGACAGCGTGCATGGCCGTTTTCCCGGCACGGTGACGGTGTCGGGCGACACGATCGACGTCGGCCGCGGCCCTATCAAGGTCACCGCGATCCGCGACCCGAAGGACCTGCCGCACAAGGCGCTCGGCGTCGACATCGCGCTCGAATGCACCGGCATCTTCACCACACGCGACAAGGCTGCCGCCCATCTCGCCGCCGGCGCCAAGCGCGTGCTGGTCTCGGCCCCCTGCGACGGAGCGGACCTCACCGTCGTGTTCGGCGTCAATGACGGCGCGCTGACGAGCGAGCATGTCGTCGTCTCGAACGCCTCCTGCACCACCAACTGCCTCGCGCCGGTCGTGCGCGTGCTCCATGACGCGGTCGGCATCGACAAGGGCTTCATGACCACGATCCACGCTTATACCGGCGACCAGCCGACGCTCGACACGATGCACAAGGACCTCTATCGCGGCCGCGCCGCCGCGCTCTCGATGATCCCGACCTCGACCGGAGCGGCCAAGGCGATCGGCCTCGTCATCCCGGAGCTCAAGGGCCGTCTTGATGGCTCCTCGGTGCGCGTGCCGACTCCCAACGTCTCGATGGTCGACTTCAAGTTCATCTCCAGGCGCAAGACCACGGTCGAAAAGGTCAACGAGGCGATCGTCAAGGCCAGCAAGCGCGGCGCGCTGAAGGGCATCCTGGCCGTCACCGACCAGCCCAACGTGTCGATCGATTTCAACCACGACCCGGCCTCCTCGATCTTCGCGCTCGACCAGACCAAGGTCATGGACGACAAGTTCGTCAGCGTGGTTTCGTGGTATGACAACGAGTGGGGCTTCTCGAACCGCATGAGCGACACGGCGGTTGCGATGGCCAAGCTGATCTGACGCTGCTTTCCGGCATGGGCGGCGCTCTTTAGCGTCGCCCGGCCCCTTCTTCTCGAAACGAACGGAACGACCATGGCCAAGATCGAGCCGACTGTCGCAGGCCCAGCCGCTGTCTCCGAGCCGACGACCGTCACGCCCGCACCGAGCTTTGGTGCGCCCTATGTCGTGGGAACCGCGACGCCGGTAGCGCCCGCCGAGGCCCCTTTCGCCAAAGAGCCTCGCCAGCTCGACCAGCTCTCCCGCATCGAGGAGAAGGCTGCGCGCATCGAGGAGAAGTTCGCCCGCTACGAGGCCGTGCTGACCCGCGCCGAGGCCTCGCTCGAGCGCAGCGCCCATAAGGTCGACGCCGCCGCCGGCACGATGGACTTCGCTTCGATTCGCGGCGAAATCGCCGCGCTGCGCGACCGCGTCGATGCCACGCCGCGCGGGGCGACCCTGTTCACCACAGCGATCATCACCGCCGTGCTGACCGTCGTCCTCACCGTCCTGGTGCTGAAGTTCGGCGTTCCGGGCATTATGCCGAAGCTGCTGCCGTGACGGGCTTCAAGACGCTGGACGACGCCGATCTCGCCGGCAAGCGCGCGCTTGTCCGGGTCGATCTCAACGTGCCGATGGAGAACGGCACGGTCACCGACACGACCCGCATCGACCGCATCCTGCCGACCATCCGCGAGATTTCGGCCAAGGGCGGCAAGGTGGTGCTGCTTGCGCATTTCGGCCGCCCCAAGGGCCGCGACGCCAAGGACAGCCTGAGGCAGGTGGTGCCGGCGCTGGCGCATGCGCTGGGCCAGCCGGTGACCTTCGTCGAGGACTGCATTGGCGGGGATGTCGCAAGGGCGGTCTCGGCTGCCAAGAACGGCGACGTGCTGCTGCTGGAGAACACCCGCTTCCACGCCGGCGACGAAAAGAACGACCCCGAGTTCGTCGCGGCGCTTGCCGCCAATGGCGATCTCTTCGTCAACGACGCTTTCTCGGCGGCGCATCGCGCGCATGCCTCGACCGAAGGCCTCGCCCATGTCCTGCCGGCCTATGCCGGGCGCACCATGCAGGCCGAACTGGAGGCGCTGTCTGCCGGTCTCGACAATCCGGCGAAGCCAGTGATGGCGATCGTCGGCGGGGCCAAGGTCTCGACCAAGCTCGACCTGCTCGGCAACCTCGTGCGCAAGGTCGATGTGCTGGCGATCGGCGGCGGCATGGCCAACACCTTCCTCGCCGCGCGCGGCGTCGATGTCGGCAAGTCGCTCTGCGAGCACGACCTCGTCGCCACCGCCCGCGAGATCGAGCAGAAGGCCAAGGCCGCCGGCTGCGAGATCATGCTGCCGGTCGATGCGCTGGTGGCGCGGGAGTTCAAGGCCAATCCGGGGCACCGTGTCGTAGCCGTCGGCGAGGTAGCAGCCGACGAGATGATTTTGGACGCAGGCCCCTTAAGCGTCGCCGAGGTCGTGCTGAAGCTCGATTCCGTGAAGACGTTGGTCTGGAATGGGCCGTTCGGGGCGTTCGAGCTTGCGCCCTTCGACACGGCTACGGTGACGGTGGCGAAAGCGGCCGCCGAACGCGTCAAGGCGGGCAAGCTGGTCGCGGTCGCCGGCGGCGGCGACACGGTGGCGGCGATGAACCATGCCGGCGTGGCCGACGACCTCACCTACGTGTCGACGGCGGGCGGGGCGTTCCTGGAGTGGATGGAGGGCAAGCCGCTGCCGGGGGTCGAGGCGCTGCGCACCTGAAGCGCAATCGGCGACTGACGTTGCAACAGCTTCTGTTTCTGTTATGTTCTCGTCGTGGGCGGGAACGATGAGAGCGCGACCATGTCGAGCCGGTCGGCGATCCGGCAGGAGCTTGCCGCGATGTGGCAGGCGGCGAGGGATCGCGCCACGGCGAATGGCGACTCACCAGAAGCGATCAGGCTCAGGACGCGTCAGCGACGCGAGGCGTTTAGAGCGATGAGGCAGGCGCGATGACGGAGGCCGAGATCGACCGTCTTCTGCGCTTCGACGATCGCTTCAACAAGCTGCTCGACCGCAGAAGACGCTGATGGCCGACAAGGTGCAGACGGCGATGTTAGATATCCTCAAGTCGATCCAGGTCGAGCTTGCCGACCATCGCAAGCTATTCCACAAAATCGATGCGCATCTTGAGCGGATCGAGACGCTCCACCGAAAGGATCGCGTGAACTCGGCGGGAATGCTCGTCATCATGCGATCGACCGCCGGCGGATTTGATCAGCGGATCGCGGACGTAGCGGCGTATTGAGAGGCTGGAACAGCTGAATCCATGAGAGCCCTGCTCCGCTTTGCCTTTGCGCTCGCTGCGCATCCGCTCTAAATCCTCCCCACGACCTGACGCCACTCCGGGAGGATACCTTGGCCCGCATCACGCTTCGCCAGTTGCTCGACCATGCCGCCGAAAACGACTACGGCGTGCCCGCCTTCAACATCAACAACATGGAGCAGGCGCTGGCGATCATGGCGGCGGCCGACTCAACCGATGCGCCGGTCATCATCCAGGCTTCGCGCGGCGCGCGCAGCTACGCCAACGACATTATGCTCAAGCACATGATGGACGCGGTCACGGAGATCTATCCGCACATCCCCGTCTGCGTGCATCTCGACCACGGCAACGAGGCCGCGACCTGCATGACCGCGATCCAGGCCGGCTTCACATCGGTGATGATGGACGGTTCCCTCAAGGCCGATGGCAAGACGCCGGGCGACTGGGACTACAATGTCGCGGTGACGAAGCAGGTCACCGAGATGGCTCATCTTGGCGGCATCTCCGTCGAGGGCGAACTCGGCGTGCTTGGGTCGCTGGAGAGCGGCGAGGGCGAGGCCGAGGACGGCCATGGCTTCGAAGGCAAGCTCAGCCACGACCAGTTGCTGACCAACCCGGACGAAGCGGTGAAGTTCGTCGCCGAGACCAGGGTCGATGCGCTCGCCATCGCCATGGGCACCTCGCACGGCGCCTACAAGTTCACCCGCAAGCCCGACGGCGCGATCCTGGCGATGCATGTCATCGAGGAGATCCACGCCAAGCTGCCGAACACGCATCTCGTCATGCACGGCTCGTCTTCGGTGCCGCAGGACCTGCAGGACATCATCAACCGGTATGGCGGACAGATGAAGCCGACCTGGGGCGTGCCGGTCGCCGAGATCCAGCGCGGCATCAAGCATGGCGTGCGCAAGATCAACATCGACACCGACAACCGCATGGCGATGACCGGCCAGATCCGGAAGATCCTCTCGGAGCATCCCGGCGAGTTCGATCCGCGCAAATATCTCAAGCCGGCCATGGAAGCGATGACCGCGCTCTGCAAGCTGCGCCTGCAGGAGTTCAACACGGCCGGCCAGGCGAGCAAGATCAAGCGCGTCGCGACCACCGCCGAGATGGCCAGGCGCTACGCCAAGGGCGAACTCGACCCGACCTTCGGCGCGCAGAAGGCGGCCTGACGCATAAGCGATGGGCACCATGGCCGGGCCTGCGCCGGCCATGGTGCTCCTCAGCGGCCGACGATCCCGTCCCAGAGCGGCAGGCTCACCACTGCGCTCAGGAAGATGACAAGATAGGCGATGCGCCGGAACGTCGTCTCAGAAGCGAGGCCGAAGGCATGCGTCCCGGCCCACATGCCCAGTCCGTAGACCGCGAGCAGCGGCAGCGCCGTCAGCATCGCGGCTTTCGTCAGGATGCCTGTCAGCCAGAGCGTGACGCCGCTGATCACGGTCGAGAGCCCAAAGAAAGTCTGCAGGTTGGCGCGGGTCTGGTGGCGGTCGTTGCGCTGCGCACCGAGCCAGAAAACCGCGAGCGGCATGCCGCCGATGCTCGCCATGCCGTTGAACAGCCCCGAGAGCACGCCGACGCCGAGCGAGAGCGGGATGCCCGGCCGGCCATGATAGCGCCAGCCCGAGGCCATCAGCGCCACGGCTGTCAGCACCAGCGCCGCCAGCGTCCAGCGCATCGTTTCGCGGTCCAGCCAGATCAGCAGCCAGACGCCGGCCGGAAGAGCGAGCGTCGCAGTCACCAGCAGCGGGGCGACCTCGCGCCATTCCGCCTGTCTGGCGTTGCGCGCAGCGATCGGCACGGCGAACAGCACGTCGATGAACCAGATCAGCCCAAGCGCCGCGACAGGGCCGATCACCAGGCTCGCCAGCGGCATGAACACCATGGCGAAGCCGAAGCCGGTGAAACCGCGCACGAGCCCGCCGAGCAGTGTGGCTGCAATCAGCGTAACGATGCCGGAGAAAGGGATGCCGGGAAAGGCGAGGCTGAGAAGCTGGGTCATGTCGCAGAGGTTGGCGGGCGTCGATTGCACCAACAGGCAGACGCGGCCGGCGACAACCCCTGATCCTGTGATGCGACCGATGCGCCCCGGTCATCGATCGTTAGGAGAAGGCATGGAACAAAGCGTGTCCGCAAGCTAGCGTCACGCGACATGAACCCTCCGATTCGCATCCTCGGCATCGACCCCGGTCTCCGCAAGACCGGCTGGGGCGTCATCGTCAGCGAGGGAAGCAAATTGTCATTCCTGGCCTGCGGTTGCATCGAGAGCGATCAGGCTCTGTCCCTGGCGCAGCGCCTGCGGCAATTGCACGATGGGCTCGACGCCGTCATCTCCAACTGGACGCCCGACGAGGCCGCCGTCGAGGAGACGTTCGTGAATCGCGATCCGCAATCGGCGCTGAAACTCGGGCAGGCGCGCGGGATCGCGCTGGTGGTTCCGGCGCTGGCGGGCCTGAGCGTTGCCGAATACGCCGCCAATCTCGTCAAGAAGACCGTTGTCGGCGTCGGCCATGCCGACAAGCGGCAGGTCCAGGCGATGATCCGTGTGCTGCTGCCCAGGGCCGAGGCGAAGAGCGCTGACGCAGCGGATGCGCTGGCGGTGGCGATCTGCCATGCCCAGCATCGCGGCATCAGGACGCTGGCGGCGCAGATGCGCGCCAGCGCCTGACGCGATACGATCAGTACAGATGGGGCACGCAGCGCGATGATCGGCAAGCTCAAGGGGCTGATCGATTCCTATGGCGAGGATTTCGTCATCCTCGACGTGCAGGGCGTCGGCTATGTCGTGCAGTGCTCGTCGCGCACCCTGCAGCGGCTGCCCAAGCCCGGCGAGGCGGCCGCGCTCTCGATCGAGACCCATGTCCGCGAGGACGCGATCCGCCTCTACGGCTTCCTCTCCGACACCGAGCGCGACTGGTTCCGGCTGATGCAGATGGTGCAGGGGGTGGGCGCCAAGGTCGCGCTCGCCATCCTCTCGACGCTCGAGCCCGGGGCGCTGGCGACCGCGATCGCCACCAACGACAAGGCGGCGGTGGCGCGCGCGCCCGGCGTCGGCCCCAAACTCGCCCAGCGAATCTGCGCCGAACTCAAGGACAAGGCCCCGGCGTTTGGGCATATCGATCCCGGTGTCGCGCAGCTTGCAGGCGCGCTGGAGGCGCGCAGCCTGCCGCAGCCGGTGGCTGATGCCGTCTCGGCGCTGGCCAATCTCGGCTATCCGCAGGCGCAGGCGGTGGCGGCGGTCGCGGCCGCCTCGCGCGCGGCGGGCGAAGGAGCCGGCACCGCGCAGCTGATCAAGCTGGGCCTGAAGGAACTGGCGAAGTGAGCGCGGCTGACGACGCGGTCATTCGCGAGATCGAGGACAAGACGGCGTTCCTCGCCCTGATGATGAAGCATTGGGGCTCGCATCGCATGATGATCGGACTTCGGGTCTATGACTGCGCCGAGCTGCCGCTCCTCGGCCTGTTTTCGGCCAGGGGCGAGCCGCTGGCGGTGGCGAGCTGGGCGATGGATGGCGATATCGCGGTCCTCTGCGCGCTCCACGCGCTGTCGCCGGGGCAGGGAGCGGCGATCCAGCTACTTGACGCGGTCAAGGTTGCCGCGAAGGCGAAGGGTGCGACAAGGCTGCGCGCCATGCTGACCAACGACAATCTGCCGGCGATGGCCTTCTACCAGAAGCAGGGTTTTCGCTTTTCGGGGCTTTATGTCGAGGCGATCGACCATTACCGATCGGTGATCCCGACGATCATCAGGACGGGGCATCAGGACATCCCCGTGCGCGACGCGCTCGAACTGGAGATCGCGCTATGAGCGGGCCGCGCCGCCCCGGCCTGCTCTCGGCCGACCGCCGCGAAGACGACAGCGAGACCTCGCTGCGGCCGCTCTCGCTTGCCGACTTCACCGGTCAGGCGGCGGCGCGCGCCAATCTGCAGGTCTTCATCAACGCCGCCAAGACACGTGGCGACGCGCTCGACCACGTGCTGTTCGTCGGCCCGCCGGGCTTAGGGAAAACGACGCTGGCGCAGATCGTGGCGCGTGAGCTCGGCGTCAATTTCCGCTCGACCTCGGGACCGGTGATCGCCAAGGCGGGCGATCTCGCGGCGCAGCTCACCAATCTGGAAGAGCGCGACGTGCTCTTTATCGACGAGATCCACCGGCTCAACCCGGCGGTGGAGGAAATCCTCTACCCGGCGATGGAGGACTACCAGCTCGATCTGATCATCGGCGAGGGGCCGGCCGCGCGATCGGTCAAGATCGACCTGCCGAAGTTCACTCTGGTCGGTGCGACCACGCGGCAGGGCCTGCTGACGACGCCGCTGCGCGATCGCTTCGGCATCCCGATCCGGCTGCAGTTCTACACGGTCGAGGAGTTGCAGAGCATCGTGGCGCGCGGGGCTCGCGTGCTCGGCGTCGGCATGTCCGAGGACGGGGCCAACGAGATCGCCAAGCGCTCGCGCGGCACGCCGCGTATCGCGGGCCGTCTGCTGCGGCGGGTGCGCGACTTCGCCATCGTCGACGGCGATCCGGTGGTGACGCGCAGCGTGGCGGACAAGGCCTTGTCGCTGCTCGATGTCGACGCGATCGGCCTCGACACCATGGACCGGCGCTACCTGACCACCGTGGCGATCAATTTCGCCGGTGGGCCGGTCGGGATCGAGACCATCGCGGCCTCGCTCTCGGAGCCGCGCGACGCGATCGAAGAGATCATCGAGCCCTTCCTGCTGCAGCAGGGCTTCATCCAGCGCACGCCGCGCGGCAGGCTTTTGACGCCGCATGCGTTCCGGCATCTGGGGATGCCCGAGCCGAGCCGCGATGCGGCGCAGTTTGGGCTGTTCGGGGACGGTGAGGCAGAAGGTAGCGCCTGATGCGGTGGAGTTGGGGCGTTTATCTCGCCGTAGGGATGGCACTTTCGATCTATACGGCTTTGGGACTTGTCGCGAGCAAGACGACCATGATTCCCCTTGCTTTACAGCCCGGCGCGAGAACCGAGGGTTTCTATTTTCCGGTTCAATCCCGGCGAAATGAGAATGGATGCTTGGTTCCGAGGGAAAAACCGCAAGGAACTGGGAGGTATCGACTTTTCTGCGTTTAAGGAAGGAAGACCTGGAAACCATTCGCCTGAAGGGATTGCGCGCCTTGAGGTGGAAGTCAGACCATCATTGCAAGGTCCAGTGCGCTACAAGGCTGCGCCCGCGAGCGGCTTTACAAGTGATCGCACCGCGCGCGCTCTCGGCCCGATTGGGCCGGACGGACAGCTGCCGAAGCCCAAAATTACGTTGACCAAGGGAATAAACAAATTCGTGTTGGTTGTGACTTCAGTCGATCCAGCCTTAGTGGGAGAGATGATCGAGATTTGGATTGAACCGGCACTTGGGATCAAAAGAGTAGAAGCAGATGTCGCTTGGTTGGGGTGGTCGCTCTTATGGCAGATTTATGGAGTTTTTTATGTCATCTGGGGAATATTTCTGCTTTGGCACCATCGAAAATCATTGAATGCAAGGTGATCGCAATACCATGAGACTCGATAGCTGCCAGTCACATTAAGTATCGAGCAATGAGCACTCACCTCCTCCCCGTCCGCGTCTATTACGAGGACACCGATTTCTCGGGCGTGGTCTATCACGCCTCCTATCTGCGCTTCATGGAGCGCGGGCGCACCGAGCTGATCCGCTCGCTCGGCGTCGGGCAGCGCGAATTGTTCGATGGCGACACGGCGCTCGGCTTTGCGGTCCGCAGGATGACGATCGAGTTCATCCGCCCCGCCGTGATGGACGACCTCCTGACGGTCGAGACGCGGTCGGTCGCGGTGCGGGGCGCGACCATGGATGTCGAGCAGCGCATCCTGCGCGGCGAAGAGGTGCTGATCACCGCGCAGGTGCTGGTCGCCTGCGTCGGCGGCGGGCGGGCGCGGCGCATTCCCGACGGGTTGCGGCAACGGCTGATGCTGCCGGATTGACGCATCGACGGCCGCGCCCGACCATGTTAGCGCTCGTTACATGAGCTGGAAGCGCACACCTCCCGATCCGTCACGCGGCTATCACCATGGCAACCTCAAGGAGGAGCTGGTCCGCGCCGCGCTCGGGCTGATCGGCGAGAAGGGTCCCAACGGCTTCACCTTCGCGGAGGCCGCCCGCGTCGCCGGCGTCAGCCCGGCTGCGCCCTACCGCCACTATCGCGACAAGGATGCGCTGATCGCAGACGTCGCGACGCGCGGTTTTCAGGCGTTCGAGGCAGCTCTCGCCCGCGCCTGGGACCAGGGCAGGCCCGATCCGGAGACGGCGTTCCATCGGCTGGGCCGCGCCTATCTTGCCTTCGCCCATGACGAGCCGGCCTATTATTCGGCGATGTTCGAGGCCGGAGTTCCGCTCGACGCCAGCCCGGAACTGCGCGCCGCCGCCGACCGCGCCTTCCAGGGCCTGCGTGCGGCCTCCGAGGCGCTGATCGCGCTGCTGCCGGCCGCCAAGCGCCCCCCGGCGCTGATGATGGCGCTGCATGTCTGGGCGATGTCGCATGGCGTGGCGGCGCTGTTTGGCCGGGCAGATGGCGGCCGGCGGCCGCTGCCGATGTCGGCGGCGGAGCTGCTCGAGGCCGGGATGCTGGTCTATCTGCAAGGGTTGGGGCTGGGCAACGACAAGCGCGGTTGAGCGCCTCTGCCCTCATCCTGAGGAGCCGCGCAGCGGCGTCTCGAAGGATGCTCCAGCGATCTCCGGAAGCATCTGGACGATCCTTCGAGACGCGCCCTGCGGGCGCTCCTCAGGATGAGGTGGGTGGGAGGTCGCAGCATCTTTATGGGCAAGGCGCTACCGATCTTGACAACCGGCCACACCGCATCCATTTATGTAAATGTGATTTACATTCACTCTGGAGAGGGATCGATGCCGATCGTCGCGAAACTGGACGAGTTTGGGAGAGGGGCCTGGATCGCGTTCGCGGTTCTCGGCTTCATCGTGTGGTGGCCTCTGGGTCTGGCGACCCTTGGCTTTGTCATCTGGAGCGGACGCATGGGATGCGGATATGCCGGCGCAGGGCGCCATGAATACAAGATGAGCCGCCTGCAGGAGAAGATGGACCGTCTGCGCCAGCGCATGGGCGGCGGCGAAAGCGGCGAGCGCGGCTTTGGCGGCGGCGGCTGGCATCGCGGCCCGTCGAGCGGCAACCGCGCCTTCGATGAATACCGTCAGGAGACGCTGCGTCGCCTGGAAGACGAGCAGCGCGAGTTCCAGGACTTTCTGGGCCGCCTGCGCATGGCCCGCGACAAGGCCGAGTTCGACCAGTTCATGGCCGATCGCAGGGCCGGCGACGCCGCGCCCCCGCCTGCCGCCTGAGCCTTCACGCCGATCCTGTCGGCCGACAGCGACGCCCGCTCCGGGGAACCGGGGCGGGCGTTTTCGCATGTCGCGTATTCGCTGGCGAAGTGTTGCAGATGCGCCATGTATACCCGGCATTAACCTTGCTGGAGGCTTAACTCGAAGGGAAACATGCGTTTCGCAGGAAACCCCCGCTTGCGCCCATCTTTCGCCGGATTCCCAAGCGATTGAGGGCCTTGTCAGTTTCCCGGAAGCGCAGATCGGGCGGCGGCGCAGGGTTACCCTGCGACGCGTGCGGCGGGATATGGCCTCGCTGCAATGCAAGAAGGAAGACCAGATGAACCCGGCCGATGTCGCGCAGGCGGCTCCGCAGATCGACATGTCGTTCTGGTCGCTGTTCTGGCATGCCCATATCGTCGTCAAGCTGGTGATGATCGGGCTGCTCGGGGCCTCGGTCTGGTGCTGGTCGATCATCGTCGACAAGACGCTGCTCTATCGCCGCACGCGCAAGGACATGGACGCTTTCGAGGAGGTGTTCTGGTCCGGCCGTTCGCTGGAAGAGCTTTACCGCGATCTCTCGGGCAAGCCGGTCAACGACATGGCGGCCGTCTTCGTGGCGGCGATGCGCGAATGGAAGCGCTCCTTCGAGAATGGCGGGCGTTCGGTCGCCAGCCTGTCGCAGCGCATCGACAAAGTGCTCGACGTCACGATCCAGCGCGAGGCCGAGCGGCTGGAGAGCAAGCTGCTGGTGCTCTCGACGATCGCGTCGGCCGCGCCCTTCATCGGCCTGTTCGGAACCGTCTGGGGCATCATGAACTCGTTCGCCGCTATCGCGGTCTCGAAGAACTCGTCGCTTGCGGTCGTCGCGCCCGGCATCGCCGAGGCGCTGTTTGCCACCGCCATCGGCCTGTTCGCCGCGATTCCGGCGCTGATGGCCTATAACAAGCTGCAGTCCGAGGTCGCCAAGGCGCAAAACCGGCTGGAAGCCTTCGCCGACGAGTTCTCCGCGATCCTGTCGCGGCAGATCGACGAGCGGCTGGCGGCCTGAGGGGACAGCACGATGGGCATGTCCGCAGCATCCGGCGCCAGGTCCGGGGGACGACGCGGCCGGCGCGGCCGAAAGCATGGCGCGATCGCCGAAATCAACATGACGCCGTTCATCGACGTGATGCTGGTGCTGCTGATCATCTTCATGGTCGCAGCCCCTTTGATCGCGACCGGCGTGCCGATCGACCTGCCGCAGACAGGCGCCAAGCCGATCAATGTCGACCAGAAGCCGATCACCATCGCCATCGACGGCAAGGGCCAGATCTTCCTGCAGGACCAGGCGACGCTGGAGCCCGATCTCGTCGGCAAGCTCCAGACCCTGACCAATCAGGGCTACGAGCAGCGCATCTATGTGCGCGGCGACCGCATGGTCGATTACGGCCGCGTCGCCTCGGTGATGTCGACCATCACCTCGGCCGGTTTCAAGAAAGTCGCGCTGGTCACCGAGCCGGCGCGTTGAGTTCGTTGCGAGCGGGGATGTTCAGGGCGTGAAGCTGTCGACCTCCGAACCGGGCATGGTGGTGTCTGCGCTGGGCCACGTGACGTTTCTCGTCGCGGGGCTTCTGGCGTTTTCATCGCCTGCGCCCTTGCCGGAGAATGAGGAGGCGATCGCCGTCGAAGTGGTCGATCCAAGCGCGCTGAACCAGGTCACGCGCGGCGAACGCCAGGCCGAGAAGGTCGAGGCGCAGCCGATCCAGCGCGCCGAGCGCCAGGCCGAGAACGTCGAGCGCAAGGAGGCGGGCGAGGCCAAGGCCGATACGCCGGCCCCGCCGAGCCGCCCGGTCGAGCTCAAGACGGCCGACGACAATGCCGCGGCCCCGCTGCCGCCCTCGCGCGCCGCGCTGCTCCCGAAGACCGAACCGCAGGTGAAGCCGCCCGAGCCCGCCAAGCAGCCGCCTCAGAAGAGCGAGGCGCAGGCTCAGGCCGAGGCGCAGCAGCGCCGCGACGAACTGGCGAGGCTTGCCGACGAGGCCGAACTCGCCTCGAAGGCGCGCAAGGCCGAGGAAGACGCCAAAGCAGCCGCCAAGGCGAAGACCGAGGCCGAAGCTCAGGCGCGCGCCGAGGCGCAGGCCAAGGCAAAGGCCGAGGCTGTGGCCAAGGCGGAAGCCGCCGAGGCCGCGAAGGAAAAGGCCGAGCTTGCGGCCAAAGCCAAGGCCGAGGCCGAGCAGAAGGCCAAGATCGCAGCCGCCGCCAAGGCCAAGCAGGAAGCCGAGGCCAAGGCCAGGCGCGAGGCCGAGATCGCCAAGAACTTCAACCCGACCGATATCGCCAAGCTGCTTCAGTCGAAGGAGCAGGCGCAGTCCTCGGGCTCGGCCGCGCCGCAGATCAACCGCACCGCCTCGCTCGGCACGGAGCGGGGTGCGGCGCAGAAGCTCAGCCCCTCGCTGCGTGCGCAACTCGTCGGCATCATCCAGGACCAGTTGCTGAAGTGCTGGAACGTGCCGATCGCGCTCGCCAACGCCAAGGGGCAGGTGGTGCCGCAGGTGCGCATGAAACTCAACACCGACGGCTCGCTCGTCGGCCAGCCCGGCGTCGTCAACTCCTCGTCGGATCCCCTCTTCAGGGTGGCCGCCGATTCGGCTCTCACCGCGACCCGCCGTTGCGCGCCCTTGCGCATCCCGGCCCAGTTCGCCTCCTATTACGACGACTGGCGCGATGTCGTCGTCAATTTCGACGCAAGGGACATCCTGTGACCCTCATTTCCACACATCTCCCCTCGCCGGGCCTGACCCGCCGCAGGGCGTTCGCGCTCGCGGGCGCCTCGATTCTGATTCCCGCCATGGCGAAAGCCGAACTCGTCATCGACCTGCGCGGCGGCTCGTTCCAGCCGCTGCCGATCGCGATCGCGGATTTCGCGGGCGAGGGCGGCGTGCTGGTCTCCGGCGTCATCACCAACAATCTGCGGCGCTGCGGCTATTTCACGCCGATCGACAAGGGCCGCCATCCCGACAAGAACCCGCCCTTCGATTCCGCGCCCCAGTTCGATGCCTGGAAGGCCGCCGGCGTGCAGGCGCTGGTGACGGGCCGCGTCTCGCGCGACGCTTCGGGCCGGATCAAGGCCGAGTTCCGGCTCTGGGACGTCACGACCGGAACGCAGACCGATGGCCAGCAATATTTCACCGACCCGAGCAACAACCGCCGCGTCGGCCACATCATCTCGGATGCGATCTTCAGCAAGATCACCGGCGTGGGCGGATTCTTCGACACGCGCGTCGTCTTCGTCGACGAGTCGGGCACGAAGGAGAACCGCCGCAAGCGGCTGGCCATCATGGACCAGGACGGCGCCAATGTGCGCTACCTGACTGACGGCTCGGTCTCCGTGGTGACGCCGCGCTATTCGCCGGTATCGCAGGACGTCACCTACATGTCGCAGCGGCTCGGCGAGCAGCCCCGCGTGCATGTGCTCAACATCGAGACCGGCCAGCGCCAGATCGTTGGCAACTTCCCCGACATGACCTCGAGCCCGCGCTTCTCGCCCAATGGCGCCAAGATCGCGCTCTCGCTGCAGCAGGGCGGCAACGCCAATCTCTACGCCATGGACATCGGCTCGCGCTCGACGACGCGGCTGACCTCGACGAGCGCGATCGACACTTCGCCGTCCTATTCGCCCGATGGCGCGCAGATCGTCTTCGAAAGCGATCGCGGCGGCTCGCAGCAGCTTTACGTGATGCCGTCGAGCGGCGGGGAGGGCAAGCGGCTCTCCTTCGCGCAAGGCTCCTATTCGCAGCCCTCCTGGTCGCCGCGCGGCGATCTGATCGCCTTCACCAAGCGCACCGGCGGCGGCTTCGCCATCGGCGTGATGCGGCCCGACGGCACGGGCGAGCGCCTGCTCACCGAGGGCTTCCACAACGAGGCTCCGAACTGGGCTCCGAACGGGCAATACATCATGTTCTTCCGCGATCCGGGCGGGCAGTCCGGCGGCAAGCTCTACATGGTCGACATCACCGGCCGCGTCGAAGTGCCGGTGCCGACGCCGGCCTTCGCGTCCGATCCGACATGGTCGCCGCTGCTGACGGCGGCGCGCTGAGCCGTCTCCCGTCGCTCCTTCATCGAGAGCGTCAGCGGAACTTTTGACCCGCGCCGCCGTCTTCTCGTCACAGGCTTTCGGCACTGAAGGCCTGCGCGAGGCGAACAGGACCGTGATGACCCACCATCTGACCGACGATGCTTACGGGAGCGTCGCGCGGCCCCGCCGGCGTTACGGGCTGTTTGCGGGTGTTGCCGCCGCCCTGCTGCTGATCGGCTACTGGCTTTCGCCTTATATCGCGGCGACGCGCTTTGCGCTCGCCGTGCAGTCCGGCGACAGCGCCGGGGCTATCGCGCGGATGGACGTCGTCGGCCTGCGCAACAGCTTCGCCCGTCAGATCGTGCAGGCCTATCTCTCGCGCAATCCTCAGCTGCGCAATCTCGACCCGTTGAAGCGTCAGGTGATCGGCGGCGTCGCCACGGGCTATGTCGCGGCGATCGTCGCCGACTATCTGACGCCCGAGGCGCTGGCCGAACTGCTGGCGCAGGGACGCACCCGCTCGGCCGCAGGAGCGCTGGTCGGCGACAGCGCCGCGTTTCCGCCGATCGACGGGATAGGGCGCGCCTTCGAGCTGTTCATGGCGTCGGGCTTCACCGGGCTCGACAGTTTTGCTGTCCAGCCGGAGATGACCGGATACAAGCTGAATTTCGGCCTGCGTGGCGGGCGCTGGCTGCTGCGATCGGTCGTGCTGCCCGAGGCGATGATCAACCGGCTCGCAGACGAGTTGACGACGCGGACGGCGACCAAGCCCTGAGCAATGCCGGGTCCAAAGCGATGCGCCGATGCAACACCGGCTGGAATGCCGCATTTGTCTGCAATTGGTTAACCATATGCCGCAATGCCGCCATTTCGCCTTGCTTTGGCAAGTTGTCGTTTAGGTTGACGCTTCATTGCTGATGGCCTGTCGCCAGTTCTTCTCAAGATCTGCCTTTCATGAGCCAAGCCTCGCAATTCTGATCGCCCGGAGTCACATCATGCTCGCCACCCTCTTCGCCGGCGGTCGCGCCGTCCGCTTCGCCGCAGCCATCGCCGCCTCGCTCGCGCTCGGCGCCTGCGCCAACACCCAGAACGCGGACGGCTTCGGCGCCGGCGGCGCAGCCACGCCCGGCAGCGCGCAGGACTTCGTCGTCAATGTCGGCGACCGCGTCTTTTTCGAGACCGATTCCACCGACCTGACCGCGACCGCGACCGCGACTCTCGACAAGCAGTCGGCCTGGCTGCAGCGCTATCCGCGCTACACCTTCGTGGTCGAGGGCCATGCCGACGAGCGCGGCACGCGCGAGTACAACTTCTCGCTCTCGGCAAGGCGCGGCCAGACCGTGCGCGACTATCTTGCCTCGCGCGGCATCCAGGCTAACCGCATGCGCATCGTCTCCTATGGCAAGGAGCGGCCCGTCGCGGTCTGCAACGACATCTCCTGCTGGTCGCAGAACCGTCGCGGCGTGACCCTGCTCGACGGCGCCGGCGGAGTCTGAGCGCCCCCATTCCAAAAAGGCCGGCGCTTCCACAAGGGAAAGCGCCGGCCTTTTCATATTTTGGCCGTGGTGAGAGCGTGTGATACTGCACATGCGAAACGCGAACTGGTCTGAAACGATGTTCTGGAATTCCGCTGCTCGCGGCATCAGCCGCCTTGCTGTGCAAGCCGTCTTCGGCATTTTGCTGCTCGCGGCCGCGCCCATGACCGCGACCGCCCAGGATGCGGCCGATCTGCTGGTGCGCACGACGCGACTGGAGAACCAGCTCCGCCAGCTGTCGGGACAGATCGAACAGCTCCAGTTCGAGAACCGGCGGCTGACCGAGCAGTTGGGCAAGTTCCAGCAGGATGTCGATTTCCGCCTGAACGAGCGCGGTGGAGCGCGACCGGGCTCGGCCAATCCGCCAGCCGCGCAGCCGGCCCCGCGACAGCCCGCGCCGCAGCGGCGTGGCGACGCGTTCGATCCGGGCCAGCAGCAGGGCGCGGCCGGCGCGCCACGTCCTCTCGGCGGGGGCACGATCGGCGGCGTCATCGAGGAGGATTTCGCCGATGCGCGTGGGCCGGGCGGGCAGGGGCCGCTCGATCTGCAGGGCGTCGGCCGCGGCGTGCCACAGGGCGCGCTGCCGCCGGCGGGTCCGCGCAGCGGGCCCAGCGTTGCCGCCGCATCGGGTCCGGCGACCGCGAAGGATGCCTATGACGTCGCTTACGCCTCGATCCTGCGCAAGGAGTACGAGCAGGCCGAGATGGGCTTCCGCCAGTTCCTGCAGAGCTATCCGCGCGACCGGCTCGCCATCGACGCCACCTACTGGCTCGGCGAGACCTATTTCCAGCGCCAGCGCTATCGCGAAGCGGCCGAGCAGTTCCTGAAGATCTCGCGCGACTCGCCGCGCGCCAACAAGGCCCCCGAGAGCCTGCTCAAGCTCGGCATGGCGCTGAACGGGCTTGGCGCGCGCGACCAGGCCTGCGCCACTTACGCCAAGGTCGGTGTCGATTATCCCAGCGCCTCCAACGCCGTGCGCCAGGGCGTCGAGCGCGAGCGCCGCCGCTCCGGCTGCGCTTGAGCGGGCGAACGCCGCCAGCCACGACCGCGAAGCCGATCGCGGCTGACGAAGCGGCGGCGCTGTTTGCCGATCTCGAACCCATTCCCCGCCTGCTGATCGCGGTGTCCGGTGGGCCTGATTCCGTGGCGCTGCTCGGGCTCCTGAGCGAATGGGCGGCCGCGCCCGACCGGCCGACGATCGCCGCCGCGACGGTCGATCATGGCTTGCGTGCAGGCTCGGCCGCGGAAGCCGAAAGCGTCGCCGCTCTGTGCCGGAGGCTTGGCGTCCCGCATGCGACTCTCCCGTGGACCGGGCCGAAGCCGCGCACGGCTGTGCAGGCGCAGGCGCGGGCGGCACGGTATCTGTTGCTCGGGCAGGAGGCGCAGCGGCTTGGCGGGGCTGCACTGGCCACCGCCCATACCGAGGACGATCAGGCCGAGACCATCCTGATGCGGATGGCGCGTGGCTCCGGCCCGGCCGGGCTGATCGGCATGAAGGCGCGCAGCGAGCGGGACGGGGTCGTCCTGCTGCGGCCGCTGCTCGGAGCCGCCAAGGCGCGGCTCGTCGCGACCGCGCAGGCGCAGGGTCTGCCCTTTGTCACCGACCCGAGCAATGCTGAGACGCGCTTCGAGCGCGTGCGCTGGCGCGCGCTGCAGCCGGCCCTCGCAGGGGAGGGGCTCGATGCCGCGCGTCTTTCCGTGCTGTCGCGGCGTCTGGCGCGCATGGAGGCGGCGCTCGAACAGCCGGCGGAGCTGCTGCGAGCGAGGTTAGTCTTGCCCACGACGACGACCGGCGTAGTGCGGCTCGCTTTCGCGCGCCTCGCCAACGAGCCTGAGGAACTGGCGCTGCGCGTTCTCGCGACCGCCGTCACCGAGGTAGCCGGGCCCGGCCCGATGCGGCTGGAACGGCTCGAAACCTGTCTCGATGCGCTGCTCCGCGCGGCCCGCGAAGGCCGCGCCATCACCCGGACATTATCGGGCTGCGTGCTCTCGCTGTCGCGCTCGGGCGTGCTGATGATCCGCCGGGAGGGGATGCGACGACGTGGCGTTCACCCTGCGGCATCGTAAAGCGCGACGACGCGGCCTGTTTCCCTTGGCAAGGGCATGCGCCGCACATAGATTGCATGCTGCAAACCTTTGGCCTCTCCCGTATTTCCGGCAGGCCTGATCGGACTGGTGATGAATCCGAACTTCCGTAATTTCGCCCTCTGGGTGGTGATCTTCCTGCTGGTGCTGGCGCTCGTGACGCTGTTCCAGTCGCCAAGCCAGCGGGCCAGCACCAACGAGATCCCCTACAGCCAGCTCATCAACGAGTCGGAGGCCGGGCGTATCGCCAATGTCGTGGTGGCAGGGCAGGAGATCACGGGCACCTTCTCCGACGGCCGCAGCTTCGTGACCTACGCGCCCTATGGCGACCCGCAACTGCTCAAGACGCTGGCGATGAAGGGCGTGCAGGTTTCGGCGCGCGCCCCGTCCGAGGGCACGCCCTGGTTCATGGCTCTGCTGGTCAATTCCTTGCCCTTCGTCATCTTCATCGGTCTGTGGATCTTCATGTCCCGCCAGATGCAGAACGGCGCGGGCCGCGCGATGGGCTTCGGAAAGTCCAAGGCCAAGCTGCTGACGGAAGCACATGGCCGCGTCACCTTCGAGGATGTCGCGGGCATCGACGAAGCCAAGGAAGATCTGCAGGAGATCGTCGAGTTCCTGCGCGATCCACAGAAGTTCCAGCGGCTGGGCGGGCGCATTCCGCGCGGCGTGCTGCTGGTCGGCCCTCCGGGCACGGGCAAGACCCTGACCGCGCGCGCCGTCGCCGGCGAGGCGAACGTGCCGTTCTTCACGATTTCGGGTTCGGACTTCGTCGAGATGTTCGTCGGCGTCGGTGCGAGCCGCGTGCGCGACATGTTCGAGCAGGCCAAGAAGAACGCGCCCTGCATCATCTTCATCGACGAAATCGACGCGGTCGGCCGTCATCGCGGCGCGGGCCTCGGCGGCGGCAATGACGAGCGCGAGCAGACGCTGAACCAGCTTCTGGTCGAGATGGACGGCTTCGAGCCGAACGAGGGCGTGATCATCATCGCCGCGACCAACCGTCCCGACGTGCTCGACCCCGCGCTGCTGCGTCCGGGTCGCTTCGACCGCCAGATCGTGGTGCCCAACCCCGACGTCGCCGGTCGCGAGAAGATCCTGCGCGTCCATGTCCGCAAGGTGCCGCTGGCGCCCGACGTCGATCTCAAGATTCTCGCCCGTGGCACGCCCGGCTTCTCCGGCGCGGATCTGATGAACCTCGTCAACGAGGCGGCCCTCCTGGCGGCGCGGCGCGCCAAGCGCATGGTCACCCATGCCGAGTTCGAGGACGCCAAGGACAAGGTCATGATGGGCGCGGAGCGCAAATCCATGGCGATGTCGGAGGAAGAGAAGAAGCTGACCGCCTATCACGAGGCCGGCCATGCGATCGTCGGCCTCTATGTCCCGGCCGGTATCCCGGTCCACAAGGCGACGATCATCCCGCGCGGCCGCGCACTCGGCATGGTCAAGTTCCTGCCCGAGGGCGACCGCTACTCGATGAAATACAAGGAGTTCACCTCGCAGCTCGCGGTCGCGATGGGCGGGCGCGTGGCGGAAGAGATGACCTTCGGCATGGAGAACGTCACCTCGGGCGCGACCGGCGACATCCAGCAGGCGACCAAGATGGCCAAGGCCATGGTCACCCAGATGGGTTACTCCAAGGAACTCGGCATGGTCGCCTATGGCGACAACCAGGAAGAGGTCTTCCTGGGCATGTCGATGGGCCGGACGCAGAGCGTGTCGGAAGCGACCGCGCAGAAGATCGACTCGGAAGTGCGCAAGCTCGTCCATCAGGGCTATCTCGACGCGACCGCGATCCTGACCGAGCATCACGAGCAGTTCGTCGCGGTGGCCGAGGCGTTGCTCGAATTCGAGACTCTGACGGGCGACGAGATCCGCGACCTGATCGCCGGCAAGCGCCCGGTGCGCGACGACGCCGACACCCCGTCCACACCGCGCGGCTCGGCCGTGCCGAGCGCAGGCCGTGGCCGCAAGCGCGGCGAACCCGACGCGCCGCTGGAGCCGCAGCCGCAGGCCTGAGGCAGGGTCCGGTTCGCGAAACGATGAGGCGGCCCGCGGGGGCCGCCTTCTTCTTGGCGACGATGCGACCGCGTCTGCGGTCAGCGACAGTCTTTGATCGGCATCCGCTTCAGCCGGAAGACGTCATCGCCGGCATCCTGGTTCAGGCTGCGGTCGGGGCCGCCGGCGCAGCCGCCCGAGACGGTGAAACGCTGGTTGCCGCCTCTCTTGCCGATCAGGATCGTATCGGCGTCCTCGCGGCTCAGCGTGAAGCCGCCGCCGTCGCAGCTTCCGGCCGAGCAGTAGATATCGCCGCCCTCGCGGATCGTGCAACTCGGCCCGCCGACGAAGCGCTTCGCGCCGCTGCCGCGATAGGTCACGATCAGCGTCGCATGGGCAGTGCGACCCTCCTTGGCCTGATAGTTCAGGTTCCAATTGGCATCGAGCCTCAGGCTCGGGAAGTCGCGCACAAGCCTGACCGAGGTGACGCTCTGGCGCGGGTTGGCGCGCAGATGCGCGGCGTCGTAGCGGCGGGCGTAGCAGAGTGGTTCGCCCGGCGGAAAGACCTGGTCGAGCGGGCCGGCGGCCGGCTGCGCGCACACGGGTCCGAGCGCGGCGAAGAGGAGCGGTGCGGCCGCGAGCCAGACAAGCCTGCGCATCAGCGGCACTCCTTCACCGGCGCCCGGTCGAGCACGAAGAGCCTGTCGCCTGTTGCGTCGCCGAGCCAGTAGACGCCGGCATCGCTGTCGCAGCGCCGGCCGATCCCGGCGGCGTCAGCGACGTATCGGCCACCGACTGGCCCGCCGATGCGGATCGTCAGCCGGCCGTCGCTGCCGGGCACCACGTCGATCGAGCCCCGGCCGCAGACCGATGCGCATTGCAGGAAGGCCTTGCCGTCGCCGCCTTCGTCGGCATCGCGTGAGTTGCAGTCGAACGCCTCCGGACCAGCGCGCGCTCCGCTTCTGAGGCGCAGGGTGAGGCGCAGGCCGGTTTCCGGCGCTTCGGGTCCATTGATATCCTCGCGGGCCAACTCGGCGCTGCCGCGCATCAGGTTCAGCTCCGCGACGCCCTGGCCCCGGTTGCGGGCGAGGTGGCCGGAATCGTAGACGCGGCGGAAGCAGCCTTGTTCGCCTTTGGGGAAGGCGCGCGCCTTGTCGCCTTGCGCAGTGGCGGGCGGCGCGGCCCAAAGCAAGGTGGTTGCCGTCACGAAGATCGCCGCCGCAAGCCACCTTGCGAGCCCTCTGCTTACGTTCGCATTGACCATGTCCGCTCTCCGGTTGGCGGCAGGATACGCTTCGTCACAATTCGTGAGAAGGCGGAAACCAATTCCGGCTATAGAACGGGCGCAAATCGTGCGGTTTACCGCGCCTGGACCTGACGAGCATGACACGCAAATATTTCGGAACCGACGGCATTCGCGGCCGCGCCAACGGCGTCATCACGGCCGATCTCGCCCTCAAGGTCGGGCAGGCCACCGGCATCGCCTTCCGACGTGGCGAGCACCGCCACCGCGTCGTCATCGGCAAGGATACGCGACTCTCGGGCTACATGATCGAATACGCCATGGTGGCCGGCTTCACCTCGGTCGGCATGGACGTGATGCTGCTCGGCCCGATGCCGACGCCGGCGGTGGCCATGCTGACGCGCTCGATGCGCGCCGATCTCGGCGTGATGATCTCGGCCTCGCACAATCCTTACGAGGATAACGGCATCAAGCTGTTCGGTCCCGACGGCTACAAGCTCAGCGATGAGGTCGAGGCCGAGATCTCGGCGCTGCTCGATTCCGATCTCTCCAGGAAGCTCTCGACCTCGCCGACGCTCGGTCGGGCCAAGCGCATCGATTCGGTCCATGCTCGCTATATCGAGTTCGCCAAGAGGACCCTGCCGCGCAATATGAGCCTGGAGGGCCTGCGCATCGTCGTCGATTGCGCCAACGGCGCCGCCTACAAGGTCGCACCCGAGGCGCTCTGGGAGCTCGGCGCGGAGGTGATCGCGATCGGCGTCGAGCCGGACGGCTTCAACATCAACAAGGATGTCGGCTCGACCCATCCGGAGGCCCTGGCGCAGAAGGTGCGCGAGTTGCGCGCCGATGTCGGCATCGCGCTCGATGGCGACGCCGACCGCGTGCTGATCGTCGACGAGCAGGGCCAGGTCGTCGATGGCGACCAGCTCATGGCGGTGATCGCGCGCTCCTGGCAGGAGGACGGCCGGCTGTCGCAGCCCGGCATCGTCGCCACCGTGATGTCCAATCTCGGCCTCGAGCGCTATCTCGCGGGCCTCGGCCTGAGCATGGCGCGCACGGCGGTCGGGGACCGCTATGTGCTGGAGCATATGCGGGCGCATGGCTTCAATCTCGGCGGCGAGCAGTCGGGCCACATCATCCTGTCCGACTACGCCACGACCGGCGACGGGCTGGTCGCGGCGCTGCAACTGCTCGCCGTGGTCAAGCGACAGGACAAGCCGGTCTCGGAGGTCTGCCACTGCTTCGAGCCGCTGCCGCAGATCCTCAAGAACGTGCGCTACAAGCAGGGCCAGCCGCTCAAGGAGCAGCCGGTGGTCAACGCGATCGCAGCCGCGACCCAGATGCTCGGTGCGGCAGGCCGCCTCGTCATCCGTCCCTCGGGCACCGAGCCGGTGATCCGCGTCATGGCCGAGGGCGACGACCGGGATCTGGTCGAGCGCGCGGTGGACGACGTCGTCGATGCGGTGACGAAGGCCGCAGCTTAAGCGCATGGCTGGGCGCGTCGGAACCATGCGCACCGAATACGTTGAACGCCGCGCCATCTTCACGGCTTGTTAAGTATAGCGCCGTCGTCAACGCTTTTTTGAGGTTAAGCGTTAGGGTTAAGCCTCGTTTAAGAAATCACTGGCATCGTCCTTCTCGTCGGTAACTCGCGCGGGCTGCGTCTCTTGCGCTGCGCAAACACGAAGGACACTGCCATGGGCAGCCTGAAAACCCTCGCTTTGGCAGGCGCGATGGCCGTCAGCGCGTCCGCGCTCGCCAACGCTGCCGATTACCCTTATGCGCCGCCGCCTCCGCCTCCGCCGCATGAGCCGCTCGGCCTGAAAGGCTCGATCGGCGGCGGCTGGTATCTGCGCGGCGATGTTGGCGTCAGCGCCGTCACCGTCGGCAAATACGACCAGCGCGAGGCTCGTCAGGCCAACGCTACCTTCTTCGGCAAGGAGGAGCGCAGCAGCGCCTTCTTCGGCGGGGCCGGCGTCGGCTACCGTTTCAACAACTGGTTCCGCGTCGACGGCACGTTCGAATATCGCGGCGGCTCGACCGTCGGCGTCAACGACAGCATCGACTACACCAACAGCTTCGGCCGGCAGGGCCGCCTGACCAACACCTATAAGGGCAGCCTGACCTCGATGGTTGCCCTGTTCAACGCTTATGTCGATCTCGGCACCTGGAACTGCCTGACGCCCTATATCGGCGCCGGTATCGGTTATGCCAGCAACACCATCTCCGGCCTGACCGACCAGGGCATCAACTACCCCGATCCGAACGGCGCCTTCTCCTCGGTCATCCAGCCGACGCTGGGCACCGCCTCGAAGGGCGACAAGTCGGGCGTGGCCTGGGCGCTGATGGCCGGTGTCGGCTACGAGGTGAACAAGAACCTCACCCTCGAAGTCGGCTATCGCTACCTCAATCTCGGCGACGCGCAGTCGGGCTCGATCCGCAACGCCTTCCGCAACGAGACCTACGGCCCGCTCAAGGCCAAGGAAATCGACAGCCACGACATCAAGATCGGCATGCGCTGGAACTTCGGCGAGCCGGAGTGCTGCGGCCCGGTCGAGCGCCCGGTCGCCTATGCCCCGGCCCCGCATGTGGTCCGCAAATACTGATCCTTCAGGACGATCCTGAACACTGGCGGCGCGGGCTTCGGTCCGCGCCGTTTTCGTTTCAGGTTCAGCGTAGCAGCGAGCGCCCGGTCATCTCGGCCGGCTGCATCACGCCGAGCAGCGCCAGCAGAGTCGGCGCGACATCGGCGAGCCGGCCATCGGCCAGCGCCCGGGCCTGGCCGCCGATCAGCATCACAGGCACCGGATTGGTGGTATGGGCGGTGTGCGGCGCGCCGGTGAGCGGATCGACCATCAACTCGGCGTTGCCGTGGTCGGCGGTGACCATGAGTGCCCCGCCGGCCTGTTCGATCGCCGCCGCGATCCGGCCGAGTCCGGCATCGACGGTCTCGCAGGCCGTGATCGCGGCCGAGAGCACGCCGGTATGGCCGACCATGTCGGGATTGGCGAAGTTCAGCACGATCAGGTCGAAACGGCCGGACGCGATCGCCTCCACGGCGCGGTCGGTCAGTTCCAGCGCCGACATCTCCGGCTTCAGATCATAGGTCGCGACCTTGGGGGAGGGGGCCATGACGCGCTCCTCGTCGGGATTGGGAACCTCGTCGCCGCCGTTGAAGAAATAGGTGACGTGGGGATACTTCTCGGTCTCTGCCAGCCTGATCTGGCGCAGGCCGGCGCTGGCGACGGTTTCGCCAAGCCCGTGGGCCAGGCTTTGGGGCGCAAAGAGCTGCGGCATCAGCGCGTCGAGTTCGGCGCCATAGAAGGTCATGCTGACCGCGCTGGCGAGTTTGGGCATGCGAAGGCGCGGAAAGGCGACAAAATCCGGCTCCAGCAGGGGGCTGAGAATCTCGCGGATGCGGTCGGAGCGGAAATTGAAGGAGAGCAGCCCGTCGCCGTCCCTCATGCCTGAATAGCCGCCGATCGCGGCCGGAATGATGAACTCGTCGGTGACCCCTTCCGCATAGGCGCTGGCGATCACCGACTGCGCATCGGCGAAGGGTCGGCCCTCGCCAAGCGCGACCGCGGCCCAGGCTTTCTGGACGCGTTCCCAGCGATGGTCGCGGTCCATCGCGAAATAGCGGCCGCTGACGGTGGCGATACGCGCCCCTTCCGGCAGCGCGGCTTTGAGGCTCGCGAGATAGCCGGCGGCCGATTGCGGCGGCGTGTCGCGCCCATCGGTGAAGACATGCACGGCGACCGGGATGCCGGCTTGCGTCAGCACGCGGGTCAGCGCCAGCGCGTGGTCCTGATGCGCATGGACGCCACCGGGCGAGACCAGCCCGATCAGATGGCAGGTTCCGCCGCTGGAGCGCAGTGCGTCGATCAGGCCCGAATCTGCGAGCCGGGCCGAGATCGAGCCGTCCGTGATCGCGGCGTTGATCCGGGGCAGGTCCTGCATCACGACGCGCCCGGCCCCGAGATTGAGGTGGCCGACCTCTGAATTGCCCATCTGCCCCTCGGGCAGGCCGACATCGAGACCGGACGTCTTGAGGAAAGCATGCGGAGACGAGGCCCAAAACCGGTCGAAATGCGGCGTATGCGCCAGCTTGACCGCATTGTTCTCAGCCTCCTCGCGCCAGCCCCAGCCATCGAGAATCATCAGCATCACAGGGCGGATCGGCATGGCGGACCTTTGGCGCGGCGCTATCAAAGAAAGCGCGCGATAGCACAGGCTCCGGGCGCATGCGAGACCGGCGCGCCTTGCGCCATCGGCATGGCGGTCAACGCTTTCTTGATGGGCGCGAGCGCCTGCCGCTGCCTATGCTGCGCCCCGAACCGGCCGGTTGGCGCCGGGTATGGGAGACGACCCTCGTGATCAAACTCTACTACCATCCCTCGCCGAACCCCGCGAAGATCGCCCTGTTCCTCGAGGAGACGGGCACGCCCTATGAGCTCGTGCCGGTCGACACCCGCAAGGGCGACCAGTTCAAGCCGGAGTTCGTGGCGCTCAATCCCAATGCGAAGACGCCGGTTCTGACCGATGGCGACGCGACCATCTTCGACAGTAACGCGATCCTGCTTTATCTCGCCGAAAAGACCGGCCAGTTCCTGCCGGAGAACACGCCCAAGGCGCGCGGCGAGATGCTGTCCTGGCTGATGTTCGTCGCGACCGGCATCGGGCCCTATTGCGGCCAGGCGGTGCATTTCTCCCGCTTCGCGCCGGAGAAGATCCCCTATGCGATCAACCGCTACGCCCGCGAGGCCGAGCGCCACTGGGGCATCATCGACGCGCAACTGGCCAAGCATCGCTACATGCTGGGCGACGCCTATACGCTGATCGACATGTCGGTCTGGGGCTGGGCGACCAGGCTGGGCTTCGCCATCGGCGACGATTGGGCGACGATGTTCCCGCATGTGAAGCGCCATCTCGACGAGATTTCGGCAAGGCCCGCCGCCCAGCGCGCTGTGGCGCTGAAGGATCGCTTCGTCTTCAAGACGGAGATGGACGAGGATGCCAAGAAGATCCTCTTCCCGCAGAACGCGCATCTCGTCGCCTGAGGCGTCATCTCGGTCGCTGCCTGACGCAAATCCGTCTGCGTCAGGCAGCGATGACGAAGTCGAAGCGGCCGAGCCTGCCGCCCTGCGCCGGGCTCAGCCGCATCAGCAGGCTGCGGTCGAAGATGCCGTCGCGCGCATTGGCGGCCTCGTCGGGAAAATAGAGCTGCGTCGTCAGGACAGGTCCGTTGCCGGCCCTGACCTTGACGTGGAAATGGCGTGTCCGACCGGGATAGAGCCCCGGCACGCGGGTGACGAACTGGTAGCGGCCCTGCGCATCGCTGAACTGGTGGCCGCGAAAGCGGAAGCCGGCATTGTCGTACTCGCCAGCGCTGTCGGCGTGCCAGAGATCGAGCAGCGCGCCCGGCACCGGCCGGCATGCCCTTGTCAGCACGAAGCCCGAGAGCACCAGCAGATCGCCCGGCCCGTCGCCGCGCAGATCGGCCTTTGCCGGGGAGGCCGGCGTGAAGAACGGTCCCTCCGTCTGGCGCTTCGTTGCGGCGGCTGGAGCGCCGCAGGACGGGGTGAGCGGCAGCGGCTCGGCTTGCGCGATTGCATCGCGCGGCAGAGCCAGCGCCGCCATGCCGGCCGCCGAGAGGCTGGCGATCAGGTGTCTGCGGTCGGGATCGCCAGTTGTCATGGTGAAGGTCTCCACATCGGATTTGTCATGCCGGCCCGGCGGCGGCGTGCGGTGGGCAAGAGTTCGTTAACATCCCGCCGATCAGGGCATGGCCTGGCGCGGGCCGGATTATGTCAAAATCGTGGCAACGCATGTCCGAATAGCTTAACAGTTCTTAGGAACTGACATGAATAGTCCATTTTTGGGACGATCACGGATGCGTGATCTCGGATAATAGCTCAAAATAGACGCATTTGCCTCCGGGTGTTGCATGAATGCGATAGCGTCTGGAAGCGGTCTGCGTCATGAGATTGGCACGCGACAACCACCGCCTGACAAGCGCCAGCAGTTCTTCGGAGTTCCCATGACCAAAGGTATCCTCGCCACTCTGGCGCTCGTTGCTCTCGGCGGCACCGCCTTCGCGGCCGACCTGCCGTCGCGCAAGGGCCCGGTCTACGCCCCCGTCGCCCCGATCTTCACCTGGACCGGCTTCTATGTCGGCGTGAACGCCGGCGCCGTCTTCACCGACAACACCATCCGCACCAGCGGCACCGCGCCCTTCACCATCGGCAACGTGCTGGCCGAGCGTCGCCCGTCCTCGATCGGCAACGATGAGGTCGGCTTCATCGGCGGCGCGCAGGTTGGCTACAACTACCAGATCGGCGCTCTCGTCCTCGGCGCCGAGGCCGACATCCAGTACACCGACATCAACTCGCGCACCTCGCGCGTCGGCACCAGCGGCGCCAACTCCGTCTTCAGCCAGGAGATGGACTATCTCGGCACCGTTCGCCTGAAGGTCGGCTACGCGATGGACCGCTTCATGGTCTACGCGACCGGCGGTCTCGCCTATGGCGACGTCTCGAACCGCGCGACGTTCTTCAACGCCGCCGTCCCGACGCAGGTCGATTACATCGGCCGCAGCAGCGACGTCGAAGTCGGCTACGCCATCGGCGCCGGCCTCGAATACGCCTTTACCAACAACCTCTCGCTCAAGGCCGAGTATCTCTACTACGACCTCGGCACCAAGAAGGTTGCGGTCAACCAGCAGAACTTCGCGCTGGCCGCCGGCTCCTATGTCTCGCGCTTCGACAATGACGGCCACATCGTCCGCGCCGGCCTGAACTACCGCTTCAGCACCTACTGAGACCTGACGTCTCGGGCTTTCGATCAGGCCCCCGCTCCGGCGGGGGCCTTTTTCGTTGCGGAGCGATGGGCCGAGTGGCCAATTCCTGCTCAGGCGCGCTCTTCGGCATTGCCCTCGCGCAGCGTGGCGAGCGGGGCATCCAGCGTGAACAGCACGCCGTCCGGCAGATAGGCGGTCTCGATCAGACAGCGAGTCGAGGGGAACGAGCGTTCGATCAGCCGCGAGCCGAAGCCGCGTCGTGTCGGGGGCTGAACCCGCGGCCCACCGCTCTCCTGCCAGCGCAGCCTGAACTGCTTCTCGCCGTCGATCTCGTCGATCCGCCAGCTTAGCCGGACATGGCCGGTTGCATTGGAGAGTGCGCCATATTTCACGGCGTTGGTGGCCAGCTCGTGCAGGATCAGCGTCAACCCGAGCGCAGCCTTGGGGCTAAGCGCGATCTCGGGGCCCGATGTCGCGAAGCGCTCGGGCTCGCCCTGGATGCCGATCACGCTGTCGACGATCCCGGCGAGCGAGGCATTGGCCCAGTCGCCCCCGACGAGGAGATCATGCGCGCGAGACAGCGCCGCCAGCCTTGCGCCGAATGTCTCTCGCGCGACCTCGATCGAAGGGGCGTTGCGCAGCGTCTGCGACGCGATCGCCTGCACCATCGCCAGCGAGTTCTTCACCCGGTGCGCCAGCTCCTCCATCAGCAGACGCTGGCGCGCCTCGGCCTCCTTGCGCTCGGTGACGTCGAGATGCGCGCCGATCAGGCGGATCGCCTTGCCGGTCTCGTCGCGCTCGATCTGGGCCAGCGCCGAGATCCAGCGCAACTGCCCGTCGCTGGGCCGGATGATGCGATATTCGGCCTGATAGTCGCGCGACAGCCCCAACACGGTTTCCCGGAAATGCGCCTCCGTCGCGACGCGGTCGTGGGGATGGATGCGCGCGACCCAGGCCTCATGGCTTTCCTGCGCCGCCTCGGGCGGCAGGCCGTGGATCAGCAGATATTCCGGCGACCGCCGGTTGCGAAACCCGTCGCGCAGGTCGACTTCCAGTCCGCCGACCTTGCCGATCTTCTGCGCCTGGGCCAGTTCCTGCTCGCGGCGACGCAGGGCCTGTTCGGCGGCGTCGCGCGCCTCTCTCGCGTTGATCACGCCTGTCGTCTCGAATACGACCGCCAGCACGCCGAGAACCTTGCCGTCTTCGGCGAAGATCGGGCTGTAATCCACATTCAGCCAGACATCCTCGGCGACGCCATTGCGATGCAGCACCACCGAGAGGTCGCGGTAGGACAGCGGCTGGCCACCACGATAGACCGTGTCCATCACGGTGCGGTGCAGCTCGATCACCTCCGGCCAGGCGTCGAACAAACCGCGGCCGAGGATCAGCGGGTGCTTGGCCCCGGCGATGACCGCATAAGCGTCGTTGTAGAGCAGAATACCGCTTTCGCCCCAGAAGATCACCATGGGAGCGGGCGAGGACAGGACCAGCTGCAGGGAGGCCTTGAGCGGCGCGGGCCAGGTCGCCGGCGCGCCGAGCGGGCACTCCACCCCGCTCCAGCCGCGCAGCATAGCGCCGACCTCGCCGCCGGCCACCGGCCATCGCGCATTTTCCATGGCCGCTATCCCCTGCGCCCGTGATCGTTTGGCCGCGCCAGGGCGGCGGGCAACATGGTCCGTGACAAAATGCGTAGGCTTTCGCAAGCTGTGAACCGCCGTTCCCGCTTGCATAGCAGCCGCGCCGCTCGCCCGACCGATCAAAAGACATTCCGGCCTCCGGCCGTTGCCCGGAAAGCATTGGCAGCGGCTTCGGTTTCGCGGCAATGTCGCAGCAACGAATCCGCGCCTGCCATTCCGGCCAAAGGCGTTGTCGAGGGACAGGAATGCCGACCGATATCGAGATTGCGCGCGCGGCGACGCTTCAGCCGATCGCCGCCATTGCCGAGAAGGCCGGCATCACTGACAGCGCCCTCAATCCCTATGGCAAGCATATCGCCAAGGTCGACACCATGGCGATTCCCGGTTTTGCGGAGAAGCCCGACGGGCGGCTGATTCTGGTCACCGCGATCAACCCGACGCCGGCCGGCGAGGGCAAGACGACCACGACGGTCGGCCTTGGCGACGGGCTTTCGCGCATCGGCAAGCGCACCATGATCGCGCTGCGCGAGCCCTCGCTCGGCCCCTGCTTCGGCGTCAAGGGCGGGGCAGCGGGCGGCGGCTATGCCCAGATCGTGCCGATGGAGCAGATCAACCTGCATTTCACAGGCGATTTCCACGCCATCACCTCGGCCCACAACCTGCTCGCGGCGCTGATCGACAACCATGTCTACTGGGGCAATGCGCTTGGCCTCGACACCCGCCACATCGCCTGGCGTCGCGTCATGGACATGAACGACCGGGCGCTGCGCTCCACGGTTTCGTCGCTCGGCGGGGCGAGCAACGGCTTTCCGCGCGAGGACGGTTTCGACATCACCGTGGCCTCCGAGGTGATGGCGATCTTCTGCCTGGCCACGGACCTCGCCGATCTGGAGGAACGGCTGGGCCGGATCGTCGTCGGCCGTACCCGCGACAAACGCCCGGTGACCGCCGCCGACCTCAAGGCGACGGGCGCGATGAGCGTGCTGCTCAAGGACGCGGTGATGCCCAATCTCGTCCAGACGCTGGAGGGCACACCGGCCTTCGTCCATGGCGGTCCCTTCGCCAACATCGCCCATGGCTGCAATTCGGTGATCGCCACGAAAGCGGCGCTGAAGCTCGCCGACTATGTCGTCACCGAAGCCGGTTTCGGGGCGGATCTCGGGGCTGAGAAATTCTTCGACATCAAGTGCCGCAAAGCGGGCCTGAAGCCGGCGGCGGCAGTCATCGTCGCCACGGTGCGGGCGCTCAAGATGCATGGCGGCGTCGCCAAGGATGCGTTGGGAGGCGAGAACCTGCAGGCTTTGGAGGTGGGGCTCGCCAACCTCGCCCGCCATGTCGAGAACATCCGCAAATTCGGCGTGCCGCCGATCGTGGCGATCAACAACTTCACCAGCGACACTGCGGCCGAGCACGCGCTGATCGCGAGCTTCTGCCGCAACCATCTCGGCGTCGAGGCGGTGATCTGCCGGCACTGGGCTGACGGCTCGGCCGGGACCGAGGAGCTGGCGCACAAGGTCGTGGCGCTGGCCGAGGGCGGAGAGGCCGATTTCGCGCCGCTCTATCCCGACGCCATGCCGCTGCGCGAAAAACTCGGCATGATCGCCCGCGAGATCTATGGCGCGGCCGGCATCGCCGCCGACGCCAAGGTCAGCGCCCGCTTCGCCGAGCTGGAGGCCGCCGGCCATGGCTCGCTCCCGATCTGCGTGGCGAAGACGCAGTATTCGTTTTCCGCCGATCCGACCCTGCGCGGCGCGCCCTCGGGCCATACCGTCAATGTCCGCGAGCTCAGGCTCTCGGCCGGCGCGGGCTTCGTCGTGGCGATCTGCGGCGACATCATGACGATGCCCGGCCTGCCGCGCGAGCCGGCGGCAGAGCGGATTCATATCGATTCAGCAGGACGGATCGAGGGGTTGTTCTGAGCGCTGTCATCCCATGCGCGCTGCGGCGTGAAGCGCTGTTGCGCAGACACGGGACCGCGAGACGAGAGGGCGTCAATTTCGGCTGACGGTCGCGCATCTGCGCAGCGGCACTACATGCCGCAGCGCGTGCGGGATGACACGCCTCTGAACGCCAGCTGCACCTTCATCGCCCGGCTCTTGTCCGCCGCCAGGTCGAAAGCCTCGACCGCGCGCTCGACCGGGATCGACGCCGTCAGCAGCGGCGACAGGTCGATCGAGCCCGACCCGATCATCGCCACCGCCCAGTCGAACTCTTCATGGAAACGGAACGAGCCGCGCAGGTCAAATTCCTTTGCGACGAGCACGTTCATCGGCAGGGTGAAGTTTCCGCCGACGCCGATCTGGACGATGACGCCGCCGGGCCGCACGACATCGAATGCGCCGGTCAGCGCATGCTGGTTGCCCGAGGCCTCGAACATCACGTCGAACGCGCCTTTCTCCGCGCCGTATTCGGCCTTGAGCCGATCCGGCTGCGCCATCGTGTTGATGGCAACGCTCGCGCCCATGGTCCGCGCCGTCGGCAGCGGCCCGTCGACGACGTCGGTCGCGACGATCTCGGCTGCGCCTGCCGCCTTCGCCGCGACCATGGCGAGGATGCCGATCGGACCCGAGCCCGTCACCAGCACGCGCTTGCCGAGCAGAGGGCCGGCGCGTTTCGCCGCGTGAAGGCAGACCGAGAGCGGCTCGGCGAAGGCCGCCATCGCGGCGCTGACGCCGGCCGCCACCTTTACCGCCTGACGCTCTTCGACGACGAGGATGTCGCGGAATCCGCCCTGGACATGGGGAAAGCGCATCGCCGAGCCGTAGAACAGCATGTCGGTGCAGTGCTGCTGCTGACCGCTCTGGCAATAGCGGCAGCGTCCGCAGGAGCGGCTCGGATTGACCGCGACGCGGTCGCCCGGCTTCACCCGCGAGACTTCGCCGCCGACCGCCTCGACAGTGCCTGCGATCTCGTGACCCAGGATCATCGGCTCGCGGACGCGGATCGTCCCGAATCCGCCATGCAGGTAGTAGTGCAGGTCGGAGCCGCAGATGCCGCCGGCCTCGATCCGGACGCGGACGTCGCGCGGGCCGAGCTCAGGGGCGGTCGTCTCCTCGACGCGAAGGTCCTTCTCTGCATGGATGACGACGGCGCGCATGGCGGTTCTCCCAACGGCAGGGCTTGGCGGATGCCGCCGCCCTTGCGATTGTCTAATCGATTGAATGATGCTTAGCGAAATCGACCCCGGCCGGGCAAACGCAAACTGTCCGGCCTGACAAGAATGAGGAAACCGCCATGTCGTTGTCGCTGTTCAGCCTTGCGGGCAAGGTCGCGCTGGTCACGGGCTCGGGGCAGGGCATCGGGTTGGCCATCGCCGAGGGCCTGTCGGAGGCCGGCGCGCATGTCGTGCTGAACGGCCGCGACCGGGGCAAGCTGGAGGCGGCGCAGAAGGCGATCGCGGCAGCCGGGCGCAAGGTCTCGATTGCGGCCTTCGACGTCACCGACCAAACGGCTGTCGAGGCAGGCGTGGCGGCGGTGGAGGCCGAGGCCGGGCCGATCGACATCCTGATCAACAATGCCGGCATGCAGAAACGCGGCGTCTTCACCGAGTTCCCGGCGGAAGACTGGCATCAGGTCATGGCGACGAACCTGCATTCGGTGTTCTACGTCACTCAGGCGGTGACGAAGCGCATGGTCCCGCGCAAGCGCGGAAAGATCGTCAATATCGGCTCGGTGATGAGCGAGCTCGGCCGGCCGACCATCGTGCCCTACACTGCCAGCAAGGGCGCGGTTAAGATGATGACGCGGGGCCTGGCCGCCGAACTCGGCAAGCACAACATCCAGATCAACGCGATAGGTCCGGGCTATTTCGCCACCGAGATCAACAAGGCGCTGCTGGCGGACGAGGCCTTCACCGCCTGGGTCGCGAGCCGCACGCCGGCCGGGCGCTGGGGCGAGACGAAGGAGCTGGTCGGCGCGGCGATCTTCCTGTCTTCGGCGGCCTCGGACTACGTCAACGGCCATCTGCTGATGGTCGATGGCGGGATGACGGCTGTGGTGTGAGCTTTCAGGCGCGGTTGTCGCGCGCCTTGCGGGCGCGCGCTTCGAATTCGGCGCGGATCGCCTCGATCTTGTCCTCGTCGAGTTCTTCCAGATCCATCAGCTCCTCGCGCGCGCCTTCGACTTTCGAGAGCAGTTCGTCGAGCTTGATCTGCATCGCGGCGGTGTCGCGGTTCTGGCTGTTCTGGATGATGAACACCATCAGGAAGGTGACGATCGTAGTCGAGGTGTTGATCACCAGTTGCCAGGTGTCGCCGAAGCCGAAGAACGGCCCCGACAGCGCCCAGACGACGATGATCGCGACCGCGACAAAGAAGGTCTGCGGCTTGCCGGCCCAGCGCGAGGTCGCCTGCGACATCCTGGTGAACAGCGAGCGGTCGGTGATCGGGTCGATCGGCGAGGGCATGGCGCGGTATCCGTGGCGAGACTGCGCGACTATCGCGCCCTGCGCCTTCGGATATCAACCGGCGGGACCGTCGCGGCGCTGCGCCAGAAAGGCCCGCACCGCCGGGTCGTCGGTGAGTCCGATCGCGCGGTCGAACGCCGTGCGGGCTTCGGCGTCCCGGCCGAGCCGACGCCACAGATGCGCGCTCAGCGCCCAGTAGGGCTGATAGGAGACGATCTCCGCCTCGGGCAGTTCCGCCAGCAGCGCTAGCCCGCGTTCCGGCCCGAAGGCCTCGGCGAAGGCCGCCGCGCGGCTGACCAGGACGCCCGTCGTCGGTGCGAGCCGGGCCAGCCCCTCATGCAACTGCGCCAGCGCCGGCCAATCGGTGCGGCCCGACACGGCGCGCGCGGCATGCACCGACTGGATCGCGGCCTCGAGCTGGAACGGGCCGATGCGGCCGAGCTTCGAGGCCTCGCTGAGCGCGCTTTCGGCTTGCCCGATCATCGGCCTCGACCAGAGCGCGACATCCTGCTCGGTGAGAGCCACAAATGCGCCCGCTGCGTCACGCCGCGCCTCGCGCCGTGCCTCGCAATGCAGCATCAGCGCCAGCAGGCCATGCGCCTCGGGCTCGCGCGGCAGCAGGCCGGCGATCAGGCGGCCGAGCCAGATCGCCTCCTCCGCAAGCCCACGACGCCTGGGGTCCGCGCCCGCCACATCCTCCCAGCCGCTGCCATAGGCGGCGTAGACCGCCTGCAGCACGGCGTCGAGGCGCGGCGCGAGATCGCTCTGCTCGGGCACCGCGAAGGCGATTCCGGCATCCCTGATCTTTGCCTTGGCCCGGACCAGACGCTGGCCGAGCGCCGCCGGCGAGGTCAGGAAGGCCGCAGCGATGCGGGCAGCGTCGAGCCCGAGCACGGTCTGGAGCATCAGCGGCGTCCGCGCCGAGACGTCGATCGCCGGATGGGCACAGACGAAGAGCAGCTTGAGCCGGTCGTCGGGGAAAAGCGCGGGTTCCGCCATGGCGAACTGGTTCGAGAGGAGGGCGAGCGTCGGCTCGGCATCTGCGCGGACGGCCTGCGCCCGGTTACGGTCGATCAGGACGCGCCGCGCCGTGGTGAGCAGCCAGGCCTCCGGCCGCGCCGGCACACCGGAGTTGGGCCAGTGTTCCAGAGCGGCACGGAACGCGTCGGCGAGCGCGTCCTCGGCCGCCGCGAGATCGCGCCATTGCCGCGCAAGCAGCGCGACGAGCCGGCCATAGGAGGCGCGGGCGGCGAGCTCGGCCGCCGCGCGCGCCTCCTCGGTCAGGACGCTTTCGGGCTGCATCAGGCCGGCGGTTGCGGCGGAGGCGGCAGCACCGGGCGCACCTCGGTCGAGCCATAGGAAGCCGAGGGGCTGCGCGCCGCCCAGTCCAACGCCTCGTCGAGACCGGGCACCTCGATGATGAAATAGCCGCCGAGCTGCTCCTTGGTGTCGGCATAGGGGCCGTCCTGGACCTGGCGCTGGCCGTCGCGGACGCGCACCATCGTCGCGGTCGCCGGCGGCTGCAGGCCGTTGCCGCTGACGACGACGCCTGCCTCGTTGAGCGCGCCGATATAGGCCATCCACGAGCCCCAATAGGCCGGCGCCTTCTCGGGGTCGTCGCGCAGGTCGAACTCGGTCGCGTTCTCGCGGAAGATCAGCATGTACTGCATGGTTTGGCCTCGTCATGGATGCCGGAGAACCATCCCCCGGCTGCCATGATGACGTCCAGCCCGCTGCGATTTCGACAGGCGTTACAAACAATATCTGCATCGACCTCATCCACCGCCCTCATCCTGAGGAGCCGCGAAGCGGCGTCTCGAAGGATGCGCCAGAACGCGCTGGCTGGAGCATCCTTCGAGACGCGCTCGGCGAGCGCTCCTCAGGATGAGGGCTGAGTGGTTCAGACCTTCAGCTTCTCCGCATGCCAGGCGATGTGCTGGGCCATGAAGGTCGAGACGAAATTGTAGGAGTGGTCGTAACCCTCGCGCATTGTCAGCGTCAGCGGGATGCCGGCCGTGGCGCAGGCGACCTCCAGCAATTGCGGGCGCAGGCCTTCTTCCAGAAAGCCGTCGGCCGTGCCCTGGTCGACCAGCAGGTCGGGAACGCGATGGCCGTCGGCGATCAGCAGCGTCGCATCGTAAGACCGCCAGCTCGTCTCGTCGGGGCCGAGATATTTTTCCAGCGCAGGCTTCGACCAGCCGGCGGTCGAGGGTTGGCTGATCGGCGCGAAGGCCGACACCGAGCCGTAACGCTGCGGGTTCTTCAGCGCGAGCGTGATCGCGCCATGGCCGCCCATCGAATGACCGAAAATGCCCTGCCGCCCCATGTCGAGCGGGAAATGCTGCGACACCAGCGCCGGCAGTTCGTCGCGGATGTAGCTCTCCATCCGGTAGTTCTTTGCATAAGGCTCCTGCGTCGCGTCGAGATAGAAACCCGCGCCCGAGCCGAACTGCCAGTTCTCCGGCTCGTCGGGCACGCCTTCGCCGCGCGGCGAGGTGTCGGGGCAGATGATCGCGACGCCGTTGGCGGCGGCTGCGGCGCGGTATTCGCCCTTGTCCATGACGTTCTGGTGCGAGCAGGTCAGGCCCGAGAGATACCACAACACCGGAACCGGTCTCTCCTCGCTCTGCGGCGGCAGGAAGATCGCAAAATTCATGGGGCAGGCGCAGCTCTCGCTCTGGTGGCGATAGACCCGCTGCGAGCCGCCGAAGGCTTTCGAGGAGGAGAGGAGGTCCATGCGGTGTCCTTTTTCTAAGGTGCTTGCCACACCCTCCGCCGTCATCCCGGACGCAGCGAAGCTGAGCTCCGGGATCCATCCTAGAGCGCGGTCGTTCCCGATGATGGATCCCGGATCGGCGCGGCTTCGCCGCTTGTCCGGAATGACGCGGTGCTTCAGTGCGTCATGGATGAGGCGGAAGAACGACCGCTCAGTACACCACCACGCTCCGGATCGACTTGCCCTCATGCATCAGGTCGAAGCCGTGGTTGATCTCGTCGAGGCTCAGCTTGTGGGTGATCAGGTCGTCGATGTTGATCTTGCCCTCCATGTACCAGTCGACGATTTTCGGCACGTCGGTGCGCCCGCGCGCGCCGCCGAAGGCCGTGCCCTTCCAGACCCGGCCGGTGACGAGCTGGAACGGACGGGTCGCGATTTCCTTGCCGGCCTCGGCGACGCCGATGACGATCGATTCGCCCCAGCCGCGATGGCAGCATTCCAGCGCCTGGCGCATGACGTTGGTGTTGCCGGTGGCGTCGAAGGAGAAGTCCGCGCCGCCGCCGGTCAGATCGACGATCGCCTGCACGACCTTGTCGTTGCCGACCTCCCTGGGATTGATGAAGTCGGTCATGCCGAACTTGCGCGCCATCTCCTGCTTGGCCGGATTGATGTCGACGCCGATGATCTTGTCGGCGCCGACCATGCGCGCGCCCTGGATGACGTTGAGCCCGATGCCGCCGAGGCCGAAGACCACGACATTCGCGCCCGGCCAGACTTTCGCGGTGTAGATCACCGCGCCGATGCCGGTCGTGACGCCGCAGCCGATATAGCAGATCTTGTCGAAGGGCGCGTCTTCGCGGACCTTGGCGAGCGCGATCTCGGGCAGGATGGTGAAGTTCGCGAAGGTCGAGCAGCCCATGTAGTGAAAGATCTCGCCGCTGTCGCAAGAGAAGCGCGAGGTGCCGTCGGGCATCACGCCCTGGCCTTGCGTCGAGCGGATCGAGGTGCAGAGGTTCGTGCGGCGCGAGAGGCAGCTTTTGCAGGCGCGGCATTCGGGCGTGTAGAGCGGAATGACGTGGTCGCCGACCTTCAGCGAGGTCACGCCCGCGCCGATCTCGCGGACGATGCCCGCACCCTCGTGCCCGAGGATCGCCGGGAACTTGCCCTCCGAATCCATGCCCGACAGGGTGTAAGCGTCGGTGTGGCAGATGCCGGTCGCCATGACCTCGACCAGGACCTCGCCGGCCTTGGGCCCGCCGATCTCGATGGTCTCGATGGTCAGCGGCTTGCCCGCCTCCCAGGCGACGGCGGCGCGTGTCTTCATGGTCCAAAATCCTCGCTGGCGGCCCGATGCCGGAAGCGAAGCGCCGCCGGCCGAGCCCTATCTAGGGCCGGGCGGAGCGAGGCTTGTCAACGCGGCGCGTCTGCGCCTGCGTTAACCGCGCGCGAGCCCGGCAAGCCGCACTGCGGCGACCGGCGCGATCTCCGCCAGTTCCGCGATGGGCTTCCAGGCGGCGGCATGGACCTCCTCGATCTGCGCGACCAGCGGCTGCGCGGGGTCGGCGAGGAAGAGATATTGCAGGTCGTGATGGATATGGGCGGGCTCGCCCCGCGATGGCTTGCCCGGCACGTCATGGCTGTCGATGGCGAAGGGCAGATCCTCGCCTCTGTGCTAGGGGTGGAGGATCAGCCCCTGTACGCCGGTCTCCTCGACCGCCTCGCGCGCCGCCGATTCGTGGAAAGTGTCCGCCTCCTCCCAATGCCCGCCGGGCTGGAGCCAGCGCCCGATCACGACATGGTCGATCAGCAGGATCTGCGCATGGTCGGGCGAGAGCACGATCGCGCTGGTGGTGAGGTGGCCGGGAAAAGTGTCGCGGGAATCGAGCGCATGCCCCTGCGCGATCTGCCAACGCAGCAAGGCGAGGTGCTCGCGGGGCGTGGCGACCTCGGCGCGGTAGCGGGCGATGGCGGCTTCGAGGCGGGGAAGGAAGGGCTGGGGCATGGGAGTGGATAGCCGATTCGGGATGGTTTCGCACCGCCGCCTCTTTCCTTCTCCCGGATGGGAAAAGGTGCCCGGAGGGCCGGATGAGGGCCTGCCGGTTCAGCAAGAAGGCGCAACGGCTCCGTCTCGTTTCGACAGCCAACGGCGGTCCCTCACCCCTGCCCCTCTCCCACTGGGGAGAGGGGTTCCCCGCGTGCCGGCTCGCGGCCGCGCTTTCGTCCCCGCCCGCCTTTCGGCGTCGGTGCGAATGAGGGGCAGCGGAGCGCCGCGAGGCGCGGGGGTATCGGGCCGCAACCATTGAGCCAGGTCGCGGCGCGGGCAGATTGAGCCACTGCCCGCACGCCCCGTGGCGCTCCGCTCGTCGGCACGTTCTCGGTGGCGGGTTCCTGCCGCAGGCTGTCATGGGGACAGCCATGCCGCAAATACCCGCCCCACCCTACCGACCCCATCATGCGCACCATCGCAGGAGGGCGGCATGGCGCAGGCCGATTGGGCTGAAGAGTTGGCGGAGATCGAGTTGACGCTGCTCGGGCTCCGGCTCGACTGGCTGACGCTCAGCCGCGCGTTGATTGCGAAGAGGTTGCCGCCGCGGTTGGCGAAGTACCGGCCCGACCAGCCGCGCGTGCCGGCGGGCAGCCCCGAGGGCGGCCAGTGGACCGACGGCAGTGGCGGCTCCGGCCCGATGAGCTTCGAGGAATGGCTCGCCGGCGGCTGGGCGGATTTCGGCGCGGTCGATGTCGATCGGACGACGGGAGAGACCTCAGGCGCATGGAAGCTGCCGGATGAGGATACGTCGCTCGACTGGGCCAACGGACGCGGGCGCGGCAGTGGTGCCTGGTCCAACGCAACGCCCGGCCAGAACGCACGCTGGGCCGCGTCCGAATTGCAGGCGCAGGCCGCGATCAGGCGGGTGCAGGAACTGGACCCGCGCTGGCGGCCGCCGGCGAGCATATCGGAGGGGATAGAAGGCGCGATCCTCAGCAATCAGGCGGCGGTAAGACAGGCTGAGGCGCGGCTGCTGCAGTTGCAAGGAGGCGGCATCGGGCCGGGACCGTTCGCCAAAGAATCAATTCCGTTGTCAGGAGCGGGCCGCCTCAATGCGAGGGAGCAGGCCGAAATCGACCGGATCAGGCGATTGTTTGGGTGTCATACCTGTGGAACAACTGTTTCAGGCATGAAAGGCGGGCACTTTATTGGCGATCATCAAATTCCCAGCGCAATGAACCGGTTCGGAGCACCGCAGAACGGTTTCCCGCATTGTCTGAGTTGCAGCCGTAGGCAAGGCGGCGTGGTCGATGGCCTGATCAAGGAGTGGTGACATGGCTAAAACGATCAATATTCAGCCGGTCAACTCGGTGATATTCGTATCTGGAGGAGGCAAAGTCGACGTGCCGGTCGATCACCTCGACGACACAAAATCGCCCGTTGCCGCTTCCCGCGACTGCCTCATCATTTGTGTTAATCCCGAACTCGATGGACCGACCGCCCTAACCATAGGACGAGCGAGCGAGATCGATCCTGGTTATTCGCCAAGTTTTGTCGGCCCGCTTGAGACCCGCACTGGCCACATCATTATCGATCAGGTCGATCAGCATGTCGTCCATGATCAAGTCGTCGACTCTACTCTTGTCACGATTACGGCTTGGTTCAGCCATCCGCGCTGGCCAGAACAGGTTTTCATCGGGATCGATTGAGCGCCCGGAAAATCTCGAACGGAAAACCTGGTCCGAGCCACGAGGATTCAAACGCTGAAGCCTATTCCATTTGATATCCTCGCAAGTCCACGGAGGGTGAGCCAAGTCTGGGCACGTTCCACATATCCTGACCAGAAGCGATATTTGCCTGGCCGCAGATCGATGTGAAGCATGTCTTCTGCCTCGTCGCCGGGGGGCGGCGGCGTGAAAGAGCCTCAACAGCCCCGAGGGTCCCGTCCGCATCTCGGCCGTTGGTGGCAACCAGCTTCCAACTCCGCCAGCAATGCCTTGTCACCGATCATCGCGCGGATGTCATCCTCATCGTCGGCTGCGATCCATTGGATCAAAACCCCGGCTTCCGCACCAAGTGGAGCCCAGGCCACAGACCCAGCGTCGCCGCCCAGAACCGCCGCGGCGCCGCCGCCGCAGGGGATGACATCGACATAGCCCGTCTGCCGGCAAGCTCTGGCATAGTCGCTGGGATCGTTGGGCTTGTTCTCCTGCCAGTTTTCGACTCCGCGCCAAAGCGCTTGAAACTCCTGCGGAACCAATAGCCAGGGCCCGTTTCCGTCCAGCCATACGAGGCTTTGCGCCACCGTGATCCCTGACTTTAGCTGCCTTAGTCTCAGCCCAACTTCCCATAAGCCGGAACCGTCAAAAACTCCTCGAACTGCGGCGCGAGCGACAGGTTTGAGAACAGCTCGATCGCCTCTGGAAAGCGGCCCTTGTCGTAGGCCTCCGCCCCCAGCTCGCCCTTCACGCGCTCCATCTCCTCGGTCAGGCAGCGCCTGAACAGGTCCGGGGTCACCTTGGTCTTGCCGTCGACCTCGACGCCATAGGCGACGAACTGCCAGATCTGGGCGCGGCTGATCTCGGCGGTCGCGGCGTCCTCCATCATGTTATAGATCGGCACCGCGCCGCGGCCGCGCAGCCAGGCTTCGAGATATTGCACGCCGACGCGGATGTTTTCGCGGAAGCCCTCTTCCGAGCGCGTGCCCTGATGGACTTCGAGCAGGTCCTTGGTCGTGACGCTGACATCCTCGCGCATTGTGTCGAGCTGGTTTGGCTGCGGCATCAGGCGGTCGAACACCTCCATGGCGACGGGGACGAGGTCGGGATGGGCGACCCAGGTCCCGTCATGGCCGTTGCCGGCCTCGCGCTCCTTGTCGGCCTTGACCTTGGCGAAGGCCGCCGCATTGGCGTCGGGGTTGTTCTTGACCGGGATCTGGGCCGCCATGCCGCCCATGGCGAAGGCGCCGCGGCGGTGGCAGGTCTTGATCAGCAGCAGCGAATAGGCGTTGAGGAAGGCCTTGGTCATCACGACCTGCGAGCGGTCTGGCAGGACATAAGCGGCGTTGCGGGCGAGCTTCTTGATGAAGGAGAAGATGTAGTCCCAGCGGCCGCAGTTCAGGCCCGCCATGTGGTCCTTCAGCTCGAACAGGATCTCGTCCATCTCGAAGGCGGCCGGCAGGGTCTCGATCAGCACGGTGGCCTTGATCGTTCCAACCTTCAGGCCGAGGGCGCTCTGCGCCGCGACGAAGACGTCGTTCCAGAGCCGGGCCTCGAGATGGCTCTCGAGCTTGGGCAGGTAGAAATACGGGCCAGAGCCTGCCGCGATCGCCGCCTTGGCGTTGTGGAAGACATAGAGGCCGAAATCGACCAGCGAGCCCAACGCGACTTCGCCGTCGATCTCGATATGGCGCTCGGGCAGGTGCCAGCCGCGCGGCCGGATGATCAGCACGGCCGGGTTTGCTTTCAGCGCATAGGCTTTGCCCGTGTTGGGGGCGGTGAAGTCGATCCGGTTGGCCCAGCGGTCCTTCAGGTTGAGCTGGCCCTCGATCATGTTGGCCCAGACCGGCGAGGAGGCGTCCTCGAAATCGGCCATGAAGACCTTTGCGCCGCAGTTCAGCGCGTTGACGATCATCTTGCGGTCGACGGGGCCGGTGATCTCGACGCGGCGGTCCTGCAGGTCGGCCGGGATGGGGGCGACCTTCCAGTCGCCCTCGCGGATGTGCTTGGTGTCGGGCAGGAAATCGGGCGTCTCGCCGGCGTCGAAGCGCTTCTGGCGCTCGGCGCGGAGCGAGAGCAGGCGCTTGCGGGTTTCGTTGAAGCGGCGCTGCAGATCGGCGACGAAGGCCAGCGCCTCGGGCGTCAGGATCTCGTCGAAACGGTCCCCCATCGCGCCCTTGATGACGACGCCCTTGGGCAGGCTGGCTGACGGCTTCTCGGCTGCGGACATGATCGTCTCCTGTGCTGATGCGAACCATGCGCGCGCTTGGCTTTCGACGCAATCGTCTCGAATGGCGGCTCAGCTTTTCGAAAACAGGAAAGATCACGCGTTCCATCCCATGCACTGACGGGCCCAGCGCGCGCATCACCTTAGGATTCTGGCAAGGATACTGACCGGATTTCCGGCCGTGGCGGCGCGAAAGCCGCGAATATGCCGGCATTTCCGCAGCCGGCTTCACGCGCAGTTAAAGACAATCGTCGCGTTCTGGCATGGAACAGCCGCCAGGACCGCAGCAGTGACCGCAGCCATGACGCCAGACCAGCACAGCCCCCAGCGTGGCGCCGCCGCGCGGTTCGTCGCCGACGAGCGCGGCAACGTCATGATGCTGTTCGCCTTCGCCTTGCTGCCGATCGTGATCGCCGCCGGCGGGCTGATCGACTACTCGACCGCCACCAACAGCCGCCAGCAGCTCAACGCGCTGGCGGACGCCGCCGCGCTCTCAGCCGTCTCCAGGACGGCGATGACGCAGACCGCGGCCGAGGCGCAGGCTCAGGCCGAACGGATCTTCGACGCGCAGGTCGCCAATGCCGGCGCGACGCTTGAGACGCGCAGCGTGAGCGTGACGCAGACGGGCGCCACCCGCTCCGTCGAGGTCAGCTACAGCGCCAAGGTCGAGACCGCCTTCATGAAGATCGCCGGGTTCAAGACCGTCTCCGTCAGCGGCTGGGCCCGCTCCTCGGCGGCCAACCCGCCCTATATCGACTTCTACCTGCTGCTCGACAATTCGCCCTCGATGGGCGTCGGCGCCACCACGGCCGACATCAACAAGATGATCGCCAACACGTCGGACAAATGCGCCTTCGCCTGTCACGACCAGTCGAACAAGAACAACTACTACAACCTCGCCAAGAAGCTCGGCGTGCAGATGCGCATCGACGTTGTGCGGCAGGCCTCGCAGCAGCTGATGGACACCGCCTCGACCACGCAGACGCTGAAGAACCAGTTCCGGATGGCGGCCTACACGTTCGGGGCGTCCTGCGACGGCAAGAAGCTGACCCAGATCAAGGGCATCTCGTCCGATCTCGCCTCGGTCAAGGCGGCGGCCAACAAGATCGACCTGATGTCGATCCCCAAGCAGAATTTCGACAACGACCAGTGCACCGATTTCGACAAGAATCTGACCGCGATCGACAAGGAGATCGAGGCGCCGGGCGATGGTTCGAGCCCGAGCAAGCCGCAGAAGGTGCTGTATTTCGTCGCCGACGGGGTGGGCGATTTCTACAACCCGTCGAGCTGCTCCAAGCCGCTCGTCGGCTCCCGCTGCCAGGAGCCGATCGACACGAACTTCTGCAAGACGATCAAGGATCGCGGCATCAGGATCGCGGTGCTCTACACCACCTATCTGCCGCTGCCGACGAACGACTGGTACAAGACCTATATCAGCCCGTTCCAGTCGCAGATCGGCAAGAACATGGAGGCCTGCGCCAGCCCCGGCCTGTTCTTCGAGGTCACGCCGACCGATGGCATCTCGCAGGCGATGAACGCGCTGTTCCAGAAGGTGGTGTCGAAGGCCTATCTCACCGGCTGAGCGTTCAGCCGGGCTGGAGCGCCGCGAAGCGTGCGAGGAAGCGCGCCTGCGCAGCCTCCGTCGAGAGCGGTTCGAGCAGCGCGAGAACCACGCGCGGCAGCGCCTGCGGCCGGCCGAAATAGCGCAGCGCCTCCTCGCGACCGAAGCCGGCGAGTTCGGTCGCCTCGAGGAAGGCGGCGATCCTGTCGGCGTCCTTGATCCTGCGCTTCAGCGCGGCCGGCGTCGTAGCGGGCAGACCGTGGCGCAGATGGATCGCAGCCAGAAGCCGTAGTTCCACCGCCTTGTAGGCGTCGCCCATCACCACCTTGAACGGCGAGATCATGTCGCCGATGACGTATTCGGGCGCATCGTGCAGCAGCGCCATCAGCCGCCAGGAATCGCTTCGGTAGGGGTCGTCGCCCCAGTCGGGGTTCAGGTGATCGGCGATCGCCTCGACCAGCAGCGAGTGCTGCGCCACCGAGAACGAATGCGGGCCTTTGGTCTGGCCGTTCCAGCGCGCGACGCGGGCGAGGCCGTGGGCGATGTCGGCGATCTCGATGTCGAGCGGGGAGGGGTCGAGCAGATCGAGCCGGCGGCCCGACAGCATGCGCTGCCAGGCGCGGGGGGCAGGTGGTCGAGTCATGTCAAGACCGTGCTGACGAAGACTCCGTTCCCACGGCCCTCATCCTGAGGAGCAAGGCGTGAGCCTTGCGTCTCGAAGGATGCTCCAGATGTTTCCGAAGCCCGCTGGAGGGTCCTTCGAGACGCGCCTGCGGCGCTCCTCAGGATGAGGGCTGTGGGAGGCGCGCGCATGATCATGCCGCCCGCACGTCGCGCGCCAGCGCCGCGCACTCCTCGCGCCGGAAGCAGCCGGTGAGGTGGTCGTTGACCAGCCCGCAGGCCTCCATGAAGGCGTAGACGATGGTCGGTCCGCAAAAGGTGAAGCCGGCGGCCTTCAGCTCCTTGCCCATCGCGACCGACACGGACGTCTGCGTCGGCACCTCCTCATGGGTGCGGAAGGCGTTCTGGGTCACGCGGCCGTCGAGATGCTTCCAGAGGAAATCGGCGAAGGGCTCGCGCTCGCTGATCGCGAGATAGGCGCGCGCGCTCCTGATCGCGCCCTCGATCTTGCCGCGATGGCGGATGATGCCGGCGTCGCCCAGCAGGCGCTGGACGTCGGCCTCGGTAAAGCGCGCCATGGCCTCGGGCTCGAACTGCGCGAAGCCGGCGCGAAAGGTGTCGCGCTTGCGCAGGATCGTGATCCAGGACAGGCCGGCCTGAAAACCGTCGAGGATCAGCTTCTCGAACAGGGCGCGGCTGTCATATTCCGGCACGCCCCATTCGGTGTCGTGATAGGCGAGGTAGAGCGGGTCGGTTCCCGGCCAGACGCAGCGGAATTTCCCGTCCGGCCCTGCGACGGCGGCGCGGCCGGTCACGTCGCTGGAAGTCATGCGGCGGCTCCGAAACCCGGCTCGCCGGGGAAGGGGAAGCGCGCGAAGGCCGGTTTTTCGACGGTGAAGGCGAGCCCGCCGGCATCGAGCCGTTCGCCCGCGGCGATGGCGTCAGCGACCCGGTCGAGCCGCAGCATGGCCAGCCCACGCCCGTCGGCGCAGGAGCCGACGCGGCCGAGCGCCTTACCGCCGGCCGTCGCCTCGACGCCCATCTCGGTGACGAGGCCTTCGGTGAAGAGGATCGGGACGATGCGGGTGCGCGCGGTGCCGCGATGCTGGATGCGCGAGACGACCTCCTGCCCGACATAGCAGCCCTTTTTGAACGAGACGCCATTGAGCTGGTCGAGCAGCGCCTCATGCGGGAATGCGTCGCCGTAAGTGAAGTCCTTGCCGCCATCGGGCACGCCGAGCGCGATGCGGCGGGCGTGGTAGCCATCGGTATCGGTCGTCGCGATCTCGGCGACCGTGGTGCGGTCGGTGATGGCGCGGTCGCCCAGCGCGGGCAGGCGCGGATCGGCGTAGACGAGGCCTGAATCCTGCGGCAGCGCGCTGCCGTCTCTGGCCGCGATCACCGTGCTTTCGCCCGTGAGGTCGTCGAGCGAAACCTTCGAGCGCAGTCTGTAGAGCTTCAGCCGTTTCATCAGATCCGGGGTCTGCAGCAGCGGGGCATCGAGCAGAAAACCGCCGCCATCCTCCGCCGGAACCGCGACCACAAGACAATCGCTGATGATCTTGCCCTGCGGTGTCAGCAGTGCGCCGTAGCCGGCGCTGTCTGGCGTGACCTGCTCGACGTCACAGGTCAGCAGGCCCTGCAGGAAGCCGGCGGCCTCCTCGCCGCTGATGCGGATGACGCCGCGGTCGATCAGTTGCACTGCGGTCATGATGGGTTCGTTCCTGCTGTCGCTCCCCGTCATTGCGAGCGCAGCGAAGCAATCCAGAAGGACGGCGCGAGAGCTGGATTGCTTCGCTGCGCTCGCAAAGACGGTTTGCGTTTTGCAAACGGCGTTGCGGCCGATAGTTAGGCGCTCTCAGCCCGCCGCTCAACCCGGAGACCAAGGCCCATGCCCCAGACCTATGACGTGATCCTCAAGGGCGGCACGGTGGTGAACCAGGATGGGCGCGGGCAGCGCGACCTCGGCGTTACGGCTGGCAAGATCGTCGCGCTCGGCGATCTCTCTCGCGCCTCGGCCGGCGAGAGCGTCGATTGTACCGGCCTGCACATCCTGCCCGGCGTGATCGACTCTCAGGTCCATTTCCGCGAGCCGGGGCTCGACCACAAGGAGGACCTCGAATCGGGCTCGCGTGCGGCTGCGCTGGGAGGCGTCACCTGCGTCTTCGAGATGCCCAACACCAATCCGCAGACCACGACCGAGGCGGCGCTGGCCGACAAGGTGCGGCGCGGGCGGCGCCGCATGCATTGCGACTTCGCCTTCTGGGTCGGCGGCACGCATGAGAACGTCGCCGATATTCCCGAGCTTGAGCGGCTGCCCGGGGCTGCCGGCATCAAGGTGTTCATGGGCTCGTCGACCGGCAACCTGCTGGTCGAGGACGATGCAGGCGTCGCAGCCATCCTGCGGCAGACGCGAAGGCGCGCAGCCTTCCACTCCGAGGATGAGATGATGCTGCGCGAGCGCATGCCGCTGCGCGTGAAGGGTGATCCGTCGAGCCACCCGGTCTGGCGCTCGCCCGAGGTGGCGCTGACCTGCACGAAGCGTCTGGTCCGGATCGCGCGCGAGACCGGCGCACGCGTCCACATCCTGCACATCTCGACCGGGGACGAGATGGAATTCCTGCGGGACTGCAAGGACGTCGCGACCGTCGAGGTTCTGCCCAACCACCTGACGCTGGTCGCGCCCGACTGTTACGAGCGGCTGGGAACATACGCCCAGATGAACCCGCCGCTGCGCGACGAAAGCCACCGCAAGGTGATCTGGTGGGGGGTGGGGCAGGGCATCGTCGACGTGCTCGGCTCCGACCATGCGCCCCATACCCATGAGGAGAAGCACCACCCGTACCCTGAGAGCCATTCCGGCATGCCCGGCGTGCAGACCTTGGTGCCGGTCATGCTCGACCATGTGAACGCCGGCAGGCTGACGCTGGAGCGCTTCGTCGATCTGACCAGCGCCGGGCCGCAGCGCATCTTCGGGCTGGAGGGCAAGGGCCGGATCGCCGCCGGCTACGACGCGGATTTCACCATCGTCGATCTCAATCGCCGCCAGACGATCAGCAACGACTGGATCGCCTCAAAATGCGGCTGGACGCCTTATGACGGGGTGAGCGTGACGGGATGGCCGGTCGGGACGTTCGTGCGCGGGCGGAAGGTAATGTGGGAGGGGGAACTGACGACGCCGTCGCAGGGTGAGCCGGCGCGGTTTGTGGAGGCGTTGGGGCGGGTGTAGGGCCGGAACTGACTGCTCTGTTGGCATACGAGTCGAGAACCAAGAACCCACAGCCGGTCGTCGAGATCATGACTTGTCTTCAGTTCGATTGACTGTACGTCAATGGTTGTCCGACGAGTTTTATCTGGGCTTTGGCGCCGGCCAAAGCGGCCTCGAGGAGCTTTAGCGTAGCGTCGGCCAATTGCTCCGAGACTGGAGGAATGGGCTGAAAATACGTCGTGTTGTTGCGGGCGTTGTGGATCTGAATCATGGCCGCGACCGTGCCGGACAGACTTGACTCCTTGGTGAGTTCGCCAATGGCGAGTTGCAGGGCCACCGATCGATGTCCTTCGCCGCCTGTACGGACGGAACGGTCAGTCAGGAACGCCATCGCAAGCGCGTGCAGCGCTTCATATGCGAGCAGAAACCGGCTCAGCGCCGCCTCCGGTTTCCTGGCGTCGACCCGTAGCTGTTCTGCATTGACGAGATACTGCCGGATCAAGGTCTCGTCACGAACTGCCTGTTTCAGGGTTCCGACGCGGATCAGATTTGCGAGCTGCTCATCCAGGCTCATCGCCGATCACCATGATCTTGGGTCCGCTCAAGATGGAGCGACCCATAGGATTCGATTGCCAATCGACCCATTCGTCGGGACCGACCAAATTGAGATGGATCGACCGGCCGAGATCCTTCTCGGCGTCTGTCAATAGCGGGCTGACGTCGAAAAGATCGACACCGCCAACGACGAGAAGGTCGATATCGCTTTCCGCCCGCTCGTCGCCGCTCGCCATGGAACCAAAAACGAATGCGGAAGCGATCCGATCCGACAGAGGGTGAAGCGCCTCGCGAAGCCGATCGGCCAAGCCAAATGTTTTCATGCCGATGGAGCGAAGCTCGGGGTAGAGCGGGTGTGCTGTATTGACGGTGAACAGCCGCTGGTTCCCGGCCCGCCTGTCTTGGACGATGCCCGCCATGCTAAGGGTTTCCATCACCTTCTGAATGCTCCCTCGTCCACTCCCTGCTTCCCGGATCAAATCCGACAAGCTGTAGCTTTTCTCGGGATGCAGGAGAAGCAGTCCAAGCACGCGCTGCATGCTTCGAGACATCAGGAAGTCGAGCGAGCCCATGAAGGTCAACCGTACTCATTTCAAGTATGATCATACTCGTTCGAGGTACGAAATTCAAGGCTGATCAAGAGACGTCGCTTGCTTGCCGTCGGCTACTGCCAGAACCTTGGTAAGGGTTATTCCGTACGAATCGTAGCTTTCGAACCTTGGCAGCCTCAACTACGACACCGCCCCCATCGGCCGCGCCCCGGCCCGCACCTTCCCCGCCCGCACCGCATCGACTGCACCCTCCCCAAGCAACCCCACGAACCGCCGCATCGCCTCGCTCTCATAGGCATCCCGCCGCCGCACGAAGAGCGTCGTCGCCTCGCCGCCCTCGCCGTCGAGCCTGTGCCAGCGCAGGGCCTCGCGCTGGGCGGCTTGGGCCACCACCGCACGCGGCATCAGCGTGATGCCGACGCCGGCGGCGACGCAGCCCAGGATGCCGTCGAGCGTGCCGAATTCGAGCCGGGCGTAATTGGGCTGGCCGAAGCGGGCGAGCACCTGTTCGAGCCGTTGACGATAGCTGCAGCCCTGCCGGAAGGTCAGGATGGTCAGGCCCTCGCGCCCCAGCGCCGCAGCCAGATCATCGTCGCCGATCGCGCTTTGCGTGACCAGCCCGAGTTCCTCCGTAAAAGCCGGCAGCGCCGTCAACTCGCCATGCTGGATGGGTCCGGCGACAAAAGCCCCGTCGATCTCGCGGCGCAGCACGGCCTCGACCAGTTGCGCAGTCGGCCCAGCCTGCACGCTGAGGCGCACGGCCGGGCAGGCCTGATGGAAGGCCGCGAGCAGCGGCGGCAGGCGGATCGCGGCGGTCGTCTCCATCGCGCCGATGCCGAGCGGGCCTTGCGCCGCGCCGTCCTCGCGCGCCACCTGGCGCGCCTCGCGCAGCAGCGCGAGCACGCGCTCGGCGTAGGGCAGCAGGCGCTGGCCGGCCTCGGTCAGCGCCATGCCGCGGCTGCGGCGCTCGAACAGGGGGAGCCCGATCTCGTCCTCCAGCGTGCGGATGCGCGCGGTGACGTTGGACTGCACGGTGTTGAGCTCTCGCGCGGCGGCGGTGATCGCGCCGGCGCGTGCCACAGTGAGGAAGGTGGTCAGTTCGGTGACGTCCATGCGGGCGCTCTCCGACCAATCGGTCTGTGTCTGGCGTTCTGTCTGACAGATATTTGATATCTATATAATTCATTTTTTTGGAATGAAAGAGCAGGCTAGTCTGATGTCGCCGATCATCCTTGCCGCGAGCTTGCCATGACCCTCGACACGCGCCTGACGCGCCTTCTCGGCATCGAGCATCCCGTGCTGCTGGCGGCGATGGATGTCGTGGCGGACGCCAGACTGACGCAGGCCGTTTCGCTGGCCGGCGGCTTCGGCATTCTGGGCGGCGGCTATGGCGACGCCGACTGGCTGGCGGCGGAGCTGCCGGCGCTCGCCGCCGCCAAGGCTGCAGCCGGCCTGCGCTTCGGCGTCGGCTTCATCACCTGGAGCCTGGCGCGGCAGCCACATCTGCTCGACCAGGCGCTGGAGGCGAGGCCCGACGCGGTCTGGCTTTCCTTCGGCGATCCCGCGCCCTTCGCCGAGCGGATCAGGGCGGCCGGCGCGCTCGTCATCTGTCAGGTCCAGTCGGTCGCGATGGCGGTCGATGCGGTCGCCAAGGGGGCCGACATCGTCGTGGCGCAAGGTTCGGAAGCCGGCGGCCATGGCGCGTCGCGGGGAACCTTCGCGCTGGTGCCGGCGGTGGTGGATGCGGTCGGCAACAATGCGGTGGTCGTCGCGGCCGGCGGCGTCGCGGACGGGCGCGGGCTCGCGGCGGCGCTGATGCTGGGCGCGCAGGGCGTCGTCGTCGGCACGCGCTTCTATGCGAGTCAGGAGGCGGCGGGGCATCAGGCGGCCAAGGAACGCATCGTTCAGGCGTCGGGCGACGACACGGTGCGGGGGCTCGTCTTCGACATCTCGCGGCGCAATGTCTGGCCCGCGCCCTTCACCGGCCGCTGCCTCGTCAACGCGCATTCAGAAACGTGGACCGGGCGCGAGACGGCGCTTATGCAGCATGCGGCGGAGATCGCGCCGCGCTACCAGGCGGCGCGCGAAGCCGGCGATTTCGACATGGCGGCGGTGATCGCGGGCGAGGGGGCGGGGCTGATCGGTGACATCGCGCCGGCGGGTGCTATCGTGCGCGACATCGTCGAGCGCGCTGAGGGGCTGCTCGCGGTCGGGCAGGGCGGCTGGATCGTCTCCGATTCAACGGCTTGACCGCTGGCGTCCCGCCGCGCACAGAACCCTATGACAGACATCTCCCCGGCTCTCCGGCGTATCGACATCGATCGCATCGGTCCTGTCTGGATACGAGAAGGCACCAGCGACGAAGCGGTGCTCGAGCAGATCTTCCATACCGAAGAATTCAACATCAGCACCGCCCCGCAGTTCGCGTGGATCCGCGCCGCCTATGACCGGACGATCGCCGCCGGCGCGACCCCGCTGGTCGTCGATTGCGGCGCCAATATCGGGCTGAGCACATTGTATTTCGCATCGCACCTGCCGGCGGCGCGGATCGTCGGCATCGAGCCCGCGCGGGACAATGCGGAGCTTGCGCGCAAGAACACGCAAGCCAACCCCCTGATCGAGATCGTCGAGGCGGCCGTGTTCGACCGGGAAGCCGGCGTCGAACTGGTGGACCCCGACGCCGAAAAATTCGCATATCGGGTGCAGGAGGCAAAGGCGGGCACGCAGGGCGCGATCGCCACCGTCACCATCGACGGCCTGATGCGGCGCTATGGCGCCACGCGCAATCTCATCGTCAAGGTCGATATCGAAGGTGGCGAAGACGCCCTGTTCCGCTCGAACACGGGCTGGCTCGATCACACCGATCTGCTCATCGCCGAGACGCATGACTGGCTTTTCCCGGGACAGGGCACCAGCGCGACCCTGTTCTCGGCCATTGCGGGCCGCAAATTCGAGGTGATTCAGAAAGGCGAGTACATCTCGTTCTTTTTCCGGTGACATCTTGCATTGAGCTGCGCTGAGATGTGCGCCGACGAAGAACGCAAGAGGGCTGTTTTCCAATTCATACCGAACACGACATCGATCACAGGCTGCGGTTCGTTCCCGAACCGGAGATCGCGTTCGACGGGGACAGCGCCCAGGCGATCGGCGTCGATCTGCCCGTCGCCGTGATCAATCTGTCGCATCGAACGGACAAGTGGAGCGCCATCTCGGACCGCATGGCCGCGATCGGGCTGAACAAGCTCATCAAGGTGCCGGCGATCGAGGGCGCCCGGCTTTCGCTGGAGGCCATCGGGCCGCTGCTGGGCCAGCCGACCGAGCGGATCGAAGCGGCCCCGCAGAGCCATTTCACGCTGACGCGGCCAGCCATCGGATGTTTCCTGTCGCATATCGCCACCTGGCGGTGGATGATCGCCAACAGGATGCCGCGGCTGCTGATCCTGGAAGACGATGCCAACCCGGCGCCAAGCTTCGACGCGAACCGCTTCCGGGACCTCGTCGGGGCCATCCCGCCCACGGCCGGCCTCGTCTTTCTCGGCGGCAGTATCATGAACGGCATGGCCGAGCCGCCACAAGGTGTGGGGCTGGCGCGGATCTACTTCTTCAACGGGACGTTCGCCTATCTGATCACGCCTGCGGCCTGCAAGACGCTGATCCCGGCTCTGCTGCCCATGAACGGGCACATCGACCATGAACTCAGCACCGTTCTGATCAAGCTCAGACACGAGTTCGAGGCCCGTTACGCCGCGCCGCCCGTCTTCGAGCCCGATTGGGCGCTGGGCAGCGACTGCTATGTCCCACTGGACGGCGTCACGGACGCCGACCGCGCGCTTGGCGTCGTGCTGCACGCGAGCCGGCAGCTATTGATCGACGACGGCCGCCCCCTGCTGCCGCCGTTCATCTGATCGCCTGGTTTAAGTGATCGTTTGCAAGTCTCAGTGACGCGTGCCGGCCGTGAAAGCGCCGCCGCGAATCTTCTCGGGGAGCGCCTCGGAGAAAACGGCGGTCGCCTCCTCGCCATAGGTCTCGACCAGCGTGCGGAAGGCCGCGAAGAGCGCGGCATGGGCGAGCGCGTCGGAATCGAGCCCGTCGGACTGGGCTTCGGCGAACGCGTCCTCGACATAGCCATAGGCGACACGGCGCTCATCGGAGCGCTCCTCGCTCACCGTGGCTTCGAGCGGCAGTTCGTCGGAGAAGCTGGACATCGCGGCTCGATACTCTGCGGCATGGTCGTGCTGACGCAGGCGGCCTTAAGCCCGGACGGGCCTTGAGTCGCGTTGGTCAGCATTCCGATCATACTGAGCCGGCGGCAGGCCCGCCACCGCCGCCTTTAAGAAAGGTTAACGCGACGCGGAGAGTTTTGGCGAAGATTCGGCTTGGTTCAGCATCGGACTATCCACCGTAGCGTCCAGCCAGCGTGCTCGCTAGGCGCTCGCCCTCGCTGGCGAGCCGGGCCGAGGCCTCCTGGCTGCCCTCAGTGCAGAGCCGGTGCGTCGCCGCATAGGCCCGGAACCCCCGGTTATAGGCGCTGGTCAGGCGCTCGCGGCGCTGGGTGGTGCGGCCCTCCGCCTCGATCAGCGCCGCCATGCGGTCGCGCCAGTCCTGCGCCTCGCGCGCGGCGCAGAGCGTGCGCAGATAGGACAGCGAGCCGATGATCTCGGCGAGCTTCAGGAGCTGCGGCTCGTAAGGCGGGGGCGGCGGCTCGGGCTGCGGGGCGGGTTCCTTGGCTGGCGCTGCGGGGCGCGTCGCGGCAGGCGGACGCTGGGCCTGGGCCAGCGCCGGGCCGGCGGCCAGGACCGCGAACAGCAATGCAGTGATGGGGATGGCGCGTCTCATTTGCGCGCGGCCTCATCGAAGATCGCCGCGGCGCGGCGCAGCACATCGCCGAGTTCGCGCGTCGTCGGCAAGCCGCCCAGCTTCAGCGGGTCGGCCCACATCACCGCACCGGCCTCGGGACCGGGTTTCGCCTCGCCGGAGATCCAAGCCCCGACGAAGCTCGCAACGACGAAATGATGCGTGACCGCGCCTTTGTCGTCGCGCCCGAAAATCTCGACATGGCGGTTGAAGCCGATCAACCCCGCGGTGACGCCGACCTCCTCCTCCAGCTCCCGCAGCGCGGCTTCCTCAAGCGTCTCGCCGGCCTCGACCTTGCCGCCCGGCAGCGACCAGAGCCGGTCGGCGGGCGGCTTGGTTCGCGTCGCGAGCAGCACCTTGCCGTCGCGGAAGACCGCGATCGAGGCCGCGAGCACAGGGCGCGCGGCCGCCTTGCCCGGCGTCGGAAACGGGATGATGCGGCCGCCTTCGTTCAAACGTGCTGCCCGCCATTGATGTGGAGTTCGGCGCCGGTGACGTAGCTCGAGGCGTCGGTGCAGAGGAAGTGGATCGCCTTGGCGACCTCGGCCGTCTTGCCGAGCCGGCCCAGCGGCAGCGTCGCGACGATCTTCTCGGTGCCAGGCGAGAGGATCGCCGTATCGATTTCTCCCGGCGAGATCGAGTTCACCCGGACGCCGAGCGGCCCGAAATCGGCCGCCATCTCGCGGGTGAGACTGGCGAGCGCCGCTTTCGAGGTCGCATAGGCCGCTCCCGCGAAGGGGTGGACGCGCGAACCGGCGATCGAGGTGACGTTGACGATCGTGCCCTTGGCGGCGGTGAGTTCGTCGAGCAGCCCGCGCGCCAGCATGATCGGCGCGAAGAAATTGACCTGGAAAACCTTGTGCCAGTCGTTGAAGGAGGTGGTCGCTGCGCCCAGCCGCGAGCCCTTGGGCCCCTTGGGCGAGATGCCGGCATTGTTGACCAGCGCGTTGAGCTTGCCGCCTTCGACTGCCAGCCGCTTCTTGATCTCGGCGATGCCGCGCATCGTGTCCTCGGGGTCGCCGAGATCGATCTGGACATGGTCGTCGGCGCCCGACGGCCAGGGGCATTTGTCGGAAAAGGCCTGGCGCGAGCAGGACAGGATGCGCCAGCCCGCCATGGCGAACTGCATCACCGTGGCATGACCAATGCCGCGGCTCGCGCCGGTCAGCAGCATCACCGGCCGCTTGCCGGCCTCGGTCTTGGGGAAATCGAATACCGGCATTGCCATGGCGGGAGAATCCTCAAGGATAAAGTCGTTCGCGGGTCCAGGGCTCGGCGGCCGAGGACCTGCGGAAGACGACGCGATCATGCAGACGGAATGCGCCGTCGCGCCAGAACTCGATATAGACCGGCATGATCCGAAACCCTGTCCAGTGCGGCGGGCGTGGAATTTCGCCGAGCCCGAAGCGCGCGGCATGCCAGGCGACCGCCTTCTCCAGCGCGAAGCGGCTTTCCAGCGGGCGCGATTGCTGCGAAGCCCAGGCGCCGATGCGGCTGTCGCGGGCGCGCGACTGGAAATAGGCGTCGGCCTCGGCGTCGCTCACCTGCGTCACGGGGCCGCGAATCCGGACCTGCCGGCGCAGGCTCTTCCAGTGGAACAGCGCCGCCGCCTTGCCCTGGCCGAGCAGTTCCTGCCCCTTCTGGCTTTCCGTGTTGGTGTAGAAGACGAAGCCATCCGCGTCATGGCCCTTGAGCAGCACCATGCGGACATTAGGCAGGCCCTCAGTGTCGACCGTCGAGAGAGCCATGCCGTTGGGGTCGTTGGGCTCGGAGTGGCCGGCTTCGCCAAGCCACTCCTCGAACAGGGCGAAGGGCTCGTCGACCTGGGTGAAGTCACCGCTCGTTAACCGGTCCACGTGTTTAATCCTCGGTGGTTGAAGACGGCGTCGGGCGAGCGCGATCTGTGATCCTGGGACTTGCAGTGCATCTATATAGGGTAGCGTCAAAGGCGAGCCAAAGCCTTCCGCAACGCAGGACGCCTGTGCGCGGACTTTGCGTCGGTGGAGCAATGATGCTCGCCTTCGCGAGCGCGGGCTGCTCGGTCTCGTTCCCGATCCTGGGCCTGTCGTCCAAGGCCGAGGACGAGGTCGTCACCACCTCCTCGGTGCTGCCGGCCCGCACCACGGCCAAGGGTGCGCTGGCCTCGCTCTCGGCCGATCTCGGACCGGAGGACATGCGCCGGGCCGAGGGCGCATTATCGGTGGCGCTCGATCCGCAGGGAAACGGCGCGGCGGTGTCCTGGGACAATCCCCAGAGCGGCATCAAGGGCGCCTTTACGCCCGTGGGCGGACCCTATGTCAGCGCCGACGAGATCTGCCGCAGCTTCATCGCCAGCGTCCATTTGCAGACGAAACTGACGAAACTGCAGGGCAAGGCCTGCCGGCCTACCGGCGGGGAGTGGGTCGTCAAGGAGACGCAGCCCTGGAAGGGCTCCGTCTAGGTCATTCCACAGAAATCGCTTGTCCGACTCCGATCGCGATGTTGCATTCGCGCCACAGCCTTCCCAGATACCCTGTCAATCAGATATCTGGCGCGCCTGAAGCCCGGCCGCGAGGCATGAGGCCGGTGCGCCGCATCAATGGGGTTCATGAATGCGCGACCCGTATCAGGTCCTGGGCGTCGCCCGCGCCGCCAGCGACGCCGAGCTCAAGAAGGCCTATCGCAAGAAGGCCAAGGAACTGCATCCCGACCGCAACCGCGACGACCCGAAGGCGCAGGACCGCTTCTCCGAGCTGAACACGGCCTATGAGATCGTGGGCGACGAGACCAGGCGCAAGCAGTTCGACCGCGGCGAGATCGACGCCGAGGGCAAGCCGAAATTCCAGGGTTTTGAGGGCATGGGCGCGGGCCGGGGCGGGCGCGCTGGGGGCTTCGAGCATCATTTCGGACAGGGCGGTCAGCCTTTCGGCCGGGGCGGACAAGAAGCCGGCTTCGACCCCGCCGACATCTTTGGCTCGCTCTTCGGCGATGCGGCCCGGCGGGGTCGGCCCCGGCCCGAACCGCAGAAGCCGGCCGACCAGCATTTTACGCTCGACGTGACGCTGGCCGAGGCCGCAAACGGCGCGTCCCGTCGCGTCAGGCTGCCGGGCGGGCGCGAGGTCGAGGTGACGATCCCCGAGAACGTCTCCGACGGCAAGGTGATGCGCCTGCGCGGCCTCGGGCAGTCCTCGCCGCATGGCGGAGAGGCCGGCGACGTGATGATGACGATCCGCGTCAAGCCCGATCCGCGCTTCACGGTGGAGGGCCGCGATCTGCGTACGCGCGTCGCCGTGCCGCTTAGCATCGCGGTGTTGGGCGGGCCGATCCACGTGCCGACGCTGACCGGCGCGGTCGAAATGACCATCCCGCCGCTGACCGGCACGACGAAATCCTTCCGCCTGCGCGGCAAGGGGCTGCAAGGCGAGAAAGGCGAGAAGGGCGATCTGTTCGTGGCGATCGATATCGAGATGTCGGCTGGCGACGAGGAGCTGACGGCGCTGATGAAAGCGCGGGCTGGGTGAGGCAACCGCGCCTCTTGGCCGGATGATTATGCGGGCATGACCAAGCAGAATTCGTCGATGGCCGATCAAGAGAGCAGTTGATGCGAATGACGCCCGATACGATACGGCAAGTGGTGCTCTTTGCAGCAATGGGTTTTCTAGCCCTGCCGGCTAACCCCGTGGCGGCCAAGCAGCCTCAGGCGAAGAGCATTTTGGGTTGGTGGATCTGGAACAGTGCCGGGTTGCCCCCAACAGAATTTGAACGGGCACGGCGAAATGATCCGTCTTTCGCGTTCAATTTCGGCATCCAAGGCGTTGTCGATACCTTGGTGTACATGCCTCACGGACTGGGAAAAGGAGCCGGAGAAGGGCTCGGTGATAGTGGACGCTATCGTATGGCGGGGCGTCGACTGATCATCACCAGAAATAGAGAGGGTGAGGTTGGGCTATGGCCGAGTCGAAACGACAACCCGCCACTTCGTTATTCGTGCAGTCTGACGATGGCTCCTGATGCGCAAAGCTTCGTGCTCAAAGGCTGTCCGATATCCGGCGTCTGGATTCGAGAAAGCGGTGGGTAGATTTGCCGTTCTGTAGTCGTTGAGACGGTTAGCCACGCCAGAGCCCCACCCCACATCGCACAATCCGGTTTCCCCTTTCGCGCATCCTGTTCTAAGAGACCGCTCCGTTTCCAATCGCTCCAGGGTCTCCGATGCCTGACGCCACCACTGCGCCGATTCCGACCGCCAACCTGCTCAGGGGCAAGCGCGGCCTCGTGATGGGCGTCGCCAACAACCGCTCGATCGCCTGGGGCATCGCCAAGGCCGCCGCCGACGCGGGCGCGGAACTCGCCTTCACCTATCAGGGCGATGCGCTGAAGAAGCGCGTCGAGCCGCTGGCCAGGCAGGTCGGCGGGCACCTCGTCGGCCATTGCGACGTCACGGACGCAGCCTCTATCGACGCCGTTTTCGCAGAGGTCGAAAAGCTCTGGGGCAAGCTCGATTTCGTCGTTCACTGCATCGCGTTTTCCGACAAGGACGAACTGACGGGGCGCTATGTCGAGACGACCGAGGGCAACTTCACCAAGTCGCTGCTGATCTCCTGCTATTCCTTCACCGCCGTGACGCAGCGCGCCGAGAAGCTGATGAGCGATGGTGGCGCGATGCTGACGCTGACCTATTACGGCGCCGAGAAATGGATGCCGCATTACAACGTCATGGGCGTCGCCAAGGCAGCGCTGGAGGCGAGCGTGAAATACCTCGCAGCCGATCTCGGGCCGTCGAAGATCCGCGTCAACGCGATCTCGGCCGGGCCGATCAAGACGCTCGCCGCATCGGGCATCGGCGATTTCCGCTACATCCTGCGCTGGAACGAATACAACTCGCCGCTGCGCCGCACGGTCACGATCGAGGAGGTCGGCGAGACGGCGGTGTTCCTCGTCTCCGACATGTCGCGCGGCATCACCGGCGAGGTGCTGCATGTCGACGCCGGCTACCATGTCGTGGGCATGAAGGTGCCGACCGCGCCGGACATCACGCTCGACAAGGGCGAGTAGAAATCCGATCCGCTAGGACCCTTCCTCGCATTTCAAAGATTTCAACCCGATGCTTTCAGCCATCTGCTCTTTGATCCATGCCTTTGTTTCCTGTTTCCGGCCGTATTTTAGATAGAATTTGAATCCATCACAAGCTATCTTGAAATTCTCGTCTTGAAAAGCCTTGGCAGAAACCCAGCTTACCAAATATATACGCGCCGGATTTTTATCGTACAAGTCGATAGCGTAATTCTTTGCATTTATGTGATCGCCGATATGACTAAGATAGCGAGAATATTGGTATTGATAACTAGAATCATCTCTCCATCTTTCCATGCTATATTCAAACATTAGTTTGCAGCGCTCTCTCTTATTTTCGGAATTTGTCCGCTCAATCAACGTGCAAAGGTCATATATATTTCCTGCGGCTGGCTTCAACCCAGAAATAGACTTGGCGGTGAGTCTGATTGCTTCGTCCAGATTCGCTCTTTGATTGAATTGGAAGGCTCCATAGCTTGAAAGGACCGAGGCGTCTTTTGTATTCAATGTCATGGCTTTCTTGTATAAGCGCTCCGCTTCTTCGATGTTACCTTCGCTGCGAAATATATCTGCAAGCACTCGTAAAGGTGTAGGATGATCTGGCGAAAGTTTTTGCGCTATCGCGATATTATTCCGTGCTTCTGTTATTCTTTTCTCGTTGAGATCGACAACGGCCATATTTATATAGGCGAGAGCAAAACTCTTATCGATATCTGCCGCTCTTGAAAAGTAACCATATGCCTTTTTACGATCATTTTCAACATTCAAACTGTAGTTACCAAGAAATAATGGGTATTCGGAATGTAGCGTGGGCGCGAGGTCCCGAATATAGTTAACCACATTCACGGAACGGATTTGACCGTGGGAACGCTGGGGGGTACTATCTAAGCCCTTGTTTAATATGGCGTTTCGATGAATCTTCACGTCTCCCCTCAGGTCGATCTTTTACAGCTTGAGGGTCTTCGGACGCGCTCAATCGACACGACAAGCTATGAAGACGAAGTCTTCATCACCGCCGACGGAACGTATCAGAAGGACGAGTGCCCACACTGCGGCGCCATCACCAAATTCGTTCATAGTCACGGCTCTGAGAAGCAAACGTTCAAGGACGTCTCCGCGTGGGGTAAAAAGGTCTCGATCCTCGTCGATCGTCGTCGATTCCGATGCATTCTATGCAGCAAGACATGGTCTGAGCCGATCCCCTCGCTACACACAAAAAGGCTCATGACCGCCCGACTGGCGAACCACCTCATCAAACGCTGCCTCCAAGGCACGAACACAGACGTCGCCCGCGATATCGGCATCGATGAGGGGACCGTCAGGAACGTCTTCCGCGATTACGTCTCCCATAAAAAAGCCTCGACCAGGTTCGCTACGCCGCAGGTCCTCGGCATCGACGAAATCCACCTTCTCGAGAACCGCTGCGTCCTAACCAATATCGGCGAGAAGACTCTGTTCGACATCCTGCCATCCAGGACGAAGGATAAGCTCGTCCCGTACTTCCGCGACATGCCCGACAAGCACAACGTCGAAGTGATCGTCGCCGATATGTGGCGCCCCTATCATCAACTCGCGGCGCAGTTCTTCCCCGAGCGGCCTGTCGTCGTCGACAAGTTCCACATCGTCCGCATGGCCAACAAAGGCCTCGACAACGTCCGCAAGAAGGTCGGGAAGAGCCGGACGCCCGAAGAGCGGATCCGCCTCAAGGACGAGCGCTTCCTGCTCTACAAGCGCCGCAACACGCTCAACGAGGGCGACTGGGACCGCGTCAGGGAATGGCTACGCGCCTTCCCGCTCCTGAACGAAGCCTACAAGACGAAAGAGCGCTTCTTCGAGGCCTTCGACGAGCCAGATCGCAAGTCCGGGGAACGCGCCATCGACCGCTGCATCCTGGCGATCCCGCCAGCGCTCGATCCCTACTTCGCCGAGCTGATCACGGCCGTCGGCAACTGGAAGCGTCAGATCCTCAACTACTTCGAGTTTCACGTTCCCGGGGACCCATCAGCGCGGATCACGAACGCCTATACGGAGAGCATGAACTCGCTCATCCGCGAAGTCGACCGACTTGGCCGCGGCTACAGCTTCGAGGTCATGCGTGCACGAATGCTCTATGACGACATCGCCAGGGTGAAGAAGACCTCGACCAGGGGACGCCGGCCGGTCGACGACGCCACGATGTCGTTCGCCAATGCCTTCGAAGAGTACGCCTTCGACGAGGATGTCGAATTCGGCGCGGGACTTGACGAACTATGCGCGCAAATCCGGCAATGGCCTACTGCAGAACAAATTCAAGCCAATCTAAGCGGCTGAATCCAGATCCTCGCCAAGCTCAACTTCATCCTCGATCGCCGGGGACGCGCTAGGTGCTACAGAAGCCGCAGGCTGGCGATAGCCGACGCCAACAAGGAATTCCTCGTATCTTTCGATGAGCCCCGTCGTCTGTTCTTTCTGCACAACCGCCCATTCGAAGGCATTCAGCGCGGCCTGCTGCTTCACCGGATCCCAAAGCGACACCGTCTTGATCAGGTCATCAACGGAAACCGGCACAAGACCAGTATCGAGCACCTCTTGCCGTGCGCCTTCTGCAAAACCGGTCGCAACGACCATCCCAAGAGCTCCACGCTCTCGGACCTTGTGAACGAACTGCCCCAGGGCCTCGATGCCACCCAATCCGAACTGGAAGTGCTTGACTTCGGCACTGATCGTCAGCGCCTTGCCCTCCCACGCATCGATGTCGCCGATACCCTTTACCCGGGCGCTCCCCGTTCGAACCTTCCGCACCTCGACTTGGAGGTGCGGAGAGTCGGCACGAATGAAGGCGAAAACCATTGCTTGAAAGGCTGCGCCCGTCTTCTCCTGTCCGCGGCGATCGGACCATGGAAACTGCTCGATCAGCATGCGGAAGATCGGCGGTCGAACCACAACAGAGCTAGGGTCGAACTTACTCTCCTTAAGGAAAGAAAGAATAAAGCCCTTCGCCTTCTCGCGTAGATCGATCAGATCCTCGCGCGTGAAAGTGACCATCGATTCCAGCCATCGCTGGTAGTCCTTCCACTGACCTGTCGCATGAGGTGCCATACTTGGATAATCAAGGCGCCTATTCTCGAAGAGGTAAAACCTCTCGATAGCATTATAAGCCGGCCTTATGGTTTTCTTCTTGCCGACTCCATTCGGAAGAACAGAGAGAGTGTTAGCGCCCTCAACGACCAGCGGATGAACAGCCAAGAATTCATCAAAGGTCGTGAAGTGACCGGCTGCAGTATCGAGATCGAGAAAGAAATCGCAGAAAGCCGGCAGCAAGCCGCCAGCAAAGGTTCGCGGCTTCTTCGGCCGACTGACCTCTGCAATCATCTCATTCAGGATATCGAGCGGCGTCATCCATAGCACTCCCAAGAGCGTTATGGATCGCGACTCACTTAATAGCAATTAGCTTACGTCAATTCTTCGATCGCGTCTCGAAGGCGGCCAGCTTCGGAATCGAACGCATAGCCAGATCGAAGTACTCGGCGTCAGCCTCGATTCCGATGCTGCGGTAGCCAACGGCCTCACACGCCGCCAGCGTCGAGCCAGAGCCCGCGAAGGGGTCCAAGATCGTACCGACACCGAGCGGGAGACAACCCAAGGCGAGCCTCCTCAGGAGGTCCTGGGGCTTCAGCGACGGGTGGGGAGCCAATCGCTTCTCGATCGGCGAAGTCGGCGCGGACTGGATCACATCGCCGAACGGGCGATCACCCGAGATGCGGCGAAATCCCCCAGTGCGCCACTTACGCAGGTTATCCTGCACGCGCCCTTCGAGAGGCTTGCGCAGCACGACCCACGGCTCGTGCTGGGAGCGCGGCATGACGCTCACGCCATCGAACTCCTCGTGAGCATTCTTAGGACGATCGCCGCCACGCATGGTCATGACGAGGCGAGATATGACGCCACGCACCTCCAGGCCCCCTTCAGACATGGCAGAAGCGACAATATGAGCAAGGAGCGGGTTGCTGGCGACAACGACGTTGGCACCGGGCACGACCACTCTGGCCAGAAGCATGCCGAACTCTCTGAAGAAGCGATACATCTCACGGCGATCCTCATCCGTGAGCGTGGTAAAGCGCGGCAGCGGAGAGCGGGCGCTTCCATCGAACGATGGCGGGATGCGCCAGACACCTCCCCGGCCTGATCGAAGCTTGGCCTTCTCCGACTCCGTATACTCCACGAGGCCGTACGGAGGGTCGGTCAGAACAGCCTCGACCGAATTCTCCTCGGCCTCTCTGAGCCAGGAGAAGCAATCGACGTTATGGATCTCCGCCAGACCGATCGTCGCGATTCGCCACTCTGATAGCTTAGGCAGATCCTGCTGTCCGGTGAGCCGATAACGGCCTCGCCCAATGCGCTCAAAGATTCCAGGCGTGTTCAGGTTGAGGTAAGACCGCACCGACGAGCTACCGACCTCACCAAGGCGCTCACGTACAGCGACTTCGAGCTCCTTGATCGTCGCTCCTGTCCTTGCGATCAAGAGATGATCCCTGATCACATCGCGAATAGCTCCGCGATCCGCAGAATCGCGAGCCCCGAGGCGAATACGATCCCCATGCGGCTGGGAGTTTCCCTGAAGCGCCACCTCAGGATAGTCGGACATAATGCGCATAGAATCGCCCCTAAACTCGTAGCCGAAAGGGCAGTATGCCATCTGACGTCAAGACGTCAAATGCAAAAACGCAACATGATGAAGAGAACCAGTGGCCCGTCCGGGGAGGGCAAAGTGGTTATGAAGATTCGAGAAACCCCGGAAACACCCATGACGACGAGAAGCCCCCTCCATCTAATCGGCCTCTTCAAGGCCTATTGGCAAGGCGCAGATCCGTCCATGACTCCGCAGCCTGGCGAACAGTCCACAGTGCAAGGCGGGATTGCCCATCTCGAGATGTTGATCGCGGACTTTGAGCAGGCTCCATCCAAGATCGCCGTCGCCGGCGCCACGATCGCCCACGTCAACCGAGCCCGACTGCAAGGCGTCATGCTGTCATGCCTCGCGTCTCGGATCGCAGATCAGGTAGATTGGAACGCCCTCTCTGCAAGCACCGTCAACCTGCAACGCGTCGATGCTACGAACCGCGAAGAATTTGCCGCTGGGCGCCTCGTCCCAAGCAACAGCGTGGACCAGACCGATATCCTATCGCGCTACGGGTTGCCAAGGCAGTGGGCAAGCGATCGCACAAGTCCATTTTGGACGATTCCGGCCAGCTCTGGACCCTCGATCGATGTCGCGACCGCAAAGCTGAGATCAATGAGCGATGCTCGCGACCTCAGTCGCCACATGCTTCGACCACGCTCGCGGGACGGATTCGGCAGGTAAACGGATTTCCCACACTGGCCCTGGCTACGCTCTATGTGGCAAGTTGGAAAACCCACGGTAAATTCCGAAAACCCGAAATAATAAGCCCCATTTCTGATCGTCATTGCCAATATCGGCCATCATTCTAGCTATTTTTTGCGCTCTGTTTGAATCTCTATTTTGAAGGTAAAGGATTGCTTTATACGGATCCAGAATTTCCACTATTCTTAAAGCGGCTTCATGAAAATAACTCTCGATGCTGCCTTTGTCGATGGGAGGCATTGTTATAAACTTTATGTCCTCGCCTATTACTCTTAAGCGCAATGAAATTTCGCTAATTTTACTGTCTGCATTTATACAAATAAACTCACCAGCAATCGTATTTTCTCTACTGTTTAATACCGATTTGAAATATCTAACTATTTTTCCGAGCGATAGCGTCGTGTCAGGGATATTGATATCTCCCCCATCCGAGCTCCTAACCAGTGCCTTTTCTTGCTTATGAGATGTGGAGTCCTGCTGAATATTTTTGACAGATGACCAAAGTCTTTGTGCCGCAACTTCGCTAGAGTAGCCAAGTTTGGCTACTGATTCCGGAATCGATATCGTTTCAATGTAAGTTTGCGTATTGTAAACTTCACGATAGGTATAAAGCAGGAACACGATGGTGATCGTAAATATTATAATGTTCAATATAAGTTTTCTAATGCTTTCGAACGAAGTATTAAGTGTATCAAAATTACCGATTAGGCTGAATTTTTTGTTACTAGGTTTTACATTTATTTTCTCTGCGCCTGATATCGCTACTTTAAATTCAGCCATTTTGTAGTAAGATGGCGTTTCAAATTTGTTGGCGTTTCTAGTGATCATATTCTAGCCCCTGATTCTTAGAGTGCGCCCTATTTAAATCTTGCCTGAGTTGTTCGCGTGATAGTCCGGATATCGGAACGCGTCGCTACGGCATCATGAGGCAGCAGCCACAGGTTTGTCTATCCACATCGTATCGGAATCAAGTTAGCTGCTTTCATCCAAATTTACTGGCGTGCGCAAGCGTCTGTTGAATAGATTCCGTCGCTAGAGTTGTTTTATTGACTAGTCATACCGCCTGAATATAAGAATTAGACCGTTATACTATCGTCTCGCAGCGATAGTATCGACCGCGAGGCATCGATATATTTGATATCGGTTAAAGATGTACGTTATTTTACTATATGTAATAGAATATTTCTAGCGCCCGGGTGAAGCCATATCTTGAAGTATGTAGGTTTTCGCGTTGTCACGCGATACGCCTTCCGCATGGCTCGACGTCCACCAGTCGGCGACCGCCCGCCCGCCGACCATCATCTCCGGCCAGACCTCCGCCAGCGGCGCCAGCACGAAGGCCCGCTCCGCGATGCGCGGATGGGGCAGTTGCAGGCCGGGCTCGTCGATGGTCTCGCCGCCATAGCTCAGGATGTCGATGTCGAGCGTGCGCGGACCCCAGCGTTCGCCGCGCTCGCGACCGGCCTGGCGTTCGAGATCGAGCACGAGAGCCAGCAGGGCGCGGGCCGGCAGGCCCGTCTCGACCACTGCCGCCATGTTGAGGAATTCCGGCTGGTCGAGCTTGCCCCAGGGCGCAGTGCGCCAGACGCTGGACAGCTTGAGGACGGCGATCTCGGGATGGGCGTCGAGCGCGCGCAGTGCGCCGGCGAACGCCGCGACCGGATCGCCGAGATTGCCGCCGAAGCCGAGCGCCGCTTCAATCCTCACGCCGGAAGTCCAGTCTGATGCCGACGGCGGCCAGTGTCGCCGGGATCGGCGGGGCGGGCTTGCGCAGCGTGATCTCGACGCGGCTGACCGGCGGAAATTTCGAGAGGATGGCGAGCGCCACCGCGCGCGCCGCCGCCTCCAGCAGGTTGAAGCGCCTGGCGGTGAAGGCTTCCGTCGCCACCGCGACGACCTTGCCGTAATCGACCGTATCACCGAGGGAATCGCTGATCGCCGAGGCGCGGATGTCCGTCTGGAGCGCGATATCCAGCGTGAAGCGCTGGCCGAGACGCTCCTCTTCGGAGAAGCAGCCATGATAGGCGTAGATGTCGAGTTTTTCGATCAGGATGCTGCCGGTTTCGCTCACTGGATCGGCTCCGCATCTCGGGTCAAGGCGGCCCAGACTTTCAGCGCCTGCGCATGCTCGGCGACGTCATGGGCGCGGATGATGGCGGCCCCTTGTGACGCGCCATAAAGATGGGCCGCGATGCTGCCCGCGACACGCTCGGCCGGCACGGACTGCCCGGTGACGACGCCGATCACCGATTTGCGCGAGGCGCCCAGCAGGACGGGACAGCCGAGGTCGCGCAGCCGCGCCAGTTGGCGGATCAGCGTCAGCGACTGCTCCGGCGTCTTGCCGAACAGGCCGATGCCGGGATCGACGACGATCTGCGCGCGCGGGACGCCGGCCTCGAGCGCGATCGCGATCGAGCGTTCCAGGAAGGCCATCACGTCGGACAGGATGTCGAGCGCGGGGTCAGTCGTCTCGCGGTTGTGCATCAGGATGATCGGCGCGCCGTGCCGGGCGGCGACTCGGGCGATTGCGGGGTCGCGCTGCGCGCCCCAGACGTCGTTGACGATCGAGGCGCCAGCGTTCAGTGCGGCCTCCGCGATCTCGGATTTGTAGGTGTCGATCGAGATCGGCGTGTCGCCGCGCGCCACCAGCCCCTCGATGACCGGCAGCACGCGGGCGCGCTCGGTGTCGGCATCGAGCGCAGCGTGGCCGGGACGGGTCGATTCGCCGCCGACGTCGATGATGTCGGCGCCGTCTGCGGCGAGCTTGCGGCCATGTGCGATGGCATCAACCGCGTTCGTCAGCATGCCGCCATCGGAAAAGGAATCGGGCGTGATGTTGACGACGCCCATCAGCAGCGGCGCGGCATCGAGGACGAGCCTGCGGCCGTCGGGCAGAGTGAGAGCCGGGGGCATGGATGTCGATCTTCGGGGACGGTTGCGCCTCCTCTATACGGCCGGGGCGGACAGGCCAACAGAAAGCGCGGCCGGGCGGCATGGCTGCGACGCATGGTCCGCCGGCGACTGCAGGCTTTGACGTCATCGACGTCGGCGTGCATGAGCCCGGCATGGTCCCGCTCGCCCTCCCCCATCGCCTGATCCTCGTCCGCCATGGCGAGACCGACTGGAATCGCGAGGGGCGGCTGCAGGGCGGGCAGGACATCCCGCTGAACGCGCTGGGCCGAACCCAGGCGGCGGAGGCCGCCGGCCGCGTCGCGGCGCTCGTGCCCGATCTCGCAGCGGTCGATTTCCTGTGCTCGCCGATGCACCGCGCCCGCGAGACCATGGCGATCATGCGGGCCAAGCTCGGCCTGCCGCCAGACGATTACGCGACAGACGAGCGGTTGCGCGAGCTGACCTTCGGCTCCTGGGAGGGGTTCACCTGGCGGGAGATGCGCAAGTCCGAGCCCGAGCAGTCGCGGGCGCGGATGCGCGACAAATGGGGCTTCGTGCCGCCCAATGGCGAAAGCTATGCGATGCTGGCCGAGCGGATCAGGTCGGTGCTGGCCGGTCTCGGGCGCGAAACCGTCATGGTCAGTCATGGCGGCGTGGCGCGGGCCGTGCTGGCGCTCTGCGCGGGCGTCTCTCCGCAGAAGGCCGCGCTGGTCGAGATCTGGCAGGGCAAGATCCTGATCGTCGACGGCAAGCGGGCGCAATGGGCCTGAACCGGCCTGCATCGACGCGCCGGCTGTAACCACCTCCGCATTCATCCATGGTTCAGCCGTGCTTTTGCACCAGTCACATGGTAGCAGGACGTTGCGCGGCGGCAGGCTTGCGGCGTCAGGCTCGGCCGGGGGGCAAAGCCGGAGAGATGCATCGGGAGATGCGGCGATCCGGGTTCGGGAGAAGGTGCGCGGGAGCCTTTTGGGCTGGACGGCCGGAGACAGGCGCTGGACGCGTCTCCCGACCGATCCGCCGGGGCAAACGCGCAGCGGGGCACGATGAACGATATCAGCAACCTCCCGGTCGGTTCGCCCGGGCTCGGCGCACATCCGCTCGCCATCCTGTTGGGCGAGAAGCGGCCCGATCTGCTGCGTGACGAGGTTCTGGGCGAGATCTTTTCAGCCACGGTCGCGGCGCGCGGCGCGCATCCTGCGCTGACCGATGGCACGCAGTCGCTGGACTACGAGGCGGTGTGGACCGCCGCCGGCCGGCAGGCGCGCGCGCTCGTGCTGGCGGGCGTCGGACCGGGCGACATGGTCGGCCTGTGGATGCCGCGCGGCATTGCGCTGCTGATCGCGCAGATCGCGATCACGCGGGCCGGCGCGGCCTGGATTCCGTTCGACGCGGAGGCCCCGGTCGACAGGATCGCAATCTGTCTCGACGACGCGCAGGCCAAGGGCCTCGTCACCTGCCTCGGTTGGCAGCCGCGCGCCACCGCGACCGGCCGCGTGGTCTGGACGCCCGAGGCGCTCGACGCCGCCGATGACGGCGAGGCGACGCCGGCCCGCGCGCCCGGTCTGACCAGGGAGCATCCGGCCTATCTGATCTACACCTCGGGCTCGACCGGAACGCCAAAAGCGATCGTCATCAGCCATCGCAACATCTGCCATTTCCTGCGCTCGGGAAACGCCTTCTACGAGTTCGGGCCCGACGACATCGTCTTCCAGGGCGCATCCGTCGCCTTCGACCTGTCGATGGAGGAGATCTGGACGCCTTATCTCGTCGGCGCGACCCTCTTCGTCGCCAGCCCTGAGACGATGGGCGACGCCGAGAAGCTGCCGGCGCTGCTGAATGAAGCCGGCGTCACCATCATCGACACGGTGCCGACGCTGCTCGGCATCCTGCCTGCCGACATTCCGTCGCTCCGGCTGATCCTGCTCGGCGGCGAGGCGCTGCCGCCGGCGATCGTGCAGAAATGGTCGAAGCCCGGCCGGCGCATCCTCAACACCTATGGCCCGACCGAGGCCACCGTGGTCGCGACCGCCGCCGAGGTCCTGGCAGGCGAGACGGTCACCATTGGCCGCCCGATCGCCAACTACACCGCCTACATCGTCGATGAGGAAATGCGCCTCGTCGGCCCCGGCCAGCAGGGCGAGTTGCTGATCGGCGGGCCGAGCGTCGCCCAAGGTTATCACGGCCGCCCCGAGCTGACGGCCGAGAAGTTCATCGCCAACCCGTTCGGCGGCATCGACGATCCCGTGCTCTACCGGTCGGGCGACGCGGTCAGCCTCGACGACAACGGCAATATCGTCTTCCACGGCCGCATCGACGACCAGATCAAGATCCGCGGCTTCCGTGTCGAGCTCGGCGAAATCGAGACGAAGCTCTCGGACGAGCCCGGCGTCGGCCAGGCGGCCGTCGTGCTGCGGACCGATAACGAGATCGAGCGGCTCGTCGCCTTCGTGGTGCCCGAGCCCGGCGTCGGCGTCGACGGCGCGGCCCTGCGGGCGGCGCTGCGCGAGAAACTGCCGCCCTATATGGTGCCGGCGCATTTCGAGGCCGTCGGCTCGCTGCCGCGCATGGTCTCGGGAAAAGTCGACCGGAAGATGCTCAAGGCCGCGCCGTTGACCGCGCCGGCGGCCGAGGGCGAGCAGGAGCCGCCGCGCAGCCCCACCGAAGCGGCGCTGCTGGAGGCGGCGAAGCGCGTGCTCGGTGCACAGACCCTGCCGCTGGAGGCCGATTTCTTCGTCGATCTCGGCGGCCATTCGCTGCTCGCGGCGCGCTTCATCTCGATCGTGCGCGAGACGCAGGCCTATGCGGGCATCACGCTGCAGGACGTCTATGGCGCCCGCACCCTGCGCGGCATGGCGGCGCTGCTCGACGAGCGCGGCGCCTCGGTCGCGCTGGACCTGTCCTTCACGCCGCCGCCCTTGCTGCGGCGATTCCTGTGCGGTCTGGCGCAGGCGGCGGCGCTGCCGATCATCATAGGCCTTTCGACCGCGCAATGGCTTGGCATCTTCGTCACCTACATGCTGCTGTCGGGCGAGGAACTGTCGCTGCCGGCGCAGATTTTTGCGCTGCTCGGCGTCTATGTCGCGATCACCATCGTCACGGGCTTCATCTCGGTCGCGCTGAAATGGATCGTGCTCGGGCGCACGAAGCCGGGAATCTACCCGCTCTGGGGCGTGTATTATTTCCGCTGGTGGTTCGCCTCGCGCGTCGCCGGCCTCGTCCACATCAAATGGCTGCAGGGCACGCCGGTGATGCGGTTCTACTGGCGCTTGCTCGGGGCAAAGGTCGGGCGCGACGTTATCCTGTCCGACTACGAGGCCGGCGCGATCGATCTGATCGAGATCGGGGACGGTTCGACCTTCGGCGCCAAGACGACCTTCGCCAATGGCGAGGCGCTGGGCGACAAGCTGATCCTCGGGCGGATCACCATCGGCAAGGACGTCTCCGCGGGGGCCTCGGTGGTGTTCGGCCATGGCTGCTCTGTGGGTGACAACGCCGAGATCGCCGATCTGACCACGATCCGACCGGGCGCGAGCATCGGGGCCGCCGAGATCTGGGATGGCTCGCCTGGCCGCAAGACCGGCATGGTCGATCTCGCGGCGCTGCCGCCGCGCGCCGACGCCAGTCCACGCCGCCGCGCCGCGATGACGGCGTTCTACGTCCTGATGCTGATCGTGCTTCCGCCGATCAGTCTGCTGCCGATCTTCCCGGCTTTCTGGCTGTTCGACCAGATCGACGACTGGATCTCGACCTGGTCGGACATCAGCTATCTCTGGTATCTGCCGATCCTGACTTGGCCGACCGCGATCGGCTTGATCACGCTGACGACCTTCCTGATGGCGGGCCTGCGCTGGGCCATCCTGCCGCGTGTCAGCTCCGGCACCTATTCGATCCATTCAGCTTTCTACGCGCGCAAATGGACGGTGGGGCTGGCAACCGAGGTGACGCTGGACACGCTGTCTTCGCTGTTTGCGACGATCTACATGCGGGCCTGGTACCGGATGATGGGCGCCAGGATCGGCAAGGGCGCGGAGATCTCGACCAACCTGTCGGGCCGCTACGACATCACCAGCATCGGCGCGGGCAATTTCATCGCCGACGAGGTCGTATTCGGCGACGAGGACATGCGGCGCGGCTATATGCGGCTCGACATGACCCGCACCGGCGACCAGGTCTTCGTCGGCAACGACGCCGTGGTGCCGCCGGGCTCGATCATTCCCGATCGCGTGCTGATCGGCATCAAGTCGAAGCCTCCGGCCAACGAACTCATGTCTCCCGGCGACACCTGGTTCGGCTCGCCGCCGATCAAGCTGCCGACACGGCAGAAAGTCGATCTCGGCGCGAACTGGACCTACCACCCCTCGCTCGGCAAGCAGTTCGCGCGCGCGGGTTTCGAAGCGCTGCACACCTCCTTCCCGGCGATGCTGTTCATCACCTTCGGTACGCTGGCGGTCGATCTCGTGCTGCAGCGGAAAATCAACGAGGGCGACTGGAGCGGCCTCGTGATCTCCTTCATCGGCGTCGCGATGCTGATCGCGATGACGCAAGCGCTGATCTGCGTCGCCTACAAATGGCTGGCGATGGGCGTCTACAAGCCGGTGATGAAGCCGATGTGGTCATGGTGGGCGATGCGCACCGAATCCGTCGCGGTTTTGTATTCCGGCCTCGGCGGCAAGGTGCTGTTCGAGTATCTGCGCGGCACGCCCTTCCTGCCCTGGTTCCTGCGCCTGTTCGGGGCGAAGTTCGGGCGGGGCGTGTGGATGGACATGACCGACATCACCGAGTTCGACTGCGTGACGGTCGGCGATTACTGCCAGATCAACGCCCATTCGGCGCTGCAGACGCATCTCTACGAGGACCGGGTGATGAAGGTCGGCCGCGTGCGGCTCGGCCGGGGCGTCTGCGTCGGCGCGGCGGCGACCGTGCTCTACGACACCCATGTCGGCGACAACGCCCAGATCGGGCTGCTCACCGTCATCATGAAGGGTGAGAACCTGCCGGCGAACACGCGCTGGGAGGGAGCGCCGGCGGTGCCGGCGGCGGCGCATTGAAATGGTCAGATGAGGATCGTGCTGATGCCAAGTTCCGGTCCAGCTTTGGCCAATTGCTTGTCCAGCGTGACAAGCGGCATATGGGATGATTCGACAATCGCCAGATGCAGGGCGTCACCTGATTTCAGAGCAAGTTCAAAGCGATCGACGAATTTGGCCGCCCGCCCAAATGCAGCGGTTGAAATCGGCAAGAACAGGAAACTCGCGCTGCACAGCGCGGCAAATTGCGACAGGGCTGCCACCTGTTCGAGTTTAACGAGATCGCGATTCCTGACCTTGATGGACAAAGCGGCCGAAACCTCGGTTTTGACCCACTCGCTGATGTGGAGATCGTCCTCAGAGTGATTGTCAAGCCATGCCCAGACTCGAGGCGACGCTGCCTCGCGGATCAGCGCCGCGACGACTAACGAGGTGTCCAGGTAAAACGTCAATAACGGTCCTCGTCGCGCATGCGACGGATGAAATCGCCGGTGCCTTCCGCCTGGTAGGGCATTGAGGCGGCAAAGGCCTTGAGCGCTTCGATATCGATCGGCTTACGTCTACGTTCGATCGGCACAAGCCGTGCCATTGGCTTGCCGTGCCGCGTTATGAAAACCTCTTCGCCGGAATGCGCTTCTTCGACCAGAGCGCTCAAGCGCGCCTTCGCGTCGGCAAGGCTTACGGACTTCATTGACCTGTTCCCTGACCAGAATATTGGTCATTTTTAGTTGGTATCCGGCTGCCTTGCAAGAGCGATCGGTTCGGGACTGCAGGCTTTCACCCTGTCACATTCCAGCTTAAGAGCCTGCTTAGGAAACCATCAGGCCGCCCATGTCCCACAATTCCTTCGGCCATCTCTTCCGCGTGACCACCTTCGGTGAGAGCCATGGGCCGGCGATCGGCTGCGTCGTCGATGGCTGCCCACCGCTGCTGCCGCTGAGCGAGGCCGACATTCAGGTCGAACTCGACCGCAGGCGGCCGGGCCAGTCGCGCTTCACCACGCAGCGGCAGGAGCCCGACGAAGTGCGCATCGTCTCGGGGGTATTCGCCCGGGAGAACGATGGCGTGCAGGTCACCACCGGCACGTCGATCGGCCTGCTGATCGACAATGTCGACCAGCGCTCGAAGGACTACTCGCAGATCAAGGACACATACCGGCCGGGCCATGCCGATTTCACCTATGACGTGAAATACGGCATCCGCGACTATCGCGGCGGCGGGCGTTCCTCGGCGCGCGAGACGGCGATGCGGGTCGCGGCCGGCGCGATCGCGCGCAAGGTCGTGCCCGGCATGGTGGTGCGCGGCGCACTGGTGCAGATGGGCCCGCACAGGATCGACCGGGCGAACTGGGACTGGAACGAGGTGGCGAACAACCCGTTCTTCTGTCCGGACGCGAAGGCCGCCGCCCTCTTCGAGGGCTATCTCGACGGCATCCGCAAATCCGGCTCCTCGATCGGCGCGGTGCTGGAGATCGTCGCCGAGGGCGTCCCCGCTGGCCTGGGCGCGCCGATCTACGGCAAGCTCGACGCCGAGATCGCGGCCGCGCTGATGAGCATCAACGCGGTCAAGGGCGTCGAGATCGGCGAGGGCTTTGGCGCGGCCGAGCTCTCGGGTGAGGATAATGCCGACGAGATGCGGGCCGGCAATGACGGCGCGCCGCTGTTCCTCTCGAACCATGCCGGCGGCATTCTCGGCGGCATCTCGACGGGGCAGGCGATCGTCGCGCGCTTCGCGGTCAAGCCGACGTCGTCGATCCTCTCGCCGCGCGCGACGGTGACCCGCACCGGCGGCGAAGCGGAGATGTTCACCAAGGGCCGCCATGACCCCTGCGTCGGCATCCGCGCCGTGCCGGTCGGAGAGGCGATGGTCGCCTGCGTGCTGGCGGACCAGTTCTTGCGGCACCGGGCGCAGGTCGGGGTGGTCGAGCCACGGTGGCCTTTTCAGCCAGACTGAAAAAATTACGCTGCTTCATTGCAGCTGAAGGCTCTTCGCATTAACTTCGCTTTATGAAGCTCGACACCTGGCTCACACAGCAGAAGATCGGCCGCAGCGCCTTCGCGAAAAAGGTCGGCCTGTCGCCGGCTAGCGTCACCGCGCTCTGCAACGACCCCTCCGCCTGGATTTCGCGCGAGAGTGCCGAGCGCATCACTGCGGCCACCGATGGCTGCGTCACCCCCAATGATTTTCTCGGCCTCGCTTCGCCGAAGGAGCCCGCCATGTCTGCCCACGCCAACTCCGGCAACGTGACCGCGACCATCGAGGCCTTCGCGCGTGGCGAAATCGTCATCGTCACCGATGACGACGACCGCGAGAACGAGGGCGACCTGATCGTCGCCGCCTCGCTCTGCACGCCCGAGAAGATGGCCTTCATCATCCGCAACACCTGCGGCATCGTCTGCGCGCCGCTGACCTCGGCCGAGGCGCGGCGCTTGCGGCTCGATCCGATGGTGTCGAGCAACGACGCGCCGCTCGGCACCGCCTTCACCGTGACGGTCGACGTCAAGCACGGGCTGACCACCGGCATCTCGGCCGAGCAGCGCTGCAACACGGTGCGCGCGCTCGCCAACGGCAATATGGGCGCAACCGATTTCGTGCGGCCCGGCCACGTCTTCCCGCTGATCGCCAGGGATGGCGGCGTGCTGATGCGCTCGGGCCATACCGAGGCCGCGGTCGATCTGTGCAAGCTCGCGGAGCTGCCGCAGGTCGGGGTGATCTGCGAACTCGCCAACGATGACGGCACGGTGATGAAGGGGCCGCAGATCACGGCCTTCGCCCAGAGGCACGGCCTCAGGCAGATCACGGTCGCCGATCTGATCGCGTATCGCCAGCTTCGCGAAAAGCTGGTCGAGCGGGTTCATACGTTTCCGGTCAAGACGGCCTATGGCGAGATGACCGGCCATGTCTATGTCACGCCCTTCGAGGACACGCAGCATTTCGCCTTCGTCATGGGCAAGCTCGGCGATGGCGAGAAGGTGCCGGCGCGGCTGCACCGGGCCGATGTGGTCGGCGACGTGCTCGGCGGCGGAGCCGCGATCCAGTGCGCGCTGAAGCGCTTCCAGAAGGACGGCAAGGGCGTGCTGATCTATCTGCGCGACGGCTCGGCCGGGGTGCCGATCAAGAGCGTCGAGGATGGCTCCGACGCCCTGCGCTCGCAGCAATGGCGCGAGGTCGGCCTCGGCGCGCAGATCCTGCGCGATCTCGGCGTCGGCTCGATCGTCAACCTCGCCTCCTCGCCGCGCTCGTTTGTGGGGCTGAGCGGGTTTGGAATCGAGATCGCGGGGACGGAGCCGTTGGAATAGGGCTCACCCGCGCATCAGCGCCATGACATGGGCCGCCGCCGATTTCGACAAGCCCTCCAGATCATAGCCGCCCTCCAGCACCGAGACGACGCGGCCGCCGCAGTGCCTGTCGGCGAGCCCCATCAGCGACTGCGTCGCCCAGGCGAAGTCGGTTTCCTTCAGGTTGAGGTTGGCCAACGGGTCGCGCCAATGCGCGTCGAAGCCGGCCGAGATCACGATCAGATCGGGCTGGAAGGCGTCGATCCGCGGCAGGAGCGCGCTCGCGAAGGCTTCGCGGAACTCGTCGGAGCCCTCGCCGGCGCGCAAAGGGGCGTTGACGATGGTGCCATGCTGGCCGCGCTCTGAGGGCGCGCCGGTGCCGGGATAGAGCGGCATCTCATGGGTCGAGGCGTAGAGCACGGTCGAGTCGTCCCAGAATATCTCCTGCGTGCCGTTGCCGTGATGCACGTCCCAGTCGATCACGGCGACGCGCTCCGCGCCGTGAGCCTTCTGTGCGTGGCGGGCGGCGATCGCGGCGCTGTTGAAGAAGCAGAAGCCCATGGCTTTAACGCTCTCGGCGTGGTGGCCTGGCGGGCGCATGGCGCTGAAGGCGTTGGCTGCGCGCTTAGCCATCACCTCGTCGACCGCGTGGACCGCACCGCCGACGCCGCGCAACGCGGCCTCGATCGTGCCGGCCGACATCAGCGTGTCGGCGTCGATCTGGACGAGGCCGGATTTTGGCGAGGCCGCGATCAGGGCCTCCGTGAAGGCGCGGGGGTGGCAGAGCGCGATCTGATCGAGCGTGCCGAGCGGGGCGTCGATGCGACTCAAAGCAGCGAATCGCTCGTCTTCCAGCGCCTGTTCGACGGCGCGCAGGCGGTCGGCACGCTCGGGGTGGCCGGGTGGCGTTGCATGGGCGAGACTCGACGGATGGGTGATCAGGAGCGTCGTCACGACAGTCTTGCCTCATTCTTCGTCAAAAACGGATGTCGACACCGCGACCGCGTGGCGCGATTGCCACGGTGCCGCCGGTTCTGCGCGAATCAGCTGCCACAAAGGGAACCGGATTGCGCCATAAAGGTTTCGGGCCTAGGAAATCCGCCTGTCCTTCGTTTCGCAGAATACTCGGCGCTCAAGACCTGGTTCGCGGACACGAAGCGTTAACCCCGGATTCATCATAAAGGGCGCCCCGATCCGGCGCTGGTGAAACAGATGAAGCAGTCCATCGTCCTCGCACTGGCGCTTTCGAGCCTGCTCGGCGCCTGCCAGTACAAGACCGTGCATGCTCCCTCGCTCTCGGCGCGCGATGCCGAATACATCGCGCTGGTGCCGACATTCCAGCACGAGATCACGCATCTGCCCTATGAGATCACCGACCCGACAGGTCAGGCTCCCGGCACGATCTTCATCGATACCCGCGAGAAGTACCTCTACTACGTTCTGCCCAACAAGAAAGCGATCCGCTACGGCGTCGCCACCGGCGACGAGGCGTTCGGCTGGACCGGCGAGGCGATCATCCAGCGCAAGGCCGAGTGGCCGCGCTGGACACCGCCGGCCGAGATGATCGCGCGCTGGCCCCATCTCGCCCCGCGCGCTGGCGGCATGGAAGGCGGCCCGGAAAACCCGCTGGGTGCGCGCGCGCTCTATCTCTACCAGGGCGGCAAGGACACGCTCTATCGCATCCACGGCACCAACGAGCCCGAGACGATCGGCCGCTCGGCCTCGTCCGGCTGCATCCGAATGCGCAACATCGACGTGATCGACCTGTTCAACAGGGTGCCGAACGGCACGAAGGTCGTCGTCGTCTGAGCGACCTCGCGACCGCTCTTGGATCTTCCAGCGCGGCCGTCTGACGCAGCGGCCCGCTTTCTTGCGCTGACGACTCCTTCAACACACCGCGTCATCCCGGACAAGCGGCGTAGCCGCGCCGCTCCGGGATCCATCATCGGGCGACACGGTGCTCTACGATGGATCCCGGAGCTCCGCTTCGCTGCGTCCGGGATGACGAGAGTGTGATGATGACGGTCGTGCTCCGATAAAGGCGATCTGTTTACCCCAACTCGATCAGCACGATCTCCGGCGGGACGCCGAAGCGGACCGGCAACTTGCTCGTGCCGAGCCCGCCAGAGACCACGAGGTCGCGGCCGTTCTCGCGGACATGGCCATAGGCGTAGCGGTTGCCATAGCGCGACGGCACGACCGGCGACCAGCCCAACAGCCTGACCTGCCCGCCATGGGTATGGCCCGACAACGTCAGCGAAACGCGCGCCGGTATCCGCGCGAAGGCGTCGGGTTCATGCGCCATCATGATGACCGGCGCGCCGTCGTCGGCGATCCGGGCCAATGTGCCGGGCAGGTCGTCGATACCGCGCGTGCGGCCGCGCCGGAGCGTCTCGAAGGCGATCTGGTCGCCGAGACCCGCCAGCCAGAGCGGGCCGGCTACGGTTTCCAGGCGCAGCGCCTCGTTTTCCAGCAGCCGCAGGCCCGCCGCCTGCAAGGCGAGGCCGACCTGCGTTGGACCGCGTCGTGCGGCGAGCGCGGCTTCGTCATGCCACCAGTCGTGATTGCCGAGGATGGCGAAGACGCCATGGCGCGCCTTGAGGCTGGCAAGGGCTGAGGCCCACGCGGCCATCGGCGGATCGTCGGGCTCGGGAGGCCGGCTGGCGATGAAATCGCCCAGCAGCAACGTCAGGTCCGGTTCGACTGCATTGGTCTCCGCCACGATCCGCGCCACACGGGAGACCGGCATATGCGGCCCGCCGATATGCAGGTCGGCGATCACGGCGACGCGAAGTCGGCGGCCTGCCGGCCAGTGGCGCGGCGCGATACGGTAGCGCGTAATCTGATGATGCTGCGGCGCCCAGCCGAAGGCATAGGCGCTGCCCAAGCCGAAGCCGGACAAAAAAAGACCGGCGAGAGTCTTCAGAACTCTGCGCCGGTCAAGCATGGAGGGTCTCGAAGAAACTCAGACGATCATCACTCGTCGAAGTCGTGTCGCAGAACGCCTGGGGTCTCGGCCCGACGCTCATGGTCTCTGTCAGGCAACGCGCGCGATACGTATCTTGTTCCCGCAGCCACGGCGCGTAGTCCGATCGGGCGGAAGCGCGGGGTCTGGGCGTCCGTCGCCGGGGCATTGTGGGAACTCGCGGGGGATTGCGTCGGGCGACGCGGGTTTGGCGTGATCATGGCTCCTGATGTCCTGCGACTGCAAGGCGTCGGCGGTTCCTGGCCGCCGACGATCCAACCATCGCCGGCAAAGCCGCCGGCGGCGCGGCCTAAATCAGGACACTTCAAGGCGTTTTGTGCGCGGATGTATCTGGCCGTCACAATCGTGAAGGCCGCCTATCCCCATCCGTCGTCCTGGGCGAAGCGAAGCGGAGACCCGGGACCCATTCCGGAACGGTTCAGGAATGGGTCCCGGATCGGCGCGGCTTCGCCGCTTGTCCGGGATGACGGGGAGGGGTCCCGAAGGAAAGCTCGCCAAGACAGCTCACGCCGCCAGCAGGCCCTCGGCCTTGGCCCAGTCGAGGGTTTTGTTCAGCGCGCGCTCGTAGCGGGCGAACATCTCCTCGATCTCGGCCTCCTTGATGATCAGCGGCGGGCAGAAGGCGACTCGGTCGCCCATCGCACGCGTGATCAGGCCCTCGCCCTGCGCGAAAAAGACCGACTTCGCGCCGACGCCCTTCTTGCCCTCGAAGGGAGCCTTGGTCAGCTTGTCCTTGACCAGTTCGATGCCGCCGATCAGGCCGACGCCGCGCGCCTCGCCGACGAGCGGATGATCGGCGAGCTTGTGCAGGCAGCGCAGGAAGGTCGGGGCCACGGTGCGGACATGCTCGACGATTTTGTCGCGCTGATAGATCTCCAGCGTCTTGACCGCGACTGCGCAACCGACGGGGTGCCCGGCATAGGTGTTGCCATGGCCGAAGACGCCGATCTTGCGGCTCTGGTCGACCAGCACCTCGTAGACGGCCTCGTTGATCATCACGGCGCTGAGCGGAAAATAGGCCGAGGTGATCGCCTTCGCCAGCGACAGCGTGTCGGCGTTGAGCCCATAGGTCGTGGTGCCGAACATGTTGCCGGTGCGGCCGAAGCCGGTGATGACCTCATCGGCGATGAAGAGCACGTCGTATTTCGCGAGAACCGCGTTGATCTTCTCGAAATAGCCGTCCGGCGGCGTGATCGCACCGCCCGCGCCCATCACCGGCTCGGCGATGAAGGCGGCGACCGTGTCCGGCCCCTCGCGGAGAATCATCTCCTCCAACTCGGCGGCCATGCGCGAGGAGAAGTCCTGCTCGCTCTCGCCAGGTTCGGCGAAGCGGTAATGATGCGGGCAGGAGGTGTGCAGGATGCCCGGCAGCGGCAGGTCGAAGTCGATATGGTTGTTGGGCAGGCCGGTCAGCGAGGCGGAAGCGACGGTGACGCCGTGATAGCCCTTCAGCCGCGAGATGATCTTCTTCTTGTGGGGCCGGCCGAGCGCGTTGTTCATGTACCAGACCAGCTTGATCTGGGTGTCGTTGGCGTCGGAGCCGGACGCGCCGTAGAAAACCTTCGAGATCGGCACGGGCGCAATCTCCTTGAGCTTCTCGGCCAGCTCGATCGCCGGATCATGGCTGCGGCCGGAGAAGATGTGGGTGAAGGGCAGCTTCTTCATCTGCTCGTAGGCGGTCTCGACCAGCTCCTGGTTGGAGTAGCCGAGCGAGGTGCACCAGAGCCCCGCCATCGCCTCGATATAGCCCTTGCCGGCCGTGTCGTAGACCGTGATGCCTTCGCCGCGCTCCAGCACCAAAGGGCCGACCTCGCGATGGGTCGCCAGATTGGTATAGGGGTGGACCAGGGTCTCGATGTCGCGGACGGCGAGATTGGACAGCATCAGTGAGGCTCCCGGTCTTGATGGATCGCTTATGCGACCATAGACCCAAGCTGGCGCAAGCGCTGAGCGATTTTCTCGCAGATCGCTGCAGACTCTGGCGCAATGCGGGCCTTTGCGCCGGCTGTCATTGCGGGCGTCGTCGCCTTGCCAGCACGCAGCGGGGTCGCCATGGTGGCGCCGATTTTTGGAGGCTTTCTTTGATCGATCCCGCCACGATGGTGAACCGGCCGGCCGCCGGCCGCGACTGCGGCACCTGCACCTTGTGCTGCAAGGTCTACGAGGTGCCCGCCGTCGAAAGCGCGGCCGGGGTCTGGTGCCGGCATTGCCAGCCTGGGCGCGGCTGCGGCATCCACGAGACGAGGCCGCAGCATTGCCGCGCCTTCTTCTGCCTGTGGATGACGCAGGATTTTCTCGGGGCCGAGTGGAAGCCCGAGAAGAGCCGCTTCGTCCTGACGATGGACCCGACGACGCGCTGGCTCTTCGCGCAGGTCGATCCCGGCGCGGCGGGAGCCTGGCGCAAGGAGCCGTTCTACGGCCAGTTCAAGCGCTGGGCCGCGGCGAGCCGGCAGCCGGTGATCGTCTTCGTCAACAAGCTGGCGACGGCGGTGATGGCCGACAGCGAGGTGCAGCTCGGCACGGTCGCGGCCGATGAGCGGCTGGTGCTGAAGCAGGGTGTGGGCGGGCGGGCGACAATCGAGAAGATCAAAGTCGCGGCCTAGCTCTCACCGGGGTCCCGAACCCACCGCCGTCATCCTGGACAAGCCGCGTAGCGGCGCAGATCCGGGATCCATCATAGAGGATCGATGGCGCTCTATGATGGATCCCGGGGCAAGCCCGGGATGACGGCTATGTTTCCTAGCGAAATCAGCACGCTTCAGGCGAGCCCTATCGGCGGCGCGCGGTAGCCGCAGCCGGCCTGCTCCGGCATCGCGCCGACCGCGATCGCCATGCGGTCCTCGCCTGCACCCGCGATGATCTGGACGCCGAGCGGCAGGCCGGCCTTTGACAAGCGCACCGGGGCCGACAGCGCCGGCAGGTCCGCGCCGGTGGCCGGCGAAGCCCAGAGCAGGAAATCGAGATAGGGCCGCTGCCCGCCATTCACGCTCAGTCGCCGCCCGTGGATATCGGGACCGTGGTCGTGCGGGATAGCGGCGATGGGGGCTGGCGGGCAGAGCAGCACGTCGTAACTCTGGAAGAAGCGGGCCCATTGCCGCTTCAGCGTCAGCCGGCGCTGGCCGATCTCCTGATAGAGGCTCGGCGTCATGCCCGCGCCGCGCGCCTGCAGCGCCTGATGCGAGAGATCGCCGCGCGCATAGTTTGCGCTTAGGGCCTGAATGCGGGCGCGCACCTTCGGCGGCAGGCCATAGGCGACGACGGCGTGGTTGAGCAGCGCATAGACCTCGAAGGCCTCGGAAAAGCGCAGGCTCGGGCGGGCGGTCTCATCGACGATCGCGCCAGCGGCGGCGAGCCTGCGACCAGCCTCGCGCACCGCGTCCGCCACCTCGGCATCGACCGGCGCGAAGGCGTCGTCGGCCCAGAGCGCGACGCGCAAGTCCTGCGCATCCGTGCGACGGGGCGGCAGAAGGGGCGAGACGGAGATCGACGTGTCGCGCGGCCCGGCGAGCACCGGCAGGATCAGATCGAGATCGGCCGCACTGCGCGTGATCGGGCCGGCGACCAGCAGGTCGACGTTGCGCGGCGTGCGGCGCTCTGGCGGCGGCGGGATCACGCCCCATGTCGAGACCAGCCCCCAGCTCGTCTTCAGGCCAAAGACGCCGCAGGCATGGGCCGGCCAGCGGATCGAGCCGCCAAGATCGGAGCCGAGCTCGAAGGCGGCCATCCCGGTCGCCACCGAAGCGCAGGCGCCGCCGGAGGAGCCACCCGGCGAACAGGCCTTGTCCCACGGGTTGTTGGTCACGCCATGGGCCGGATTGTAGCTCTGGAAATCGCCCGAGAAGACAGGGACGTTGGTCTTGCCGATGATGACGACGCCGGCTGCCCTGAGCCGCGCCACGGCAGCCGCATCCTGCTCCGGCAGGCGTTCGCGATAGGCCGGCAGGCCGCCTGAGGAGGGCAGGCCGGCGACATCGAAGGCGTCCTTGATCGTGACCGGCAGGCCTTCCAGCGGGCGGGCCGCGCCATTCGCCAGCCGCTCGTCGGAGGCTTTCGCCATGGCGCGGGCCGCGTCGCGGTCCTGCGCGACGACGGCGTTGAGCGACGGGTTCAGCGCATCGATGCGGGCGAGGCTCGCCTCCAGCAGCTCGCTTGCGCTGAAGCGGCGCGCCAGCAGGGCTTCGCGCAATTGCGTGGCCGGCGCGGTGAGGTCGATCGGCGCGGCCATGGTGGCGTCCGCTCAGCCGGCCTCGACGGCGCGGGCGATCTCGCGCCAGGCGACGACCAGCCGGTCGAGTTCGGTGAGATCATCGCTGCGGAGCTTGCCCAGCGTCTGCGCGACGAAATCGCGCTGTGCGGCGATGCCGGCCTCGGCGAGGCGGCGTCCTTCCGGCGTCAGGTGCATCGCATAGGAGCGCCGGTCGCCGGCGATGGCGCGGCGCTCGACGAGACCTGCCTGCACCAGCCGATCGACCAGGCCCGAGACATTGCCCTTGGTGACGTAGAGCCGTTCGGCAAGCTCGCTCTGGCTGATGCCCTCGCGCTCGGTCAGGGTCGAGAGCAGGTCGAATTGCGGGATCGAGAGGCCGAGCGCGCGGATGCGCTGCGTCATCTGGCCGAGCAGCCTCGCATGCAGGCGCATGAAGCGGAACCAGACGCGGTCTGGTTCGGCCGGCTCGTGACGGGGGGCGGCGTTGGTTGCGGGCACAGGCCATGCTCCGGAAGCGGACCCATCCGACCTAACCCATCGTGCGGGTTTACGCGAGCCCTTCGCCCCAGGCTCGCGCATTCCCAATGCGCGGGCCTGCGTCTATCCTGCCGGCAACAACCAGAAGACTTGATCGGAGAGACGCCCATGCTCGGCTTGATGCAGGACTGGCCCCTGCTGTTGCACCGCATCATCGACCATGCCGCGATCCAGCATGGCGGGCGCGAGGTCGTCAGCCGCGCGGTCGAGGATGGCAGCCTCAGGCGCACGACCTACGCCCAAATCCGCCAGCGTGCCCTCAAGGTCGCGCGGCGGCTGGGCGAGGCCGGCATCAAAGAGGGCGACCGGATCGCGACGCTCGCCTGGAACAGCGAGCGCCATCTCGAACTCTGGTACGGAATCACCGGCGTCGGTGCGATCACGCATACGGTCAATCCCAGGCTGTTCCCCGAGCAGATCGCCTGGATCATCAACCATGCCGAGGACCGGCTGCTCTTCCTCGACCTGACCTTCGTCAAGCTGATGGAGCAGATCCAGGACAAGCTGCCCTCGATCGAGCGCTACGTCATCCTGACCGACGATTATCATATGCCCGACACCACGCTGAAGGGCGCGGTCGCCTACGAGACGTGGATCGCGGGCGCGGACGAGGATTTCGGCTGGGCGAAGCTCGACGAGAACACGGCGGCGGGACTCTGCTACACCTCGGGCACGACCGGCGGACCCAAGGGCGTGCTCTATTCGCACCGCTCCAACGTACTTCATGCGCTGGCCTGCGCCGCGCCGGACTTCCTTGCGCTATCCTCGCGCGACACGGTGTTGCCGGTGGTGCCGCTGTTCCACGCCAACAGCTGGTCGCTGGCCTATTCCGCCCCGATGACGGGGGCGAAGCTCGTTCTGCCGGGCGCGAAGCTCGACGGAACCTCTCTTCTGGAACTCCTGGAAGGCGAGGGCGTCACCATGACGGCGGCCGTGCCGACGGTCTGGCTCGGCCTGCTGCAGCAACTCGAGGCGACGGGGCAGGGGCTGTCCACGCTGAAGCGCGTGATGATCGGCGGCTCGGCCTGCCCGCGCGCCATGACCGAGACCTTCGAGCGCAAATACGGCGTGACCGTCTCGCATGCCTGGGGCATGACCGAGATGAGCCCGGTCGGCTCGTTCTGCTCGGTCAAGCCGGCCTACGGGCATCTCGACGGCGACGCGCTGCTCGACCTCAAGATGAAGCAGGGCCACCCGCCCTTCACCGTCGAGTTCCGGATCACCGACGATTTCGGCAAGGACATGCCGTGGGACGGCACGACCTTCGGCCGACTCAAGGTGCGCGGGCCGGCCGTCTCGAAAAGCTATTTCCGGCGCGAGGACGAAAACATCCTCGACGAGCACGGCTTCTTCGACACCGGCGATGTCGGCACGATCGACGCGCATGGCTACATGCAGGTCACCGACCGCTCCAAGGACGTGATCAAATCGGGCGGGGAGTGGATCTCCTCGATCGATCTGGAAAACCTGGCCGTCGGCCATCCCGACGTCGCGGAAGCTGCCGTGATCGGCGTCGTCCACCCGAAATGGGACGAGCGGCCGCTCCTGGTAATCGTGCCCAAGCCGGGCCGGACGCCGGACAAGGCGGCGATGCTCGCCTTCATGGAAGGCAAGATCGCGAAATGGTGGTTGCCGGACGACGTCGTGCTGGTCGATGCCATCCCGCATACGGCGACCGGCAAGATCCAGAAGACGACGCTTAGGGAGCAGTTCCGGGATTATCGTTTTCCGGGTGTGTGAGGGAAGATCCGATGCATCGTTTGATCATGTTGCGCGCGGGCCTCTGGACCGGTCTGGCGCTGTGCTGCGTAGCAGGGCCGACCGAGGCGGTCTCGCCCGGCTGCCCCGGCACCTTCCTGCGGGATTCGCAGGGCTATCTCGCCTCCGAAGGCGGCGCGGAGCCGACCGACGACCGTCGCAAGAAGGGCGCCAAGGGTCATTTTCTCTATTTCGACGTCATGGACGGCGAGCGCTATCTGCGGCTCCAGGACGGCGACGAGCACAAGGCGAAGGCCGTGGCGCTCCAGCCCGGCTGCAAGCTGACGAAGCTGCGGCCGGGCGGCAAATATTGAGTGGGGAGGGGACCCTGCGGCGGCGCTTGCCTTCCGGGCGTCGCCACGTCACTCAATGAGCCATGCATCGCCGTCTTGTCTTCGAGGAGCCTGTCTCGCGCGCCGCGCTCTGGAGCCGGCGGCTGGCGTGGTTCTCGCTCGCGGTGCTTGGCGTCGCGCTCGTCGCCTTCCGCATGGGAGAGCCGAGCGAGCAGGGGCTGGCGCCGATCATCGGGGCCTATCTCATCGTCTGGCTGGCGCTGCTGCTGTCGGTCGCGGCGTTCATGCGGATCTGGCAATCGGGGCATCGCGGGGTTGGCCTGGCGGCGCAGGCTTTCCTTCTCGCGCTCGTGCTGCTGGCGCCGGCGGCCTATGCCGTCTTCAAACTCACGACGCTGCCGCTCCTCAACGACGTCTCGACCGATATCGACGATCCGCCGGCCTTCAGCCGCTCGCGCGTCGCGCTCGATGCGCGCAAGGGCCGCGTGCCGCCGGACGTTCCGGCCGAGCGGCGGCGGTTGCAGCGCCAGGCCTATCCGAAGGTGGTCCCGATCGTGCTCGAACTGCCGGCCGAGATCGCCTTCGACATCGCGCGCAAGGCTGCTCTCAACCGGGGCTGGCAGGTGCTGGAATCGGCCAGGCCCGGCGGACGCACGGGGGCCGGCCGGATCGAGGCGGTGGCGCGCACGCGCATCCTGCGCTTTTCCGACGACATCACCATCCGGGTGCGCCCGCGCGCCGATGGCAGCCGCATCGACATTCGCTCGGCCTCGCGGCTCGGCAGCCATGATTTCGGCGCGAACGCGGCCCGGATCGCGGCCTTTGCCGACGAGGTCGATCTGCTGGTCGAGGCGCGCTGAGGGTCGATCGCACGCGTCATCGGACGCAACATGGCGATCGACCTTCTTGTCCGATGCTTCAGACCCGGCGATAGCGGCTCGCGAGCTGCGGCAGCGGGTCGTTGCAGGCGACGACGCCGCGCAGGACGAGATCCTCCAGCTGCGCCAGCACCGAGAGCGAGGCCGCTCCGTGCAGCGCCACGGGAAGGCCTTGGTAGATCGGCGGCACCATGGCGGCGATGGTTTCGTCGCCCTCGCCGAGGCGGTTCAGGATCGCCGCCTCGCGCTGGCGGCGGTGCTGCACCAGCCCGCGCAGGAAGCGCTGCGGCTCCTCGACCGGGCCGCCATGGCCGGGCCAGTAGCGCGCATGCTCCATGCCGCGCAGCCGCTCGATCGAGGCCATGTAGTCGGCCATCGAGCCGTCGGGCGGGGCGATCACCGAGGTCGACCAGGCCATGACATGGTCGCCGGAGAACAGGGCCTGCTCCTCGGCGAGCGTAAAGGCGAGGTGGTTGGCGGTGTGGCCGGGCGTCGCCACGGCCTGCAGGGTCCAGCCGCGTCCGGCGATGGCGTCGCCATGCTGCATTTCGAGATCGGGCGCGTAGTCGCGGTCGGCGGCGGCGTCGAGCGGGTTCAACTCGCCCAGCGCGAGTTCGCGCGCCGGCCGATGCGGGCCGCAGCCGACGAGGCGCGCGCCGGTCGCGGCCTTCAGCGCGGCTGCGGCGGGCGAGTGGTCGCGATGGGTGTGGGTCACGACGATGTCGCTGACGGTCTCACTCCCGAGCGCCGCCAGCAGCCGCGCGATATGGCCGAGATCGTCGGGGCCGGGGTCGATGACCGCGACGCGGCCGCGCCCGACGATATAGGTGCAGGTTCCGGTGAAGGTCATCGGGCCGGCATTGCCGGCGATCAGCCGCCGGACCAGCGGAGAGAGCTGCGCCACCTCTTCTGCGGGGGTGGCCGTCCGGTCGAACTCGATCTCGTCGCTCATCGTCGTCCGATCCGTAGGCGCAGCTGTTGGCACAGGCGTCGGCGCAATGCGCCTGCCGGTTGCCCATCCGCGCACCGGGCCGGGCGCTTGTGGGGCGTTGCGGCATTTCCTATAGACGGTTTGAGGCGGCTGCAAAGCGCGGCCGGGAATCGACAGGACCAACGCCATGGCGCAGAGCTTCCCCCTTCAAGCCCCGAGCCTTGTTCAAGCGGCGCTCCCGGCAGCGGGTGGCGCGCGCGCCACGCTGCTGCGCAATCTCGTGCTGGCGGTGGCGGGCAGCCTGCTGATGGTGCTGGCGGCCAAGATCAAGGTGCCGTTCTGGCCGGTGCCGATGACGCTGCAGACGCTGGCCGTGCTCTCGATCGGGGCTGCCTATGGCTCGCGGCTCGGCGCTGCGACGATCATGCTCTACCTCGCCTATGGCCTCGCCGGCCTGCCGGTCTTCACCAACACCCCGCCCGTCGCGCCGGGCCTGGCCTATCTGATGGGTCCGACCGGCGGCTTCCTGATCGGCTTCGTGCTGATGGCCGCGATCGCCGGCTGGGCGGCGCGGCGCGGCGCGTCGTGGCTGCGCCTCGTCGGCGGCATGGCGCTGGCCGAGCTCGTAATGATGATGGCGGGCTTCCTCTGGCTCGCGCTCGGCGCTCAGATGGCCAGCGGCGCCACGGGGCTGGGCCTCGACAAGGCCTTCCTCTACGGCGTGCAGCCCTTCCTGATCGGCGATGCGCTCAAGGTCGCGCTGGCGGTGTGCTTCACAGGGGTCGGCTGGTCGCTGGTCGCCAGGCGCGGCTGATCCCTCACCGTCAGCGAATCGAAAAGGCCGGGGCTCGCGCCCCGGCCTTTTTAGTTGCGGGCAGACTGGCCTTCATCCGGCCGGCTTCGTGTCGCCGCAGGCCTTGGCCGGCGTGAAAAACTTCACCGGATCGCCGCATTTGTCGCAGCCCGAAAGCACGAGCGAGGCGGCGAAGAGGCCAAGCAGAATGGTGATGCGTTTCATGGTCGGCAGCGCTCCTGATCGACGCAACCTCTAACACGAGGCGGCGAGCAGCTGCCAGTCGGTCTGCCGCGGCAGCGCCACTTACGATCGGACGGGCGAAAAGGCGGTCGGGAACGGCCTTGTCTTAAAGAAATCACTGGTCGGAGTGGCAGGATTTGAACCTGCGACCCCTACGTCCCGAACGTAGTGCGCTACCAGACTGCGCTACACTCCGATCATGTGATGGCGGGCTTATAGCCAGCGCCGCCCGGCGATGCAACAGCGCCGGGCGGCTGCCTGACGTTTTCTGCCGGCGCAAATTCGCGCGGAGCCGAGACGGCCGGTTGCGCAAGCCCGCGCCGCATTCTAGAAGGCGCGCACCGGTGGGGCGTCGCCAAGTGGTAAGGCAGCGGTTTTTGGTACCGCCATTCGGAGGTTCGAATCCTCCCGCCCCAGCCAACCATACCCGCCGAACCAGAGATTTTGCCCCTGCGGCACTTCCTGCGACAGTGTCGAGGGTTAGCTGGGCCTGCTCGGTCTGAGGGTGCTGAGGTCGGCCAATCATCCGCGTTTTCCGTCAGATATCTGGCCCTGGTCTGGCGGGGGGCTTTTGCGTGTTCCGCGGAGATTGGCGACAGACCGGTTCGGAGGCGCGTACGCAGAGACCGGTTGAATAGCCGGGCGGCAGGAAGTAAAGCGGCGCACGGTTTCCCGCGCCGGTGCATCAACGGGCGTCAGGCTGTGGTCAGCCAGCCAACAGCCGCCGTTCCTGGCCGGCCCAATCGTGGGGCAGGGCCGCGGTCACTCTGCTGACGGTGAGATTGCCGGGCGCGGTGCCGTCGGCGATGGCGCGGATGATGGTGGGCGAAAGACAGGCCAGCGGCAGCAGCTTTCGAACATTGCGTTCGCCCATGCCTTCGCTCTCGGCGATCGCATCTGTCGAGGCCAGCGATCCGTCGATCAGGCCAGCCATCCAGCGACGCGCTTGCGCGATCATTGTGAGGATCTCCTGGGCGGTATCATGATCGAGCCGTGGCGGTTGCGATGGCTGGTGAGCGATGCCCTTGCGCCGGCCCTGAGGCTGCCAGGAGAATGGCGCGACGATCATGTGATCAGCCGCCGATGCACCCTCTGCACCAAGTTCTGATCGACATGCGATGGTGAGGCGGTCGGGGTGCAAGGTGACGCGCGCGATTGCGTCGAGCTTCGTCATCGCCAGCACTGCGGCCTCGATCTCAGGCGCCGAAATCCTGGCGACGGTACCGGCGTGCGTTTTGCGATGCTGAAGCACGGCCTGCGAGACATAGTAGCGGTAGCGAACCCCGTTCTTGCGGGCATGGCTTGGGCTCATCCGGTTGCCCGCATCGTCATAGAGCAGGCCAGAGAGCGTGAAAGTCGAACTGGACGCGCTGGTGCTGCGATCGATCGCGGCAGCGGCAAGTCCGCGTTGGACTCGATCAAAAAGCTCGCCATCGACGATGGGTTGATGCTCGGCGGGATAGGCGACGCCGCGCCAGACGATCTCGCCGCGATAGAAACGGTTCTTGAGAAGATGGGCCAGGGCTCCGACCCTGAACGGATGGCCCAGACGGGACCTGATCCCGTCGCGATCGAGAGCCTCGGCAACCGCGCCCACCGAGCCAAGGTCGCAATAGCGCTGGAAGATGTCGCGCACGAGCGCTGCCTCAGTCTCGACCACCACCAGTTGCTTCTTCACGCTGCGATAGCCCAGAGGGATGGGTCCGCCGACCCATAGACCTTTGGTCTTGGACGCGGCGATCTTGTCCCTGACCCGTTCGCCAATGACCTCGCGCTCGAACTGCGCGAATGACAGCAGAACGTTCAGCGTCAGCCTGCCCATGCTGGTCGTCGTGTTGAACGACTGCGTCACCGATACGAACGAGACGCCATGCTGATCGAAGAGATCGACGAGCTTGGCGAAGTCGGCCAGCGAACGCGTCAGGCGATCGACCTTGTAGACGACGATGATGTCGATGAGCCCAGCGCGTACCGCATCCATAAGCTGCCGCAGGGCAGGGCGCTCAAGCGACGCGCCTGACAGTCCGCCATCGTCAAAGTAGTCGGGAACCAGGCTCCAGCCTTCATGGGCCTGGCTCTTGATATATGCCTCGCAGGCCTCGCGCTGGGCATCCAGCGAGTTGAAGGCGAGGTCGAGGTTATGCTCGGTCGACTTGCGGGTGTAGATCGCGCAGCGCTGCGGTTTTGCGGCAGTCTCGCGCATCACGCGACCCCTTTCGCCGCCGGCAGTCCAAGCTCCCTCATCTGCGCCTGACGCAAGCCAAAGAAGCGCGGTCCGTTCCAACTTGTGCCGGTGATCCGCTTTGCGATCTTCGAGAGGCTGCCATGGGCCTCCCCGTTCCAGAGAAAGCCATCGGGCACGATGACGACCTCATGCGTGACCCCGTCGTATTCGCGCACCAACACCGAGCCGGTCTTGATCCTGCGGCGCGCAACCTTGCCATGGCAGAGCCGACCAAGTTGACGGCTCAGCTCCTGGTCGAGCTTGCCGATACGCTGCTCCTGGAGGCGGTGAGCGACCAGCCGGGCGACGAGATCGCGCGACAGTCCAGCGGGTGCGGCTCGGCGGTAAAGTCTGCGGAAGCGGGCGCGCAGGTCGTCGAACGTGGCGCTCGGCAAGGCCGCCAGTTCGTCAGCGACCGCCGACGCGGCGAAATCGTCCGCCCAGGTGCGGCTGGCGGCCCGGGTCATGATGCGACCGTTACAGGCGCAAGACGATAGACGGAGCAGGTCTTTCCATCCTCGTCCTGCGACTTCTCGCTCGACACGGCATAGCCGCGCTTGCGCAGACCCGTGAGGGCTGCACGCGTCGTGTGCGGCAGCCAGCCGGTCACCTCGACCAGGCGGGTCAGGCTGGCTCCCTCGGAGGCTCCGAGCAGACCCAGAACGATGCCGAGCTTGCTGCCGGGACGCGGCGCTGCCTTGCCTGGCGGCAACATGACGGCGTTCGTGGCGCATTCGTGATCGGCGGGAGCAGAGATCAGCGCCGAGAACTGAAGCGCGGCGCCAAACGTAGCCTCCTGGAGAAGACGAGGATCGGGAACAGCCACCTCATCCGGCACATCGGCGGCAGAAATCTTGCGGGATCGGCGAGACATCAAACTCTCCATTCGCGTTGGACAACGGGCCCATCCCCGTCACCAGCGCGACCCCGCCTCGGCCAACGCCGGCAGGGTTCGTCAGGAGAGCGGCGCGCTCACCGCTGCGCCGTCAGACACACCAATGCTCGACAGCACACCGAAGTCCAGTCGGTTCCGACTTCGAATTCTGCTTCGGCAGTGACAAACCAACGTTTGGCCGAATGTGAAAATGTGACGCCGTTAACAGGAGGCGATTAAGGCATTTGGCCCTCAGCAGTCTCTCACTACGTTTACTCTCGGGCTGATCGACTGACGTAGAAGATCTCGTTGGCGATCTCGCGCAGAGGGTCTGAAACAACGCAAGACCAAGTGCGTGTGCTCCCAGGCGGTCAACCCGTATGAGATCATCGTGCCTGTAGCCCGCGTCAGTGCACGCCCGTGAACCTTCACGTCACGGCAGCGTTATGCGTCGACATCCACCCGAGTGCCGCCAATGCCGACCCCCTCCTTCCGCTTTCCCGGCGTCCTGAATTCGCAGGAGCTCCTCGTCGCCGAAGCCATTCACGCCCGCGCATGGAGAGCTTTGGCGAACGCCGATCACTTGAGGGACGGCGACGAGACGGCCGCCAAGGCGCGCCTAGGCGGCATCATCGTGCGCCTCATGTTGGACCGATCGAGATCGATCGGGGACCTATCGGCGGAGGCGGTTTCCGCGTTTCGCGGCGATGCATCTCGCTGATGAACCGGAATGTCTCCCGCGTGTACGGTGGCATGACCGATCAGACGCAACGCACCAAATTATCGACGACCGACCTGCAGCGGAGGGAGGTCTATCCGCTTCGGCCAGGTTGTCGACAACAGGGCGAGCGTAGACGTCAGCGGCAACGGCTTGCTGGCAGTCAATGCGACTACTGCAGCTGCGGCTTCTTAAGGAAGGAGTTGCGATCGGACGACCTGATGCGAAGCCAGGCCTCACGGCCGTTGCGGACAATCCTGATGGGAACCTCCGACCCGGCGGGCCCGGCCGCCCAGAGCTTCCTGTAAAAGTCTGCCAGGTCTTCGACCTCACCGTCCTGGACATCCGAGATTACGTCGCCGGCCCGCATTCCGGCCTTTGCCGCCGGCCCGCCTTCCGTCACGCTCATCACCACGACCTTGCCGTTGTCGTCGGCCGAGAAGGTGCCGAGCCATGGGCGAGGGGGCTTCCCGACCCGGCCCTGGCGGAGCAGATCGTCCAGGATCGGAGGCAGCAGATCCACCGGCACGATCATGTTGACCTCGGATGTCTCGTTGCCCTGCGACACATGGAGATGCAGCGAGCCGATGCCCAGGAGCTTACCGTCCTCTCCGATAAGTGCCGCGCCACCCCATGACGGATGGGCGGGAGCGGTGAAGATCGCCTTGTCCAGCAAGTACTCCCAGTAGCCAGCGAATTCCTGCCGGGCCACGATGTTTGCCCGTACGAATTGGCCGACGCCGTCGGCGAGCACAACCGCATCGCCTGCGTCGGCGGCCGTCGCGTCGCCGAACTCGACTGCAGGTAGGTTGAGTTGATCCAGCGCCTGTACCAGCCCAAAGCCTGTCTCCTGATCATAGGCGAGCGCGTGGGCGGGTACGACACGCCCACTTTGGGTCGTCAGCCAGACTTCCTCCGCCTCGGTGATGAGATAGCCGATCGTCAGAACCAGCCCGTCGTCCCGGATCACGACGCCGCTGCCTTCCCGGCGGGTGCCCAACGCGGGAGCCGTGAATGCGTCCTCGGGGATGGAGCAGCGGACGCCGACGACGGACTTGAGTGCGAGGGAAATATCCACGGCTGGTTTCCTGGACGGGCAATCGACGACGGGGCGGCGGCCGCTGATCTATCCTCCATGACATATGAGCCAGCTCAAGCAGCACAAGGCCGCCGCGCACGGTCCGACGAAGCGATCTCGGTGCCCTCATGCCATAGTGGATCGGCTCACCAGCCCTTGGTCAGCGGGTCAGTCGCCTTCTGGGCGCGCCCGCTGGTACACGTGCCGACTGTCTCTCGGCGGACAACATCACGTGCCGCTTCCCTTCAGGCCGCGACGACCTCGTCGGTCACGACCTCGAAGTGCTGCAAGACATGTGGCCCAAAGGTATGGATCATCGGGATATCGGCGGCGTCGCGTCCCCTAGCCACCAGAATGCGCCCGATGCGTGGCATGTTGTGGCGGGCGTCGAATGTGAACCATTGGCCGTCGAGATAAGCCTCGAACCACGCATTGTAATCCATCGGCGCTGGATCGCGCGGCACACCGATATCGCCCAAGAAACCATTGCAGTACCGAGCCGGAATATTCATGCAGCGGCATAGCGCCACTGCCAGATGTGTAAAATCGCGGCACACGCCGACCCGTTCGTTCATCGCTTGGGCGGCAGTGCGCGTATTGCGCGCGAATTGGTAGTCGAAGCGGATCTGCGCATTAACGAAGTTGCAGATCTGTTGGACGCGATTCCAGCCCGGCGCGTAGTTGCCAAAGAGGCTCCATGCGGTCCCCGACAATTCGTCGACCTCGCAATACCGGCTCGGCAGCATGAATTCGAAGACCTCTGACGGCAGGTCTCCGGCAAAAACCTCACGGGCGTTTTGGTCGACGTGATCAACCTCCCCGGACGCCCTGACGATCAGATCGTTGGCGAGCCTCACGCCTCCCGGCGGCACGACCAGGCGTCGGCAGCGGTTGCCGAAGCCGTCGGTATATTCCGACACAGGTATGTCGCTGCCGTCATTCAGTGATCTGGCGGTTGCCTTCGAAGCGGTCACCCGATCGCCGTCTCGGCTCGGGTGAGGGTCCAGGAGCAACAAGGTCGGAGTCGGCTGATGGGTGACAATCTCGATATGGTAGCCGACACGGATTTCCATAGAAGTGGTCCTGCCAACGCGGGGATTGACGTTCGCAACCGTGGAAAGCCGGTAGGGTTCCGCCCTCCGATGACGAGATTTTGGACGTCTATGCTCTATAAATCGGCATGATCCCGCATTTGCGGTGCTCGTTCGGCTGGGATGGCGGAGCTGCGCGTCACGAAGAAGACGGTGAAGGAACTTCGGACGCCGGACGGACAGATGCCTCGTCAGTCGATCTCAAAGACGGGATCGTGCGCTGATGGCGGGACGGGCCGCTTATCGAGGCGAGCAATCTTCGCCGATGCTGACCGCCAATGGGTAGGACGCCAGTCCAGCGTCCCATTGGCATTCTCATCCAACCAAGCATCTGTCTGCCCGATTTCTCGAGCGGGCCGATAGCGGGACCGAGCGACATTCGTACCGTCTGTGATTTCGACTACCTCGCTTACATCCTTGCGGACCTGCGGGGCGCCTAAGAGGCTGACTGGAAAAGGGTTGAGTGATTTCAGCAGGTTGTGATTCCTTCGGATTTGCGAGATTCGATGGAGAGCACGATGGCCTGGACTGAAATCACTCGTCGTCATTATCGGCGCGCTGTCGGT